>ENA-ORBV01000684-ORBV01000684.1-microbial-mat-metagenome-genome-assembly--contig:-NODE-684-length-77331-cov-14.762071_pt1 | contig 77331 bp, 81 predicted proteins | sample MGYA00237777_ERZ505514 | MGnify/ENA primary metagenome ERZ505514 (study PRJEB26160, sample SAMN06269048) | microbial mat metagenome | isolation source: Oligotrophic lake microbial mat | place...
GGTCAAACCCTACTTGCCGGCGCTGCATATTTCCTGAACAACCCAATCACCACCCCAAAGATCTCCAAATCCTTCCCCGGGCGAATCACCGAATAAGCCTTATTCGCCGGCCGCAAAACAAAGCGACCCCTCTCCCGATCCAGGCGCTTCAGCGTGAACTCGTTGTCGACGATCGCGACGACGATGTCACCGACGTTCGCGCTGGCGCGCTTTTCCACGACGACCGTATCGCCATCCAAAATGCCGGCATCGATCATCGAATCGCCTTCGACCTTGATGAGCAGGGTCTTTGCAGGGCTGGGAACCAGGTGCGCGTCGCCGCGTAAATTTCGGATCTCCAATGACTCGGGCACCACATCGACGGCGGGATTGGGGACACCGGCGCGCACGTTCCCGGCCACGCTGCGCTCGAAGAACCGGCGCCCAGGCTTGAGGCGCCTGTCTGGCGCGCTCTCCAGCAAGTCCTCCGATTTAAGGCGCTGGACCATTTCGGCCGCAGTCGAAATCTTCCACTGTCGAACCCGGCGTCGGCAGGGCGGAAAAGAGCGAGCGGAATATGGGGCGGCTGTTCTCTGAGGCATTTCCAATTCGTGGCGCACGGCGTCACGAATGAACCCGATGGCAGTATTTCGCCCTGCACGCTAGGCTAGATAAGGATGTTGCATGAAAAATGGCAGCATACTAGACCATGCGTCAGATCGAGAATCTGGCCCGGTTCTTGCATCGGCCGTTCAGCGAACTGCGGCTCGGCCTGCGCCAGATGCTGACACGCTGCTCCTTTTTTCCCTTAACTCGCTACCTGACAAAATCGCGAAACGATTCGAATCCCATCTTGAAGCGGTGCCGTTCGAGCACCGCTTTATCCTCGTCAGCCTCCTCGACGCTAAGCAAACCAGCGCGAATCGCGAGCAGGTACAGATCCTTCGTGCCGATGATCCGCTCCGCACCGATTCGCTGTTCGGCCTCGCGCCGGAACCGTCTCCGCTCGTCCGACGCCACGCACCAGCCCCGCTCGATGGCAAGCGCAAGACACGCGGCTTCGCCGCGGTCGATACGGGCGATGAGTTCGGTGAAGAGCGTGACGGCGCTCAGATCGGTAATCGCCTCGATGCGGACCACGCTGCGGACAACCGCATCGTCGAGCGCGATCCGCTGGTTGGCATCGGTGATTTCCTCACGAACCTGGTCGGGAACGACAAACTCGTGCCCGGGCAGGCGCGCGCACAAGTCAAGCCGCACCACATGCATCAGGTTGATGAGCACGTTGGCGTCGGTGACAACGATGATTTGCGGCGTCGTTGTCACTTCGCTCGCGCCAAGGCGGGTTCGTCGTCATCCAGGCCGGCATCCTCGATGAGACGGTCAAGCTCATCCGCGGTGAGGTCCACCATGGTTGCCAACTCCTTGAGCTTGCCACGGGAGATCTCCTCGCGGCGATACGCCTCCAGGGCGAGCCCGAGGAAGCGATGACGGAATTCATTCCTGACGATTGAATCATCAGGCTCCGGAAGACCGAGCATCTCGGCAAGCTGCTTACCCTTGCCCGCGTCGTCGAGTGCCTTGAGCTGTTCGAATTCCGCCGCGCTCACGAGGCGAAGATTGCGCAGACGGTAGAGCGCCGCGAGCCGGCTCACGCCGAAGTAGTGCGCCAATTGGACGACGTCGTAGAGCTGCACGGCTTGGCTGCCGGGCTCACTGCGGCCCTCCACGTCCACGCTGCCCACTTCGTCGAACACTTCGGCGTAGGCGCGGCTGGGACTGCCCTTGCCGAGGCCGGCAACGAACTTGCGCACGCCTTCTTCGGGCATGAGGAAGCTCGCCGCGAACGAATTGGCGCGAACCTCGACGAGATCGTCCCGGTCCGCCGCACGGCTCACCAGCCCGGAGCGCTCGCGGTCGACCACGACATGGGCGTACTCATGCGCGAACGAAAATCGCCGGCGCAGGTGGTGGTGGGAGCGGTTGGCAACAACGAAGAGTCCGATGCTGCGGTCGCTCAGCGTGAGGCCGGAAACGTCTTCCAGCAATTCCACCAGGCCAGTGCGTACTCCCTGCGTTTCCAGCAGGTCCGCGAGATCGGGAAGCGGCGCGCTTCCCAATCCGAGGCGCCGGCGCTCCTCGGCCGCCAGACGCTGTCCCTGTTGAATGGACTCCCACTTGGTGCGAGGCGCCTGCCGCGCGTACGTCGCCACCGCGGTCAGGTCGCGATCGATGCCGACCAGGCGTTCGAGGTTGGTGAGCTCACGCCCAAGCGCCATGCACTCGCGCAACTTTTCCATCACGGCGGGCTGCTCCACAACGTCGGGTTGAGCGCGAAACAGGGCTGCGAGCGTGTCCTCTTCCTTGAAGGACTCCGCGACGAACTCGCGGATGTCTCGCCCGAAAAGGTACGCGAGCCGGTCGAGCTCAAGGCTCGACACCGAACGGTTACCGGCTTCGATCTGTACGACGGTGGGACGCGAGACGCCGAGGTGCTTTGCGACCTCGTCCTGCGTCATGTGGCTCGCCTCGCGCGCGGCGCGGATTCTCGTGCCGAGTTCCTGCTGGGTGATTGCCATCGTTGCCCTCATGAAATAGTGATTGGACGCTCACCCGCGCTGAAGCCTCGCGCGCGACGTGGAAGCGCTTTCGCAATGACCGAGGGATGTTAGCTTTTAGATCGTATTAAGTCAATATAAGGTAATTATGTTTCGAATAGCAAGTAAATGCGAAGGAGGCCAGAACATCCCTTTTGCTTTAATTAACAGACAATTAAATGAATGCCGGCATCAATCATCGAATCGCCTTTGACCTTGATGAGCAGGGTCTTTGCCGGATTGGGAACACCGGCGCGCACGTTCCCGGCCACGCTGCGCTCGAAGAACCGACGCCCGGGCTTGAGGCGCCTGTCTGGCGCGCTCTCCAGCAAGTCCTCCGATTTAAGGCGCTTGCCCGCGACTTGGATGGCAACATTTCGCCCTGAGGCCCAGTAGGGGCGCGGATCTCCGGCCTAAGTTGGCAGCATTAAAGCCTCCGTTTACTCCCCCTGGACTTGCCAAAGCAAGGCGCCGGAACACGCCGGGGCTATGTCGTTCGGAGACCTATGGCCACGCATTGTCGGATCACGATAGTGCCGGAGCAATGATTATTCTCTTTTCAAGAAACGAGAAAAATGGTCTAATAGCTATTAATTTGTTTTATCAATTCTCAATTCGAGAAACCAGAATGCCCAAGCTCCTCAATCTCCAGCCGGCCCTCAAGCCGCAAGACCTCTTCGTCCTGCTGGCGTTGATCGCCCGTGGAGCCAAACCCGCCGGCTACGCCGAACTGGCGGCCCAAACGGGCCTCGCCGTGTCGGCTTTGCACGCTTCGCTCAAGCGCGCCGAACTTTCGCGCCTCCTGATGTTCGAGGCGCGCCGCCCGACGGTCTTCAGGGCGCAGCTCCAGGAGTTCGTGCTGCATGGCGCGAAGTACGCCTTTCCCGCCGTCTCGGGCGGCCTGAGTCGCGGCGTGCCCACTGGCTACGCAGCACCGCCGCTAAACGCCTTGATCGCCGCGTCGTCCGATCCTGTCCCCGTCTGGCCGAGCGCGCACGGAACCGTACGCGGGCTGGCGCTGGCCCCGCTGTACCCCACGGCGCCAAACGCGGCGCTTCGCGATCCCTTGCTTTATGAGTTGCTTGCGCTGTTCGACGCGGTTCGATCGGGAAGGGCGCGTGAGCGCAATGCCGCGTCCGACCTGCTTGTCGCGCACTTCAAATGAACCCGCGCGACCCCAATGTCGCCAAGGTCGAACTCGTCGCCCACGCGCTCGGCGAGTTGTGCGAAGAGTTGGTATTCGTCGGCGGCTGCGCGGTCGGCCTGCTTTCCACGGATCTCGGAGCGCCGCCGCCGCGGGCGACGATCGACGTCGACCTGGTGGTGGAGGTTGCGTCGCTCGCGGAGTATCACCGGATGGAGCGCGAACTGGAGCGCCGAGGGTTTGCGCACGATCATGCGCCGGAAGCGCCGATCTGCCGCTGGCGCTACCGGGGGCTGGCGGTCGACCTGATGCCGGCGGAGGAACGCATCCTCGGTTTTGCCAACCGGTGGTATCCACGCGTGGTGCACGAGGACCAACGCGTCGTATTGCCGGGCGGCGCATCGATCCGCCTGGTGTCCGCGCCGCTGTTCCTTGCGAGCAAGCTGGAGGCCTTTTCGGATCGCGGCATGAAGGACCCGATGGCCAGCCACGATCTGGAGGACATCGTCAACCTGGTCGAAGCCCGGTCCGGGCTCGTCGCCGAGGTCGCCTCGCTGGACATGCAATTGCGCGGCTACGTTGCCGAACGTTGCCGGGCGATCCTGGCACTACCGCGTTTCATGAACTATCTCCCCGGCCTCCTTGGCGACGAAGGCACGCTCGAAGAGCGGGTCGCGCGCGTCAGTGCACGATTCCTCGAACTCGCAGTATTGGATGCGCGATGATGAGAATCCGGCCCACAGTCGTTTCCATACGGTTCATGCAGTCGTAGCGCGCGACCAGCAAAACGGTGACTGCTACCTGGTTACGATTTATCGGCTGGATCCTGTGATTTGGGATGAGGCCTTCAAGACAAGGAGAGCGTGATGAAATGCGCCATCTGCAAGACCGGTCATACGCACCCGGTATCACGACCGTTACCTTGCAACGAGGCAAAACGGTGGTGGTGATTCGCGACGTTGCCGCGGAAATTTGCGAAGATTGCGGCGAGTATTACCCGAGCGAACCCATCGCCCGCCGCGTGTATGCCGATGCCGACGAAACTGCCGCCGCGATGTAGAAGTGGAAATTCAACGCTACGTTGCGTGATCCGTTCGACGCCGCATCGAGAACTGAAGCTGGCTCGCAAGCCAAGGCCCGGATCCAGGTGCGTATCGACCGTGCCGAGGAAGGCAACTTCGGCGAGTGTGAGCCGGTGGGAAGCGGAGTCTCCGAAATGCGCATCCACCACGGGGCCGGGTATGGCAAGATTGCGATAGCTTTGGAGGCCCGACAATGTCAACAGTCAAGGAAGAACTCACCCGCCTGATCCAGGGGCAGCCTGAAGACAGCTCGCCCGAAGAAATCGTTCGCGAGCTCGCTTTTCACGTGATGGTCGAGCGAGGGCTGGCGGATTCGGACGCGAAACGCACCGTCTCGAACGAGGAGATGGCGCACCGTATCCGCACATGGCAACGATAGCGTGGACCAAAGAGGCTCAACGAATAGCGTTTATCTGACGCCATGCAGCACCGTGCCTTCGGTTCAGCTTCGTCTCGGCGTCAGATAAACGCTATTCGTTGGAGCGCAGCGATGAAACCCAACGATGAAGTCCAACCACCGAGTGCAACCGACGCCCGCACGCGGGCGCCCTCCCAAGCGCGAATCCGAATGAACCCGATGGCAGCATTTCGGCCCCTCGTCAGCCACAGGCGCGGCCCTCCGCCCGAAATTGGCAGCATTCCCCGCTCCATTTACCCCGCCTCCCGAAACTGGTAGTCATCGCCGAAGCCGTCGCCTGGGCGCGCCGGCCCGCGCCCAAGACGAAGAAGGTTTGGGCTTGCCCCGGAGCAGCAGAGGGAGTTCCTCTCCGACTCGAGGCGCTGGATAAATGACCGTACCTTGGGCAACCCCCGCTATTTCTCCTGTGCCTCGGGCCACAGGTTGGGAAACAAAAATCCGAGTGACTTGAACGGCACTGCAAAGCTCACCGGGGCACGGGAAGTCGGGGCACTCAGGACACCGTAGTCAAGCAGGGTAGTGAGTATGCGTTGACCGGTGCGATCGCCGACTCCCGTCATGTGTATGAATTTTGCCCGCTCGAGCGGGCCGGTGATTGCGACATAGTGCAGCGGCTCCAGCACGTCCAGCTTGATGACCGATTTTTCGGATCCGACCTGCCAGGGGTTGCGCTGCAGGTGGGAAACGAGCGCCTCGATCCTGCTTTTCAGGGATCCAAGAGCCAGTTGTTCACCCATGAAGCGCACCTGGTCCAGGCATACGTCAAGAAAATACTTCGCGAACGCAACGAGTGCCTCCTGCGAGAGAGGGCCGCGACCGTCGTAATCGTTGCGACGAGGCAAATCGGCTTCGGCGAGCCGCACGTAATACTGCTCCTGGGTACGCGCCAACCCACGCATGGGCGACCACAGTCCGTTGGTGAGTCCCATTGCATGCAAAGCGAGATGCGACTGCAAGCGCGCGACTCGCCCGTTGCCGTCGACGAACGGGTGGACCCACGCCAACCGGTGATGCGCGCAAGCGATACCCACTAGTCGTTGCTCCACGCCCGCGAGCTTTGCATATCGATCGTGCCAAGCGGCGAGCAGGCCAGGAACGTCCTGCGAGGGCGGTGCGAGGTGACGCCCAACCGTCACCTCGGTCTCACGCAGCATCCCGGGTAGCCTCTTCCCGCCATGGTCGGAAATCCGGTCGGCCTCCGGCAGCCGTCCGTAAAGCGCTGCATGTATTTCACGGACCAAACGGGCAGAAAAAGGTTGCGATCCGGGCTCGGCTGTTTGCGATTCCAAAGCCTTTTCAGCGTCCATGTGCCCGAGCGCAATGCGCTGCTTGCATGCCAGGACGGCGTCTGCATCGAAGTCCTTGCGCAATGCACGCTCGATATCGGCTGGGCGTGTGTGCTGCCCCTCGATCTTGTTCGTGTAATACGAGTTCATGGCTCGCAGCCATGGGGTAACGGCGCGCGCGACCGGCTCCCCGGCCCGGCTGTGCAAACGATGACATTCCGATACCAAGTCAGCCGCGATCTCGAGCAAGGGCGCGATCACCCGCTCTTCGGGGAACAGGGGCTGAAAGGTTTCAATCCCGGGCATATGATTGGAGACTTATTTGGAAGATATTATGGGAAGTTTACTTGTTTTATAAGTACATGACAAAATTACGTTAATTTGTTTATGTATGGATATTTTGGAACATTGTTTGGTAGATTTATAGGATCCTTTTCCGCCGTGCTGTCTGACGAGAATCGCGAGCTGTTGCGGATCATCCACGACACCAGGCCCGAGTCGAGCCGATCTGGCGCAGAAGACCGGACGCAAGCCGGGCAATCTGTCGCGCACCCTGCGCACGATGGCGAATTACGGACTGGTCCGCCTGGAAGAAGGGTTGCAGGGGCGCGGCCGTCGCGCGGTGAAACCCGTGGCCGTCGCCCGATCTGTCAGCCTGACATTGGACATCGGTCTCGGCGACGAATCCGCGACCGGTCGGCCGCTGCGCCGGCAGCCGGCCTCCATCACCGCCTGACCGGGAAGCCTGGCCCCGTTTAATTGCAGATCGGGTTGAGCCAGTCCTCGTAGGCGGCGCGGGTGCCGAAGAGCCACGCCCCGCCGATGCCCGGCAGCGGCGTTGCGGCGAAGAGGTCGGGCGAGGGCTCGGTGACGGTGCAGCCGGCGTTCAGCAAGCGCACCTTGAGGCCCTGCGGGTCGCTGCATTCCAGCGCGTAGCCGGCCATCGCGGGCGCGGTGGGCGGGTCTTCGCCGAAGAGGGCTTTGCACGCGGTGCCGCTGCCGACGAAAAGATCTCCGCGGCCCGTCGTCAACCGCACGAACCCGCGGATCGGCCTGGGGATGAGCGCGGTGAAATGAGCGAACCGCGCTGCGACTTCTTTCGGATCCTCGGCGACGATGAAAGTGGCGAGCAGTCCGGTGACGCCGTTCGGCTGGCGCACATAGCGCGGCTGCCACATGCATTCGGGCGTGTGGTGCTGGCAGAACTGCACGCGGCCCTCGGGCATCGTCTCGGGCGCCACGCGAACAACCGAGAAGCGGGTAAGGCGCTTTTCGCCCTCCACCTCCACCTCGCGCTGCAGGTTGACCAGCGGCAGCGGCGAGAAGCCGTTGCGCCCGAGGCGCGCGTGCTCTTCCGCGGCCGTGGGCGTGCCGAAGGCGATGAGGTGCTGGCCGGCATGGCGCGCGATTGCATCGCGAAGCTGCTTCGCAAGCGGCGTGTCGGCGGTCGGCGTGAGGATCTCGAAATAGCCGCGCTCGAGCATCGCGACGCGGTTCGCGGTGCCGGCCGGGACGGCCTCGCCTTTTTCGTTCCGGTTCATCTGCGGCGAGAAGGGCGTGAGCACGAAGCCGAGTTCGTCCAGCGCACGCGAGGCCGCGTCCATGTCCGGGACGAAATGCGCTACGTGGTCTAGGTTGATCGTGCCGGGCGCGGGGATCTGTTGCGCGGCGGTGGGATCGGGAGTCTCGTGGATTGTGGGCATCTAGATTGGCGTCCTCGCGCAGCGGCGCATGCTTGACGAATGATACCCTCCAATGCAGAATGCATCATCTCTAATATTTAGCATCAAATATGCGTACTACCATCACAATTGAAGACGATGCGTTCGCGACCGCAAATGCCTACGCCAAGGCGCGCGCGCTGAAGCTCGGGCAGGCTGTGTCCGAGTTGATACGTCGTGGCAGTGCGGAGAAGCTGCCGCTCGTGCAAAAGGACGGCATCTGGGTATTCGATCTTCCGCCCGACACTCCGCGCGTCACAGCGCGCCAGGTGCAACAACTGCTAGACGAGTCGGCTTGAGCCATTTGCTGGACGCCAACGCCTTGATTGCGCTCGGCTGGCCGACTCATGAACACCATCGATGCGTCGCCCGCTGGTTCCGTCAGCATGCCCGCTCGGGATGGGCGAGTACGGCGCTTACCCAGTCGGCCTTCGTACGCATAATTTCCCAGCCGGCGTTTTCGGGTCGATCCATCGCCATTAGCGAAGTGGCCGAGCTTTTGCTGCGCAACACAGCGCACCCCAAGCACCGGTTGGTGGCGATGGATTTCGGCTTTGCGGATGTACTGGCCGCTTGCACTGGTGGCATTTTGGGACACCGTCAGATTACCGATGCGTGGCTGCTTACGGCGGCAATTCGCGGCGAGATGAAATTGCTCACGTTCGACACGGGCATAGGGCAGTTGCTCGCGAGCGCGCAGGAACGCGCCACCCACCTGACCGTATTGAATCCATAGCGTGGCGTTTCCGCTGTTCCATTATCTTCCTTGCACCGGGAAGACCTAATGTACACAATTGCCGCTTATGGACAACGATTCCACCGAAGCCGGCCGCAGCTACCACGACATGGGCGGGCTGCCGGCCGGGCGCGTCGTGCCCGAAGAGCACGACTACGCCGCCTGGGAGCGCCGGGTGGATGCGATGATGATGCTGCTCACCGGCACCTCGGGCGGCAAGCGCCGCATGAGCGTCGACGAGCTGCGCAAGAACATCGAGTCGATCGCCCCGGAAACCTACGATCGCATGGACTATTACGAGCGCTGGGTAACCTCGCTCACGCAGACGATGCTCCAGCGCGGCCACATCACCACGGACGAGCTTACGCGCAAGATGGCCGAAGTCGCTTCGAGAAAGCAGGATGCCGGAAACGCTTGAGCGCAGCGAGGTGGCCGCGCGCTTCGCGCCCGGCGACCGCGTGCGCGTGCTCAAGGCCGCGCCGCTCGGGCACGTGCGCACGCCGTGGTACATCCGCGGGCACGAAGGCGTGGTCGAGCGCCTCTGCGGCGCGTTCCCGAATCCGGAGGAGCTTGCGTATGCGCGAACAGGCGAGCCGCGCCAGCCGCTGTATCGCGTGCGCTTCCTGCAGAACCAGATCTGGCCGGAGTACGCCGGCCGGGAGGACGACGTGATCGAGATCGAAATCTTCCAACATTGGCTCGAACCCTTATGAGCAGCGACAAGGACCTCGGTACCTACCAGCCGCTCACCTACTACCAGATGATGGAGGTGAGCCTGCGCGAGCTGCTGGTGGAGAAGGGCGTGATCAGCGAGGCCGAAGTCGAGCGCGCGATGGGCGAGATCGGCGCGCGCAGTCCCGAACGCGGCGCACGCATGGTTGCGCGGGCGTGGCTCGACCCGGCCTACAAGGCGCGCATGCTCGCCGACGGCAGCAAGGCGGCGGAGGAGCTCGGTTTCGAAGTGCCGGGGCTCAGGCTGATCGTGGTCGAGAATACGCCGGACACGCACAACGTCATCGTCTGCACCCTGTGCTCCTGTTACCCCCGAATGCTCCTGGGCATCCCGCCCGAGTGGTACAAATCGCGCAATTACCGCAGCCGCGTGGTGCGCGAGCCCCGCGCGGTGCTCGAAGAGTTCGGCACCGCGATCCCCGAAAGCATGCAGATCCGCGTCCACGACAGCACGGCTGACATGCGTTATATCGTGCTGCCGGTGCGGCCGGCCGGCACCGAAAAACTTTCTGAAGATGAGCTCGTTGCGCTGGTGACGCGAGACAGCCTCATCGGTGTAACGATCGTCACAGGTGAACCTGCGGTTCCCCCGACGTCGTAACAGGTGAACCTGCGGTTCCCCCGTACCTCCTCCCTTAAGTTTCCCTTAGGCAACCAATGACCAAGCTCTTCACCCCGATCCAGCTCGGGGGCATAACGCTATCCAATCGAATCGTCGTCGCGCCGATGTGCCAGTACTCCGCCGCCGACGGCAGCATGGGCGACTGGCATCTCGCGCACCTCGGGAGCCTCGCCATTTCCGGCGCCGGCCTGCTCGTCATCGAGGCCACGGCGGTCACGCGGCACGGCCGCATCAGCCACGGCTGCACCGGCCTCTACAACGACCGCAACGAAGCGGCGATGAAGCGCGTGGTCGACGCCTGCCGCCGCCTCACGACGAACCCCATCGGCATCCAGCTGGCGCACGCCGGGCGCAAGGGCTCGACGCATGTGCCTTGGGAGGGCCGCTCGGCGCTCGAGCCCACGCAGGACCCGTGGGAGACCGTTGCGCCCTCGGCGCTGCCGTACGAGACGCGGCCCGGCTGGCATACGCCGCACGCGGCCACGGTCGCGGAGATCAAGGCGCTCGTCGAGGCCTTCGGTGCTGCCGCCAAGCGCTCGCTGCGCCTCGGCCTGGACGCGGTCGAGTTGCATGCGGCGCACGGGTATCTCCTGCACCAGTTCTTCTCGCCGCTCTCCAACCAGCGCACCGACGAGTACGGCGGCTCGCTAGAGAACCGCATGCGCTTTCCGCTCGAAGTGGCCCGCGCGCTGCGCGAAGCCTGGCCGAAGGAGCGGTGCCTGGGCGCGCGCATCTCGGGCCACGACTGGCACGAGGAGGGCGCGACGATCGAGGACACCATCGCCTTCACCAAAGAGCTGAAGAAGATCGGCTTCGACTATGTGTGCGTTTCGAGCGGCGCGCTGCTGGGACAGACGCGCTACGCGATCGGGCCGAACTACCAGGTGCCGCTGGCCGCGGCGGTGAAGAAGGCGGTGCCGGAGATGGCCGTGCGCGCGGTCGGCATGATCGCCGACCCGGACCAGGCGGAAGAAATCATCGCTTCAGGCAAGGCCGACATGGTGGCGATGGCGCGCGCTTTCCTCGACAACCCGCGCTGGGTCTGGCACGCGGCCGAGCATTTCGGCACCACGGTGCCGGTGCCGCCGCAATACGAGCGGGCGGCGTTCAAGGCCTGGCAGGGCTCGAAGCTCGCGCGGCCGCGGAACTTCGAAACGGCCGCGCAGGCCTGACAAAGGAGCACAACATGGCCGAAGAGCGGAAAAAGCTGACCGTCCCGGACCTCAAGGAAGCGAAGAAGGCCGGTCGCAAGCTCGTGATGGCCTCGATCCCGGACTACCCGTCGGCCGTGTGGGCAGAGCGGGCGGGCCTGGACATCATCGGCATCGGCGACAGCCTGGGCATGGTGAGCTACGGCTTCTCCAACACGCTCCCCGTGACCGTGGACATGATGATCCAGCATTGCCTGGCGGTGCGGCGGGGCGCGCCGAACACATTTAATCTGGTCGCGATGCCCTATGGCAGCTACGCCAACCCGGACGTTGCCGTGGGCAACGCGCTGCGGTTCATGAAGGAGGGCGCGGTCGACTGCGTGAAGATGCAGGGCGGGCGCGACAAGTTCCCCATCCTCAAGGCGATCGCGGATGCGGGCGTGCCGGTCATGAGCCACGTCGGCATGTGCCCGCACTTCGTTCACCAGTACGGCGGATTCAAGCTGCAGGGCAAGACCGCGCAGGAGGCGATGAAGATCGTCGATGACGCCCGCGCGATCGAGGAGGCCGGCTGCATCGGGTTCGAGATCGAGGCGGTGCCGGCGCCGGTGGCGGCGGCGGTCGATGCGGCGGTGGACATCTTTACCTTCGGCATCGGCGCGGGGCCGGCGAGTTGCGGGCAGCTGCTGCTGGCCTTCGACCTGCTGGGCGTGTTCGACCAGTTCAAGCCGAAATTCACCAAGCGCTACGCGAATGTCTCCGAGATCGCGGTGAATGCGCTCAAGACCTACGCTGCGGAAGTGCGCGGCGGGCAGTTTCCCGATGCCGAGCACAGCTACACGATGAATCCCGAGGAGGCCGAGAAGTTGAAGCGCCTCCTCGCGGCGCAGTAGCCGCGGCTACATCGTGGAACCGCGGCTACATCGTGGAACCGCGGCTACATTGTGGAACCGGTCTCCTCCTCCTTCTGCTGCAGGGCGAAGATCGAGGTGTAGCCGCCCGACCAGTCGGGCGGGAGCAGGCACGGGCGCGGATCGTGATGCGCGAACTGCGCGCGCTTGCCGCGGATGATGGCCTGGTCGTGCTTCGGCTTGATCGGGTTCACGGTGTACGGGAAGGCGTCGGCCGACGTCAGCGTGTACAGCAGGAGCGGGCGGCCGAGGACTGAATCGTTGCGCGGAGAGCCGTGAATCGTGCGGCAGTTGTGCAGCGTGAGCGAGCCCGCCGGACCCACCGCGTAAACAGCCTTCTCGGTATGGATCTTCGCGATGTCCTCGTCCGACAGGCACCCGACCCATTTGCCGTCGGCGTCGTACTGGCTGAGCACCGGGTCGATCTCGTGGCTCTTGGGGATGAAGCCCACCGGCCCTTGGTCCATCGTGCAGTCGTAGATGTAGGTGCCGATGGTCAGCGGCGAATAATTGGTGTGCGGCCAAAATGAGATGTCGTAGTGCCACTTCACCTCCTCGCCGCCCTGCGCCCACTTGAAGTTGAGCTTGGAGTGGTGGAACTTGACGTCCGGCCCCACGAGGTCGGCCACGATGTCGGGCATGGGCGATTTGGTGCAGTACTCCCAGAACACCGGGTGGTGCTCGACCGGGTTCGAGACGCGGCGCAGGCGTGGATTGCCGGGCGTGTGGTCGGGCTCGAGATCGTAGACGGTGTCCGATTTCGTGACCTTGCGGCTGCGCTCGATCAGTTCGTCCGTGGCGTCGCGCAGTTTTTTGATCCAGTCATCGCCGATGACTTTCTCGAGGATGATGAAGCCGTCGTTGAAATAGGCCTCGCGTTGCGACTGTTTCAGCACGCGCGGGGGAATGGCGAGGATCTGTTCGGGTGTCATTGGAAACCTCCTTACTTGAAGTTCAGCATCACCGTCGGCAGGTAGGTGACCACCTTCGGGAAAATCATCACGATGACGAGCGTGAAGCATTGCAGGGTGACGAAGGGGACGACGCCCCAGTACATGTCCTTGATCGTGATCTCGGGCGGCGCCACCGCGCGCAGGTAGAAGATCGCCGGCGCCATCGGCGGGGTGAGGTACGAGGTCTGGATCATGATGAGAAAGAGGATCAGGAACCAGATCGGGTCGAACCCCGCGGCCACGATCAGCGGCGTGAAGAGCGGCACGAAGATCAGCACGATCGAGATCCAGTCGAGGAAGAACCCGGCGATGAAGATGATCAGCATCAGCAGGCCGAGCAGCATCCACGGCGTGAGCTGCAGCTTGTTGATGAGGACGTTGGCGGTGTTGATGCCGCCGCCGCCGATGAACACGCCGGTAAACAACGTGCCCGCGAGCAGCACCGTCATGATCATGGTGGTGATCTTGAGCGTCTTGATGAGGGCCTCGTACAGCCCGCCCCAGGCAAAGCGGCCGTAAAGCACCGTGAGGCCGACCGAGGCGAGGGCCCCGATCGCCGCGGCTTCGGTGGGCGAGGCCCAGCCGAAGAGGATCGAGCCGAGCACCGCGAAGATCATGAAAAGCGGCGGCACGAGGTTGCGCGCGGTGATCCAGACTTTTTCCTGGAAAGTGGGGTCGCCCGGCTCGGGCGGGATGCGCGGGCCCCTTTCCGGCTTGAGGATGCAAAGCGTGAGGATGTAGACGATGTAGAGGAAGGCCATGATCAGGCCCGGGAACACCATGCCGTAGAGCAGGTCGCCCACCGAAACGTTCGCCAGCGGCCCCATCACCACCGCCACCACCGACGGGGGGATGATCGTCCCCAGCGACCCTCCGGCGCAGATGGTGCCGGAGATCAGCGGCTTGTCGTACTTGTAGCGCAGCATGGCCGGGATCGTGAGCAGGCCCACGACCGACTCGGTCGCGCCGATCACGCCGCTGGAGGCCGCGAAGATGATGCACATCACGATGGTGGCGATCGCGAGGCCGCCCGGCAGGCGCCGGGTCCAGATGTGGATCGCCTCGAAAAGCTTCTCCGCGATGCCGGATTTTTCCAGCATCGCGCCCATGAACACGAACAGGGGCACCGCGGCGAACACGAAGTTGGAGGAGATGTCCTCGATCTTCTCGATGAACTGGAAGATCACGCGGTTGCCGAAGATGCCCAGGCCGAACAGCACCGCGGTGATCATCAGGGCGAAGGCGACGTGGATCCCCAGGAACATCAGGGCGAAGGCCACCGGCAGCATCAGGAAGGGCAGGTAGTCCATCAGGGCACGTCCCCCGCCCGGCCCGCGGCCTTGTAGCCGCGCACCGTCTTGACGATCTCGGCGAGGATCTGCAGCGCGAACAGCGTGAACGCCACGAGGAACACGAGCCTGAAAGGCCACACCGGCAGGTTCATCGCCGACTGGCCGCTGTGCTCGTTGCGCAGGTACCCGGTCGCGAGATGCTGGAACAGCGCGTAGGTGAGCCAGAGCATGAGCGGGAATGTGATGGTGTAGCCCAGCAGGTCGATCAAGGCCCGCGTGCGCGAGCCGAACCTGGTGCTGAAGATGTCGATGCGGATGTGGTCCCCCGTCTGCAGGGTGTAAGCCATGCCGAGGAGGAAATGGGAGCCCGTCAGGATATAGCCGACCTCGTAGGCCCAGACGGTGGGCGAGCCGAACAGGTAACGGGCGAAGACCTCAAAACAGGTGGCCAGCACCAGCGGCACGATGACCAGCGAGGCCAGGATGCCGATGCTGCCGGTAACGCGTTCAATCGACCTTACGAGCGCATCCATGGCGCGGGTTTCCTCTTCTTATTGTTTTTCCAGGGGCCAAAACGAAGATGGGGCGCCTTGCGCGCCCCATCTTCTGCTTGAAGAATGCTCAGCCCTTGACCTTCACGGTCCGCCAACCCGAAGCGCCTTTCCACAGGGCGTCGAGCTCTTTCTGGCTCGCGTGCACCTTGGCGAACCACGGGTACTTGTTCTCCTTGGCGGTCTTCTCGGCCCAGTCCAGCCCGATCTTGCGCCCGGCGTACTGCACCTCGGGGGAGAGCTCGATGATCGTGTTGCCGGCTTTCTTGTAGAACTCCAGCGCCTTGGCGTCCTCCTGGCCGATCTTGAGCCAGGTGTCGAAGGTGACCAGCTTGGCGATGGTCTCGACCAGCTTCTTGTCCGCGTCCGACAGCTTTGCCCACGCATCCTTGTTGATGCAAAGCTCGAACGGGGCAGTGGGCTGGTGGACTCCCGGGTAGATGATGTACTTGGCCACCTTGTGGAAGCCCATCGAGATGTTCTCGTACAGCGTGCCCCACTCGGTCGCGTCGATCGCGCCGCGCTCGAGCATCGGGAACACGTCACCGCCCGCGGTAGTGACCGGAGCTGCCCCGAGGTCCTTGGCCATTTCGAGCCAGGCGCCCGCGGTGCGGATCTTGAGGCCCTTGAGGTCGGCCAGCGTGCGGACGGGCTTTCTCGAGTGCAGGAACGCTTCAGCCGTGCGGATGAACATCGGGATCGAGACGATGCCTTCGGCCTCTTCCCGGTACTTGCGCTGCATGTCCGCGCCGCCGGCTTCATACAGCCAGTGGAGCATGCGTTCGGTGTCGAACGAGCCTGCGTAGCCGCCGAAAAGGACGGTGGTGGGGTCCTTGCCCCAGTCGTACCCGATCCAGGTATGGCCCAATTCGGCAACGCCATTCTTGACCGTGTCCGGCACCTTGAGCGCGTTGCCGAGCGCGCCGCCCGGGAACACCTGGATCTTGAAGCGCCCGCCGGAGAACTGGTCCATCTTCTCGGCAAACGCCTTGGAGCCGATGTCCATGAGCGGCCCGCCTCCCCAGCCGGTGGCCATCTTCCAGTTGTACGTGGCGCCTTGTGCCCGCACGCTTGCGGCCGGCAGTGCCAAGACGGCCGCAGCCGCTCCGGCCTGCAAAAATTCGCGTTTCTTCATTTCGTCTCCTCCTGGTGGTGGGTGGCGTTCAGGCCGGCTGCTGCGTAAGCGGGAGATCTTTGAGCGAGTGCTTCGCGATCGTCTCCCTGAGTTCCGGTTTGATGTACTTCTCGTTGTAGCCGTTGAACAGGTGGCCGACCAGGCCGCGCTTCAGGTCGCTCGATCCCATGACCCAGTCCGCGATCGGGAACGTCAGGTTCATGTTGACTTCCATCATGATGCCCAGGTTGTGGTGGGCCGCATGGTGCCTGCGGATGGTGTTGACGAGCGGCATGTTGCGCACGAACCAGTTCTCGTGCGAATGGCAGAAGTAGTGGAAGGTCTCGTAGATGAGGTACTGGCCGACCATGGTCACCAGCAGGATGTAGCCGGCATTCGGGTTGATCAGCCAGCCGAGGACGAGCGCCGCGGGGATGCCCATGCCGATAAACGTGAACAACGCCCGCCACGGGAAGAAGATGATGCGGAACTCGCGCGTGGTGTCCACCGTCATGTGGCCGTCGGTGAAATAGACGTGGTGCTCGCGGGTGTGCCGGTCGTAGATGGCGCGCAGGGCCCAGACGTCCACCAGGCGGTGCATCACGTACTTGTGGATCCACCACTCGAACAGGTTCGAGAAGAAGAACACCGGCACGATCAGCAGCCATTCCCAGCTGGCGCCCTCGGTCTGCGCGACGCACCAGACAATGACGGAGATCGCCACGACGTAGATCACTCCGATATGCACCAGGCCGTTGTACCAGGGATGGATCCGCGCCTTGTACTCCTCGCGGAACAGCTTCTGACGTTCGGACATCATGGCGGGGTCTCCTTTTACGGCTCGCCTTCTGATATATCAGGCGTATATCTCATTATGGGCGACCGGGCGGGCCATATCAAGCGTTCGCGCCGACCGTATCGCGGGTGAAGCGCTCGATATAACCGAGGAGGCGGTCCGAGGCCGCGGCGGCCGCATCCTCGTCCTGGGACGCGATGCTGCGGGCCACGTCCGCATGGAGCTTCGCGGCCCGCGGCATGTCGGCTGCCTGCTTGTAATGGATGTACCAGAAGCGGCGGGAAAGCGAGTGCACCAGGCCCATCGCGCCCGCGGCGAATTCGTTGCGGGCAGCGATCACGGAAAGCTCGTTGTACTCGCGGTCCACGCGCATGAAAGTCACTTCGTCATTGCTCTTCGAGGCCTTTTCGAAATCGCGCGCCATCTGCGCGAAGCGTTCGCGCTCCTCCGGCGTGGCGCGGCGGGCTGCGCTCCTCGCCACCAGCCTCTCGACCTCGCGCCGGACTTCGAGCAGGCGCAGCTGGCTGCCAATGTTGATTTCAGAAACAATGATGCCGCGGCGCGGCAGGATGGTTACGAGACGCTCCCGGGCGAGCCGCTGCAGGGCTTCGCGGATCGGCGTGCGTCCGATGCCCAGGCGCTTGGAGAGGGCGGCTTCGGACACCGCGCTTCCCGGCGCAAGCTTGAGTGTCACGATCAGGGCCTCGAGGTCACTATAGGCCCGGTCGGTAAGGCTGGCCTCCGCGGCGGGTACCTTTGCGGCGGCCCTGCGCGCCATCAGCGGTGCTTGCGCTTCTCGACCAGGCCGAGGAACTTCTCGTATTCCTTCTCGTCGACGCCGTAGCTATGGTCGTCGTCAGGAAAGGTGCCCGCCTTCACCTCCGCGATATAGGCCTTGATGCCGGTCACCGCGACTTCAGTCAGGTTGGCGAAGCGCTTGGTGAACTTGGGCTTGAAGTCGGTGAACACGCCGAGCAGGTCATGGCAAAGCAGGATCTGGCCGTCGGTGCCCACACCTGCGCCAATGCCTATGGTCGGGATCTCGAGCTGCTTGGAGATCACCGCCGCGATTCTTGCGGGCACCGCCTCGAACTCGAGCATGAAGCAGCCCGCGTCCTGGATCGCGAGGGCGTCCTCGAGGATCTTCATGGCCGTATCGGCGGTGCGTCCCTGGATGCGGAAGCCGCCGAACATGGCTACGGTGTGCGGCGTGAGGCCGATGTGGGAGGCCGTCGGGATGCCGGAGTCGACGAGCGCCTTGAGGATGTGCGCCTGCGACTTGCCGCCCTGCGGCTTGACCGCGTCGCAGGCGCATTCCTGCATGAAGCGTGTCGCATTGGTGAGCGCGCGCTCGACGGTGTTATAGCTCTGGTAGGGCATGCAGCCGAGCACGAAGGTGTTCGGCGCGCCGCGGCGGATCGCGGCGGCGTGCATCGCCATCATGTCCATGGTCGCGGGAATCGTGTTCGGGTGGCCGTGCGCGATCATGGCCAGGCTGTCGCCGACGACCGCGACATCGACGCCCGCGGTTTCGGCCCATTTGGCGGCGGTGTAGTCGGGCACCGACATGTACACCATCTTCTCGCCGGATTTCTTGGAGTCGCGGATCTCCTGGATCGTGCGTTTCTTGCGCTCCGCAGTTGCCGGTGCTGCCGATGCCGTTTGTGCCACGCCGCCTCCCTTCGCCGCTGATATATGAGAAGTATATCAACGGCGCCGGGGGCGCGGCCCCGCTATTTCCCCGGGATCCCCACGACAGCCTCGATCTCGACTTTCATTCCTGGGATCGCAAGCTCCTTCACGCCGATGAGCGTGCTCGCCGGGCGCGCGGCACCGAAATATTCCTGGCGCACCGGGTTGATTGTCGTCCGGTCGCTCACGTCGGTGAGGTAGACGGTCACCCTGAGCACATCGGCGAACGTTGCGCCTGCCGCATCGAGGATCAGCTTCATGTTCTCGAAAACCTGCCGCGTTTGCGCGGCAGGGTCTTCGCTGACGACCTTCCCCCTGGAATCGAGTGGGGGAATGCCCGAGATGTAGAGCGTGTCGTCCCAGCGCACCGCGTCGCAGTAATGGCTGATCGGTGCGGCCAGCGCCGGGAGCAGGAACTCCCGGCGCCTTGCAGGGCTTTGACTCACTTCTTCGCTGGTGCGGGCGCGGCCGCGGCGGGCTTGGCTTCGGGCCAGTAGTAGTTGGCCGCGAAGGAGTAGGGCGGGTGCATGAAGCGCTTGGCCGGCACTACGACCGCGGCCCAGGCTTTTTGCGAGTCGAGGACTTTCTTGAACACCGGGTTCTTGCCGGATTCCTCCTCGACAAAGCCGTCCCACGCCTTGAGGTAGGCGATGAGGATTTCGGAGGGCGTGCGCAGGACCTTGACGCCGTGCTTTTCCTGCATCTCCTTCAGGGCGTCGGCATTCTGCTTCTGCCACGCGGCGTACCAGGAGATGCTCGCGTCACGGCTGGCCGAGCGGATGATTTCCTGCTGCAGCGGCGTCAAGCTCTTCCACACGTCGGCGTTGAAAACGATCTCGCCCATCGTGTTGTTCTCGTGCATGCCGGGCGTGTAGTGGAACTTGTAGACCGTGTGCAGGCCCAGGCGCAGGTCCTCGACGCCGCCCACCCACTCGGCGCAATCGATCACGCCGCGTTGCGCCGCCGGCAGGATTTCGCCGCCGGGCAGGTTGATCGTGGTCATGCCCATGCGTGTGAAAATCTGCGCGTTGATGCCGGTCTGGCGGCACTTCATGGTTTTGAAGTCGGCCAGGCTCTTGATCGGCCGTTTGAACCAGCCGAAGGCCTGCGGGCTGGTCGGGTGGCCGGGCATCACGAACACGTTGAGCTTGAGCGTGTTCTGGTAGAGGTCGTTCCACATCTCGGTGCCGCCGCCGTTCCACATCCAGCTGAGGTAATCCGAGTGATCCATGCCGAACGGTCCGCCGGGCGGGCCAGCGAACAGCACGGTGGCGTTGTTCTTGCCGACCCAGTAGTAGGAGATCGAGTGATGGCCGTCGATCACTTTCTTGGAAGAGGCATCGAGCACTTCGAATGCCGGAACGACCTGCCCGGCGGCCATCGCCTCGATCTTGAGCGAGCCGCCCGAAAGCTTGTCGACCCTTTCGGCAAACAGCTTGAAGTGATCCTGCGCGGTGGAGCTGGCCGGCCAGCTCGACTGCATCTTGAGCGAGCGCGGACCCGCGGGTGCCTGGCCGAACGCCGGAACGGCGAAGGCAAGCGCGAGCGTTGCGGCCATCAGGGACTGCAGTGTTCTTTTCATTCGATACTCCCTCCAGTGATTGGACAACGAAATTTTAAACTCATTTGCTTTCCTTCTTTTCCTCGGCGGCGGGCTCTTCGGGGGTGCTCGAACCCTTGTAGTCCTCTTCGAGCGATCCGCCCTTCATCATGCCTTTCTCTTCGTCCTGCTCCTCTTTCGTGGGCGGGGCCATTCGCTCGGCGCGCGTGCGTTCGGCCAGCGTCGTGGGCAGCCACATCGCGACCTGCGGGAACTGGAAGATGACCAGGATCGCGATCACCTGGATGAACATGAAGTCGAACATTCCGCGGTAGATCGTCCCGAGGCTCCACGAGGGCACCACCTGCTTGAGGTAGTAGGCCGACATGGCCACCGGTGGAGAAAGGTACGCGGTCTGCATCACCACGGCCACCAGCGCGCCGAACCAGACGAGGTCGTACTTGAGCCCGACCACGACCGGATAGAAAATCGGCAGGAAGACGAGGATGATCGCCGGCCACTCGAACGGCCAGCCGAGCAGGAAGATCAGGAAGAGCACGAGCAGCAGCATCATGAACGGCGGCAACGGAAGCGACAATAGCGTGTCGGTGATCCATTGCGCGGTGCCCAGGCGCGCGAACACGGCGCCGAAAATGTTCGAGGCCACGGCAAGGAACAGCACCATGCTCGAGGTGTTCATAGTGCTGATGCAGGCGCTCCTCAGCCCCGCGAACGTGAACCTGCGGTACGCAACCGAAAGCACGAATGCACCCATGACGCCCACCGAGGCGGCCTCGGTCGGGGTCGCGATGCCCATCAGGATCGAGCCGAGCGTGGCCGTGATCAGCAGGCCCAGCGGCACCATGCCGACGAACACCTCCTTGATCACGACCGCGACGGAGGTCGGCCGTTCGTCCATCGGCACCGCTGGACCGAGCTTCGGGTTGATGTGGCTGCGCACCAGCGTGTAAATGACGTACATGCCGGCCAGCAGGAACCCGGGTCCGAGAGCCGCGGCATACAGGTCGGTCACCGACACGCCGAGCACCGGACCCATGACGATCAGCATGACCGAAGGCGGGATCAGGATGCCGAGCGTGCCGCCGGCGGCGATCGCCCCCGAGGCCATGCGTGCGTCGTAGCCGGCCTTGATCATGATCGGCGCGGCCATGATGCCCAGCACCGTCACCGCGGCACCGACGATGCCGGTGGCCATTGCGAACACCGTCGCCGTGAGGATGACCCCGAGATACAGCGACCCTCGCACCGGCGCGAGCAGGTCGCGGAAGGCCTTGAACAGGCGCTCCATGAGCCCGGCCTGCTCGGTGAGGAATCCCATGAAGATGAACAAGGGAATCGCCACCAGCTCCTCGGACTTCATCATGCCGAGGGTCTGCAGGTAGGCGAGGTCGAACACGCTGTCGCCCAACCCGGCCCAGCCGAACCCGAGGGCGATGATGATGAGCGTGAACGAAATCGGGAAGCCGACGAAGATGACGCTGATCATCGCGACCAGCATCACCAGCCCGAGCGCGACCTGTCCGGTCATATCTCGCCGCCTTCCTTGTGCTCGAACGGCCGGCCGGTGCGCATGGCGTACCAGCTCTTCATGACCTCGGCGGTGCCCTGGATGAGCAGCAGCGCGGCGGTGAGCGGCACGATGGACTTCAATGGCCAGAGGATGGGGCGCCATGCCGTCTGCTCGCTTCTCTCGCCCATGGTGAACGCGTGCCAGGCGTCGTCCACACTGGCGCCGAAAAGCAGGATCATCCCGGGGAAGAACAGGAAGATGAAGGCGTAAAAATCGATCTTGCCCTTGGTGCGGTCGGAGAATTTCTCCCAGAGCATGTCGGTTCGAATGTGCGCGCCCCGCAACAGCGCGTAGTGCGCCCCGAGCATGAACAGGACGCTGTAGAGCATGTACGACATGTCATAGGCCCAGATGGTCGGCGCATCGAAGAACGACCGCGCCACGACCTCCCAGAACACCACGATCGCAAGCGGGACGCAGACCCACGCAACGGCCCTGCCTGTCCACTCGGTGAAGGTATCGATGACCTTGATGGTCATGAAATACCCCGGGTGGAAATCCTCCCTCTCCGCCATTCATTGCCTCTCGGTGTTGTTCTTGTCAGACCAGGAAGTTGCCGGCCTCGAATCGAACCAGCGCATCCTGCCCATCGTACGCGACTCCGGCCGGATCGCGGCCTTCGGCGACCGCATCGACCTGCTTTTCGAGGAACCGGCGCAGCAGCGCGATGCCCTTGTCGCTCGTGGCGAAGTGTTCTTCGGAGTGGTGGGCGATCGGACCCTGGCTCACCTGCGTTTCGTAGTCGCCCGGAAAGCGCTGGTGTTCTTCCTCGCTGAGCTCCGGCCAGGTCTTGCCGTTGAACTTCGAGCGGAATTTCGACAGCTCGCCTTTCTCAGTGACGCGACCGGCCGTGTAGATGCGGTAGGTCGTGTCGTCGATCGGCAGCACCCAGCCGATCGATTCGACCGCGCCGTACTTGCCGACGCGCGGATTCGGCACGACGCGCAAGGTGGGGACGGCCGCCTCGGTCACGCGCAGGAAGGTCTTGCCGCCTTCCATCGGGCGGGTGGAGGTGACCTTCACGCCGATCCCGGTGGTGTCGAAGACGACCTTGGGCATGCTCGCCATCTGGGAGGTGAACTGCATGCCGGAGAACGAGCCGTGCAGGATCGGCACGTGGAAAGGGTCGACCACGTTCTCGTAGTGCTGCAGCCAGTTGCAGGGCGCGATCGGCGGGCCGCCCGAGCCGATGCTGGTATCGTCGGCTTCGATGAACTCTCCCTCCCCGAGGCTCTCGAGGCATTCATAGCGAGGCAGCAGCGGCTTCTTTTCAGGTGGGCCAAGGTAAGCAAATACGAGGCCATAGCGCTCTTCCAGCGGGTACCACGGCTGGCGAACCTTGTCGCGGCGCGGGCCGCCGCCTTCCTCGCAGGGCTGCTCGAGGCAATGGCCTTCGACGTCGAAGAGCCAGCCGTGATAGCAGCAGCGCAGGCCGCGCTCCTCGGCCTTGCCGTAGTAGAGCGAGGCCCCGCGATGGGCGCAATGCGGGTAGACGAGGCCGGGCCGGCCGGCGCCGTCGCGGAACAGGATCAGGTCTTCGCCGAGCGCGCGCACCTTGCGCGGGACGGTGCCCGCATGGGAGGCGAGCCCGACCGGATGCCAGTAGCGCCGCAGCAGCTCGCCCATGGGCGTGCCGGCCCCGACTTCGGTGAGTTCCCTGCGCCAGGTTGGTGCCTTGCGCCCGTAGGCGGTCCCGCTATCCATGCCTGGCTTCCCCCGCCGGACCATCGGATGCCTGCGCGAACATCTGCGCGACGGCTTCGGCATCGAAGCGGTACTCGTGGTTGCACATCTCGTTCTTGATGAGGACCTCGCCCTTCTCGGCGAGGATCGAATCGACTTCTGCGCGGCCGAGGTTCCTCAGCATGTCCTTCACCTTTTCGGCATCGTAAGGGCAGTGGTATTCGACCGGGTCGAGCTTGTAGACGCGCAGCAGCTCTTCGGGGAAGAGTTTCGTAAGCAGGGCATAAGGCTGCACGTCGCGCGTTTCGTGCAGCGTGAGCGTCGCGGCGAGCTGCGTCATGCGGTTCCAGCCGTCGGGATCGCGCTCGTCGGCTTTGGGGAGTTTTTCGAGCAAGAGCCCGCAGATCGCCTCGCCATCGGCAAACAGGCGCACGAAGGAGGGCAGCTGCTCGGACTGCGTGAGGTAGTGCGCGAAGATTTCGGACAGGTCCTTGCCCTGCAACGGCACCACGCTCTGGTAGATCTGGCCGCTGGCGGCGTCCTCGAGCATCAGCGCGAATCGCCCTTCGCCGATGAGTTCGCGCACGCTGCCCGAAGCGTTCGGCTCATGGTGAGCCATGCCCCTGATCTTCAAGTCCGAGGTGCAGTCCGCAACGAGCAAGGGCACAGGGCCGTTGCCGCGAACCTGCAGGGTGGTCCGGCCGGAGCCCTTGCGGTTGGCGCCCAGCAGTACGCCGAGCGCAGTGGCCTGGCCGAGCAGGTCGGCGACCAGCGGCGGATAGTCGCGCCCGTCGAGCATCTTCGTCCACGCGCCGGTGAGGCACACGAGGCGCCCGCGGATGTCGAGCTCCTCGAACAGGAAACGCTGGACGTAATCGGTCTGCATTACTGGCCTCGCGCCCTACTCGATCTTGGCGCCGGAGGCCTTGATGAGCGCTTCCCACTTGGGAAAGTCGCGTCTGTAGTTGGCCAGGAATTCTTCCGGTGAATTCACGATCGGCGCCTGGCCTTGATCGAGCATGCGACGGGTGATGTCGGGATCGGCGATAACGGCCTTCAGCTCGCGCTGGATGCGATCTATAGCCGCCTTGGGCGTTCCTCCCGGAGCATAAACACCCACCCAGACCGGTAGCTCGAAGCCTGCGATGCCTTGCTCGGCGAAAGTCGGCAAGTCGGGCATTGCATCCGAGCGGCGCGGGCCGGTCATGCCAAGCGCCTTGATCTGGCCGCCGGCGACCTGGGGCTTTGCGCTCGTCGGACTCGAGAACGTGAGGTCGAGGTTTCCGTTCCTGACGTCGACGATCGCCGACACGTCTCCCTTGTACGGAACATGATTGAGATTGACCCCGTAGTCACGCTTCAGGATCTGCCCGTACAAATGGCCGGACGAGCCAACCCCCCATGAGCCATAGTTGATCGGCCGATTCTGGGTTTTTGCCCATTCGATCAATCCCCTCACATCCTTGTAAGGCGCGCTCGAGGGCGCAACCAGCAGGACGCTCCCGAAGGACAGCTGCGTGATCGGGGCGAGATCCTTCACGGGGTCATAGGGCAATTTCTGGTGCATGACGGGATTGTTCACGGTCGTGGACATCGTCGTGATCATGAACGTGTGTCCGTCAGGCGGCGCTTTTACCAGGGCTTGAGTGCCGATGATCGTGCTCGCGCCAGGGATGGCGTCCACGACTACGGGCTGGCCGAAGCGCACTGCCAGGCGCTCCGCGATCGTGCGCGTCAGTACATCGATTGCCCCGCCGGGCGCAAACGGCGTAATGAGCCTGATCTGCCGCGAAGGGAATTCGGATTGTGCGAAGGCGGCCGATGACAAAATCAAAGCTGCGAACGAAAGGCACAGGCGCACTGTCAGGCGCATACAGGTCTCCTTGTAACTGCAATGGTTTTGTAGAACTATTCTACACAGCGCACGCATGCGGGCTGGCTGCGATAGGGGGAGAGGTGCAAAGACGGGAGCTCATGACCGCCAACGGCATTTGAGCGCGTGGTCGACGTGCCGCCCGAGCTCGTGTGGAAAGCGTGGACCACGCCCGAGCACCTCAAGAAATGGTTTACACCGGTGCCCTGGACCACGGTCGACTGCGAGATCGACCTGCGCCCCGGCGGGACCTTCCGCACCGTGATGCGCTCGCCTGAAGGCCAGGACTCTCCTCATGTGGGCTGTTATCTCGAAATCGTGCCGAACCGCAAGCTCTCCTGGACCTCCGTGCTCGGGCCGGGCTTCCGGCCCTCGGTGTTCGCCAGCGAAGGGTGCGCAGAGCTGGCCTTCACCGCGACCATCCTGCTCGAGCCGCAGGGCAAGGGCACCAGGTACACCGCGATCGCGATGCACGCTGACGAGCAAACCTCGAAGAAACATGCCGACATGGGCTTCCACGACGGCTGGGGCAAGGTGCTGGAGCAACTCGTGGAGGTGGCGAAGAAGTTCTAGCGGAGTATCTAAATACTGCCAAATTCCAGCTATTCCCCGCAGCCCGCCTGGCAAAGCGGGCGAAATGCTGCCATCGGCGTCTAGCGCTGCACTGCCGCCTGTGCGGCCGGGGTCAATACGCGCACCGCGTCGCCGAGGATCTGGACGGCTTCGATCAGCAGCACGTCCTTGGCGCTCTCGCGCACCTTCTCTGCCGCAAGCTCGATGGCGAGGCTGCGCTCGCCGGGCTGCAGGCCGTCGTCGCGAACCGGGTTGCCGCTGCCGTTCGAGGCGTCCTTGCCGGCCTCCCGCTTCGAGTCGCGCGATGCGAGGCGCGCTTCCTGCACGGCCAGTTCCTTGCGGCGCGCGGTCTCGTTCAGCGAGACCTGGTTCTTTGCGCGCTGGACCTTCGATTCGGCGATGTCCTCCTGCAGGTACTGGAACGCCTTGTCCTTGCGCACGCGGGCCTCGTGCAGCGCAACCAATGCGGGCAGCACTTTCTTCAGGTCGCCGGCCGGCGCGAACTCGACGGGCTTGATCTGCACCCACGGCAGCGCGTTCTCGTAGCTGGATTCGCCGACCGTCTCGGCATCCGGCGCCGCCGGGAAGAGGATGTCCGGCGTCACCCCTCGCAGCTGCGTGGTGCCCCCGTTGACGCGGAAAAATTGCGCGATGGTTATCTTGAGCTCGCCGAGCTGGCCCTTGGGGGCCTTGGCCATCTCGTCCAGGTTGACCAGCGCCTGCACGGTGCCCTTGCCGAAGCTCGGCTCGCCGATGATGAGGCCGCGGCCGTAGTCCTGGATGGCGGCCGCGAAAATCTCAGAGGACGACGCCGAGCGCCGGTTGATCAGCACGGCCAGCGGGCCCTCCCACGCCACGCCGGCTTTCGTATCGGCCCCCACCGAGACCTGGCCGTTGGCGCTGCGCTGCTGGACCACCGGGCCCTTGTCGATGAACATGCCGGTGAGCTCGATCGCCTCGCCCATCGAGCCGCCGCCGTTGTTGCGCAGATCGATCAACACGCCGTCGACCTTGTCTTTCTTCATCTGCTCGAGCAGGCGCGCCACGTCGCGGGTCGCGCTGCGGTAGTCCTGCAGGCCTTTCTGCCGGCCGGTGAAATCCTCGTAGAACGTCGGCAGGGAGATCACGCCGATGCGGCGCGTGGTCTTGCCGTCCGTCGCCACTTGGATGGTGGACTTGGCGGCGCGCGCGTCCAGGCTGATCGTCTTGCGCACGAGCGACACGACCTTGCGCTTGCCGTCGGGCGCCGCGTCCACCGGCAGGATGTCGAGCCGGACCACCGAGTCCGCCGTGCCGCGGATCAGCACAACCGCATCGTCCACTCGCCAGCCGAGCACGTCCGTCATCGCGGCGTCGCCTTGCGCAACGCCGAGGATGCGGTCCCCGGCCCTGAGCTGCCCCGAGAGGATCGCGGGCCCGCCCGGCACCAGGTCGCGGATGGTGATGTAGTCGTCGAGCTCGGTGAGCGAAGCGCCGATGCCCACCAGCGAGAGCTGCATCGAAATGCCGAACTCGGCCGAGGCGCGCGGCCCCATGTAGCTGGTGTGCGGCTCGATGGCCATGGTGTAGGCGTTCATGAAGACCTGGAACGCGTCGGCGCTCTTGACCCGCATGACCTGCTTCATGAGCGTGTAGTAGCGCTTGTCGAGCAGCTCGACGATGCTCTTGTCGTCCTTGCCGCCGAGCTTGAGGCGCAGCCAGTCGTTCTTGAGGCGCTTTCTCCAAAGCTCGCGCATCTCGGCTTCGTTCTTCGCCCAGGCTTCCTTCTCGCGCGCGAACTGGTAAGTTTCAGCCGCCTGGAAGTCGAACCCTTTCTTGAGCAGCGACCGGGCGTACGTGAAACGCTCGACGGCGCGCTGCCGGTAGAGGTTGAACATCGCGTACGGGATGCCGAGGTCTTCCTTCATGATGGCCTCGCCGAGCCTGGCCCGGTTGGCCGAGAGGCGGTCGATGTCCTCCTGCACGAACAGCAGCCTCTCCGAATCGAGCGCCTTGAGGTACTGGTCGAATACCCTGGCCGAGAGCGATTCGTCCAGCGGCATCGGCTTGTAGTGAAAGCGCGAGAGCACCTGCGCCGCGACGCTCGCCGCCTTGGCCTCCTGCACGACAGGCTTGAGCTCGGGCGGGTTGGCCGTGGCCGCGGGCTGGGCATTCAGCCCCGGGGCCGCGAGGCCAAGGGACAGTGCAATCCAGAGCAAGTTCAGCTTCATTCTTGGGTTTTTTCCGGGGCGCCGGCAGGCTGTGCGGCAAGTGTACGTAATGTTGAGCCCCGGCACCGGATCACAAGAGCCGATTTTGGTGCAATCGTTCGGGGGACACGGTGCCCTGCGCACAGTCCATCAGCGTCAAGGTGAGGTGGCTAAATACTGCCATTTTTTGCTTGAACCCCGCTGCCTGAGCGGCCAAGCGGGCGAAATGTTGCCATCGGCATGCCCGATTGCGCCAGAGCCCGCTAGAGCCCCATGTAAGCCTGCCTTACCCGGTCGTCATGCAGCAGCGACTCGCCCGTGCCGGACATGACGATGCGCCCGTTCTCCAGCACGTAGGCCTGCGCGGAGATCTTGAGCGAGACCGCGACGTTCTGCTCGACCAGCAGGATCGTGATGCCCTTGGCGTTCAGCGCGCGGATGATGTGGAAGACTTCCTGCACCACAGTGGGGGCGAGGCCGAGCGAGGGCTCGTCGAACATGATGAGCTCGGGCTGCCCCATGAGGCAGCGGCCGATGGCGAGCATCTGCTGCTCGCCGCCGGACATGGTGCCCGCCAGCTGGTCGCGGCGCTCGGCCAGGCGCGGGAACAGGGCGAAGACCTCGTCCATGGCCTGCCCGGCCCTGGCGCGCGCGCGCGGGACCATCGCGCCCATCTCGAGGTTCTCGACCACCGAGAGGGTGGGGAAGATCTGGCGGCCTTCGGCGACCTGGCCGATGCCGAGGTTGCAGGTCGTGTACGACTCGAATCCCGTGATGTCCTTGCCCTTGAAGCGCACGCGCCCGCCGCGCGGTTTCTCGATGCCGGCAATCGACCGTATCAGGGAGGACTTGCCCGCGCCATTGGCGCCGACGATGGCCACGATGCGTCCCTCTTCGACCTTCAGCGAAACTTCGGAGAGCGCCTGTGCGTCGCCGTAGTACAGGTCGAGGTTCTCGATCTCGAGCAGTGCGTCCTTCCCGGGGCTCATACCTCGGTTTCCTCGCCGAGATAGCACTCCAGCACCGCCGGGTCGCGCACCACTTCCTGCGGCGTGCCGCGCGCGATGATCTCGCCGTGATGCAGGACGACGATGTGCCGCGCGAGCGCCATGACCGCGCGCATCACGTGCTCGATGAGCAGGATCGTGAGTCCGTCCTTTGCGTTGAGTTCGCGGAATACTTCGACCATGAGGTCGCATTCGGTCGGGCGCAGGCCGGCCATGACTTCGTCCAGCAACAGCAGGGTCGGGCGCGTGGCCAGCGCCCGCGCGACTTCCAGCCGCTTGCGGTCCGGGAGGGTGAGCGACGAAGCCGGCAGGTCGCGCTTGGGTCCGAGGCCGAGGCGATCGAGGATGTCGCTCGCGGATCTGCTCGCCTCGGACAGGTGCTTGGTGCGATTGAAAGCGCCGACGATCACGTTGTCGAGCACCGAGAGCCCGGCAAAGGGCTTCACGATCTGGAAAGTGCGGCCGATGCCCGCGACGCAGATCTGGTCGGGGCGCAGGCCGTCGATGCGCTTGCCGCCGAACAGGATCTCGCCCGAATCCGGGGCGAACACGCCGGCGATCATGTTGAAGCACGTGGTCTTGCCGGCGCCGTTGGGGCCGATCAGCGCGACGATGCCGCCCTGCGGGACCTCGAGGCTCGCATTCGCCACCGCCTTGAGGCCGCGAAACGATTTCGAGATCGAGCGGGCTTCGAGCAGGCTCATGACCCGCAACTCATGACTTCGTTACCCCGAGCTTTCTCGCGAGCGTCGGCCAGATGCCGTGCGGCAGGAACATGACGACCATGAGGAGCACCACGCCGTAGAACACCTGCTTGATGCCCGGTACCTCGACGCCGAAATACGCGAGCACTTCCGTGATGCTGTCGGCAAGGACGGTCAGCACGAACGCGCCGAGGATCGGGCCGAACAGCGTGCCGATGCCGCCGATGATCGGCCCCAGGATGATCTCGATCGAGCGGCTGATATGGAAGATCTGCTCGGGAAAGAGGTTGTTGTAGTAGAAGGCGAAGAACACGCCCGACACGGCGGTCATCGCCGAGCTGATGAGCACCGCGATCATCTTGTAGCGGAAAGTGTTGATGCCCAGGGCCTGCGCGGCCTCCTCGTTCTCGCGGATCGCCTGCCAGTAATAGCCCGCGCGGCTCTTGAGCAGCCAGGCGCAAATCGCGAGCGCCCCGGCCGCGAGCGCGAGGATCGCGTAGTAGTACATCGCGGGCGGCCCGCGGAAATTGAGCAGGTCCATCTGCTCCCTCTGCGCCACCTTGAGGAACAGGCCGCCCGAGCCGCCGGTCCACTCGATGTGGTCGAAGCCGATGCGCGTGAACTCGGCAAACGCGATCGTGAGCAGCGCGAAGTACACGCCCGAGATGCCGAAGCGGAAGGCGAGAAAGCCGATCGCCGCGCCGAGCGCCATGCAGACCAGGATCGCGACCCACAGGCCGGCCCAGGGCGCGATGCCGAGATTGACGAACATTGCCGCCGACACATAGGCGCCGACACCCACATACAGCGAATGGCCGAGCGAGAGCTGGCCGGCAAAGCCCATCATCACGTTCCATGCCTGCCCGACGAACGCGAAGTACAGGATCAGCGTGGCCACCGAGATGACGTAGTTGCCCGCGAACGCGGGCAGCAGGACCAGCACGACACCAAGCACCGAAAGGAGGATGCGCGCGCGCGAGTTCACAGTTTCCTCCCGAGCAGGCCCTGCGGCCGGAACAGCAGCACGAGGATGAGCAGCGCGAAGCCGAACATGCTTTTCGCGGAGGGCGCGAAGAACAGACCCGCGAGTGCTTCGGACACACCGATCAGGATGCCGCCGAACAGCGCGCCCGGCATCGAGCCCAGCCCGCCGATGATCACGATCACGAACGCGAGCAGCGTGTATCCGGGGCCCAGGGACGGGGTGACGTCCACCAGCAGGATCATCATGCAGCCGGCCACCGCGACGCAGGCCGAGCCCAGGCCGAAGGTCAGCGCATAGAGGTGCTTGACATTCAGCCCCACCACCTTGGCACCGAGGTTGTTGTCGGCGCACGCGCGGATCGCCTTGCCGGTGCGCGTGTGCTTGAAGAAGATGAAAAGGCCGGCGCTCGTCGCGAGCGCCATGCCGGCCGCAAATACACGGGCCTTGTCGAAAAGGATCTTGCCGACCTCGTACGACTCGAGCTGGTAGTCCACCTGCACGTTCAGCGCGCTCGGCCCGAAGATCATGAGCAGGACGTTGACCATGATGATGGCCACGGCCACCAGCAGCATGAACTGGGAATGCTCCGGCCGCGTGATGAACGGGTTGATGAGCCCGGCCTGCATTGCATAGCCGAAGCCGAAAAACACGATCGCAACCGGAATCACGGCGATGAATGGGTCGAGCCTGAACGCCCCGAAGAGCGCGACCGCCGCGTACATGGCGATCGTCATCATTTCGCCATGCGCGAAATTGACCACGCGCACCACGCCGAAGATCACCGACAGCCCGAGCGCCATGAGCCCGTACACGAGGCCCGTGAGCAGCCCCGCGATGACTACGTTGGCGATCAGGTCGATCGAGGGCATCGGCGCGAAAATTAAGTGGGGTCAGATCCGACTTATTTGACAAGTCGGATCTGACCCCACTTTCCGTTGGTGGGCTCGGGCTAGGCCTTGTAGCTTGGCATCGGGAACACCGGCCGCGCTTCGGCCGCGCTCAAAGGGAGCACCACGGTCGGGCGCCCGTTGAGGATCTGCGCGCACGCCGAGAGGTTGCCCTCGACCTGGCCCTTGGCGTTGAACTTGATCGGGCCGCCCAGGCCGATGCGGTCGGTGATATTGGTCTGGCGGATCGCATCGGCGAGCGTTTTCGGGTCGGTGCTGCGCGCGCGCTTGAATGCATCGGCGGCGATGAGGATCGACTCGAAGGTGTACGCCACGTTGGTGCCGTGGAAGACGAATTGCTCCTTGGGGTTCTGCTTCCTGAACGCGGCGTCGACCACCTTGGTCATGTTCATCTTCGGGTTGAACCAGGGCGCGTTGGCCATGCAATATTCGGCGTTCTTGCCCAGGACCTTGGAGAACTGCTCCTCGTAGATTCCCGGCGAGCCCGGGCTGATCACCCCCATCGGGTTCCAGCGCTGCTTGATCATCTCGCGGCGCAGGATGATCGCGTCGTTGAGGCGGCAGACCAGCAGGAGGAAGTCGGCGTTGGCGGCCTTTGCTTTCGACACTTCGACCGTCAGATCCTTGGCGGCCGGATCATAGGAGATCGTGTCCACGATCTTGAAGGGAAGGTTGGTGAGCCCCGGCATGATGGCCGAGATGCCCTTGAACATGGCCTGGCCGAACGTGTCGTTGACGTGCATGAATACCGCGGTGCGGGGGGCGACCTTGGTCTCGCGGAAAAGATCCCCGATCAAGGCCAGACCGTTGCGCACCAGTTCCGGAGCGGTGGGGAAATTGCGGAACACGAACTTGTAGCCCTGCTCGGTGATCGGCGGCGCGGCGGCGATGTTGATGACAAACGGTACGCCGCGCTGCTCGGCCACCTGCGCGATCGCGGAGGCGGCGCCCGAATCGAACGGGCCGACCAGCACATGCGCGCCTTCCTGGATCAGGCGCTCGGCGCGGGTGCGCGCGGTGTCCACGTTGGTTTCGGTGTCGGCGTTCATGAGCTCGATGTCGACGCCGAGCAATTCCTTGATGACGCCGGGGGCGAGGTCCGCGCCTTTCTGGCAGGACTGGCCGATGAAGCCCTGGAACCCGGAGCGCGGCAGCAGCACGCCGACCTTGAGCTTGGTGGCCTGCGCGCGGGCGATGCCGAACGGGGAAAGCGCGGCCAGCGTGCCGCTCGCGGCGAGGGCGGCGTTGAACTCGCGGCGGGTGAAGTTGCGTTGGGTCATGACTCCTCCTGTGGATGTGCGGCGTATTGTCGCCGTTATTCTGGGTTATCCGGCAAACACCGCGCAATGTTGCGCTGCGCAAATTATTGTCCGGCAAGTAAAACAGTCGCCGCAGCGATTGTTATAGAGAATTACAATCGCCCGGTCAAATGAAAACGCCTCCCTCATCGCGCGGTCCCCGCCCGGGCAGCCTCGTCCGCGTGGAAGGCATCGACTACGCCGACCTCGGCGAGCATTTCGGCTATGCGCTCAAGCGCGCCCAGATCGGCTCGTTCGAAGCGTTTGCGCGGGCGACCCGCGGTTCTTCCAGCCTCGAAGAGATCACGCCGCCGCGCTACACCGCGCTGGTGATCCTCGCCGGCAATCCGGGCATCAGCCAGAGCGAGCTTGGCGAAGTGCTCGGCACGGCGAGGTCGGGGGCGATGATGCTCGCCGACTGGCTGGAGCAGCGCGGCCTGGCCGAGCGGCGCCACAAGCCGCAAGACGGGCGAGCCTGGGGATTGTTCCTCACCACCAAGGGTGAAACCCTGGTGCGCAAGCTCAAGCGCAGCGTGCGCGCGCACGACCTCAAGTTTGCAGAACGCCTCGACCCGGCCGAGCGGCGCGAGCTCCTGCGACTGCTCGAAAAGCTCACCGGTTGAACATGGCCCAGGGCGCGAACCGGTTTCGCGGGATTTCGCTGGGACCCGCGAGCGTCACGGTGCGCCCGGACCCCCAGGGCGGCTGGCATCTGCAGTCGCCGGCCCCGCTGAATCCGTATCCGGCGCGCCTGACCGAGCGTTTGGTTCAATACGCAAACGAAGCGCCGGATCGCACATTCATCGCGAAGCGCGCAGCTTCGGGCGAGTGGCGCGGGATCTCGTACGCGCAGGCGCTGCGGCACGCACGCAAGATCGGCCAGGCGCTGCTCGATCGCGGCTTGTCGGCCGAGCGGCCGCTCATGATCTTGTCGGAAAACGATCTCGAGCACGCGATGCTTGCGCTCGCGGCGCTGCATGTCGGCGTGCCGTTCGTGCCGGTGTCGCCCTCGTATTCGCTGGTATCGAAGGACCACGGCAAGCTGAAGTATGTCGTTGGCCTGATGACACCGGGACTGGTTTTCGCCTCGGACGAATCGCGTTTTGCGGGCGCGATCGAAGCGGCGGTGCCCGCGGCCACCGAGCTGGCTTTTACGCAACGCTCGTCCGAGCGACGATCGACCCGCTTCGAGGCGACGCTGTTCGAAGAGCTTGCCGCCACCGCGCCTGCCGCCAAGGTCGACGAAGCGCATGCCGCGATCCGGCCCGATTCGATCTGCAAATTCCTGCTGACCTCCGGCTCGACCGGCTTGCCCAAGGCGGTGATCCACACGCAGCGAATGCTCACCAGCAACCTGCAGATGATCGTCGACTCGCTGCCTTTCATGGCCGAGGAGCCGCCGGTGCTGGTCGACTGGCTGCCGTGGAACCACACGTTCGGCGGTAACCATAACTACGGCCTCGCCCTGTACAACGGCGGCACGCTGTATATCGACGAGGGCAAGCCGGTCCCGCAACTGATCGGCGAAACGCTGCGCAACCTGCGCGAGATTGCGCCGACGGTGTACTTCAACGTGCCGCGCGGGTTCGAGGAGATCGCGCGGGCGCTGCATGCGGACGAAGCGCTCGCGAAAAATTTCTTTTCACGCGTGAAGATGTTGTTCTACGCCGCCGCGAGCCTCGGCCAGCCGATCTGGGACAGCCTGCACGAGGCGGCCGAGAAAACCTGCGGCGAGCGTATCCTCATGATCACGGGCCTGGGCATGACGGAAACCGCGCCGTACGCGTTCGTCGCCAACTGGGAAGCCGGGCAGTCCGGCGGCATCGGACATCCGGGGCCGGGCGTCGAAGTGCGCCTCGTCCCGGTCGACGGGAAACTGGAGGTGCGCTATCGCGGCCCGAACGTGACGCCGGGCTTCTGGCGGCAGGAAGACCTGACCCGCGCCGGGTTCGACGAGCAGGGCTATTACAAGAGCGGCGACGCCGCGCGCTTCCTCGATCCGGCCGACCCGCAGAAGGGCCTCGTGTTCGACGGCCGCATCGCCGAGGATTTCAAGATCAGCTCGGGCACCTGGGTCAGCGTCGGGCCGCTTCGCGCGCGCATCATCGCCGCCGGGACGCCTTGGGTGCAGGACGCAGTCATCGCGGGCCACGACCGGCGCGAGCTCACCGCGCTCATCATTCCGCGCATGGGCACGCCGAACACACCCGAACTGCGCGACGCCTGCCGCCAGGTCCTCGATAAAATTGCGCAGTCGGGCACCGGCGCGTCGACAACCATCGCGCGCGCCGTGCTGTTGACGGAACCCCTTTCGATCGACGCGGGCGAAATCACCGACAAGGGTTCGATCAACCAGCGGGCCGTTCGCGAAGCACGCGCCACGCTGGTCGATGACCTGTACGCCAAACCCTCGCCATCCCACATCATTCACCCCACGCCTGGAGCACCGCAGTGAAGAAAATGAACGTAGACGAGCTCATTGCCATCGACATCCATACGCATGCCGAGAAATCGACTCGCATCCTGCCCGACGAGGCGGCCAAGGAGGGGCTCGAAGCACGCGGCCGCTATTTCCGCTACCAGCCCACGCACCAGACGATCGACCAGATGGCCGCGTACTACCGCGAGCGCAAGATGGGCTTCGTGTGCTTCACCGTCGACCGCGAGCGCGGGCAGGGCCTCAAGAACAACATCTCCAACGAGGAGATCGCCGAGAGCGTGGCCGAGAACGCCGACGTGGCGATCGCCTTTGCGAGCGTCGACCCCTCGCGCGGCAAGATGGGCGTGAGGATGGCGCGCGACCTCATCGAGAAGTACAAGGTCAGGGGCTTCAAGTTCCATCCCACGGTGCAGGCGTTCTTCCCGAACGACCACGACTGTTACCCGCTCTACGAAATCATCGCCCACTACAAGCTGCCGGCCCTTTTCCACACCGGCCAGACCGGCATCGGCGCGGGCATGCCCGGCGGCGGCGGGCTCAAGCTCAAGTACTCGAACCCGATCTATCTGGACGACGTGGCGGCGGATTTCCCCGACATGCCGATCATCATGGCGCACCCCTCGGTGCCCTGGCAGGACGAGGCGCTGTCGGTCGCAACGCACAAGCCCAACGTCTACATCGACCTCTCGGGCTGGTCACCGAAGTATTTCCCGCCGCAGCTCGTGCAGTACGCCAACACGCTGCTCAAGCACAAGGTGCTGTTCGGTACCGACAACCCGGTGATTTCTCCGGACCGCTGGATGGAGGATTTCGCCAAGCTGCCGATGAAGCCCGAAGTGCTGCCGCTGATCATGAAGGAGAACGCGGTCAAGCTGCTCAGGCTGAAAGAGAGTGCGTGAGCTGGTGATTTACGAGTCTGAGAAACAGCGGGCTTCCGGCGTCAGGCTGCGCGAAGCCTGGACCTCATTCGAACAGAGCGCCCGAATCCACTTTATGATTCGTCCGACGTGATTGATAATGGAACTAGAAATGCTGCCATGTTTACACAACACCCCGCGCCTAGAGTGACTCTCCAGCCAAAATACTGACATCGGATGAACCCGGACCCGGCCGCATGGCGTTCGATTGCAACGCTGTACAACGCGCTGGTGACCGCCTTCGTGGTATCGCTGGTCGTCCGCCGCGGGCCGGAGGTGGCGCGCGAGTACGTCTTCCGCCATTTCCGCCGCCAGCACCTTGATAAATTCCTGCCGGGTCTGGCCAAGCTCGGACTCACTGACGAGCCGCATGCGGTTGCGTGCGCTCTGTATCACTACCACTCCAACGCGCTCGGCGGTGTGAAGACCGAGTACTTCCGGGAGTCCGACCTCAAGGCGTGGGTGCGTTATCCGCCGCCGCGCTGGATGTGGCGCGGCACCGCGATCGCCGCGATCCCGCACGAGGTCTCGGCGGCGATGCTGCATGGATGGCACGGGCACAACGGCGTGAGCCTGGGCAATCCTCGCCTCGGGTTCGTCTGCACAGGCATGACCGTCGACGGGATGCCGGGCCTCGAAGGCTACTACCTCGAGCACGACCGCGATCTCGCGCCCGGGGAGCGCGTTCGCTTTTCCTATGGCGAGTGGATGCCGCAGTTCGACCCGGCCGCCGCGCCGAAGCTCGAAGCTGCAACGTGGCCGACCGACCGGCTGGAGCGCACGCGGCGCCGCTACGCGATGGATTACGTGCGCACGATGCTTGCAGTCGCGGAGGACCTGCTCGGCCCCGCGGAGGCGCGTGTTGAAGTCGGCCGCGTCGCCAGGCTGGTCGGCCTGCAGTTCGAGGAGGAAGCGACCAAGGAATTTACGGCTGATCGCGCCGACAGCGCCACGGCCTTCGCTGCGTGGCTCGCGGCGATGCTCTCGGGGCAGGGGGAAGACGTGACTTCATCGCGCCACGGCGCGACGCACGTCGTGGACCTGCCGCGATGGGTGCTGGTGGAAGGGCTGGAACTCGAAGACCCGCTGCGGGCCTTCACCGCATGGAACGATCTCTGGATCGGCGCAGGCGCCGCGCACGACCGGTTTCTCTCGGTGGAGTCGACCGCCGTGCTTGGCAAGGCGGGACTCGCGGCGCGCTGGACGATCGCGCCGCGGGCCTGAGCGTCCGCAACTACTGGATGCGCACTTCGCCGGTCTCGCCCATGCCGGCGGGCGGCTTGCCGGTGACGACCGCCTTGGCCATCTTGAGTAGCTGCGTGACCTTGTTCTCCTTCACGTCCCAGTAGTGGGCATGGGTGATGTCCACCTCCACCAGCGCAAGGTCGGGATCGTCCACGCCGCCGGGAAACCACGCCTCGGTCATCTTCGACCAGAGCGCCTGCTTCTTCGCCTTGTCATCGACCACGCGCGCGTTGCCCGAGACCGACACGTAGGTGTCCTCGCCCGGGTCGGCATAGCCCACGTTCACCGCCGGCTCGGACTCGATGTCGGACACCGGGTCGCTCTTGCGCGACATGAAGAACCACAGGCGGTCGTCCTCGTCATCCTTGCCGTTCTGCGTCGTCATGGGGCGCGAGTGAAGGTGCCCGTTGTCGTGGCGGGTGGTGAACATCGCGAATTTCATGTCCCGGATGAGGTCCCACAGCTTCTCCGGGGAATTGGTTTCGTTGCCTGCCGGCTTGCCTGTCATGCCCATGTGCATCCTCTTGTCGGTTGTGATGTTGCATTCAGGCTAGGGACTGCCCGGCAACCGGTCTGTGCGGCAGCACACGGCAGGCAGGGCGCTAGTTCAGGGCGCTAGAGAGCTTCCTGCGGTACTCGGAAACGAGGTCCGGGTCGGTCGCGGCCAGGCTGAAGATTGCGACCATCTGCTTTCTGGCCGCACCGTCCTTGAAGTCCTTCTGCCGCCGGATGATTTCCAGCAGCTCCTCCATGGCCTGCCGGTAGTTGCGCTGGCCGGCGAGGTGGTTCGCGAGCCCGAGCCTCGATTCGAGATCGCCGGGGTTCGAGGCCACCGCGCGGGCGAGTTCGGCTTCGCCCGGGCCGGAGTCCCCGGAGCGCGCGAAGGCGACGCCCTGCCTGAGCGAGGCGACGCGGTCGTCCAGTTTCACGTCGGGCTTGACCTCGGCCAGCAGCGCTTCGGCTTCGTCGAGCTTCTGCTGCGGGATCAGCACTTCGGCCAGATCGAGGCGGGCGTGATCGCTTTTCGGGTCGAGTTCGATGGCTTTCCTGAGCGCGTCCGCTGCGCCAGGGTGATCGCCGGCGGCGATGAGCTCTTTTGCGCGAGCGCGCTCGAGCTCGGAAGGCGTTGGGATGAGCTTGTCGATGAAAGCGCGCAGCTGCGGCATCGGCAGCGCACCGACGAACGAGCCGACCTGCTTGCCGTTGCGGATCGCCCGCACGTCGGGAATCGAGCGCACGCCGAACTCCTGCGCGAGGTCGAGGCTCTCGTCGGAGTTGACCTTGACGAGCTTGAACTTGCCGCCGTACTCGGCCGCGAGTTTTTCGAGCATGGGCTTGAGCACCTTGCAGGGCCCGCACCACGGCGCCCAGAAGTCGATGACGACCGGCACGTCCCTGGAGGCCTCGATGACCTCCTGGTTGAAATTGCGGGCATCGACGTCCACGCTGTTGCGCATCTCGTTCGTTGGCACTTCCGGCGTCACGGTCTTTCTCCCGGGAAAGGGTAAAACAGCAGATGTAGGGAGCCTAGGCGGGATTCAAGCCCATGTAAAATACGTTTTCCCAACAGAAGCATCCCGGCCGGAGCCGCAATGACCTACCTCGTCACCGAGAACTGCATCAAATGCAAGTACATGGACTGCGTCGAAGTCTGCCCGGTGGACTGCTTCTACGAGGGCGACAACATGCTCGTCATCAACCCGGACGAGTGCATCGACTGCGGCGTGTGCGAGCCGGAATGCCCGCCGGGAGCGATCATCCCGGACTCGGACGAGCGCGGCGAGAAATGGCTCAAGCTCAACACCGACTTCTCGGCGAAGTGGCCGAACATCACGCGCAAGGGCACGGCCCCCGCGGATGCCGAGACGTTCAAGGACGAGGAAGGCAAGTTCGAGAAATACTTCAGCCCCGAGCCCGGCAAGGGCGAATAGGGGGCTTCCCGATGGAGCGGACCGGATGGAGTTGACCCCGGAAGAGCAGGCCATGCTCTCAGGCGCTCACGGCGAGGCGGTCAGGAAGGCGCTCGACTACCAGGTCGAGGTCGGCAAGTTCTGGGGCGCCAGGCGGTTCGTGCCGGTGACCAACGTCCACATGATGGGCGACATCGAAGTCATGGGCGACGGCGGCCTCGAATGGCTGCAGGACACCGCCAGGCTCGGCGCCCGGTGCGTCGTCGGCACCACCACCAACGCCCGCTGCATCGATTTCACGCACTGCAAGCGCATGGGGCAGGACGAAGGCGAGGCCGTCAAGGAGAAGGCGCTGATCGCCACGCTGCAGCGCATGGACGTCGTCACGACCGACACCTGCATCAACTACCAGACCGTCTACCAGCCGCATTTGGGTGAGCACGTGGCCTGGGGCGATACCGGCACGGTGATCTACGCCAACTCGGTGTTCGGCGCGCGCAGCAATTTCGAATCGGGTCCCGCGGCGCTGGCTGCCGGACTCACCGGGCGCACCCCGGCCTACGGATTCCACCTCGATGAGCATCGCAAGGGCACCTTCACGGTCGAGGTCAAAGCGAAGCTCGACGACCTCGCCGACTGGGGCGCCGTCGGCAAGCTCGTCGGCGAAACGCACCAGAGCTATTACGCGGTGCCCGTGTTCCATGGGCTGCAGCGCGCGCCGGGCGCGGACGAGCTCAAGCACCTCGGTGCCGCGCTCGCGAGCTACGGGTCGATGGGCATGTTCCACATGGTCGGGGTCACGCCCGAGGCGCCCAGCATCGAAGCGGCCCTCGCCGGCAACACGCCGACCGAGCGCATGGTCATCGGCGATGCGCAGATCGAAGCGGTCTATCGCGGCTACAAGCTCGGCGATGGCGATGCACGGCTCGTGGTGTTCTCGGGGCCGCAGCAATCGCTGTTCGAGATGAAACTGCTGGGCGAGCTCTTCGACGGGCGCAGGGTCAAGGACGGATCGAGTGTTTTCGTAACCACGAACAGCGCGGTCCTCGCGCAGGCCAGGCAGCTCGGGTATGCGCAGAAGATCGAAGCGGCGGGTGCCACGATCCTCGAAGGCGTGTGCTTCTACATCCTGCAGAACCTCTCGCCGATGCGCATCGCCAACAAGTGGACCAACATGGTCTCCAACTCGGCCAAGATCGTGAACATCATTGGCGCTCACCGGTTCAACACGATCCTGCGGCGCACGCGGGATTGCGTGGAGATCGCGTGCACGGGAAACCTGAAGTGAGCCTGGCAGGATGAGTGTCGCCATCAGGGTCGAGCGCGCGTACGGGCCGGTCGTCGAAGGCGAGGCGGTCGTGTCGGAAGAAGGGTTCTCCCCGCGCTACGACCTCGACCGCTGGACGGGCCTCATCACCAAGCCCGGCCACAAGCTCGAGGGCACCAACATCAAGGACAAGATCTGCTTCTTCCCCACGGCCAAGGGCGGGATTGCGGCGGGCTGGGCTTTTTTCGACATCAAGTGGAAGAAAATCGCGCCTAAGGCGTTCATTTTTGGAGTGACGAACCCCGTGATGGTGCAGGGCGCGGTCTTCGCCGGCATCACGATCACCGAGGGCTGGACGCCGCACCCGCGCGAGGCGGTGCGCACCGGCGACTGGGTGAGGGTCGACCCGAAGGCGAAGACCATCGAGATCCTCAGGAGGGCATCATGATACGGACGATTGCGGCAATCCTGTTTGCAGCGCTCGCGATCGGCGGGTGCGCATCCTACGACGGGCGCACGCTGGCCCCCGGAAGCTCCACGGCGCAGGTCGAGGCCGGCATGGGCCAGCCGGCGGCGCGCGTAACGCAGCCCGATGGCAGCACGGTGCTCTACTACCCGCGCGGACCGGAAGGGCGGCATGCGTACGCGGTCACCGTCGGGCGTGACGGCGCCCTGCGCTCGATCGACCAGCGGCTCACGCTGGCCAACTTCAACACGCTGATGATCGGCAAGACGACCGCCAGGGAAGTGCGCGAGCTCCTCGGTCCGCCGGACCCGTACGCCATGACCAGGCTGGTCCTCTCGCAGCGCGAGGTCTGGGAGTACAAGTGGCTCGACTACCAGGAAAAGCGCGTGTTCTGGTTCCAGTTCTCGGACGACGGGATCCTGCGCGAGTCGATGAATTCGCGCGACGATTTCCACGAGTCGCCCGGGGCAGGGCTGCCGTAAGCGAACATGGCTGACCTGAGCAAGGACGCGGCGCAGGCCATCCTCGCCGAGAATTTCGCGGCCTGGGTGCTGGACCTCGGCCTTGCGGTCGAATCCGTCTCGGCCGGTGCCGCCGTGCTGCGAATGCCTTATTCGGCCCGGTTGGTGCGCGTCGGCGGAACGATCTGCGGACAAGCGCTCATGTCGGCAGCCGACACCGCGATGGTGATCGCGCTCTGCGGCACGTTCGGCGGCTTCAAGCCGATGACCACCGTGTCGCAGAACGTCACCTTCATGCGCCCGATCGCCGAGCAGGACGTGCTGGTCGAGGCCCGCGTGATCCGCGCCGGCAAGACGCTGGCCTTCGGTGAGATCACGATGCGCGGCGCCAAGGACGAGCGTCCGGCCGTCCAAGCCACCACCACCTACGCGATCCTTTAAAAGGGGCATTAAAAGCATTAAAAGGGGCCAGGCTCAAACCTGACGGGCATTAAAAGGGGCCAGGCTCAAACCTGACGAGCCGCGAGTTGTCAGGTTTGAGCCTGGCCCCTTTTAAAGGAGTTTGCGCAGGTCGGTCTTGAGGACCTTGCCGTAGTAGTTCTTGGGGAGCGCTTCGACGAAGCGGTAATCCTTGGGGCGCTTGAAGCGGGCGATGTTGGCCAGGCAGAGCTCGTCGAGGACCTGCGGCTTTAATGCGGTGCCCGGGCGCGACACGATGAAAGCCACGACTTCCTCGCCCCATTCCGGGTGCGGCCTGCCGACGACGGAGCACTCCGCAACGTCCGCGTGCCGGAGCAGCACCTCCTCGATCTCGCGCGGGTAGATGTTCGAGCCGCCCGAGATGATCATGTCCTTGGAGCGGTCGCGGATCGTGAGGAAGCCCTGCTCATCCAGGCTGCCGACATCCCCGGTGTGCAGCCAGCCGCCGCGCAGGGTCCTGGCCGTGGCTTCGGCGTTCTGCCAGTAGCCGGACATCACGCAGTCGCTGCGCGTGAGGATCTCGCCGACCTCGCCCGGCGGCAGGTCGCGGTCCTCGTCGTCGACCACGCGCACCTCGACGCCGGTGCGCGCGAATCCGCACGACGCAAGCCGCTCGAGGAAGCGCGGATCGTTGCGCTCGTCGCCTTGCATGGCGTGAAGCGATTGCGGCAACCCGGTGATCGTCATCGGGCTCTCGCCCTGGCCGAACAACTGGTAGAGGCGCGGGCCGAAAAGGTCGATCGCGCGCACCGCATCCGCGACGTACATCGGCGCGCCGCCGTAGGAGATCGTCTTGAGGTTCGGCACCGGTCGCGCGGCGGGGCTGCCGAGCAGGCGCACGACCATGGTCGGCGCCGCGAAGAACGAGACATTGCGGTGCGCATCGATGAGCTCGAACACTTCCGCCGCCTCGAAGCCGCTGCTCTCCGGGATCACGTTGAGCGCGCCTGAAGCGAAGTGGGGCAGGGCATACAGCCCCGAGCCATGCGAAAGCGGCGCGGCATGCAGGATCGAATCGCCCGGCAACAGCCGGTCGATGTCGGCGTAGTAGGCCTGCGTCGCGAAGAGCAGGTTGCGGTGCGTGAGCATTGCGCCCTTGGGCGTGCCGGTGGTGCCGCTGGTGTAGAACAGCCAGGCCGTGTCGTCGGGGTGGATCTCCGCCGGCGTATGAGCCGCATCGAGGTGGAGCGCCTCGAACGCCCTCGAGCGCGCATCGATGCACTCGACGCCTTCGACTTCGCCGAGGGCGAAACACGCTTTCGCCCCGGCGTTCTCGAGGATCCACGCCAGCTCGCGCGCATGCAGCTTGGCGTTGACCGGCACGGCAACGAGGCCCGCATGCCAGATCGCGAAGAGCACCTCGAAGTATTCGACGCAGTTCTGCATGTAGAGGGCGACGCGCTCGCCGGGCTCGAGGCCGAGCTTTGTGCGCAACCCGCCCGAGAGCTGCGTCACGCGCGCGGCTAGCTGCGCATAGGACATGACGGTGCGCGAGCCGAGCGCAACCGCGGGCGCATCGGGCATCCGCCGGGCGGTGGAGAGCAGGAACTCGACGACGTTCACAGGCGAAAAAAACGGCGCGCGTTTGCGGACGTGGTCTGGGCCACTTCTTCAGGCGAACGCCCAAGCGCCGTGGCCACGGTGATGAGGACTTCCGCAAGGTAGGCCGGTTCGTTGCGGCGCGACTTCGGCTGCGGCCGCAGCGTGCGCGGCGTCAGGTAGGGCGCATCGGTTTCCAGCATCAGCCGGTCGGCGGGGATGTCGCGCACGAGGTGCAGCAGGTGCGCGCCGCGGCGCTCGTCGCAGATCCACCCGGTGATGCCTATGTACAGGTCGAGGTCGAGGTAGGCATGCAGCTCGTCGCGCTCGCCGGTAAAACAGTGGGCCACCGCGGGCGGCAGGCCGGGTCCGCCACGGTGGTTCCTGAGGATGTCCGCGAACCTCGGGTGCGCATCGCGCGAATGCAGGAACAGCGGCTTGCCGAGCTCGCATCCCAGCTCGAGCTGTGCCGTGAACCACTTCTCCTGGTCGGGATGGGGCGAATAGTTGCGGTTGAAGTCGAGCCCGCATTCGCCCACGGCCTGCACTTTCGGGAGCGCCAGCAGCGCCCTCAAGGCGGGGATCGTGTCCGCGTCGCAGTGAGCCGCATCGTGCGGATGCACTCCGGCCGTGCAGTACAGGCCTGGATGGGACGACGCGAGGGCCTGCGCAACCCGGCTGCCGGCCACGCTCGTGCCTGTTACAAAGATCGTGTCTACACCCGCCGAACGCGCGCGCGCGAGCACCTCGGGGAGGTCGTCGCGGAAGGATTCGTGGGTGAGGTTTGCACCGATGTCAACCATTGTGGGCACATGAGGGGGAAAGCCGTTCGGCCGAGTATACCTAGGGCTCTTGGGCCGCTATCATGCCGCCCGGGTCAGCGAGAGCTGAAAACGGATCGAATTCACGGTGGCAAGCGGTGCGGGGGGAGTGGAATTGCCGGGCTACGCATTCGACGGGCTGATTGCCTGTCACGCGTGCGATGGCGCGCACCGGATCGTGCCCGTGCCCGAAGGCGGCAAGGCGCTTTGCGGCCGTTGCGGCGGCCTGCTCTACCGCAACCTGCCCAGGAGCCTCGAGCACTCGGCTGCGCTCTACCTCGCCGCATTCGTCCTGTTCGTAATGGCGAACACGTTCCCGTTCGTCTCGCTCAAGTACGGCGATCGGGTGGAGCAGAGCGTGCTCGCTTCCGCGGCGCTCGCGCTGCACAAGGCCGGCATGGGCGAGCTGGGCCTGCTCGTGATGCTGACGAGCGTGATTTTCCCTTTGCTGACCCTCTGCGCAATGCTCTACCTGCTCCTGCCGCTGCGCTTCGGGTTCCGGCCGCGCTACATGACGCCGGTCTGGCGCTTTGTGCGCGTCATCAGCCCGTGGAGCCTGGTCGGCGTGTTCATGCTGGGCCTGCTGGTTTCGGTGGTGAAGCTGCAGGACCTTGCAACCATCATCCCGGGCGTCGCGTTCTTCGCGTTTATCGGGCTGCTGGTCGTGTCGACGGCGGCGGCGGCCAGCTTCGATCCCGGCGTGCTCTGGCCCCGCCAGGGACCCGTGGTCCGGAAAGCCCATGGAGGAAGCGCGGCCGGCATGGGCTACGCGTCCTGCCCTACCTGCGACCTGCTGGTCGCGCGGCCCAGGGGCGGGCAGCGGTGGGCTTGCCCGCGCTGCAGAAGCGCGGTGCATGGCATGCGCCAACCCGAAAGCATTACGCGCACCTGGGCGCTGCTGGCCTCGGCCACGCTGCTGCTCATCCCGGCCAACCTCTACCCGGTCATGACGGTGACCCGTTTCGGGCAGGGCGAACCCACCACCATCCTTTCCGGGGTCGTCCACCTCGCCGAGGACGGCGCCTGGCCGCTGGCGGCACTGGTGTTTTTCGCCAGCTTCGTGGTGCCGATCACCAAGATCGGCGCACTGGCGCTGCTCTCGGTGACCGTGCAGCGCGGATCGAGCTGGCGCCTGCGCGACCGGACGATCCTCTACCGGGTGACCGAAGTCGTGGGCGCCTGGTCGATGATCGACATCTTCCTGGTCGGCATCCTCGTGTCGCTGGTGCGCATGGACGCGCTGGCCTCCGTTCGTCCGGGCATCGGCGCAACCTTCTTCGCGGCGGCCGTCGTGCTCACGATGCTGGCCGCGCATTCGTTCGATCCGCGGCTCGTGTGGGACCGCGCCGGGAAGAAGGCCTGAGCGGACCATGACCAACCATAGCCCGCAGTCGCCGCCTCCGCCCGCGCCGGACGAATTCCCCTCCGGCCTCGAGCCGACCGTGCGCGAGCGCGGCGGGCCCTCGCTGGTCTGGCTGATCCCGATCCTCACCTTGGTGATCGGCGCGTGGCTCGTGCTGCAGACCCTGACCGACCGCGGGCCGCTGGTGACCGTCACCTTCCGCACGGCCGAGGGGATCGAGGTCGAGAAGACGCGCATCAAGTACAAGAGCCTCGACATCGGACTGGTCGAGAGCGTGAAGTTCAGCTCCGACTTCTCGCGCGTGGAGGTGCGGGCGCGCCTGGCCAAGGACGCCGCGCACTTCCTGCGCCGCGATACGCGCTTCTGGGTGGTGCGGCCGACCTTGAGCGCGCGCGGCATCTCGGGGCTCGGCACATTGCTGTCCGGCGCCTACATCGAGATCGAGCCGGGGCAGGGCGCGCCGCAGACGCTCTTCGTCGGGCTCGAGTCGCCGCCGGTGGTGCATGCCGACGAGGCCGGCAAGCAGATCACGCTGATGACGCGCCGGCTCGGATCGATCGACCGCGGATCGCCGGTGCACTACCAGGGCCTCGTCGCGGGCGAGGTGCTCGGCTACGAAATGGCGAACGATTACCGCAACGTGCTGATCCACGCTTTCGTGAAGCCGCCATTCGATCGCCTCGTGCGCAGCAACACGCGGTTCTGGAGCGCAAGCGGCGTCGACCTGACGCTCGGGCCGGACGGCATGCGCGTCAAGACCGAATCGCTGCAGGCGCTGATCTTCGGCGGCATCGCATTCGACACGCCCGACCCGCAGGACGCGGGCGCCGAGGACATCACCGGCCTTGTGTTCACGCTGCATGAGGACCAGAAGGCGATCCAGGACCAGGCTTTCGCCAGCAAGGTGCGCTTCGTCATGTTCTTCGAGGATTCGGTGCGCGGCCTTTCGATCGGCGCGCCGGTGGAGTTCAAGGGCATCAAGGTAGGGTCGGTGATCGACCTGCGGCTCGAGTACGACGAGCGCAAGTCGGCCTTCCGCATTCCGGTGGTCGTCGAGCTCGAGCCCGAGCGCGTGATGGACCGCGGCGAAAGGCTGAAAAAGGCACCAAGGGAAGTCTTCCAGGCACTTGTCAGACGAGGCATGCGCGCGCGCCTGCAGACGGGCAACCTGCTCACCGGCCAGCTCTTCGTCGACCTCGACATGCAGCCCAAGACGCCGATCCGGCTGGTGTCGGCCGGACGCATGGAACCCGAGCTGCCGACCGTGCAGGGCAAGTTCGAGCAGGTCACGGTTTCGCTTACCGGCATCCTCGACAAGCTCGACGGCATCGATTTCGCCGGCATCAGCACCGAGCTCAAGGGCACGCTCAAGGGCGCGAACGCGATCGCGAACGGGCCCAAGCTCGACGCGTCGCTCACCGACCTTGCGGCCTCGCTCGCGAGCATGAAAGACATCCTGCGCAAGGTCGACGCGCGCACCGAGCCGATCACCGAGAACCTCGAGCAGGCGCTGGCCGCCGCGAAGGCGACGCTGGAGAAAGCCCGCTCGACGATGGCGGTGGCCGACGGCGTGCTCGCCCCCGACTCGCCGCTGCAGGGCAACGTCATCAAGCTGACGCAGGAACTCGCGGCCACCGCGCGTTCGGTGAAGAGCCTCGTCGACATGCTGGAGAGCGACCCGCAATCGCTGATCTTCGGCAAGGACAAGAAAGCCCTCGAGAAGCGGGCCGAAGACAAGAAAGCGGAAGACAAGAAAACCGGGGAGAAGAAATGATCGCCCGGCCCGCAAGGCTCCAATGGCTCGCGCAGGCGGTTGCGTTCTGCGCGCTTGCCTTTGCAGCCGCCGGCGCGTGGGCGCAGAGCGGGCGCGAGCTCATCGAGGAATCGCTGCGCCGCCATGCGCCGCCGGCGCATGTCTACCAGGAGCAGACGCTGATCCTCAGCGACCAGCTCGGCCAGAACACGGTGCGCACGCTGCGCTACTACGCGCGGCATGACGCCAACGGCGACCGGCGCCTGTTGATGATCCACACCCCCGAGGAGTTGCGCGGCACCGCGGTGCTCGTTGTGCGCGATGCCAAGGGCGGCGAGCGACGCGGCCCCGAGGCGTCGAGCCCGCTGTTCGGCTCGAACCTCACGGTGGCGGACCTCGAAGGCGAGCAGCCGGCCGATTTCGCCTACGAGCTGGAAGACGGCCAGGACCTCGATCGTGTTTCGCACCTTGTCGTGCGCGCGCTCCCCAAGGACGCCGACATTGCGCGCTCGACCGGGTACGGCGTGCGTCGCATCTACCTGCGCAAGGACAACCTCTTCGTCAGCCGCATCGACGTCCTCGACCGGCGGGGGCAGGTGGCGAGGCGCCAGACTTTCCGCGACCCGCGGCCGGATGAGTCCGGCGCCTGGCGCGCGGGCATGATCCTGACCGAGGACTTGCGCGACGCGCGGCGCACGCTGCTCAAGATCGAGCGGCGCGTCCACTCGGCCGACTATGTGCCGGATGCGGTTTTTGCGGGCCTGAGATGAGCGAACCCACCCACGTCCCTGTCACACCGCCCGAACCGCTGAGCCTGCTGCAGCGGTTTTTCCGCCTCGGCGCCCATCGCCCGCTGCCCTGCCTCGCGTTCCTGGTCGCGGTCAGCATGTTCGCCGCGCTGGGGGTTTCGCGCGTCACGCTGGATACGGGCTTCGACCGGCTGGTGCCCAAGGACGACACCGACCGCCAGGCGTACCTGCGCGTTTCGCGCGAGTTCGGCTCGGACCATCGCAGCTTCGTGTACGTGCGCGATCCGCAGCTCTGGACGCCGGCCAAGCTGCAGGCGCTCGAGAAGCTGCATGACGACCTGCGGCAGCTGCCTTTCGTCGAGCGCATCGACGACCTGTTCACGCTGCGCACGGTGCGCAGCGTGGACGGCCGCATGACCGCCAGGCCCCTGCTCGAGGGCGCGCCGGCCGATGCGCAGCGCGCCGAACGCGCGCGCCGCGAGGCGCTCGAAGACCCGATAGCGATCCGTAACATCGTGAGCGCGGACGGCAATGCGATTGCGATCGGCATCTCGATCCGCGAGCGCTCCAACGGCCTCACCGAGCGGGTTGTCCACGAGACGCTCGAGAAAGTGCTGGCGCCCGCGCGCAGCCAGTTCGTCTCGCTTGCGCAGGTGGGGCCGCCGCGCATCGACGCCGAGATCCGCGAAGGCCTCCTGCACGACCTGCGCGTGCTGGTGCCCGCTTCGGCCCTGCTGCTCGCACTGACCGTGTTCGCCTTTTTCCGCAGCGTGTTCGCGGCCGCGATGCCGCTGCTCGTCGCGGCCATCAGCCTGTTGTGGACTTTCGGGATGATGGGGTGGACGGGGATCCCGGTCAGCATCCTGACCGCGATGCTGCCTTCGCTCGTCGTGGTGATCGGGGCCACGGAAATCATGCGCATGATTTCGGGCTACTACGCGGGACTGCAGGACGCGCGTTCGCGGGGCGCCGTGCCGGACCGGGCGACGGCCACGCAATTCATGCTGCGCAGCGTGGGGGCGCCGGCCGTGCTGACCGTGCTCACAACGGCGCTCGGGTTTGCGAGCAACGCTTTCGCGGGCATCGCGATCATCCGCGACTTCGGCCTCGCAACGGCGTTCGCGATCCTCGCCAACGGGCTCGTCACGGTCCTGCTGGTGCCGATGCTCTACAACGCGTTCGGCCCGCGCAAGGGCGGGTTGCCGGCTTTCGCTTCCTCAGGCGGCGTCTCGGCCATGGCCGGGCGCGCCTTCCGCGTCATGCGGCATCGATTCGCAATCTGGTCGCTGGTGCTGGCCGCGGTGCTGTGCGTGGTCTTCGTCCAGCAGGCATCGAGCCTGTACGTGACCAACGAGCCGCTCACGTTCTTCCGTCCCGAGCGAGCGCTCGTGCAGGACGCCCAGCGAATGCAGCAGGACCTCGCGGGCGTGAAGATCTTCTACATCGCGCTGCAATCCAACACCGAAGGCGCTTTCCGCGACCCGGCGAACCTGCAGCGGCTGGCCGATATCCAGGCCTTCATTTCAAAGCAGAAGATTTTCGACCGCAGCCTGTCGCTGGCGGATGTGGTCTCGCAGGCGAGCCAATCGGCCGGGGGAGGGCGCCCGGAAGCCTATCGCGTCCCGCCCACGCGCAAGCTCGTTGCCGAGTACCTCCTGCTGCACCCGCCGCGAGACCTCGAGCCTTATGTGAGCCACGATTACCGGCGCGCCAATATCGTGGTGCGGCATAACGTGCGCGATTCGTCCACACTGAACCACCACATCCGCGAGCTGAAGCAGGTCGTGGGTCACTTCGCCGGGCCGGACATGACCACGGCGGTGGTCGGCGAGAACCTCATGATCAACGCGGCCGCCGAGCGCCTGCTCGAGGGGCAGGCGCTGGCGCTGGTCGGGCTGCTGGTCGTGGTGTTCTTCATGATGTCGCTGATGTTCACCTCGGCCAAGGGCGGCATCATCGCGCTCGTGCCGACCGTGATCCCGATCCTCATGATCCTCGGAGTCATGCGCATCCTCGAGATCCCGATCAACGCCGGCACCGTGATGGTCGCGGTGATCGCCATCGGCATCGCCATCGACGGGACCATCCACCTCTTCGCGCGCTACAGCGAGCTGTGCCGCAGCACCTCGAACTACGACGAGGCGGTGATCGAGACGGTCAAGGACGAGGCCGCGCCGGTGATCGCGGTGAGCCTCGCGCTGGCGCTCGGATTCGGCGTGCTGCTGCTCTCGGACTTCACGCTGATCGCGCAGTTCGGCGCGCTCGCCGCGACCACGATGCTGTTCTCGATCTTCGCCAACCTGCTGATCACGCCGCTGGTGATGTCGCGCATCCGGCTCGTGGGCCTCTACGAGATCCTCGCGATGTCCCGGCAGCGCGCGGCGCTCGAGGGCAGCGCGCTCTTCATGGGCATGACCGGCTACCAGATCAGGAAGACCATCCTCATTTCCGAGCTGCGCGAGCACCGCGACGGCGACCGGCTGATCACGCAGGGCACCATCGGCAGCAGCATGTTCCTCGTGGTGGGCGGCAAGCTCGAGGTCATCCGGCGGGACGCGGGCGTGGAGCGATTGATCGCCACGCTCGGACCGGGCGACGTATTCGGCGAGATCGGCTTCGTGCGCGCCACGCAGCGCACGGCCGACGTGCGCGCGAGCGGTCCGGTGTCGGTGCTGCGCTTCGACCACGACCGGCTGGAGAAAGACCTCGTGTTCTTCCCGCACATCATGGCCAAGCTCAACTTCAATATCAGCGGCATCCTTGGCCAGCGGCTGGCCGAACTGGTCGAGGCGCGCCAGCCCGCCGCGCCCGCGGCCCAAACCACCCCGCCCGGGCCGGCTTGATCCCGTTGAGGCTTCACGCGCGGCTCAGCGTGCTGGTCGCGGGTGCGGTGGTCATCCCGCTCCTCCTGACCTGGTACCCGCGTCCGCTCTTCGAAGCGGCGGGCACGGCGCGGCTGCCCTGCTTCCTGGTCGTCCTCGCGGCGCTGGTTGGGCCGCTGGTGCACTACATGGCCGGGCGCAAGGGCCGGCCGCTGACTTCGTCCGCCCTGCGCATGGTCGTGCTCGCGCAGGTGGCGGTGCTCGCAGGCTGCGTCCTTGCGCTCTACGTCCAGCGCCCCGTGTACCTGATGTTCACCGTCGACCGGTTCGAACTGGTGCTGGCGAAGGACCTCGCGCCGCGCGACCTTGCCAAAGCCAGCGATCCTTTCACGCGGCGTCCGTTGTGGGGGCCGCAGTACGCCGCCGTAGTCCAGCCTTCGGACCCGGCGGAGGTCAGGCGCATCCTCGGGGACGCGATCGAGGGCGGCAAGGACCTGCAGCTGTATCCGCAGCACTATGTGTCGTACTCGCAACAGGCCGCCAATGCGCTCAAGCGCGCAAAGCCGCTGGCGCCGATCCTGCAGCGCGACCCGGAGCTGATCGGGCGCTACCTGGAATCGAGCGGACGCGAGGCGGGGTCGCTGCGCTTTCTGCCGTTGCGCGCGAGGAAGAAGGATGGCGTCGTGCTGCTCGATGCGGCTAGCGGTGCGCCGCTGCAGGCCCTGCTGATCGATCCCTGGTAGTGCGCTCCGCCGATTTACTTCGGCGTTCCCTGCTCGGCGGCCGCCTTGAGGTTCGCAAGGCCGGTTTCGAACTGGCCGCCGACAATCTTTTCCATGCTGAAGAACATGCCCATGATCTTCGAAAGGTAGGGCTGGGGGCCGTGCATCAGCCAGACGACTTCGGTGCCGTCGCCCTTGGGCGCGAGCGTGAAATCCGTAACGTTGTGGGCTTCGAACGGCCTGAAGAAATCGAGCTTGATGAGGATGCGGCTGGACGGCGTGCTCTCGGTGATCTCCATGCTTCCGGTGCCGACCTTGCTGTTGCCTTCCCACGCGTACATCGCGCCCTTGCCGCTGGGCGCCCCGGTGAAAGTGCGCTTGAGCGCCGGGTCGATCTTCTCCCACGGGGACCAGAGCCCCCAACTATGGAAATCGTCGATGAGGGGGAAGATCCGCTCCGGCGGCGCCTTGATGCTCGCCGAGCGCTGCACGCGGAAGGTGCCGGGGCGCGTGGCCGCGATGATGAGCACGGCAAGGACGAGAACCGCGACGACGATGAGGACGATCTTGAGCACGAACATGGGGGTCTCCAGCAGGGGGGTATTTTGCGCTTAAGATGACCTCCATGAATACGAAAACAGCAGTCGTCGTCGGCGCGCTCGGCGTGATCGGGCGCTATATCGTCGAGTGCCTCTCCGCGCTTCCGGACTGGGAGGTCGTGGGCCTGTCGCGACGCAAAGGCGAGGACCGGGGCAGGGTTCGCTACATTCCAGTCGACCTGCTCGATACCGAGGATACCGGGCGAAAGCTTGCGGGACTCGGCAACGCCACGCACCTTTTCTACTGCGCCTTTCAGGCCACCGGCTCGCGCGCCGCGGACTATGCCCGGGGCATCGAGTTCAATCGCGACATGCTGGTGAATTCGGTCAGCGCCGTGGAGCACGTGGCCAAGGGCCTGCAACGGGTCGTGCTCGTCACCGGCACCAAGTACTACGGCACCCATCTCGGCGCTTTTCGCACCCCGGCAAAGGAGGATGACCCGCGGCACCTGCCGCCGAACTATTACTTCGACCAGATCGACTGGCTGACCGCGCACCAGTCGGGAAAGCCGTGGACATGGACCGAATTGCGCCCGCAGACGCTGTGCGGGTTCGCGCCCGGCACAGCGATGAGCATCGTGCCGGTCATCGCGGTGTATGCCGCGATCTCGAAGCACTTCGGGCTGCCGCTCCGGTTCCCGGGCAAGCAGGGCGCCTACCGCTCGATCTACCAGGTGACCGACTCTGCGCACTTTGCAAAAGCGGCGCTGTGGGCGGCGATCGAACCTCGCTGCGCAAACCAGGCCTACAACATCACCAACGGCGACTATTTCCGCTGGGCCAACCTCTGGCCGCGCATCGCCGAAGTTTTCGAAATGCCGCATGCCGAGCCGCAGACGATCTCGCTCGTGTCGCAAATGGAGGACAAGGCCCCGCTGTGGGAGGAGATGGTCGCAAAGCACGGCCTCAAGCCGCACCGCTTCGAGGACATCGTTGCGTGGCCCTTCGGCGACTACGTTTTCGGCAGCGACTGGGATGTCATGACCAGCACGACCAAGGCGCGCCAGCATGGCTTCCACGACGTGGTGGACACCGAAGAGATGTTCGTGCGGCTGCTCGAGCAATTCCGCACCGAGCGGATCGTTCCTTGAGCTGCGTCAGCCCATGAATCCAGCGGGACGTCCGCCGCCCGTGCGCACTGGGCGCGAGACGTCGAGGTGGGCGACGAGAGGCCTCGTTCTTTGCGCGGCCAAGGGAGTCGGGAGTACCCCGCGTGCTAAACTTTCGACCGAATAACCGGATCCACGATGACCTCCAACCTACGCGTGCGCCCCACGCTCCTTCGGGAACTGGGCAAGATCGCCGCAGAATCGAAGCAGGACGTGTCCGCGCTTGCCGAGGACGCGCTACGCGAGTTCGTGCGCTCGCATCGCGAGACAGCACACCTGACGAGCTCCAAGGCCAACGTCCGGCGCTTGCGTTCGGCACGCACGCAGATCGAGGCGGAGATTGCCCGGCGCCGCCGCCAAGCTGCCTAGCGAGGTTTTCTGGACCGCGCAGGCTGACCAGGATCGCGCGCCATCCAGTGCGGCTGCTCGAGCAATTCCGCACCGAGCGGATCGTTCCTTGAGCTGCGTCAGCCCATGACGATGCGCGGCAGCCAGAGGGCGAGATCGGGCACCGCCATCAAAAGTGCGATCAGCGCGATCATGGCGCCCACGAAAGGAATCGAGCCGCGGATCACCTCGTTGATCGACCCGCGCCCGCGCATGCCCTGCACGACGTAGAGGTTGAGGCCGACCGGCGGGGTGATCAGCGCCGCCTCGATCAGCACGGTCAGCACTATCCCCCACCAGACCGGGTCCCAGCCGAGCTTGAAGACGATCGGCGCGATGAACGGCGTGGTCAGGATCATCATCGAGATGGTCTCCATGAAGCAGCCGAGGATGAGGTAGAAGATGACGATGAGGATCATCGTCCCGATCCTGCCCAGGCCCAGCTCTTCGATCAGCTTGCCCAGGCCGTCGGTGAGGCCGATGGAGGCCAGCACGAAGTTGAGGAACTGCGCCGCCATGATGATCAGCATGATCATGGCGGTGGTGCGCATGGTGCCTTCGGCCACGGCGCGCAGCATCGGGAAGGACACGCGCCCTTCGAAGGCCGCCAGGACGAGCGCGGCGATCACGCCGAGCGAAGCGGCTTCGGTCGGCGTGGCGATGCCGACATAAATGGAGCCCACGACGACGATGAAGATGGCCAGCGGCGGCAGCAGCGCGGGCAGGGCCCGCAAGCGCCGTCCCCAGCTGGTCTCGATCGGCGTGCCGCCTTTCGCGCGATCGGCAAGGCACGCGATCAGCACGATCACCATGAAAAGGCAAGCGAGCAGAAAGCCCGGGATGAACCCGGCGAGGTAGAGCCGTGGAACCGAGGTGTTGGTGAGCAGCCCGTAGAGGATGAAATTGATCGACGGCGGGATGAGGATGCCCAGCGTCCCTCCGGCAGCGATGGTGCCGAGGAAGAGGGCCTCATGGTAGCCGTGCTTTTTGATCTCCGGAATCGCCACCGTGCCAATGGTCGCCGCGGTTGCCACGCTGGAGCCCGAGGTGGCCGCGAACAGGGCGCAGGTGCCGATATTGGCATGCATGAGGCCGCCCGGGAGCCAGGACAGCCACTGGGCGATTCCGTTGTAGACCTTTTCAGCGATGCCAGAGCGCAGGAGGATTTCGCCCAGCATGACGAACAGCGGGATCGCAATCAGGATGTACTCGCTGGAGGCGTTCCACATGATCTCGCCCATGGCCCGGTGCAGCGGCATCGAGGCGTAGAACTGGTTCAGCGCCAGGCCGAGCACGCCCATGACCGCGGCAATTGGCACGCTGAGCGCAAGCAGGACGACCAGCAGCAGCAGGGCGGTGGCGAGCATGCGCTAGCGCCCCGGCATGGTTTTGTCGGTGGCGATGCCAAGCCCCCGCAGCTCGTTTTCGATTTCCTCGTTCAGCGTGGCCGCGCCGGCAGTCGCGGACGCGGTGGCGAAGTCTCCACGCATCAGGGCAAGTGAAGTGCGAAGGACGGCGAGCGCCAGAGCGAAAGCAAACAGCGCGATGCCGCCGAACCAGGGGATCTGCGCCCATGCCAGCGGAAGCCGCAGGGGTGTGTTCGACCGGATCTCGTCGGCAACGCTGGTGTAGGCCACGTCCCAGGACCGCTCGAGCAGCACAGCCACGAATACGAGCAGCGCAATCAGGGCGAGCAGATCGAGCACCGAGCGCGTCCGCGGGCCGAAACGGCCGTACAGCGCATCGATCCTCACGTGCCCGCGCATGACGAGCACGTGGGTCATCGACCAGCTCGTGCCGACCGCGAAAAGGTAGGCGGAAATCTCGTCCGAACCCGAGAAGACGAAACTCCAGCCGAAAAGCGCGCCCAGGCCCTTGCGCAGGACGACTTCGGCGGTGACGACTACCGCGGCCGCAAACAGCATTGCGCCGCCCAGCCCGATGGCGACGCGCGCGACCGCGGCAACGGCCGCCCAGGCCGAGTCCAGGACTCGGGTCGCGTTCAAAAGAGATCGGCGCCGATCCGGCCGCGGTTCCCCGAGGGTGCCTAGTTTGCCTTGGCCGTAAGGTTGTATTTCTTGCCGACCAGGTCGTTCCATTTCGCCGCGCAGGCCTCCCCACAGCGCTTGGCCCAGCGCGCGAGCACGACTTCGTTGAGCGCCTTCTCGCGCGTCTTCAAGTCGTCGTCCGAGGGCTTGACGAGCTTCAGCTTGCCGACCGGGCCGACCGAGCAGGCGCCGGTGCCGGTGCTGCAGGCCACGCCCTCGTCGGTCTCGGCCTCGATCACCTGCCAGGACTTGTTCTCCAGCGCCTGCATCTGCTTCTGGACCAGGGTTTGCGTGTCTTTCGGGAGCCTGTTCCAGAAGCTGGCGTTGATCACCCACGTGCCGATCGTGTAGCCGACCGGAAGGCGATACAGCGTATTGGTGACTTCGGTCCACTTTGCCTTGTACCCCGGCATGGTGCCGGTGATGCCGCAGTCGACGACGCCTTTTTCCAGCGCCGGGACGACTTCCCCGAACGGGATCGTCACCGCCGAGGCGCCCACGGCCGCGGCAAAGTCGCCTTGCGAAGTGCCTTGCACGCGGATCTTCTTGCCCTTGAGGTCGCCGATGCCCTTGATGTCGCCCTTGCAGTAGAAAACCTGTTCGGGGAACGGGAAGGTGGCGAGGATCATGGCGCCGTGCCGCTCGCGCATGACCTTCTGCATCTCCGGCATCCAGGCCGTTACGATTTCGCGGCCCATCTTGAAGTCCCGGGCGACGCCGGCGATGTCGGAAGCCTCGATGATCGCGCCGCCGTCCTCGACGTAGATCGGCAACGCGGCCGCGACGTCGTAAACGCCTTGTTTCAGGAGGCGCAGCAGTTCGGTGCCCTTGAGGTTCACCTCGGTAATGGACTTGATGTTGCCCTTGAGGTTGCCGCCTGACGCTGCGGGCAGTTCCGTGACCCAGAAAGGCTGCTCGAGCTTCTGCCAGTTGGTGAGGAAATTCCACGTGCCGACGACGTTGAATTCTTTCTTGTCCACCGGCTGCGCTTTTGCGGCACCGCTAAACGCAACGCTGCCGACGATGACGGCCGCGACGAGATTTGCACGCATGTGACTCCCCCTTTTGTCTGATTTTTCCGAGACTACGCTTTCCCAAACGATATTAGCAGATACCCTTCGCTTCTCTTGCGGGTTCGGAAATGGATCGCTACGACGTCGTTGTCATCGGGGCGGGCGTCATTGGATGCTCGGTTGCCTATCACCTCACCCTTCTGGGCGCCGGGCGCGTGCTCGTGCTGGATCGTACAACGGTCGGTGCGGGCACGACCTCGCAGTCCAGCGGCATCCTGCGCACCCACTATTCGGTGATCCAGAACGTCGAGCTTGCGCGGGCCTCCTGGCAAGCCTTCACGGACTTTGCCGCCTATCTCGGCGACGAAGAGGCTTCGGCCGGGCTGGTGCGCTGCGGCTACCTCATCGCGTCACCCGAGGGCCCGAAGCTCGAACCGCTGCGTGCCGCGCTCGCCGCACAGCTTGCCAAGGGAATCGAAGTTCGCCTGCCCGATGCCGGGGAGGCCGCCGCGCTGCTGCCCATTGCCCGCTTCGACGATGCTGCGCTGATCGGCTTCGAGCCGCAGGCCGGCTTTGCCGACGCCTACCTGGTGGCCACCGGTTTCGCGCGCGCCGCACGCCGTCGCGGCGCAACGATCAGGGAGGGTGTGGAGGTGCACCGGTTGCTGCTCGAAAACGGCCGCGTAGCCGGGGTGGAGACTTCGCAAGGCCGCGTTGCGGCAGGCGTCGTGGTGAGCGCCCAGAGCATCTGGGCGACCGACATCGAACGCTGGACCGGCATCGCAACCCCCGTGGTTCCCGAACGCCACCGCGTGCTTGCGCTCGACGGACCCGCGGCCTACACGTTCGCCATGCCGGTCTACAAGGACCTGGGTTCCGAAGGCATGCTGTACTGCCGCAGCTACGGCGGCCGCCAGATGCTGGTCAGCGAAGGCATCGCGGGGGAAACCCTCCCCGCTCCCGACAACGAGCAAGGCGACGTCGGCATGGACTACATGCTCGAGGTTGGCGCCCAGGTCGCCCGCCGCTTCCCCGGCTTCGAGGCCGCCGGCGTGGCCTCGAGCTGGACCGGCGTTTACGATGTGACCCCGGACTGGAACCCGGTGCTCGGACGCCTGCCCGAGGTGCCGGGCCTGGTCGTCGGCTACGGCTTTTCCGGCCACGGCTTCAAGCTCTCACCCGCTGTCGGGCGCGTGCTGGCCCAGGCGGCGCTGGGGCTGCCCACGGATGTAAGCCTTGCCCCGTACGCACTGGAGCGCTTTCGCACCGGACGCGTGCTGACCGGCCTGTACGGCCTGGGCGCAGTCTCCTGAACCGCGCATGCCATCGACTCCTTCACGCTGGCAATTCTGGATCGACCGGGGCGGTACGTTCACGGATATCGTTGCGAAGAAGCCCGACGGGACGCTGGTCACGCACAAGCTCCTTTCGGAAGACCCCGGCCAATACCGCGACGCGGCGATCGCCGGCATTCGCCGCCTGCTCGAATTGGAGGACGGCGCCGGCATCCCCGCTGACCTGGTCGAATCGGTCAAGATGGGAACGACCGTCGCCACCAACGCGCTGCTCGAGCGCAAGGGCGAGAGGACCGCGCTGTTCATCACCAGGGGATTTCGCGACGCGCTGCGCATCGGGTACCAGAACCGCCCGAGATTGTTCGACCGGAACATCGTCCTGCCGGAGCCGCTTTACGACAGGGTCGTCGAGGTCGCGGAGCGAATAACCACCGACGGATCGGTGCTCGAACCGCTCGACTTAGCCCAAACGAGGCGGGCGCTGCAGTCGGCGTTCGACGCGGGCTACCGGTCGGTCGCCATCGTCCTGATGCATGGCTACAGGTATCCGCAGCACGAACTGGCGATCGAGAAGGCCGCAGCCGGGATCGGCTTCAGCCAGGTCTCGGTGTCGCACAAAGTCAGCACGCTCATGAAGCTGATCCCGCGTGGCGACACCACGGTCGCGGACGCTTATCTCTCCCCGATCCTGCGCCGTTACGTCGACCAGGTCGCAAGCGCGATGCCCAGCGTGCGCCTGATGTTCATGCAATCCAATGGCGGCCTGACCGAAGCCCACCGTTTCCAGGGAAAGGACGCGATCCTGTCCGGACCGGCGGGGGGAATCGTCGGCATGGCGCGCACGGCCGGCCTGGCCGGGTTCGACCGGATCATCGGCTTCGACATGGGTGGCACGTCCACCGACGTGTCGCATTTTTCCGGCGAGTTCGAGCGCGAGTTCGAAACCCAGGTCGCCGGGGTGCGCGTGCGCGCGCCGATGATGAGCATCCACACCGTCGCGGCCGGTGGAGGATCCATCGTGCGATTCGACGCAAGCCGCCTGCGCGTCGGCCCGCAATCGGCTGGCGCAAATCCCGGCCCGGCCTGCTACCGCCGTGGCGGGCCGCTTACGCTCACCGATTGCAACGTGTTGCTCGGCAAGATCCAGCCCTCGCACTTCCCCAGGGTATTCGGGCCGAACGCCGACCAGCCGCTCGATGCCGAGGTGGTTCGGGCGAAGTTCGACACGCTTGCAGAGAGTATTCAACGCTCGACCGGCAACCGGCCGGCGCCGGAAGAGATCGCGGAAGGATGCATCGAGATCGCGGTCGGCAACATGGCCAACGCGATCAAGCATGTTTCCGTGGCGCGCGGCCATGACGTCACCGAATACGTGCTGAACACGTTTGGCGGCGCCGGCGGGCAGCATGCCTGCCTGGTCGCCGATCAACTCGGCATGACACGCATCTTCCTGCACCCGTTGGCCGGTGTTCTCTCGGCCTACGGCATCGGCCTGGCCGACTTTACGGCAATGCGCGAGCAGACAGTCGAACTTGCGCTGGACGATCATGCGATGCCCGAGCTGGCGCGCTCGCTTGCCGGGCTGGAGATCGACGGCCGCGCCGAGCTGGCCGGGCAGCACATCCCCGGGGATCGGATCAGGGTCGTGCGCCATGTCCACCTGCGCTATGACGGGACGGACACGTTCCTCGCGGTGCCGTTCGGCACGCTGGAGTCGATGCTGGGGCTGTTCGAAGCGGCCTACAAAAAGCGCTTCTCCTTCCTGATGCCCGCACGCAAGGTGATCGCGGGCAGCGTCGCCGTGGAAGTCATCGGAGCGTCAGACTCCGCCGGGGAGCGCGAAATGGCGTTTCCCGCACGCACAGGCGCCCTGGGGCCGGTCGAAACGGTGCGCATGTTCAGTGCAGGGCGCTCGCATGAGACCGCCGTTTACCGGCGGGAGGACATGCGCCCGGGCGATTCGGTCAAAGGGCCCGCGATCATCGCCGAGCGCAACTCGACGACTGTCATCGAACCGGGGTGGCTGGCGGAAATCAGCCGCGCCGATCACATGCTCATGACCCGGGTGGAAGCCCGACCGGAGCGGCGCGCGATCGGCACCGCCGTCGACCCGGTCATGCTGGAGGTATTCAATAACCTGTTCATGTCGATCGCCGAGCAGATGGGACTGCGGCTGCAGCAGACTGCCTACTCGGTCAACATCAAGGAGCGGCTCGATTTCTCGTGCGCGCTGTTCGATCGCCACGGCGACCTCCTGGCCAACGCCCCGCATATCCCGGTGCACCTGGGCTCGATGGGGGAGAGCATCAAGACCGTGATGCGGCGGAACGCGGGCAGCATGAAGCCGGGCGACGTCTATGTCATCAACGATCCTTACCACGGCGGCACCCACCTGCCGGACATCACCGTGATCACGCCCGTGTTCGCGCGGGACGACGACAGGCAGATCATCTTCTACGTCGGCTCGCGGGGCCATCACGCCGACATTGGCGGCATCACCCCCGGGTCCATGCCGCCGAACTCCACCTCGATCCTCGAGGAAGGCACGCTGTTCGACAACTGGAAGCTGGTGGAGGCTGGACGCGTGCGCGAGCGGGAAACGCTCGACAGGCTCGCCTCGGGCGCGTACCCCGCCAGGAACCCCGAATTGAACATGGCCGACCTGCGGGCGCAGGTTGCCGCCAACGAAAAGGGGGTGCAGGAACTGCAGAAGATTTGCCAGGCCTACGGTCTGGAGATGGTGCATGCGTACGCCAGGCACGTGCAGGACAACGCCGAAGAGGCGGTGCGGCGCGTCATCACCGCACTGGAGGACGGCGCTTTCACGCTGGAGACGGACAACGGGGCGCTGATCAAGGTCAGGATCGGCGTCGACCGCCTGCAACGCTCGGCGACGATCGACTTCACCGGCACCTCGGCGCAGATGGGCAACAACTTCAATGCGCCCTCGGCGATCTGCATGGCTGCGGTGCTGTACGTATTCCGCACGCTGGTCGACGATGAGATCCCGTTGAACGCGGGATGCCTGAAGCCGCTCAAAGTCGTTATTCCGGAAGGTTCGCTGCTCAATCCGCGCTATCCCGCCGCGGTCGTGGCGGGCAACGTCGAAACCTCGCAGTGCGTCACCAACGCGTTGTACGGCGCCCTCGGTGTCCTGGGCTCGTCACAGTGCACCATGAACACGCTGTCGTTCGGCAACGCGAAGTACCAGTACCTGGAGACGATCGCCGGCGGCTGCGGCGCCGGCCCGACCTTCGACGGCGCGGACCTGGTCCACTCGAATATGACGAACTCGCGGACCACCGATCCCGAGGTACTCGAATTCCGTTATCCGGTGCTGCTCGAGGGCTACGAGATCCGCGCCGGGAGCGGCGGCAGGGGCGCGCATCGCGGCGGCAACGGCGGCACGCGACGCATCCGGTTCCTCGAGCCGATGACCGTTTCGATCCTGTCCAACAACCGGCGCATCGCCCCGTTCGGCATGGCGGGCGGAGAGCCCGGGAGCACCGGCGCGAACTGGGTGCAGCGCTCGGACGGGCGCATCGAGCAGCTCGGTGGATGCGAGACGATAGAAGTCGGCCCGCAGGATGTCATGGTGATCGAGACGCCCGGCGGGGGAGGTTACGGGCAGCCGCGTTGATGGCAGCAATTCGGGTGGGGAGGCAATGCCAGAGCGGGCTTCAGGCAGGAATTGGCAGCAATCGAGTGGCGTCTTCGGTCCCCGGGCGCGACCTCAACCTTTCTTTTAGCCGAACCCTAACCTTTCATTTAGCCGGCACCCAGGTTTACAATCAGCCGCGATGCCAAACCCTGCATTTCACCCCCGCTTCATCCGCCCTCGCCTGACTGAGGCGCTCACAGACACGCCGGTGGTGCTGGTACACGGCCCGCGCCAGTGCGGCAAGACGACGCTCGCGCGCCAGGTCGGTGATGCAAAGGGGTACGCCTACATCAGCTTCGACGACGACGTGCAGCGCGCATCGGCGCAGGCTGACCCGGTGGGCTTTGTCGCCGACCTGCCGCACAAGGTCGTACTGGACGAAGTGCAGCGTGTCCCGACGCTGTTCACGTCGATCAAGGCGGCGGTCGATCGCGACCGCAGGTCCGGCCGCTTTATTCTCACCGGGTCGGCGAATGTGTTGCTGGTGCCACGGCTGGCGGACTCGCTGGCCGGCAGGCTGGAGATCTTGCGGCTGCACCCGCTGGCGCAGGCAGAGCTGGCGCACCGGCGGCCTGGGTTTCTCGATGCACTCTTCGGTGCGGCCTTCGAAACTCGCACGCAACCGCGGCTGGGCCGGGAATTGGCCGATAGGATCGCCGCCGGTGGCTATCCCGCAGCATTGGCGCGGCCTGCGGCGCGCAGGCGGGCGGCCTGGTACCGCGATTACATCGATACGCTCGTGCAGCGCGACGTGCGCGATCTCGCGCGCATCAGCGCGCTAGACGCGCTGCCGCGCCTCTTGACGCTGGCCGCCGGACAGACCGCGCATTTGCTCAACGTCGCCGACCTGGCGTCGCCTTTCCAGTTGAGCCGGCCGACCATACGCGACTACGTGACGCTGTTGGCGCGGGTGTTCCTGCTGGAAGAATTGCCACCCTGGCACAGCAACCGGCTGAGCCGTCTGATCAAGACCCCGAAGCTGCACTTGGGCGATACGGGTCTTGCCTGCGCTCTGTTGGGCATCGACGCCGCAGCCCTCATCGCGGATCGAATTCTGCTGGGTCAACTGCTGGAGACTTTCGTATTCCAGGAATTGCGCCGGCAGGCGAGTTGGGAGGATCAGCCAATCGTGTTTCATCATTTCCGCGACAGAGATGATGCAGAGGTGGACATCGTGCTGGAACGCGGCGGGCAGGAAGTAGCTGGCATTGAAGTCAAAGCGGCGGCCACGGTCACAGCCGCTGACTTCCGCGGGATGCGGAAGCTCAAAGAGGCCGCCGGCAAACGCTTCAAAGCTGGCGTGGTGCTGTATGACGGTGAAGCGACGGCGCCTTTCGGTGAAGGCTTGTACGCGGTCCCGATCCGACAGCTATGGGAAGGGGCGTGAGGAACACGTTCGGCTTGAGGTGCGCCGCGCTGACGCGGCTGCGGAACAGGATGTCCCGGCGCAGGTCGAACTTGTCGGCGACGTAGTCGAGCACCAGGACCCGCAAGCCCAGCTCTCGCAGGCGATAGAGCTGGTACAGCCCCGAGATGCCTGCGCCGACGACGATGGCGTCATAGGCTTGCTCCTTAAGCGCGGCCATCGATGATATCCAGCAAGATCTTCGCCACCTGCCCGCAATGTTCGCGCGAGACGTCGAGGTGGGTGACGGCGCGGACGGTCCGTGGGCCGAACGCGGAGATGAGCACTCCCCGTTCACGTGCGCGGGCGACAAGGGTATTTGCATCGAGCGCATCGGCGGCCAGGCCGAAGACCAGGATGTTGGTCTGAACGGAGGACAAATCGAGCACGACGTGCGCGCTCTTTCCGAGTCGCTCGCCAATGATGCGGCAGTTTGCGTGGTCCTCGGCGAGCCGCTCGATGTTGTGGTCGAGCGCGTACAACCCAGCAGCGGCAAAAAAACCGATCTGCCGCATTGCGCCGCCCAGCATGCGCCGGTGACGCACGCACTTGGCCACAAGCTCGCGCGAACCTGCGAGCAGGGTGCCGCCCGGTGCGCCGAGCCCTTTCGAGAGCGCAACCGATACAAGATCGAAAGGCGCCGCGAGCGCCGACACTGGACGGCCGCTGGCCACGGAGGTATTCCACAGACGCGCGCCGTCGAGATAGGTGGCGATCTCCATCTCGCGCGCGGCTGCGCAAATCCTCTCGACCTCGTCCTGCGGGAAGATCACGCCACCCGATCGATTGTGGGAGTTCTCGATCTCGACCAGCGTGGTCGGCGGATAGATGATGTGTCCGCGGGGCTTCACCGCCGCGCGGAATTGCGCTGTGGTGAAGACTCCTCGAGCGCCGATTTCGTTGAGTTGCACGCCGGCGTTCGCTGCCGAACCGCCGGTCTCGTGCCAGACCGCATGGGCCTCTTTGCTGACGATGACATCGTCGCCGGGCCGCGTAAGCACGCGCAACGCGACCTGGTTGGCCATCGTGCCGCTGGGCAGCCACAGCGCCGCTTCCTTGGCGAGCACGGCGGCTACGCGCTGCTGCAGGCGATTCATCGTGGGGTCTTCGCCGTACTGGTCGTCGCCCACGGGTGCATCGGCCATGGCCGCGCGCATTGCTGCAGAGGGCAGGGTGACGGTGTCGGAGCGCAGATCTATAGGGGCAGGGGTCTTCATAGCCTTGTTTTTATTGAATTTATTTAAAAACGGTAAGAATAAACCTACAACGGGTTCCGAAATAATGTCGGAAAACGCTCACAGGTCCTACAGGTATTGGTCACCAAGGCTTACATCCCCTTAAGGACTCGCTCTTTATAGTTCTTCCACACGCCGAATCCAACCCGGCACATTATCTGGAGAGAACGAAATGGCACGCATCACCGACAAGTCGTTTGTTTACACCCCTTCCTACGATACCGATCTGCGCAAGAAATTCCGGATGATCATGGAGCAGCAACGCAAGACCGAATCCTCCAAGCGCGGCAAGTCCCCGCAGCCGTTGAAGTCGGTCGGTCCCCTCTCTTCGAACGAGCGGATTGCGGCCAACGGGGCGATGTAACCCGCCCGGATTTGCGTTTTACGACCTGCAATAGCCCAACCCCGCGGTTGGGCTTTTTGCATTTTGGGGCCGCGCTTTGCGATGAAGCCCGGGGCAGCCGATACAATCCGCCTGTTGCCTCCCATCACTTTATGAAAGCGCACCCAAATGCTCAAGTTCTACTACAACGCCGCCCCGAACCCGATGAAGGTCGCGCTCCTCCTCGAAGAACTCGGGCTGAAGTACGAAGCAGTGCCGGTCGATACGCGCAAGGGCGACCAGTTTTCCGCTGACTACCTCAAGGTCAACCCGAACGCCAAAGTGCCGGCGATCGTCGATGGCGACGTGCGGGTCTTCGACAGCAACGCAATCCTGCTTTACCTCGCCGACCGCGAAAAGCGTTTCGTACCGCTCGACCCCGCGAGCAAGGCCCGCGGCGAAATGCTCTCGTGGCTGATGTTCATCGCGAGCGGCATCGGGCCGTTCTCGGGGCAATCGGTCCATTTCCGGCATGCGGCGCCCGAACCCAAGGACTACGCGCTCAACCGCTATGACTTCGAGGCGCACCGGCACTGGAAGCTCCTCGAGGACCGGCTGGCCGCTTCGCACTACCTGCTCGGCGACGACTATTCGATCGTCGACATGGCGTTCTGGGGCTGGGCGCGCCTGGTGCCTTTCGTGCTGGGGACTGGCGAGGCCACCTGGACGACCTATCCCAACGTCAAGCGCCTGCTGGACGAGATCAACGCCCGGCCGGCCGTTGCGCGCGCGGATGCCCTGAAGGCGCGCCACGCATTCAAGACCGAGAACGACGACGAAGCCAAGCGCTTCATGTTCCCGCAGAACGAGCGGCTGAAGAAGGGTTAGGTGGAGAGGTCGATGGCAGCATTTCGACCGCTCGTCGGCTTGCAGAGCGGACTTTCGATTGAAATTGGCAGCATTCGATATTCCGGATGAATGAGTCGTCCGTCACTGCCGGGATCACTTACACGGTCGACACCGGCGAGAAGCTCGTCAACGGCACGTTCGGTCCGTCCACCGCGGAGCGCCTGAATACCGGCACCTACGAGAAGCGCCCGATGCCGGTCAGGAACGCTCGTGCTGCGACCGGGCTTGGACTCGAGACGGCAGGCTTCTCGCTGGTCGCGCATCCGACGAAGGTCGTCGATTTTTTCGACCCGGCGCAACTGGAATCGGTCTACTACCCAGAGGTCATCGAACTGGTGAAACGGGAGTCGGGCGCCGCCCGCGTGGTGGTGTTCGACCACACGCTGCGCTCAGGCGACGAGACGGAACGCGATGCGAAGCGGCTGCGCGAGCTGGTCCTCTCCGCGCACAACGACTACACCGAGTGGTCCGGGCCGCAGCGCGTGCGCGACGTGCTTCCCGACGAAGCGGAAAAGCTGCTCTCCCGCCGATTCGCCATCATCCAGGTCTGGCGCGCGATCAACCAGCCGATCGAGGCGAATCCCCTCGCGCTGGCCGATGCGCGCAGCGTGGCGCCGGCAGACCTGCTCGTCGCCGAGCGCCATCATCCGGGACGCATCGGCCAGACCTACCGGCTGCGTTACAACCCAATGCATGCGTGGTTCTACTTCCCGCGCATGCGTCGCGACGAAGCGATCGTTTTCAAAGTGTTCGATTCCGAAACCGACGGGCGGGCGCGCTTTACGCCGCATACCTCGTTCGAAGATCCTTCGACGCCCGCCGGAGCGCCGCCGAGGCAGAGCATCGAGGTGCGGACGCTGGCGTTTTTCTGAAGGGAGGATGAAACGTGCTGAGAGCTGCGCTGGTGATGATGCTTTGGGGGACCGCCTTTGCGGCCGCGGCGGAGACAGTCGGATGCGTAACGACCGCGTGGAAGCTGATCGGCGCGAATCACAAAGTCTGCGTCGAAGCCTTCGTCGATCCCAAGGTGCCCGGCGTGACCTGCCATGTCAGCCAGGCGAGGACCGGCGGCGTGACCGGCTCGCTGGGATTAGCGCAGGATCCATCGCAGTTCTCGCTGGCCTGCCGGCAGACCGGCCCCATCGAATTGCCCGCCAAGCTGCCCAAGGATGAAACGATCTTCTCGGAGGACACGTCGATCCTGTTCAAGGAAACCCGCGTGATCCGGATGTGGGATGCAGCCCACAAGACGCTTGTGTATGTGGCGATCAGCCGCAAGCTGATCGACGGCGCCCCGGCCAACAGCATCTCGACGGTGCCGGTGATGCCTTGGGGGGGGAGATGACTGCCGTTGCTGCAACCACGCCCGTCTGGTCGGATCAAGCGCGGCAAGACGATCTCTGGTGGAGTGCGTTTTCAGCCTATACTTGTCCCATATATTGTACAAGAGGACGTTTCCATGCGTATCGTCAATTTCTCCGAAGCCCGCAACAGCTTGAAGCAGGTTATCGATCAGGTCGTATCCGATGCGGACGTGGCGGTGATCGCCCGTCGGGACGCCCCTGACGCTGTAGTGATGTCGCTTGACACCTACAACAGCATGATGGAAACCGTGCATCTTCTGAAAGTACCGGCCAACACAGCGCACCTCGCTCGTTCAATGGAACAATTCCGCAAGGGAAAAATAAAGGTACGGCGTCTTGTCGATGCCTAAACAGCTTGCCTGGACAGGTGCCTCCTGGGAAGACTCTGTCTGGTGGCAGGGGCAGGATCGGAAAACGTTGAAGAGAATTAACCTTCTGATCGAAGATGCTTTGCGGCATCCGTTCGAGGGTATCGGCAAGCCGGAGCCCCTAAGAGAGAATCTTTCCGGCTTTTGGTCGCGTCGAATTGACCACACTCACCGCTTGGTCTACGCGGTAGCCGGAGAAAATCTCGTGATCATCGCTTGCCGCTACCACTACGAATAGAGCGGTACCGCCAGGCCAAACTCCTCACCGAACTACGCAGGCACGCGCTCCAGGAACCCGAGCATCGCCGAGGTAAACGCCTGCGGCTGCTCGATGTTGGAGATGTGCGCAGCCGACGGGAGGATGACCAGCTCCGAGCCCGGCTCCGACGAAGCCCGCGACCGGCGTAGCGCGGATCGCCGCGGCCACGCGCGCAATCCCCGGCGGATTGGACCTGCGGAACGGTTCGGTGAACCAGCGTGACAGGAGTTTCCGCGTGCATCGCGACGTTTTTGTCGATCCGGCGATTCGGATTTGGAATGCTGATTTTGGTACGTACCACCGCCACGTTTCCTGAATGAGGCCGTTACCTGCTGGCCATCACACCACCCGCTTTACAGATAATCGGTCAATCTCCACCAGCGAATGGCTTTCCAGTGCATCTTCGATCGCCGAAACATTGCGCTCCAGCAGTGCGGATAAATCGCGTGCAGAAATGTTGCCGGTCTTGACTAGCAGCAGCTTCCATGGGCGTCCATACAGCATATGCGAAAAGAAAAAATCCGTGTCCTTCGAGATTACGACTCGAAAATCGTCAATGGAAATCTGATTAATGTTCTCATCGCTGGTCGCGTTCCCTTGCGGAAGGTCCAGGGTATGTATGGCTTCATGACCGTGGCTTGCGAGCACCCCGCACAACCTTCGCGGCAGGTGAGCATCCACGATAAATTTCATGCGAGTGTCAGATGAACGCTCTTGGCCGCCAGCATTCTCCGGGAATACTCATGACAGGCGAGGATGTCCTCGCGTTCGAGGTCGGGAAACTCAGCCAGCAAATCGTCGATTGAATCCCCGCCCGCAAGGTATTCCAGCAGGGTCTCCACGGGATACCGAAGGCCACGCACGCACGGCTTCCCATGGCAGATACCAGGGTCAACCGTGATACGCGAAAGGAGATTTTCGTTCGACATGTGTGAAGTCTACCTTTTCACGGTCGTGATTCCAATCCCCATGCACTCCCACCGGCTGAAGTACAACCCGGCGCATGCGTGGTTCTATTTCCCGCGCATGCGCCGCGACGAAGCGATCGTTTTCAAAGTGTTCGATTCGGAGACGGACGGCAGGGCGCGATTTACGCCGCACACTTCGTTCGTGGACCGCTCGACGCCCGCCGGCGCTTCGGCCAACAGCATCTCGACGGTTCCGGTGATGCCTTGGGGCGGCAGGTGAGGGAAAGGGGAGCGGTGCGGCCGCACGCGGCTCTATCCGCCGCATTTTCGATCGCGCCTGTCGACATGTAGCGAGTCAGGTGCCTTAGGGCGCTTTGTTTTTGGCAAGAAATTAGTCCGTCAACTCCCCACCAGCTCAAGCAGGCACGCGCTCCAGGAACCCGAGCATCGCCGAGGTAAACGCCTGCGGCTGCTCGATGTTGGAAATATGCGCAGCCGACGGAATGATGACCAGCTCAGAGCCGGGCTTGTTCTCGTGGATCTCGCGCGCCATGGCCACAGGCGTGCCCGGATCCTGCTCGCCGACGATGACCAGCGTGGGGCAGGCGATCTCCTTCAATCGCTCGGTCACGTTGATCTTCGGCAATGCGTGACAGCAGCCGACGAATCCCGCGACCGGCGTGGCGCGGATCGCCGCGGCCACGCGCGCAACCCCCGGCGGATTGGACTTGCGAAACGGTTCGGTGAACCAGCGTGCGAGGGTGCCTTCGACGACGCCCTCCATGCCCTGGGCCTCGACGGCCTTGATGCGCTCGGCCCAGACACCCGCCGCGTCGGCGGGATACCGGCTGGTGGTGTCGGCGAGAATCAGGCTCTGGAATACGCCGGGATACTTGAGCGCGAACGTCTGCCCGATCATGCCGCCCATCGACAGCCCCGCCCAGTGCGTGCGCTCGATGCCGAGCGCACCGAACAGGCCGTGCACGTCGTCGGCAAGCTGATCGAGCGTGTAGGCGCCCGTGGGCGCTTCGCTCTTGCCGTGCCCGCGCGTGTCGTAACGCAGGACCTTGTACTTTTTGGTGAGCGCGTCCATCTGCTCGTCCCACATGTGCTTGTCGCACGCGAGCGAATGCGAAAGCGTCAACCAGGGGCCGTTGCCGGCGACTTCGTAGCTGATCTTGAGGCCGTTCACTGTGGTTTCCATGTTGCTGACTCTCCATGAAGTAAGGGGCGCGTTGCTCCCTTTGTGCAAGTTTACAGGCCCGCCGGATATACTCGCAGCATGAATGCGGAGCGGCTTGCGACGATCGCGGAGGAGTGGTTGGCGCAATTCGAGGCTGCGCTCGAGGAGCGTGCCGACGGCGCGCTTGCCTCGTTGTTCCATCCGGACAGCCATTGGCGCGACGTGCTGGCGCTGACCTGGACTCTCCGCACTTTCAGCGGCTCGGAGGCAATCGTGCCGGCCCTGCGAGCGCACGCGGCTCGCGCCAGGCCGACCGGATTCGACATCGATGCGCGGCGTACTGCACCGCGCAACGTGACGCGCGCGGGCACCGCGGCGATCGAAGCGATCTTCGAGTTCGAGACCGCGGAAGGCCGCGGCAGCGGCGTCGTACGCCTGGTCGCCGGTGCCGGTGAGCAATTCAAGGCCTGGACGCTGCTCACCGCGCTCGACGAACTGAAAGGCCACGAGGAGAGCATCGGAGGTTCGCGCCCCAATGGCGAGTCGTACTCGCGCGACTTCCGCGGGCCCAACTGGCAGGATCTCAGGACATCCTCTGCGCTATACGAGGGCCGCGACCCGGTCGTGCTGGTCGTGGGAGGAGGGCACGCCGGGCTGTCGATCGCCGCGCGGCTCGTGCAGCTCCAGGTCGATACGCTCATCGCCGACCGCGGGATGCGCATCGGCGACAACTGGCGCAAGCGCTATCACGCGCTGACTTTGCACAACCAGGTGCACGTGAACCACCTGCCCTACATGCCTTTCCCGCCAAGCTGGCCGGCGTATATCCCCAAGGACAAGCTCGCCGGCTGGTTCGAGGCGTACGTGGAAGCCATGGAGCTCAACTACTGGGCCGGGACCGAATTCGAGGGCGGCACGTATGACACGGGCCAGGGACGCTGGTCCGTAACGCTGCGCCGGCCCGACGGCACCAAGCGGGAGCTGCATCCGAAGCACATCGTCATGGCCACTGGTGTCAGCGGCATCCCCAACCTGCCCGAGATCCCGACGCTGGGCGCGTTCCGCGGCAAGGTCCTGCACTCGAGCCAGTACGAGGAAGGTGAAGAGTGGAAAGGCAAGAACGCGATCGTCATCGGGACCGGCAACAGCGGACATGACATCGCGCAGGACCTTTACTCGGCCGGGGCGAGGGTGACGCTGGTGCAACGCAGCCCGACGCTCATCACCAATATCGAGCCGAGCGCGCAGCTTGCCTACGCGTTGTATTCCGAAGGGCCGCCGACCGAGGACTGCGACCTGATCGCGACCTCGATGCCGCTGCAGGTGGCCAAGAAAAGCCACGCCCTGCTGACCGAACAAGGCAGGCGCCTCGACAAGCCGTTGCTGGACGCGTTGGAGCGCCTGGGATTCAAGCTCGACTACGGCGAGGACGGGACCGGCTGGCAATTCAAGTACCTCACGCGGGGTGGCGGGTACTACTTCAATGTCGGCTGCTCCGACCTGGTCGCCGAAGGCAAGATCGGACTCGCGCAGTTCGACTCGATCGAAGGTTTTGTTGCGCAAGGGGCGCGCATGCGCGACGGCACCACGCTCGCCGCCGATCTCGTCGTGCTGGCCACAGGCTATAAAGGCCAGGAATACCTGGTGCGCAAGCTGTTCGGCGGGGCGGTGGCCGATCGAGTTGGCCCGATCTGGGGTTTTGGCGAGGAGCAGGAGCTGCGCAACATGTACATGCGCACGGCGCAGCCCGGACTATGGTTCATCGCCGGCAGCCTTGCGCAATGCCGCATCAACTCAAGGTACCTTGCGCTGCAGATCAAGGCCTGCGAGCTGGGAATGCTCGAGTTGCCGTTGGCAGCATAATGGCTGGGGAGTCGCTTCTGGCGCGGACTCGATCTAGAAATTGGCAGCATTACCACTCTCGCAACCGGACTTCCTGCCGCAAACCCGAGAACGACCTATCGGCGAGAGATCAATAGCGAACGAGCGGCCGCCTACTCTCACGGATGCGGTAGTCGTATTTAACCGGATGCCCCGTGCACGCCTCGACCTCCGCGTCGCTCATTACCCCCTTGTACACGCAGGCCGATTGGGGGACCGGTTTGGGGGCGGGGCGATTGGAGGACTGCGCCAACGCGAGCGCCGGGCAAAGCAGGAGCGCCGCGCTGATGACCGCGCAGGCCGCGTCGCGGCTCATGCCGGCTCTTGCATCTTCCATGTTCATGATTGTTCCTTTCAGTGGGAGCATGGTTCATTGTTCGCGTGAAGCGGCGCACAATCTGTTCGATAACCCACTTACGCAGGGGCGAGACGCGCCTGCCTGCTCCCGGTAATGTCCTGCGCGATGCCGGCGACCTGAAGTATCTTCTCCTCTGAGTCCCTGATCAGGAACGTACGGACACGCACGCGGCGCACGGTCGCGTCAGGCCTGACGATCCGGCACTCCAGGTCAACGCCTCCACTGAGCAACTCCCCCGTTTCGCGGCGCACCCTCGGCAGATCTTCCGGGTGGATGGTCGCAAACAGCTTTTCGAATCGATCCCCGGCGGACAGGCGCTGGCCGGTGATCGTCTCCCACGCCGGGTTGATGTAACGGATCAGGTCGCCAGTGACTTCCCGAATCCACAGCGCATCTGGAAAGCTGGTTGCGACCTGGCGGAACAACGCCTCGCTGTGCCTGAGGTTGGCAGTCCGTTCCTGGAAATCTTGTTCGGGACCATCCCCGCTGCTAACAGCTTGCGCATTCGCCAGCCGCGCCTGAAGCAGTTCGTGAACCTGGGCAAGCACCTCTTTGCTGTTCATCGGCTTGGAGATGAACTCCCTGGCGCCGGCTTGCTTCGCGCGCAGCTTGTAGTCGGGTTGGGCGCTGATCACGAGTACCGGAAGGTCGCCTTCGCCTTCAATCTCCTTGAGGCCTTCGATCACCTGGAATCCGTACATTTCGGGCATCAACAGGTCGAGCAGGATCAGGTCGAATCTTTTCTCGCGGTGAAGACCGCATACTTCGCGCGGATCCGTGGTCGAGGCGACCGATGTGTACCCTCCGCTGTCCAATATGACCTTAAGCAGTTTGATGTTGCCTGGCTGATCGTCGACGATCAAGATCCTGGCGTTGAGGATTTCGGATGCGGCAACCATGCTGGACGACCTCCTTTTGCGCCGCGCTCCTCGGCTAAAATTCCCGGAGTGCATCGATCGCAGCTTGATCATGCGGGGGTACTGCAGCCTTGTATGTACGACACCGCGCATAGTTTGCGGGGCACGCCGTCGATGTGATTTGGAGGATCACGACTGGTGAAGATCATGCGCGATCCGAAGAGAAGGCCGACCCACCTTGGCGCATGGTGGCATGATCGAATTGCGGGCCGTCGAAACGGCGCGCCTGCCAGCCTGCGACTACAAGGGATACCGCAATGTTCGATCTGATCATCAGGAACGCCGACGTCGCCGACGGTCTGGGCAATCCGCTGCGCCACGCCGACGTGGCCGTGAAGGACGGCCGCATCGCCGCCATCGGCCGCGACCTGGGGCAGGCGCGCGAGACCGTCGACGCCAGGGGCCTCGTGCTGGCGCCCGGTGTGATCGATGTCCACACGCACTACGACGCGCAGCTCACCTGGGATTCCACCGCCTCGCCTTCGCCGGCCCTGGGGGTCACCACGGTGGTGATCGGCAACTGCGGCTTCGGCATTGCCCCCGCGACGCCGCCAACGCGCGATACGCTGCTCAAGAACCTTGCGGAAGTGGAGGCGATGTCCCTTGACGCCCTGCGCGAAGGCGTGGATTGGCAGTTCGACGATTTCCCGAGCTACCTCGATTTCCTGGAGAACCGCGGCGTCTATCCCAACGTAGCTTCGTTCTGCTCGCACTCGGCCTTGCGCACCGTCGTGATGGGGGACGCCGGATCTGAACGCGAAGCGACCGCAGAGGAGCTGGCGAGGATGTTGGCAATGTTCGATGACGCGATGAAGGCCGGCGCGATCGGTCTGGGTTCATCGACATTCGAGAACCACAACGGCTATGGCGGCATTCCGGTGCCGTCGCGGCTGGCCAGCGACGAGGAGTTCCGTGCCCTGGCCCGCATCCTGGCGCGGCACGGCCACGGCCTCACCATGGCCACCTGCGGTGAACGCTCGCCGATCTCCTTCATGGAAGAGCTGGCAATGCTCTCCGGCCGGCCGGTGATCTACTGTCCGTTGCTCGACTACCCGACCAGGCCGGAGCACGCGCCGGGCGTCTCGGCCGCCTGCGCGGACGCCCGCAATCGCGGGCACGCGGTTTATGCCCAGGCCTCGTGCCAGCCGCTCAACATGAACTTCACCCTCCTGAACGCTTATATGCTCCAGACAATTGCGCCGTGGCCGACCCACGGCGACCAAGCGCACCATCGCGCGCTGTTCTCCAACCCGGCGTTCCGCGCGGCCTTCAAGCGTTCTCTTGCCACGCCGGTCGAGGGCGGCCGGATATTCAACGGCACCTGGCATCTGATGGAAGTGACGTTGTCGCCAAGCCAGGGCTCGCTCGAGGGTCGCACGATCGATGAAATCGCCCGCGAGCGCGGCATCGATCCGGTCGACGCCCTGCTCGATATCGGACTCGCCGACGACCTGCAGACGACTTTCATCGTGCGGCTGCTGAATGTCGACGAAAAGCGGGTAGGTGACTTGATTGCCGATGACGGCAACCTGATCAGCCTGTCCGATGCCGGCGCTCATCTCACCCTTTTCTGCGATGCCGGCTACGCCATGCACCTGCTAGGCCGCTGGGTCCGCGAACTTGGACGTTTCAGCCTGCCGCACGCCATTCGCAAGCTCACCGGCGATCCGGCGCATATCTACGGCATCCTGGACCGCGGCCGCATCGAGTTGGGCGCGTGGGCCGACCTGATGCTGTTCGATCCGAAGACCATCCATGTCGGCAAGGCGCAGCGGGTCGCCGACCTGCCGGCGGGCGCCAGCCGGCTGATCCGCGGCGCGATTGGCCTGCACGGCGTTTGGGTCAACGGCACGCAAGTGTTCGACGGCAAGGATTACGTCAAGGTCAAACCGCCGGGCAAAGTGCTGCGCAAGTTCAGTAGCGAAAGGACAACGCTTGGAATGTCGATTTGAAAACCATCCATCAGTCAACGCCGCACCTCCCGCCTGCGCGGCGATCGCGGAGTACCTGCCGAGGCATGACCTGCGAGAACGTGACTATCAACGGCGACAAGGGAACCCCGATTGCGGCTTACGTGGCCAAGCCGTCCGGTCCGGGCCCATTTCCGGGCGTGGTGCTTGTCCACCATCTGCCGGGCTGGAGCGAGCTCTACATAGAGACGCAGTTCGAGGAGGCGGAGGTGAGGGGCAAGGGGATATGTGCGGTTGCTGTTCGAGCTGGGTGAGGCGAGGGCGGGTTTGGGCAGGAGTTTGAAGAAGAAGCGTGCGCGCGGTATGCGACTTGGCGTCAAGCGGCCTGCAGTGCTTTCCGAACCGCCTTCGGCGCGCGTTCAATGACCAGTAGATAGGCCCGGGTCGGGCCCTCCGGCCGGCGCGACCCCTGTTCCCAATGGCGCAGCGTGTTGACACTGAATCCGAACTGGCTTGCGAACTCGTCTTGCGTCATGCCAAGGTTCGTGCGGATCGCCTTTACGTCGATCCGTGCGGGTACATGGACGCGATACGCATTCTTGTCCGCTTCGCCTTTAGCATAGGCCACCGCTTCCTGGAGGCCACGCCGGATACTGTCGCCAACTTTGCTCATGGTTGTTTCCTCTTGAATGTCTTGGCCAGCAACGCGGTGAGCTTTCGAAAGGAATCAGGTCGCCCGCGGTGGGGTGATAGGCTAGGTAATCCACCAGCAGCGCCCGCTTTTCGGCGCTCATGAGCTTGCTGACCGCGGACAAAAATTCCGGCGTCTCGATAACGCTGATCGGGATCGTCCCAGCCATGTCTAAGACTAATCCAGTGGACTAGTTTCTTCAAGCGCAACCAGCATCGAATCGTCCCTTAGCCGATCGAAATCGCACTTCTGCTCGGTGTGCCGCAGCCCAAGGTTTCCGCACTGACAAACTACCGCCTCGACCAATTCTCGATCGCGCCCCCAGAAAGCAAAAAGCCCAACCGCGATGGCTGGGCTCCAAATCGCCGCGTCGAACAGGGCCTAGTCGCGAAACGAGGCGTCCTTGCGATCCATCAGCCTGACCATTGCGTCGAATTCCAGCTGGCCGAGCGCCGTTTCGCCGCTGCCGGTCAGGAACTGATCGCCGAGCCTGCCTGACTCCTCGCAAGTCGCTTCGCTTGGAATCGTCAACGCCGCACCTCCGGCCTGCGCGGCGATCTGTATCTGGCAGGAACGCTCCAGTCGGAACATGCGCACGAACGCTTCGGCCACGGTGCGGCCCACGGTCAACAGTCCGTGATTGCGCAGGATCAGCGCGTCATGCTTGCCCATGCTTTTGACGAGGCGCTCGCGTTCGCCCAGATTCAGGCTGGGGCCCTCGAAGTCGTGATAGGCGATGCGATTGTAGAAATTGTGCGAGTACATGTGCACCGGCAGGAGACCGCATTGCTGCGCCGCCACCGCCATGCCCGCCGTCGTATGAGTGTGCATTACGCACTGGGCATCGTCGCGCCCCATGTGCAAAGCACTGTGAATGACGAAACCGGCCGCGTTGGCCTTGTATTCGCCTTCGCCGACCGTGTTCCCATCCAGGTCGATCTTGACCAGGTTCGAGGCCGTCACCTCGTCGAAACGCAAGCCGTACGGATTGATCAGAAAGTGGTGGTGGGGGCCCGGCAGGCGCAAGGTCGTGTGTGTATAAATGAGTTCCGACCAACCCAGATGGTCCAGCACCCGGTAGCACGCCGCGAGTTGTACGCGCGCCGCCCGTTCAGCCGGATCAATGCTCGTCCTCGGCCGCGCAGATACCACCTTGCGCGCCCCAATTGCGGTGGTGTTCATTGAAGATCTCCTTGGGCGACGGGACGAAAGAAACAATATACCGGAGGCAGACCGGGAATCCATGTCATTGACCTACTTGCCGCCAGCCGTACTAAATTGAAGCAGGTCAGTTCCGGGCAGCCGCGCTGATGGCAGCAATTTGGCTGGAGAGCCAATACCAGCGCGGACGGCCGCCGGCGAGTATGTTTTTGGCATCGTGCCGTTCCGGCACATGTTCGAAGCGCGTTCCGCCGACATCGCCATG
>ENA-ORBV01000685-ORBV01000685.1-microbial-mat-metagenome-genome-assembly--contig:-NODE-685-length-77281-cov-6.508393_pt1 | contig 77281 bp, 71 predicted proteins | sample MGYA00237777_ERZ505514 | MGnify/ENA primary metagenome ERZ505514 (study PRJEB26160, sample SAMN06269048) | microbial mat metagenome | isolation source: Oligotrophic lake microbial mat | place...
AATGCGTCGCGCCTGCGCTCGGCGCGCGGCGGCTCGGCCCCCGGGGCGCCAGGTGGCGGCGCCGGGCAGCGGTCGACCCAGCCGAAGAACTCGATCACCTCGCGGCGCTGGCGCAGTGTGTCGGCGCGGCCCATCGCCATCAGTTCCTGTGTATAGGGCGCTTCGAACAGCAGGTAGCTGGCCAGTGCCGCGCCCCGGAAGTCGGACTTGTCGGCCGTGACGCCGACGCCGCCGAGCAACGCGCGCACCGGCCTGGGCAGGTCGCCGACATGTTTGGCCGCCACCGCATCGATGCGTTCGGACGGTGACACCACGAGCAGCTCGACCGGCCGCAGACCGCTGGCGTTGCGTGCTTCGGCCGGCACCAGACCGATCGTGTGGTTGATGCGGCGCACCCGCTCGACGTCCACTGCCAGCGCGTCCAGGAAGATGTTGGACAAGGTGTGGCCGGCGATCTGGGCCAGCGTCGGGTACTTGTTGGCGGGTGCGTCAGCCAGGTCGAGTTTGGGTTCGTGCAGGCGTCCGGCCCCGACCACCAGAATGCGCTGCGCACCCAGATGGATGGCCGCCGCCACTGGCGCCGACTGGCGCATCGAACCGTCGCCAAAATATTCGTCCCGGCCGTTGATCGCCAGCGCCTTGGCCGGAAAAACGAACGGGATCGCCGACGACGCCAGCAGGTGCTGGTAAGTGATGCGTTCGCGTATGCCGAATCGTTGCGAACGGGTCCAGTTGGCGATGCTGTCGTGGCTTTCGAAAAAGGTCACGTGTTCGCCCGAGCTGTAGCTTGACGCGGTCACCGCGAGGGCGCGCAGCTGGCCGTCGGCGACGAACTGGTGCAGCTTGTCCAGCGGCACCAGCGTTTGCAGCAATTCGAGCAGCGGCGTGTTGTCCAGCAAGGAACGTGGCTTGAGCTTGCGCCAGCGTGCCAGCAACCAGCCGACCGACATCAGCGTCAGCCAGCTGGCGCCTGTGCGCAGGACGCCCAGCGAGTCGGCCCGGTAGACCTGGTGCGCGTGGAAGTTGCGCCAGACCTCGACCATGCTCCGCACCGCCCCATCGAAATCGTCCGCACCGCAAGCTAGCGCCGCGGCGTTGATCGCGCCGGCCGAGGTTCCGGTGATCACCGGGAACGGATTGGCATCGGCATGTGCGGCACACTCGAGCCGGATGTCGGCGATCGCCTCCAGCACGCCGACCTGGTAGGCGGCCCGCGCGCCGCCGCCGGTCAGCAGCAGTCCGGTCACCGGCAAGGGCGCGTGGGGTTCGGGCATCGGCACATTATGGATGGCCCTGCGTCCAGGACCGTCCGGGTATCCCCGCGCGACCGGGGTTGCCGGCGGTTCGCTAGACTACCGATCTTGCGCAGAATATTTATACAGGAGGTTTGAATGGCTGTTACTGAACAGGTGTTGACGGAAGCACTCAAGGCGGTCGTGGATCCGAATACCGGACGCGATTTCGTGTCGAGCCGTGCCATCCGCAACCTGAGCGTGGCTGACGGCGATGTGGCGTTCGACGTGGAGATGCCGTATCCCTGCAAGAGTCAGATGCCCGGGTTTCGCAAGGAGCTGATCGCTGCCGCGAAGTCTGTGCCGGGGGTCGAAAACGTATCGGTCAACATCCAGATGAAGATCGTCGCCCATTCCGTGCAGCGCGGCGTGCAGTTGATGCCCAACGTCAAGAACATCGTGGCCGTGGCGTCCGGCAAGGGGGGTGTCGGCAAGAGCACGACGGCTGCCAACCTGGCGTTGGCACTGGCCGCCGAGGGCGCGGTGGTCGGCATTCTGGACGCCGATATCTATGGCCCGAGTATTCCGATGATGCTGGGCATCAGCGGCAAGCCCGAATCGGACGACGGCAAGACCATGGACCCGATGGAGAACTATGGCGTCCAGGTGATGTCGATCGGCTTCCTGGTGGCGCAGGACGAGGCCATGATCTGGCGCGGCCCGATGGCCACCCAGGCACTCGAGCAACTGCTACGCCAGACCAACTGGAAGGACCTGGACTACCTGATCGTCGACATGCCTCCGGGTACCGGCGACATCCAGCTCACCTTGAGCCAGCGGGTTCCGATGACCGGGGCGGTGATCGTCACCACGCCGCAGGACATTGCGCTGTTAGATGCCAAGAAAGGCATCAAGATGTTCCAGAAGGTCGGCGTGCCGATCCTGGGCATCGTCGAGAACATGGCGGTCCATGTGTGCAGCAACTGCGGCCACACCGAACATATATTCGGCGCCGACGGCGGCAAGAACATGGCTGCCGAATACGACATGGACTATCTCGGCGCGCTGCCGCTCGACATCCAGATCCGCCTGCAGGCCGACAACGGGCAACCGACCGTCGTGGCCGATCCCGATGGCCAGGTGGCCGGTATTTACAAGTCGGTGGCGCGCCAGGTCGCGTTGTCGATCGCCGCCAAGAACAAGGATTTCACGTCCAAGTTCCCATCGATCAAGATATCGAAGGAAACCTGATCCGCACCGGGATCCGGGGCGCCGCATGAACCTGCTCGGCTCGCTCAGATACCTGATCGCGCTGGATGAGCACAAGCATTTCGGGCGCGCGGCGCAGGCCTGCCACATCACGCAGCCTGCGCTGTCGAATGCGGTGCGTGCGATGGAAAAAGAGTTCGATTGCGCGATCGTGTTGCGCGGTCGGACCTTCGTCGGCCTGACCGACGAGGGTCGGCGGGTGTTGGCCAGTGCCCGGCGCATGCTGCATGAGCACGAGTTGTTGCGCCAAGACCTGCGCAGCGGCGCCGACAACCCGCGTGGCGCGTTGCGGATCGGATCGATCCCTACGGCGATGCCGATTGCGGCCCGTTTCGCGGCCCGCATCCAGTCCTTGTATCCGGGTATCACGCCTGCGGTGTTGTCGTTGAGCTCCCCTGACATCGAAACCGGCCTGGACGCCTTGTCGCTGGACCTGGGACTGGGCTATACCGACCGCCTGCAGCCGCTCGGCCTGCGCCTGCGGGTGGTGCCGCAATACACCGAGCACTATTTTCTTGTGCGCCGCAGCAACAAACCCGGGCAGGACAGCCTGCGCCTCGGCGCTGGCGTCTCGTGGGCCTATGCCGCCGACCTGCCACTGTGTCTGCTGACGCCCGACATGCACAACCGCACGCTGGTGGACGGCGCGTTTGCCGCCGTCGGCAAGGTGGTGCAACCAGTGATGGAGACCAATTCGACTGTCACGCTGGCGCTGAGCGCCGCCACCGGAGAGGTCTGCTGCGTAATGCCGGGAGCCCTCGTGGCGGCGTTTCGTGGCTACCGCGAACTCGAGGCCTTGCCGCTGATCGAACCGGAAATGCTGACACCGGTCGGATTCATGCTCCAGGCCAGCGATCGACCGTCGCGCACCTTGATCGCGGCCATTGATCTGGCGCAGACCGGCGGCTGGATCGACGAAGTCGCATCGAACAGCGGCAATTTGTTGTCCTGACCGTTTGACCTGGCCGAGCGGCCACGCGGCTCGAGGATTCAAGGCTTGAATCGCCAGGTGTCCGGATTCAATTGGACTGGGTACGGTGGCGCTGCGATACTGGATTTGTCGTCGGTTGCGGCGATGATGGGGTCGCGTCGACGCTGGCATGCCCTTCGCGGCCCGTCATGATCCCCTCTTGGCGGCTGCGGCCGCAATGGCGGCTTCCGACGCCCCTAGTCTTGCTGTTTATCTATCACCCTTGTCGGCGCGCCGGCGCAATTTGCGAGTTGCCATGAGTCTTTCCGGAATACCCAACCCCGCGGCAGTAGTTGCGCTGGCCAGCGTGGACGATATGCGCGAACGTATCCGGCGCAAGCGCCAGCTCAAAGGGCGCCAGGTCGATGCCCAGGCTCTGGGCGAGGTGCGAGGGCTGATCGGCCCGTGTCCGCAGGACGGCCACCGGCGCGACCTGTTGATCGAGCACCTGCACCGTCTCAACGACCGCTTCCGCTGCCTGCATGACCGGCATCTGGTGGCGCTGGCCGCCGAGATGAAGATCGGCATGGCCGAGGTTTTTGAGGTCGCCACTTTTTATCACCACTTCGACGTCGTCCAGGGCGACGCTGTTGCGCCCGGCCTGACCGTGCGCGTATGCGACGGCCTGAGCTGCGCGATGGCCGGCGCCAACGATCTGCTGCAGCGTTTGCCCAGCCTTTTGGGGGCTGATGTGCGCGTGATCAGCGCGCCCTGTGTTGGACGCTGTGAGCAAGCGCCGGTGGCCGTGGTGCACCAGAACCCGGTGGTTCTGGCTACGACGCAGGCGGTGCTTCAGGCGGTCAAGGATGGCGCGACCGGGCATCCACGCGCTGGTGACACCGGCAGTTTCGACGCTGCAGCGCTGGCGCATGCCAGCGTGACCTCGGGGTCGCGTGACAGCGCCGTGGCGCCGGCCTATGTGGGTTACCAGGCCTATCGTGCGCAAGGCGGTTATGCACTCGCTGCGGCCCTGACGGATGGCCGACAGGAGGCGGAACAGGTGATCGTGACGATGGAGAAGTCTGGCCTGCGTGGCCTGGGCGGCGCTGGTTTCCCGGCCGGGCGCAAATGGCGCATCGTGCGCGCACAGCCGGCCCCTCGGGTGATGGCGGTCAATATCGACGAGGGCGAGCCGGGCACCTTCAAGGACCGGACCTATCTCGAGCGTGACCCGCACCGCTTTCTTGACGGTCTTCTGATCGCGGCACAGGTCGCGGGCATCAACGCCTGTTATATCTACCTGCGCGACGAATACCACGGCTGTCGTGCCATTCTGGAGACCGAGATCGCGAAGTTGCGCGCCGATGCGCCGTTCCCGCTGCCGCTGATCGAGTTGCGCCGCGGCGCCGGCGCTTACATCTGCGGCGAAGAGTCGGCCATGATCGAGAGCATCGAAGGCAAACGTGGCGAGCCGCGCATGCGCCCGCCCTACATCGCCGAAGTCGGTCTGTTCGGCCGCCCGACGCTGGAGCACAACTTCGAGACCTTGTACTGGGTGCGTGACATCGTTGAAAAAGGCGCCGACTGGTTTGCCGGATTCGGTCGCAATGGCCGCAAGGGCCTACGTTCGTATAGCGTTAGCGGGCGCGTGAAGTCGCCGGGCGTCAAGCTCGCGCCGGCCGGCATCAGCCTGCTGGAGTTGGTCGACGAGTATTGCGACGGCATGTCCGAAGGCGATGCGCTGTATGCCTACCTGCCCGGTGGCGCCTCCGGCGGCATCCTGCCGGCCAGTCTGGCCCATCTGCCGCTGGATTTCGACACCTTGCAGCCACACGGCTGCTTTATCGGCTCGGCGGCGGTGATCGTGCTCGGCCAGCACGACCGGGCACGCGATGCGGCGCTGAACATGATGCGTTTCTTCGAAAGCGAGAGCTGCGGCCAGTGCACGCCGTGCCGCGTCGGCACGGCCAAGGCGGCGCGCCTGATGCAGGCGCCGCAATGGGACAACCAGACGCTGGAAGACCTGAACCAGGTCATGACCGATGCGTCGATCTGTGGCCTGGGGCAGGCGGCACCCAATCCGGTGCGCAGCGTTCAGAAATATTTCGCGCAGGAGATCAGCTGAATGAATGCACCCACCAAACGGGCCGAAGTCACGCCCACAACCGTGCAGTTCCAGCTCAATGGCCAGGCCATCGACGCGTTTGACGGCGAAACCATCCTCGACGCGGCCGCGCGCCATGGGGTCGAGATCCCACGCCTGTGTTTCAAGGAAGGTTACCGGGCAGATGGCAACTGCCGCGCCTGCGTGGTCGAGGTCAAGGGGGAGCGCAGCTTGGCGCCGAGCTGCTGCCGCAACGTCACGCCCGGCATGGAGGTGCACAGCACCAGCGCACGGGCGCTCAAGAGCCAGCAGATGGTGCTCGAGATGTTGCTGTCGGACATGCCCGATCAGGGCTACAAATGGAACGACGATGCCGGCGCGCAGCCGCACGGGGAGCTCAGCGACTGGTCGGCGCGGCTGGGCGTGTCGGTACGCCCGGCTCTCAAGGCCTTGCGCCGCACACAGCCTGCCGCCGATCTGACGCATCCTGCGATGGCGGTCAACCTGGACGCCTGTATCCAGTGCAACCGCTGCGTGCGTGCCTGCCGCGAAGAGCAGGTCAACGACGTGATCGGTTATGCCATGCGCGGTTCGGACAGCGCAATCGTTTTCGACCTCGGCGATGCGATGGGCGACAGCAGCTGTGTGGCCTGCGGTGAATGTGTACAGGCCTGTCCGACCGGCGCCCTGGCGCCCAAGTCCCAGATCGGCTCCCAGGTGGTCGACAAGAAGGTCGACTCGGTCTGCCCGTTTTGCGGCGTCGGCTGCCTGTTGACCTACAACGTCAAGGACAACAACATTGTCAGCGTCGATGGCCGCGACGGGCCGGCCAACCACAGCCGCCTGTGTGTCAAGGGGCGGTTCGGGTTCGACTATGCGCACCATGCGCAGCGCCTGACCAAACCCCTGATCCGCAAGGCCGGCGTGGCCAAGGACCCCGCGCTTGCGCCCGATCCGGCCAACTGGGGCGCGGTGTTTCGCGAGGCGAGCTGGGACGAAGCGCTGGCGCTGGCGGCAGGCACGCTGGCTGGGCTGCGCGACACCCATGGCGCCAAATCGCTGGCCGGTTTCGGTTCGGCCAAGGGCAGCAACGAAGAGGCCTACCTGTTCCAGAAACTGGTACGCACCGGTTTCGGTTCCAACAACGTCGACCACTGCACCCGGCTATGCCACGCGTCCAGTGTGGCGGCCTTGCTCGAAGGTGTGGGCTCCGGGGCGGTCAGCAACCAGGTCAACGATGTCGAACATGCCGGGCTGATCCTGGTGATCGGCGCCAACCCCACGTCCAACCATCCGGTTGCCGCGACCTGGATGAAAAACGCCGTCAAACGCGGCGCGAAGATTGTTCTGGCCGACCCGCGGGTGACCGACATCGGCAAACACGCCTGGCGCACCTTGCAGTTTAAGGCCGACACCGACGTGGCGATGCTCAACGCGCTGATCCACACCATCATCGACGAGGGACTGGTCGACGAGCAGTTCGTGCGCAACCGCGCCAGCAACTTCGAGGCCCTGAAGGAGAACGTCAAGGGCTACAGCCCGGAGGCGATGGCGCCGATCTGCGGCATCGACGCGCAGACACTGCGCGAGGTGGCGCGCGAATATGCGCGGCCGGCCGGCTCGACACCCGGCGCCGTCAAGGGGTCGATGATCCTGTGGGGCATGGGTATCAGCCAGCACGTGCACGGCACCGACAACGCACGCTGCCTGATCGCGCTCGCCACGGTGGCCGGCCAGATCGGCAAACCCGGCTCGGGTCTGCACCCGCTGCGTGGCCAGAACAACGTACAGGGCGCGAGCGATGCCGGGCTGATCCCGATGATGTTTCCCAACTACCAGCGCGTCACCAACAACGACGCTCACGCCTGGTTCGAAAAATTCTGGGACACACGACTGGATGACCAGCCGGGTTACACCGTGGTCGAGATCATGGACAAGGCACTGGCGCCGGACGACGACCCGCACAAGATCCGCGGCATGTACATCATGGGCGAGAACCCGGCCATGAGCGACCCCGATCTGAACCATGCGCGCCACGCGCTGGCCAGCCTCGAGCACCTGGTGGTGCAGGACATCTTCATGACCGAGACCGCCTGGCTGGCCGACGTGGTGTTGCCGGCCACGGCCTGGCCGGAGAAAACCGGCACCGTCAGCAATACCGATCGCATGGTGCAGCTGGGCCGCCAGGCCATCGACCCACCCGGTGACGCGCGCGCCGATCTGTGGATCATTCAACAATTGGGGCAACGACTGGGGTCTGCGATGGCGGGCAAACCCGACCCGGCGACCGGCGTGGCGGCCGCGGGTGGGCCGTCTTGGAACTATCCGGGCGAGCACCATGGTGTTGCCGCCGTGTACGAAGAAATGCGCCAGGCCATGCACGCCTCCATTGCGGGCATCAGTTGGGAGCGGCTGCAACGCGAATCGAGCGTGACCTACCCCTGCCTGGACGCGGGCGATCCGGGTCAGCCGACGGTTTTCATCGACACCTTCCCGACCGCCGATGGCCGGGTCCGGCTGGTGCCTGCCGACATCATCCCGGCCAACGAGCGACCCGATGCCGAGTACCCATTCGTGCTGATCACCGGTCGCCAGCTCGAGCATTGGCATACCGGCAGCATGACGCGGCGCTCCGAGGTGCTCGATGCGCTCGAGCCGATGGCGACCGCCTCGATGTGTGCGCCGGACATGCGCAAATTGGGCGTGTCGGCCGGCGATGTGATCACGGTTGCCTCGCGCCGCGGCGAGGTTGCCATCCATCTGCGGCGCGACGACGGCACGCCGCAAGGCGCCGTGTTCATCCCGTTCGCGTATTACGAGGCTGCGGCCAACCTGCTGACCAACGCGGCGCTCGATCCGGTGGGCAAGATTCCCGAATTCAAATACTGCGCCGTCGCCGTCACGCCGGGCGGCACGCTGCGTGCCGCCGCCGGATATGGAACCGGCGCCGTGGGTTGATCCGACCCTGCGCGCCGACGGGTTGCGACGTATCCGCTACATTGCAGAGAGTCATGTCCGTAACCCGTCCCGTTCGACACGTTGCTGTCATCATGCGCCGTCAGCGCATTGATGGCCCCATGAGCCGTTGGCAAGCGTGGCGCTGGGTGCTCGACAGCGTTGTCGAGAATGAGGCCGCGTTCGGCACGCTGCCGCGCCTGTTGCTGCAGGACGAGCAGTTGCAGCGCTGGCTGCATCCAGGCTTCGATGTCGAACTGTTTCGGGACGATGCGGAAGGCTACTACCTGAACGCCACCACCGATGCGCCTTGCTGGTTCGTGTTGTGGCGCATGGAAGAAAACCCGGCCTGGGGGTTGGATCCCATGCCCGTGCCTTGCAAGGTCTCGCTCAGTTACCACGACGCCGGGCGTTGGCTCGACGCCCAGGAAACGGTGGAGCAGGTGCCGGCCCCGCCGGACGCCGTCGCCTGGCTGCAGGCGTTCGTCGCCGAACACCATGTGATCGAGCCCAAGCGGCGCAAACGTCCGGAGAGTTTCCGATCCCTGACCGACCGCTTTGGCATCCCGGCCTCGATCAGCACCGGGAAGAAGGCCGGGGGCGGACATGGTTGACGGCTTCCTGGGCCGCTGGTCGCAACGCAAGCAGGCCGCGCGTGCCGGCCGGCCGGTCGAGCAAGCCGATGCCGAGCCGACACCACCCTTGCCCGCCACGCCCGAGCCGGCGGCACCTGCAGCGCTCGTAGCGTCCCGTACCGTCGTCGAGTCGGACCCCGAAGCACCGAAGCCCGAAGCGCCACCACCGCCATCGATGCAAAATGTGGCTGCGCTGCATACCGGCTCCGACTTCACGCCGTTCATGACCCGTGCGGTGGCGCCAGAAGTGCGCAACGCCGCGATGAAGAAGCTGTTTTCCGATCCGCATTTCAACGTGATGGATGGCCTCGACACCTACATCGACGACTATTCGCTGGCGGACCCACTGCCGGCGTCGATGTTGCGCAAGATGGCGAGTGCGAAATTCATGAACCTGTTTGAAGACGACGCCGAGGCCGATGGCGCGGTCAGCGCCATCGGCCCCGGCGGCGCAGTCAGTAGTGCCAACAGTGCCAACAGTGCCAATAGTGTGAATCTTGCCGTCAGCGCCGCCCAGGGCGACGCGAACCCAGTGGCTCCGACGCAGGACCTGGCACAGTCGAACCCACCCGCTGGCGACGGCCAGCCGCCCGACAAACCCGAACCCGATGGGACGGACAACCGAACATGACCACTTTGATTTGCGACTGCAACCGGACCATGCCACTCGATCCGCGCGGTCTGGGCGCGGCGCTCAACGAAAAGCTGACCCTGCATTCGAGCCTGTGTCGGCGCGAGGCAGGTGCCTTCCTCGCGGCGGCGAAGACCGGCGATGAGTTGGTGGTGGCCTGCACGCAGGAAAAACGCCTGTTCACGGAGCTGGCGCAACAACTCAAGACACCGGTGTCGCCGATCCGCTTCGTCAACATCCGCGAAACCGGCGGCTGGAGCAAGGATGCAGGCAAGGCCGGCGCCAAGATCGCCGCGCTGCTGGCCGTGGCCCAGCTACCCGATCCGGAGCCGGTGGCGACCGTGCCTTTCAAGAGCCTGGGGCGCTTGCTGATCATTGGCCAGGTTGGCGCCGCTGAGCAGGCCGCGGCCTTGTTCGGCGACGATGTCGACATCACCGTGTTCAGTCTGGGCGCGGGCGACGCCGGCGCCATGCAGGAGCGGCGCTACCCGGTGCTGGCGGGCGCCATCGAGGCACTCAAAGGTTGGCTGGGCGCGTTCGAACTGACATGGTCGCGCAGCAATGCGATCGACCTGGACTTGTGCACGCGCTGCAATGCCTGTCTGGCGGCGTGCCCCGAAGGCGCGATCGGGCTGGATTACCAGGTCGACATGAACCTGTGCCAGTCGCACCGTGCCTGCGTCAAGGTCTGCGCGGCCGCCGGTGCGATCGATTTCAACCGTGAACCGGTCAGCCAGACCGAAGCATTCGACCTGGTGCTCGATCTGCGCACGCACCCGGCCTTTACGCAGCATGTGATGCCCCAGGGCTATCTGCACTGGAATGGCCGTGACCTGCAGCCGCTGCTGCAGTTGCGCTCGCTGGTGGGCGAATTCGACAAGCCGCAGTTCTTCGCCTACAAGCAAAAGCTCTGCGCGCACAGCCGCAACGAGCGCATCGGCTGCAACGCTTGTGTCGACGTGTGCTCTGCCTCTGCTATCAGCAGCGACCGCGGGCAGCAGCGCATCGTGGTCAACCCCCACTTGTGCGTCGGATGTGGGGCTTGCAGCACGGTATGCCCGACCGGAGCGCTGACCTTCACCTACCCGCGTCCCGGCGAACAGGGTGTGCGGATCAAGACCTTGTTGGCAACCTATCTGCGCAACGGCGGAACGCGTCCGGCGTTGTTGCTGCACAACCAGCAAGGAGCGAACCGCCTGCTGGAGGACCTGGGCCGCGCGGCTCGGCTGGATCCGGACACCCATGGCATACCGGCGCGCGTGTTGCCGCTGTCCTTGTGGCATGACGTGTCGGTCGGTATGGAGCTCTGGTTGTCGGCCATCGCGTATGGCGCATCCCAGGTCTGGGTGCTGACTACCGACGAAGATGCGCCGCAATACCGCGAGGCAATGCGCGAACAGATGGCAGTGGCACAGGCCATCCTGACGGGCCTGGGTTATGCAGGCGAGCACTTTCGCCTGCTGCATGCCCGCGATGCCCGCGATCTGGCGCAACTGGACCGCGACCTGCGCGCCGCGCCGGCCACCGGCGTTGCGCGCGCCAGCGGTTTTGCCGTGCAAGGAGACAAGCGCGCCACGCTGGAGCTGGCGCTGGCGCATCTGGCGGAACATGCGCCGAAGTACGCGGGCGAAGCCATTGCCTTGCCGGCCAGGGGTTCGCCACTGGGCGCGCTGGCGATCGACAAAAACGCCTGCACCTTGTGCCTGAGTTGTGTCAATGCTTGTCCGGCGTCCGCATTGCAGGACAACAAGGATGCGCCGCAGCTGCGCTTCATCGAGAAGAACTGCGTGCAGTGTGGCTTGTGCGTGACGACCTGCCCGGAGAAGGCGCTGAGCCTGGTGCCCCGCTTGCAGATGTCCGCGCAGCGCAAGGAGGCCGTGGTCATCAACGAGATGAAGCCGTATGCCTGTGTGCGATGCAGCAAGCCTTTTGGCACGCTCAAGGCCATCGAGGCGATGCTCGGCAAGCTGGCCCGACACAGCATGTTCCAGGGCGACGCGCTGGAGCGTCTGAAAATGTGTTCAGACTGCCGGGTGATCGACCTCTATTCGGCCCAGAACGAAGTCAAGATCACCGATCTATGAAGCCAGTGCCATTGCCGGATGCCGCCGCCACCGGCGCGCTGGACGAAGAGACCGCACGCGCCGAAATCTACGGCCTGTTGGCGCAGCTGTATTACGCGCCTGTGTCGGCGGAACTCGGCGCCCGCCTGCGGGTCGCCGTGACCGAGTCGCCGGCCGCAGGCGGCCATCTCGAGGAACCCTGGCGGGTTCTTGTAGGCGTGGCGCGCGACATGGACGACCAGGCCGTCAAGGACGAATATGTCGCCCTGTTTGGTGGCATGACCCGGCCCGATGTCTATCTGTATGGGTCGCACTACCTGAGCGGGTTCCTGAACGAGAAGCCGTTGGCCAAGCTGCGCGGCACGCTCGACACGCTGGGACTGGCGCGCGGCGAGTCGGTGTCGGAGACCGAAGACCACTTCGCCTGTCTGTGCGAGGTCATGCGCTACCTGATTGCAGGTGATGACGTGGCCGTTGCCAACCTGACACAGCAGCGAGAGTTCTTTGCCAGCCATATCCAGCCCTGGGTCCCGCAGATGATGGATGCGATGGTCGCGCATCCGCAGGCCCGTTTCTACGTTGCCCTGGCCGAGTTCACCCGTGCCTTCGTGGCCGTAGAGGTCCAGGCTTTCGATATGCTGGCCTGAGAGCGTGAGTGCCGACCGTCAGGCCGGCTGCGCCGCTTGCTCGTCACGTGACTGCGGCGCAACCGGTTCGAGCAGCAGCACGACCGTGAAGACGGCGCCGGGGCGGTCGCTGGCGCGTTCGCGCCAGTTCTCTCCGCGGATGCTGCCGCCATAGCGCTCCACCAGGCCGATGCTGATCCACAAGCCCAGGCCATTGCCATTGGCCTTCGTGGTGAAGAAGGGCCGGAACAGGCGCTCGCGCGCCTGCACGTCCAAGCCCCCACCCGAATCGCCCACTTCCAGGATCACACCGGCGCGGCCCCGGGCATCGACATGTTCGTCGGTGTTCAGCCACAAAGTGCCGCCATCGGGCATGGCCTGCAGCGCATTGGTCAGCAGGTTGATCAGGACTTGCTGCAGCTCCTGCCGGTTGATGCCGGCCCGCGTTGTGGCGCCAGATCGGCGCTCGACCACGATGCAGGCATCTGCCAGCAGATGGCCGACCAGCAGCAATGCGTCGTCGAGCGCTCGGTTGACGTCCACCGCATCGACGTAACCGGCATATTCGGTCGGGCGCGCGTATTGCAGCAGCTGGGTGACGATCAGCCGCATGCGGTCGACCTGCTGGTCCAGCAGCCGCAGCTCGGAGGCCACTGGCATGGCGTGGTCGCCCAGTGCTTCGCGCATCAGGTCGAGGTTGCCCTGAATGACGGCGATCGGGTTGTTGATTTCGTGCGCGACGCTGGCGGCGATTTGTCCGATCGCAGCCAATTTTTCCGACTTGACCAGTTGGCGCTGGGTTTGTTGCAGCGCCGCATTGCTGGCCGCCAGATCCTGTGTGCGCTCGACCACCTTGGCATCGAGTTCATCGGCCCAGCGTTGCAGCGCGCGGGTCTTGTCGTCGACGACGTCGAGCAACTGGTCCAGGTGGTTGGCCAGCGCGCCGACTTCGTCCCGGGCCTCGACGGCGCCGACCCGCGCGCTGGCGTCGCCGACCTCGACCTGGCCAATCGTGTGGTTCATCAACTCCAGCGGTTTAAAGATGCTCCGTGCCCAGCGCAGGGAGAACAGCGCCGCCAATACCATCACCAGCAGGAAGATGCCGACGATGATTGCCAGCATGGCGTGCTTGCCCAGCTGGAATGGCTCCTCGAGGTAACCAACATACAACATGCCGATGCGCGCTCCAGCGGTATCCATCAGCGGCTCGTATGCTGACACGTACCAGTCGTTGACGACGAAGGCCCGGTCCAGCCAGGTGGCGCCACGGCCCAGAACCGCATCGCGCACGGCCTGCGATACCCGCGTGCCGATCGCGCGTGTGTCCTGAAACAGCCGCACGTTGGTGGTAATGCGCACGTCGTCCATGAACAGTGTCGCCGTGCCATGGCTGCCCAGCGGCAAGGAGCCGTCCGGGTAGACGATGCGGTTGATATGGTCGATCAGTGGCAGGTTCTGATTCAACAACACGCCGCCGCGCAACAGTGCCAGGGTCTCGCCGTCGGCGCCGAGAACGGGAATGGTCGACAGCAGCACCATGGCGCGGTCCTCGACGCTACGTTCGGTCGGCGCCGCACCGCGGGTGGCAATCAGAGGGATATGGATACGCGGCGCCAGATCCGGCGCCAGGGCCAGCAGTTCGGCGGCATCGAGCAGGGTGACACTGGCGTGGTCTCTGACCGCGCGCAGCTTCGCGGGTGTGGCCTGTGGCCGGTCACCCGGGCTCCGGTTGCCAGCTGCGTGCCAGTTGGCGGTGATCAGGTCTCCGTCGGGCCCGTACAGGTTGATGAAATCGAATCCCAGGCGTGTTTGTTCGCGTGCCAGCTGCGACTGCAAACGGGTGATGTCACCGCGCTCAAGGGCCACGTGCAATTCATGCGAAGCGGCGATCGCTGCGGTGCCGGAGCCGACCTCGCCCAGCACCTGGCCGAAGTAGCCGCGGGCGACGGCGAGGTCGGACTGGACCTTGGTGATCAGCAACCTGTCATAGGCTTCCGTGCCCCATGCCAGCAAGGCGGCGAGCAGCAGGGGCAACACCACCAGCAAGGGCAGCAGCGCCATCGCAAGGAGTTTGTTGCGGATCGAGCGGCTGATCCAGTCGGGCGTGAGCAGCGCCAGAAGGGCCGGTCGGTGCGGCGTCAAGGCGCGGTCCACTCGGCGCAGCGGCGCTCCAGGGTGCGACGCGAGATGCCCAGCAATTGGGCTGCCCGCGTCTTGTCGCCGTGCACGGCATCGAGGATGGACAGGATATGCTGCTTCTCCAGCGCATGCAGGTCCGTGGTGCCCCCGTCCGTCAGCCGGTGCACTGGCGCCGCGTCGGCCGATTGCCCCAACGAATACAGTGCCGACACGTTGAGCGCGCCCAGGATCAGCGAGCGCTCGATCAGGTTGCGCAGTTCACGCACATTGCCGGGCCAGTCGTATTGCATCAGGTACGCCAGATCGGCGGCGGAAATGCGCAGCGGCTCGACGCCCAGCAGCGGCGCCAGCTGGTCGACGAAATGCCGCACCAGCTCGGCGATGTCCTCCTTGTGCTGGCGCAGCGGCGGCAGCGTGATGTCGACCACCTGCAGACGGTAGTACAGGTCCTTGCGGAAGGTCCCTGCTGTGACCACTTTGGCCAACGAGCGGTTGGTGGCCGCGATGATGCGCACATTGACCGGCAGCAGCTTCTCGCTGCCCACCGGTCGGATCATGCGGTCTTCGAGTGCGCGCAGCAGCATGGCCTGCAAGGGCTGGGGCAGGTCGGCGACTTCGTCGAGGAACAGGGTTCCGCCCTGGGCGTAATAGAACAAACCGTCGCGCGCCTTGGTTGCGCCGGTGAACGCACCCTTGGCGTGGCCGAACAGCTCGATCTCCATCAGCTCGGGCGACATGGAGGCGCAGTTGACCGGTACGAACGGGCCTTGCGCGCGCGGGCTCAGGTCATGCAGCGCCCGCGCGGCCAGTTCCTTGCCGGTGCCCGACTCGCCCTGCAGCAGCACGGTGCTGTTGACGGCAGCGATGCGGGAGAGCGTGCGCGACAGATCGCGCATGATGGGTGAATCCCCGATAAGGCCGACATTGGCTTCGCGCCGGTTCGACAGGGTGTGGCGCAGCACGAAGTTCTCGCGCGCCAGGCGGGATGACTCGTAACAGTGCTTGATGGCGTTGAGGATCTGCGGTACCCGAAACGGTTTGAGAATGAAGTCGGACGCGCCGGCGCGCAGGGCTTCGATGGCGGTGTCGAGATCGGCGAATGCAGTGATCAGGATCACCTGGCCCGAGAAGCCTTGTTCGCGCAGGTCCTTGAGCCAACCCACGCCATTGCGACCGGGCAAGGCGATATCCAGAATGATCAGGTCGACGTGGCTGCTGCGAACAATGGATTCGCCTTCTTCGGCGCTGGCCGCTTCGAACACGGAGTTGCAGCGCGGCACCAGGCTCTTGACCAGGAAGTTGCGCATGCCTGGCTCGTCGTCGACGATCAAAATAGACCACAGTGGCCAGTCGTCGTGGCCTTTGTCGGTCGGCAAGACTGCACGACTGGTAGTCACATTGCTGGTCGCCATGGCCCGATGATTCTATGGATAAGCCGCATCAAATCAGTGGGTATTGCCGTTGTGTGGTGTTGAAGACACATCCATCGGACGCTCGACGGGTGCCTGCGGGAGCGCCAGATCTTCCATCCGTGCGACAACTTGTCGCACGCGATCCGACAATATGGCGCAAAGCACGTAGCGCATAAGCTGGGCTACCCCCTAATGCAATGATTTGCATAGGTTCCAGTTGCTGGCGTCGATTGGCATGCTTCATGCTGTGTTTCCTGGCGAATCCAGCCCGTGAAAGAACGAGCGCTCCGAGTGTCGCCGAGTGGGGCGAGTGCCGGGCGACCGCGGGTCATTCTCGTGCAGCAAGAATTGCAGCACAGCCCTAAACTGTTGTAGCAACTGGTACGGTTTTACCCGGCTGCATGTCGGGTTCACAAAGGAGACATACAGATGAGCCAATCCCCAACAAGGGTGTCGCGACGCACCATGTTCGCGGGCGCCGGGGCAGTCGGCGCCGTTGCCGTCGTTGCCAGCGTGTTGCCGATCCGAGCTCCCGAAGCGGATGCGGCCCCGCCATCGGCCAAGGCAAAACCATCGCGTGGCGGTGGCTACAGCCTGAGTGAACACGTCAAGCAGTACTACAAGACGACCCGGGCCTGACGCCTGCGGTTATCCCTCGACTTTGGAGAGTTCCATGTTGTTGACCAGAAAATCCGTCTCTTCCGAACGTGCCGTTCGTGCCCCCTTCGTGCACAGCCTGCAACGCGGCTTGTCGCAGGCTCTTCCGACGATGGACCGGCGCGCGTTTCTGCGTCGCTCCGGTCTGGGAGTCGGCGTCGGGTTGGCTGCCTCTGAGCTCTCGCTGATGAAGAAGGCGAATGCCGCACCATCCGGGGCGGCCGTCGGCAAAGGCAAGATCGAAGTCAAACGCACGGTCTGCACCCATTGTTCGGTTGGCTGTGCGGTCGACGCGGTGGTCGAGAACGGTGTGTGGGTGCGCCAGGAGCCGGTGTTCGATTCACCGATCAACCTGGGCGCGCATTGCGCCAAGGGTGCGGCTTTGCGTGAACACGGACATGGCGAATACCGGCTGCGTTATCCGATGAAGCTGGTCGACGGCAAATACCGGCGCATTTCCTGGGATGTGGCGCTCAACGAGATCAGCGCCAAGCTGCTGGACCTGCGCAAGGCCAGCGGGCCGGATGCGGTCTACTGGGTCGGTTCGTCCAAGCACAACAACGAGCAGGCGTATTTGATGCGCAAGTTCGTGAGTTTCTGGGGCAGCAACAACTGCGACCACCAGGCGCGCATCTGCCACTCGACCACGGTCGCCGGTGTTGCCAACACCTGGGGTTATGGCGCGATGACCAACAGCTACAACGACATGCGCAACAGCAAGGTCGCGTTGTACATCGGCTCGAATGCGGCCGAGGCGCATCCGGTCAGCATGTTGCACATGCTGCACGCCAAGGAAACCGGCTGCAAGATGATCGTGGTCGACCCCCGCTTCACGCGCACTGCTGCCAAGGCCGACGAATTTGTGCGCATCCGGTCCGGCTCCGACATTCCATTCCTGTTCGGCCTGCTGCACCACATCTTCAAGAACGGCTGGGAGGACAAGCAGTACATCAACGACCGTGTCTACGGCATGGACAAGGTACGTGAGGATGTGCTGGCCAAGTGGACACCCGACAAGGTCGAAGAGGCCTGTGGCGTCAATGAAGAGCAGATGTTGCGCGTGGCCACGATGCTGCATGAAAACAACCCCGGCACCGTCGTCTGGTGCATGGGACAGACCCAGCACACCATCGGCAACGCGATGGTGCGGGCCTCGTGTATCCTGCAACTGGCCCTTGGAAACATCGGCAAGTCCGGTGGCGGCGCCAACATTTTCCGTGGTCACGACAACGTGCAGGGGGCCACCGACGTCGGCCCCAATCCGGACTCCTTGCCCGGCTATTACGGCATCGCGGAAGGTTCCTGGAAGCACTTCGCCAACACCTGGGGCGTCGACTTCGAGTGGATCAAGGGCCGGTTCGCGAATCCCGCCATGATGAGCAAGCCCGGCATCACGGTCTCGCGCTGGATCGATGGCGTGCTGGAAAACAGCGAGATGATCGACCAGGACTCGAACCTGCGCGCGGTGTTCTTCTGGGGCCATGCGCCGAACTCGCAATCGCGTGGTCTGGAGATGAAGCGGGCGATGGACAAGCTTGACCTGCTGGTCGTCGTCGATCCGTACCCGTCGGCGACCGCGTCGATGGCGGCGATGCCAGGCAGGGCGGAAGACCTCAACCCGAATCGCGCTGTCTATCTGCTGCCGGCGGCGACCCAGTTCGAGACCAGCGGCTCGGTGACGGCGTCGAACCGCTCGCTCCAATGGCGCGAGAAGGTGATCGAGCCGCTGTGGGAAAGCCGCAGCGACCACATGATCATGCACCAGCTAGCGGTCAAGCTGGGGTTCGCGGCAGAGTTGTCGAAGAACTTCAAGATGCAGCAGGTCGGCGGCATGGACGAGCCGGTGATCGAAGACATCCTGCGTGAAATCAACAAGTCGGTATGGACCATCGGCTACACCGGCCAGAGCCCGGAGCGGCTCAAGGCGCACATGCGCAATATGCACCTGTTCGATCCGAAGACGCTCAAGGCAAGGGCGGGCAAGGACAAGGAAACCGGTTACGACTTCACCGGGGACTATTTCGGCCTGCCCTGGCCGTGCTGGGGCAATCCGTCGCTCAAGCATCCTGGCAGTGCCAATCTGTACGACACCACGCGCCACGTGATGGACGGTGGTGGCAACTTCCGCGCGAACTTCGGCGTCGAACGCGATGGCGTGAACCTGCTGGCCGAGGATGGCTCACATTCGGTGGGTGCCGACATCACCACCGGCTACCCCGAACTCGATCATGTGTTGCTCAAGAAGCTGGGTTGGTGGGGCGAGCTCGACGATGCCGAAAAGGCGGCGGCGGACGGCAAGAACTGGAAGACGGATCCGTCGGGCGGCATGATCCGCGTCTTCATGCAGAACCATGGTTGCCATCCTTTCGGCAACGCCAAGGCGCGTGCGGTGGTGTGGAACTTCCCCGACGCCATCCCGCAGCATCGCGAGCCCTTATATGGCAATCGCGCGGACCTGGCCGCGAAATACCCGACCCACGACGACAAGAAGACGTTCTGGCGTTTGCCCACCTTGTTCAAGACGGTGCAGGACAAGAACATTGCCGACAAGGTCTACGAGAAGTTCCCCCTGATCATGACCTCCGGTCGCCTTGTCGAGTACGAAGGCGGCGGCGAGGAGACCCGGTCCAACCCATGGCTGGCCGAACTGCAGCAGGAGATGTTCGTCGAGATCAACCCCAAGGTGGCGGCGGACAAGGGCATCCGCAATGGCGGCCGGGCCTGGGTATCGACCCCGACCGGTGCGCGGCTCAACGTGCAGGCCCTGGTCACCGAGCGCGTCGGGCCGGACACCGTGTTCCTGCCCTTTCACTTCTCGGGTCGCTGGCAAGGGGCCGACATGCTGGCCTATTACCCCAACGGGGCGGCGCCGATCGTGCGCGGCGAGGCGGTCAACACCGCCACGACCTATGGGTACGACAGCGTGACGATGATGCAGGAGACCAAGACCACGGTCTGCAACATCGAGGCCGCGTGACAGCGATCAAACAGTTGATGGCAGAAGTCCACAATACCAGGAGACACACATGGCGCGAATGAAGTTTGTCTGTGACGCAGAGCGTTGCATCGAATGCAACGGTTGCGTGACCGCCTGCAAGAACGAGCATGAGATCCCGTGGGGCGTGAACCGCCGCCGCGTGGTCACGCTCAACGATGGCGTGCCGGGTGAAAAATCCATCTCGGTCGCCTGCATGCATTGCAGCGATGCGCCCTGCATTGCGGTTTGTCCGGTCGACTGCTTCTACCGTACCGACGAGGGCTTGGTGTTGCACGACAAGGATGTCTGCATCGGTTGTGGGTATTGTTCCTACGCCTGTCCATTCGGCGCGCCGCAGTTCCCTTCGGAAGGCACGTTTGGCGTGCGCGGCAAGATGGACAAATGCACCTTCTGTGCCGGAGGTCCCGAAGAGCACGGCAGCGAAGCCGAGTTCGAGAAATATGGTCGCAACCGCCTGGCTGAAGGCAAGTTGCCGGCCTGTGCCGAAATGTGTTCGACTAAGGCCTTGATCGCCGGCGACGGAGATGTGGTGGCCGACATCTTCCGCAACCGGGTTGTCATGCGCGGCAAAGGTGCCGAGGTATGGGGCTGGGGCACCGCCTATGGGTCCAAGCAGGCCGGGCAGCCCGGAGGCGCTTCGTCCACCGGGACCAAGTCATGAAAAAGGCTGCAGTGTGGACATTGGCGCTGGTCGGGGCCCTGGTCGGATGCTCGGAGAAGCCCCAGTCGCATGGGTTGAAGCGCGGTGATGTTCCCCCTTACGCAGGAACCGGCAAGCCGTATGTCGACGCGGGTTGGAAGGCCGGTGACAAGGCGAGCTGGGAAGAACACGTGAAGGTCCGTACCCAGCGTGGTCAGAACGACTACTACGGCAACTAGAACTGACCGACAAGGAGTGTGCGTGATGAGCAAAGCCCTGCGGGTCGCTGTCTTGGTCTTGCTGACCACGTGTTCGGTCGGGCTGGTGCTGGCCCAGGCTGCGGCGCCGGCCGCGCCGGCGGCGTCTGGCATGGACGCTGGCGGCGTCAAGAGCCAGAACATCTTCGAGGTCAAACCCGACGCCAGTGCCGATCCTGGCTACGCGGACCAGACCAACGGCCAACGGGCCAAGGTTCAGCCGGGCAACAACGCGCCGATGTGGCGCCAGGTGGGCAACGGAGTTACCGGCTACAGCAGCCTGCCGACGCCCGAGGCCGGCAATCTGATCCAGCCGTTCGTGCAATACCCGGGCTCGCGCTGGACCAATGCCGGCGAAGCCTGGCGTCAGGTGCGCAACAACTGGATCATTCCTTACGGAGGTTCGCTTGTGTTGATCGTGCTCGGTGCGCTCGTGCTGTTTTACCTGGGCAAGGGAAAGCTGGGCCATGACGACGGCGTGATCGGTCGGCAGATCGAGCGATTCACGCCGTTCGAGCGCTCGGCACACTGGGCCAACGCGATTGCGTTCGTCGTGCTGGCGATCTCCGGCCTGGTGATGGCCTTCGGCAAGTTTTTCATGCTGCCGGTGATGGGCGGCAGTCTGTTTGGCTGGTTGACCTACGTGCTCAAGACGGGGCATAACTTCGCCGGACCACTGTTTGCAGTCTCGTTGGTGGTGGTGTTTTTCACCTTCGTGAAGGACAACCTGCCCCGCAGCGGCGATGCGGCCTGGCTGGCAAAGGGCGGTGGCATGTTGTCCGGCAAGGAGGTGCCATCGCACCGCTTCAATGCCGGCGAGAAAGTCGTGTTCTGGGGTGGCGTGCTGGTGCTCGGGCTGGTCGTGGTGGGGTCCGGTCTGGTGCTGGACAAACTGGTGCCCACGCTGATCTACGAGCGCTCGACGATGCAGATAGCCCACATGATCCACTCGGTGGCGGCCGTGCTGATGATGGTCTTGTTCATGGGCCACATCTACATTGGCACCATCGGCATGCGCGGCGCCTATCGGGCGATGCGGACCGGATACATCGGAGAAGGCTGGGCCAAGGAGCACCATGCGTTGTGGCATGAAGACATCAAGACCGGTGCGATTGCGGCGCAACGCTCCAGCCCCCAGACAGTTGCGCAAACCGTCCAAGTGTGAGGCTATCCATATGAATACCGTGCTGCGTCATTTTTTGCTGACCGGGATCGCCGCTGCGCTGTCCAGTACTGCCCTGGCCAAGTTACCCGAGCCATCCGCCGAGGCCAAGGCGGCATCCGCTGCGGTTGCAGCCAAGGCCGCGTGGACCAACAAGGTCGGCGCCTACATGCTGTGTAAGGCGCAGGACCGGGTGGTCGCGCATTACCTGGAGCTGGCCCGGGTAGCCGGCAAAGACCTGAAGGCGCCGGACGCCAACGCCAGCGCGTCATGTACCGATCCGGGGCCGTTTCAGGTCGCAGAGGCCAAGCCGATTGAGGCGGCGGGTGCCCATTCGCCGGCGGCCATTGCAACGAGCCCGCCCAGTACTCTGCAGCCCGATGCGACTGCCAATCCGGTCAAAAAACCCTGAGCCCGTTCGCTGGCATGGGGGCGGCCTCGCCAGGCTCCGGCCTGTTTTGCTGTAGCCTTCCTGCATGACGCCATTACACCCCCGGTTGTTGCCCCGCTTGACTCAGGCGCGTGCGACGCTGACGCGCAGCATCGACAGCATCAACGAGTTGGGCGAGCGCCAGACGGTGTCGATTCCCGCTGAGCGCGCGTTGACGGTTTATGTCGACAAGCGTGAACTGGTCACCCTGATGACGCTGGGGGCCCGACCGGAACTGCTGGTGCTCGGCTATCTGCGCAACCAGCGCCTGGTTCAGTCGCCCCAGGAGGTGGAATCGATCACCGTCGACTGGGACGTTGGCGCCGCTGCCGTGCGTACCCGTACCGGCGTGGCGAATATCGAGGCGCGTACGGCGAACCGGGTGGTGACCACGGGTTGCGGGCAAGGCAGCATGTTTGGCGGATTGATGGATGACGTGGCACAACTGGTGCTGCCCGAGGCCACAGTCACGCAGTCCCAGCTGTATGCGGTCGTCGATACGATCCGGCAGCACGACAGCATCTACAAGGCAGCTGGCTCCGTGCATGGTTGCGCGCTGTTTCAGGGCGACAACATGCTGGTGTTCGTCGAGGATGTGGGGCGCCACAATGCCATCGACACCATTGCCGGATGGATGTGGATGCAGCCTGAAGGCGCCGTTGCCGGCGACAACAAAATCTTCTACACCACCGGTCGGCTGACCAGCGAGATGGTCATCAAGTCGGCGCAGATGGGTGTACCTATCGTCGTCTCGCGCAGTGGTATCACGCAGATGGGGAGTGCCGTCGCCACGGACCTGGGGTTGTGCACGATTGGCCGCGCCATGCACAAGCGATTCCTGTGTTTCACGGGCGCGCATCGCTTGCAACTCGAAGCCGGTCTGGTCGGCCCGCGCCTGCGCGCCGCGGCCTGAGAGCGTGAGAGGCAATCGCTTGAGCCCACGCAAGACCCCGCAAACAGGTCCTGGCGCCTCTGGCCACAGCCAGTCGCGGGGTCTTGCCCTGCGGGCCGGGGCGCCCAATCAATTGCCTCTCACGCTCTGACGCGTCGGCCCTGGCCGGGCAGGGTATTGCTGAACACGTTAAGGTAGCACCATGCAGACTTCTTTTTGGCGGCTGGGCGTGCGCTCGCTGGTGCGCGACCTGCGCTCGGGCGAATTGCGGCTGTTGATCGTCGCGGTCACGTTGGCGGTCGCGGCTTTGACGGCCGTAGGTTTTTTTGCCGACCGCCTGCAAGGCGGCCTGCAGCGGGACGCGCGCCAATTGCTGGGTGGCGATGTGGTGTTGTCGAGCGACAATCAGACGCCGCAGGTCGTGCTCGACAAGGCCCGTGAACTGGGTCTGCGCACGACGACGATCGTCAGTTTCCCGACCATGGCACGGGCCACCGATGCGCGTGGTGGTGCCAGCAAGCTGGTGGCACTCAAGGCCGTGCCTGCGGGTTACCCGCTGCGCGGTAGTCTCACGGTCGCAACCGAGCCGCAGACGCCGGGCCAGCTAACGCGCGATGTGCCGGCTGCTGGAGAAGCATGGGTCGACGCCGCCCTGCTGGAATCCCTGAATCTGGGCGTTGGCGACGATCTGCTGCTGGGCGAGAGCCGCCTCAAGGTCTCGCGCATCATCGTGATCGAGCCTGACCGCGGCGGTGGTTTCGTCAATTTTTCGCCGCGGGTGATGTTCAACCAGTCCGATCTGGCAGCCACCGGATTGGTGCAACCGGCGAGTCGTCTGAATTACCGTTTTGCCGTCGCCGGTGACGACCCGGCCGTGCGGCAATACGCGAACTGGGTGACGCAGGTGCTTGACAAAGGTGATTTGCGCGGTACCCGGCTCGAGACACTCGAGAGTGGCCGCAACGACGTGCGCCAGACCATGGACCGTGCGGAGAAATTCCTGAACCTGGTGGCCCTGCTCGCCGCCATGCTCAGCGCTGTCGCGGTGGCGCTGGCGGCGCGCGGCTTTGCGTCGACCCACCTGGACGACTGCGCGATGCTGCGCGTGCTCGGCCTGAGCCAGCGCACGATCGCCTTGGCCTACACCGTCGAGTTCGGTCTCATCGGCGTCGCTGCCAGCGCCCTGGGTGTGGCGATCGGTTTCGGCGTGCACTACGTCTTCGTGGTGCTGCTGGCCGGACTGGTGGCTGTGGGACTGCCGCCACCCACCATATGGCCGGTACTGTTCGGGATCGGCATGGGGCTTACCCTGATGGTGGCATTCGGGCTGCCGCCTGTGCTGCAGTTGGCACAGGTGCCGCCGCTGCGCGTCATCCGACGCGATGTCGGCAACCTCAAGCCCGCGTCGCTGGTGGTGCTCGGTGTCGGCGTCGCCGGATTTGCTGCGCTGCTGCTCGCGGCCAGCCGCGACATCATGCTGGGTTTGATCGCGGTGGGCGGATTCGCTGCGGCGGTGCTGATTTTTGCCGGCTTGTCGTGGCTGGCGGTGGTGCTCCTGCGCCGTGTCGTCAACGAGTCCACGGCGCCACGCTGGATGGTGCTGGCGACGCGCCAGATTTCCGCCCGCCCGGCCTACGCAGTGGTGCAGGTCAGCGCGCTCGCCGTTGGCCTGCTGGCGCTGATTTTGCTGGTGTTGTTGCGAACCGACCTGATCAGCAGTTGGCGCCAGGCAACACCGGCCAATGCGCCGAACCGGTTCGTCATCAATCTGATGCCTGAGCAAAGCGACGCGTTCCAGAGCCGGCTGCGTGAAGCCGGCGTGCGCGACTACGACTGGTATCCGATGATCCGCGGCCGGCTGGTGGCGATCAACGGGCGCGCGATAAATCCGGAAGAACTCGACGACGAGCGCGCCCGGCGGCTGGCTGATCGCGAGTTCAACCTGTCCAACAGCGCCGCGCGGCCGCCGCACAACGAGGTGGTGGCCGGCAAGTGGGTCGATGAAGAAGTCGGTGCAATCAGCGTTGAAGAGGGCATAGCGGAGTCGCTCAAGCTCAAGATCGGTGACACCATGCGGTTCGATATCGCCGGTGTGTTGGTCGAGTCCCGGATCACGTCCCTGCGCAAGGTCGATTGGGGCTCGATGCGTGCCAACTTCTTTGCCATCTACCCGGTCAGCCGTCTTCCCGATGTGCCGGTGACATACCTCAGCGCGTTCAAGGCACCGGACCAACGGGGTTTCGACAACGCGTTGGTGCGCGAATTTCCGAACATCACCAGTGTCGATGTCAGCGCCACGCTGGCGCAAGTGCAGCGCATCCTCGATCAGGTCGTGCGTGCGGTCGAGTTCCTGTTCGGGTTTACGTTGGCGGCCGGTCTGGTGGTGTTGTTTGCCGCGATCACCGCGACCCGCGAGGAACGTGCACGCGAGTTTGCGATCATGCGCGCAGTCGGTGCGCAGGCCCGTCTGCTGCGCCAGGTGCAGCGTGCCGAACTGGCCGGTGTCGGTTTGCTGGCAGGTCTGCTGGCCGCGCTGGTGGCCTCGGTCGTGGGATGGGCGCTGGCCCGTTTTGTCTTCAACTTCACCTGGACCGCGTCGGCCTGGGTTCCGCTCGAAGGTGCGATTGCCGGCGCAGTACTGGCCATGCTGGCTGGCTGGTGGGGCCTGCGCGATGTGTTGCGTCGGCCGGTCGTCGAGACCTTGCGTCGCGCGCCCCAATGATGCGGGTGGCAGCGGCGATGGTCGAAAGCAGGGCGTGTGATCGGTTGTTCAGCGATGCAGCGGCGATCGGCGCACATCGATGCGCAGTTTTTCGAAACCGCGCCAGGCGATGATGCCGAGCGCGGCGGCCAGCACGAACAACCAGGCGCTCAAGCCGCTGGCACCTGGCACGTATCCCTTGGCGTCCCAACCCAGGTACAGGGCCATGCCCAGAAACGGCGCGAACGCGCCACGCACGCCGGTCAGCGTGACGTGGATGCCCATGTATGTCGATAGCTGGTCACGCGGCGCGAAGTCGTTGTGACCGAGTTGCCATGCCAGGGTGCCACCGCCATTGACGACGCCGGTGACGACGCGCCCCAAAGCCAGCCACCACAACGAGAAGGTCCAGGCGCCCCAGAACATGATCAGAATGCCGACCACCCAGCCCGCGTTCTGGCGCGCGCGGAATTCGGTCACATGGACTTTGTCCAGATAACGGGCCCAAAATGGCAACGTGGTCAGATTCAGCGTGAACGGGATCAACATGACGATGCCGATGCTGACAACATAACTGGCGCCGAGTTGTTTGGACACCAGGTAGACCAGCGGCGGCTCGATCATCATGTTGGCCATGCCCGAGATGAACTGGTGCAGCTGGTACCGCGCATACAGGCGATCGTTGCGCAGGACCTTGATGAAACCGTCGCGGCGCCGGCCGTCCTTGGCGCCGCGCCGCTCCATGACCCGATGGCGTTTTTCTCCCAGCACTGACACGCCGCGAAACAGCCACACGCCGATGCAGCCCAGCAAAGCGCCGGCGGCATAGATATAGCGGAAGTTGTCCGGCCGCGCGTCCAGTATCCAGCCCGCCAGGCTGGTCGTCAGCACGACGGTCAGGCTGGTGATGGCCTGCAGCCGACCGGTCGCACGGGCACGTAGCGCGCGGTCGTAGTTCAGGCTCCAGGCCACGCTGCGCACGGTGATGATGCCAGCGATCAGGATGCGGCACAACACGACACTGGTCAGCAAAATCCAGGCCCCCTCGTGCGAACGCGGGCTCACCGCGATGGCGGCGACACACAGCAGCACCATGATTTGCAGCGTCACGACCATCGGCACCTTGGAGCGGCCGGCGGCAATACGGGTCCAGAAAAAGCTCGACAAATTGCCGAACATCGGCGCCGCCGATATCACCGCGATCACCCAGGGCTCGACGTTGAAGGCCTTGGCAGCCACGACGGCGACAAACCCGCCCTCCATCAGGCTGGTTGCCAGCGGCAGTGTCAATTCGCTGAGTTGTTCGCGCCGGAAACTCTTGCGCACAGCCGGATCGAGATCCGGTATCTGGAAGAGCTTGTCGATGGAGGGCATGGGCGCGGGGCGCAATCGGCGGGAAAGGCCGATTCTATGGCGCTGCGCGCGCGGCCCGCGTCACCGGCGGCTGTCAGTGGGTTGCAGCAGCACCACCAGCGCGCCGGCGCCACCGTCGGCCGGACGTGCCTGCACGAAAGCCAGTACCTCCGTCTTTTGCACCAGCCAGGCAAATACCTTCTTTTTGAGCACCGGTGTCTTGCCCGGTGAGCCCAGTCCCTTGCCGTGCACGACGCGTATGCATCGGATGCCGTGTTGGTGCGCGCCGCGCACGAAGGCGGTGAGTTGTTCGCGCGCTTCATCCGTGCGCATGCCATGCAGATCGAGCTGGCGCTGGATGCTCCAGTGGCCCTCGCGCAATTTGCGCGTCACGGAGGTGCTGATGCCGGGGCGGCGAAAGCTGAGTTGGTCGTCGATGTCGAGCAACGTGCCGACGTCGAATTCGTCGCTGATGGATTCGATCATCACCGCCTGCTGGTCGAGCAGCCGCTGGCGCGGCACCGGCTGGGGCCGCTGCGGCTCCAGATCGGCACGTTGCAGCCCGGGCAGGGGATTGACGGCGCCGGCGGCGCGGACGAACAGGTCGCGGGCGCTGATCTCGCGTTTGCGTCGATCTGCCAGCTCGGCGTCCTGCTGCGCCCTGCGGCGTGCGTGTTCGCGCGCCTGTTCGTCGATCTGCTGCTTGATCTGCTTGAGGTCGGCCAAGGAGCGTGTCTGTTTCAAACCAACCCCCGCTCCGCCATCGACAGCGCTTGCCCCGGCGCGACTATGACGTGGTCGAGCACCCGCACGTCGACCAGAGCCAGCGCCGATCGCAGGGTTTGCGTGAGCGCCTCGTCGGCGCGCGAAGGCTGCACCGACCCGCTGGGGTGGTTGTGCGCCAGCACGACGGCGGCGCACTGGTGGTGCAGCGCACGCAATACGACCTCGCGCGGGTAGACGCTGGTCTGGGTTAGCGTGCCGCGAAACATCTCTTCCATGGCCACAAGCCGGTTCTGAACATCCAGGAACAATACCGCAAACACCTCATGGGCTCGCGCGGCGAGGTGCAATTGCAGATAGTCCTTGACCGCGCCGGGCGACGCGAACACCGCACGCTGGCGCAATTGCTGGGCCAGCACGCGCCGGGCCAGCTCCAGCACGGCCAGCAATTGCGCGCGTTTGGCCGGGCCCAGGCCCTTGATGCCTTGCAGGTCCTTTGCTGTCGCGTTGAGCAGGCCGGAAAGTCCGTCGAAGCCAGGTTGTCCGTGTGTATTGGCCCTGTTTTGCAACAACTCGTCGGCCATTTGCAGCACACCTTTGCCGCGGATACCGGTGCGCAACAACAGCGCCAGCAGTTCGGTGTCACTGAGTGCGCCAGCGCCGCGTGCGAGCAATTTCTCGCGGGGGCGGGCGTCCGGGGGCAGATCGTGCAGTGGCATGTTGATGTTCGCGCTGGCTTGGCAGGGCGCGCGGTTCGCGTTGCAGGCGGCATCCGACCGGATGGCTGGACATGTCGGACACAGAATGCCGGATTGTCCCAGTGCCATCGCGTCCAGACATGGCCGATTGGGGGGATACGCCTGGTCTGCCGCTGCGCACCACCGGTGGACCGGGCAGGGAGATAAGCCGCAGGCCGGCAGGTGTTGGGTCGGGTTTCTACAATGCACCTCATTCCTGACTGGCACCATGACTTCCACCCTTCCTTGCGTCGAGCCTGGCTCGTTCCTCACTTTGCATTACCGTCTGGCCGGGCCGCGCGGTGACATCATCAACACCTTCGATGGCAAACCGGCGACCCTGTCGCTGGGGTCGGGTGAGCTTTCACCTGCGGTCGAGCAATGCCTGTTGGGCATGCAGGAGGGTCAGCGCGCGGTTTTCGAAATGCCGGCCGGCGCCGCTTTCGGCGAGCGCCAGCCGCAGATGCAGCAATGGGTCGCCGACAAGCTGTTGCGCTCGCTGGGCGACCCGGCCGAAAGTTACCGGGTTGGCGATGTCGTGCAATTTCCCACCCCCGACAGGCAGGGCAGTTATGCCGGCGCCGTGGTGCAGGTGGGCGACGCAACTGGTGGGCAGGCGGTCCTGTTCGACTTCAACCACCCCCTGGCCGGCCAGCCGGTGGTGTTTGAAGTACACGTGATCGGCGTGTTATGAGCGCCGCCGGGCCGCTCCCAAGGCGCTCGCAGCGCAGTGCGAAGCACGGAGATACTTCAGTGAGCGCCGCCGGGCCGCCCCAAGCAAGCTCGCAGCGCAGTGCGAAGCACGGAGATAATTCAATGAATCCGGTCGCGTCCCTTGAAGAGATCATCCTGGCCGAGCCACGCGGCTTTTGCGCCGGCGTCGATCGGGCCATCGAGATCGTCGAGCGCGCGTTGCGCAAGTTCGGCGCGCCGATCTATGTACGTCACGAAATTGTGCACAACACCTATGTCGTGAACGACCTCAAAGCCAAGGGTGCGATCTTCATCGAGGACCTGAACGACGTGCCGGCCGGCTCTACTTTGGTGTTCTCCGCCCACGGCGTCAGCCGGGCGATACACGACGAAGCCCGCGCGCGCGGCTTCACTATTTTCGATGCCACTTGCCCGCTGGTGACCAAGGTCCACGTGGAGGTCGCCAAGCTGGCCAAGGAAGGCTACGAGTTCATCATGATCGGCCACAAGGGCCATCCCGAGGTCGAAGGCACGATGGGGCAGCTCGACAGCGGCATACACCTGGTCGAGGACGTGTCGGACGTGGCCCGGGTCCGACCGGCCCAGACCGAAAAGCTGGCCGTGGTCACGCAGACCACGTTGAGCGTGGACGACGCAGCGCAGATCGCAGCCGCCGTGAAGGCGCGCTTTCCCCAGGTGCGCGAGCCCAAGCAGCAGGACATCTGCTACGCCACGCAGAACCGCCAGGACGCAGTCAAGCTGCTCAGTCCGCAGGTCGACATAGTCATCGTCGTCGGCAGCCCGACCAGCTCGAACAGCAACCGCCTGCGCGAGGTCGCGCGCAAGCTGGGTACGTCGAGCTACATGGTCGATACCGCCGAAGAATTGCAGGCCAGCTGGTTTGACGGCTGCCAGCGGGTCGGTCTGACCGCCGGTGCGTCGGCGCCGGAGGTGCTGGTGCGCCAGGTGATCGACCGCATCAAGGCGCTCGGAGCGGTGTCGGTGCGACGCCTGGCCGGCATCCAGGAGACGACCAAGTTCCCGCTGCCCAAGGGGCTCAAGATTTAGCGGGTAGGCACGGCGCGAGATGCCGCGGCGGCCGGATCGGGCCTCGGTGTCTCACTAAAATGGCGCCATGCTCGACATCAACCTTCTGCGCAAAGACCTCGACGCGGCGGTTCGCCGCCTGGAGACGCGCAAAAATCCCCAGCCCTTTCTCGACGTGGACCGGTTCCGCGCACTGGAAGCTGAACGTAAGACCATCCAGACCCGCACTGAGGAGTTGCAGGCGCGGCGCAACAGCCTGAGCAAGCAGATCGGGCAGCTCAAGTCGCGGGGCGCGTCCGCACAGGGCCAGGTGGACGCCGTCATGGCCGACGTGGGGTCAATCAAGGACGAACTCGAATCCTCGGCGGCGCGGCTCGAACAGCTGCAGGCCGAATTGTTGGCCGTATTGCTGGCGGTGCCCAATCTGCCGCACGCCAGTGTGCCGGTGGGTACCAGCGAGGCTGACAACGTGGTTCTGCGCAGCTGGGGCACGCCGCGGGTGATGGATTTTCCGGTCAAGGACCATGTCGATGTCGGCGCGCCGCTGGGCCTGGACTTCGACCTTGGGGTCAAGCTGACCGGTGCCCGTTTCACCGTGCTCAAGGGCCCGATCGCGCGTCTGCACCGGGCGCTGGCCCAGTTCATGCTCGACGTGCAGACCCAGGAACATGGCTACACCGAGTGTTACACCCCGTACATCGTCAACGCCGACAGCCTGCGCGGCACCGGGCAATTGCCCAAGTTCGAGGGTGACCTTTTCGCCGCGAAAAAAGGGGGACAGGAGGCTGAAGACAACCCGGATACCGCAGCGTTGTATCTGATTCCGACCAGTGAAGTGCCGCTGACCAACTTTGTGCGCGACGAGGTGCTTGCACTGGCCGATCTGCCGCTGCGCCTGACCGCGCACACGCCGTGTTTCCGATCCGAGGCCGGCAGTTACGGGCGCGACACCCGCGGCATGATCCGCCAGCACCAGTTCGACAAGGTCGAGATGGTGCAGATCGTGCATCCGGAGCACAGCTACGAGGCACTCGAAGACATGACGGGCCATGCCGAAGCCATCCTGCAGCGCCTGGACCTGCCCTACCGCGTGATGGCGTTGTGCACGGCCGACATGGGTCCAAGCGCGTCGCGCACGCACGATCTCGAAGTCTGGCTGCCGGCGCAGAACACCTACCGTGAAATCAGCTCGGTGTCGAACTGCGAGGCCTTTCAGGCACGCCGCCTGCAGGCCCGCTTCAAGAACGCCCAGGGCAAGAACGAACTGGTGCATACGCTCAACGGTTCGGGTCTGGCGGTTGGCCGCACCTTGGTGGCGGTGCTCGAGAACTACCAGAACGCCGACGGATCGGTCACTGTGCCGCCGGTCTTGCGTCCCTATATGGGCGGGATGCAGACGATCACGCGGTGATGCGCCAGGCGCGCGCCAGCTCGCATCGGGGGCTGCGATTCAGTGCACGGCGCAGCCCAGGCTGGCGATCTGCCTGAGCACCGACTCCGGCTCGGTCCACAGAAAGAAGTGGTCCTTGCCGGGCAGGCGTTCAACGCGCATCCACGCCGACGGCGCTCGGCGCTCGAGGTAGTCGGCGGTGCGCGGGTCGACCAACGGGTCCTGGTCGCCCTGCATGGCGATCATCGGCCGGCGTAGCTGGGGCAGTGCGGCATCCAGGCGCCGCAGTTCGGCGCCAAGCACCATCATTTCGCGGTTCGAGCGCGACATGCCCTGCGACAGCACCTGCCGCGCCAGCCAGTTGTCGGCCAGCTGGTTGTACCAGCGTGGTGCCTCGAGCTCAGGCGCCATCGATCCGGCCAGCATGACGCCACCGCAGACCTTTTCAGGGTGATCGATCGCCATCCATGCGATCAAGGGGCCGCCCAGCGAATGACCGACCAGCACCGCCGGTGGCCCGGGTGGAATCAGGCTTGCCAGCACCTCAGCCTGGCGTCGAAGGTCGGGCATGACGCCGGCCGAGCCGGAGCCGCCAAATCCCGGTCGATCCATGGCCAAACGAGGACCGAAGCTGGCCAATGCCGGTGCATCCAGGAAACGCGCCCATGCCTTCCAGCCACCCGGCGAGCCGTGCACGAAGACGATTGGTGTGGTGCCGCGGCCGGCCATGCTGGCCACCTCGACGTCAATACCCTGGACCCGCACGGAGCGCAGCTCGGGGCGGTGCTGCGGCTGCGGGTACAACTCCTGCATCGATCCGCGCGGCCACGGCGGATTGGTGCAGGCGGCCAGTTGCAGCAAGGTGGTCAAGATGATGATCCAGCGCATGAAGGAGGGCTCAGTGGCAACGTGGGTTGCATGGACAGAACACTATACCGGTGAATTCAGGGCGGCAAGCGCGTCCAATGGTTCCCGTGGGCCGTGGGCCGCGGGCAGCTGCAGGGTCGGCGTCCCATTGCGCCGCCGGAAGGGGCAATGGGGCTATTGACGGTCCAACTCCGGCGCGTTACGGTTGCCCGCAGCCGGGATTTACCCGGCCAGGGAGAACAGGATATGTCGCAACTTCTGATCAGGGGTGATAGCGGGGCGCAGGTACACAAGCTCCGGGCGGAGTTGGCACACCAGCTCGGTGTCGATGGGCAGGACTTTTCGCGTCTGGCGTACGGTGACGTGCTCGATGCCGACGTGCAGGCTGCTGCCCGGCGCTGGCAGTCCGGTGTGGGCCTGATCGCCGATGGCGTGGTTGGACCGCGTTGCCAGTGTGTGCTGGGTCTGCGACAGGCTGGCGACATGGCGGTCGAACTCGATCTGGACCATGTCCGCAAACTGTTTCCCGCCACCAAGCCGGCCAACATCAACCGCTACCTGCCCTATGTGGCGGCCGCCCTGGACAGTTGCGGCTTGCGCGATCGCACCATGGTATGCGCGGCGCTGGGCACGATCCGCGCCGAAAGCGAGGGATTTTTGCCGATCTCCGAACTGCCTTCGCAGTTCAACACCCGCGCCGGCGAGGCACCGTTTGCCGCCTACGACGGGCGACGCGACCTGGGCAATACCGAGCCAGGCGATGGCGCACGCTTCAAGGGGCGCGGCTTCGTGCAATTGACCGGGCGCGCCAACTACGAACGCTACGGCAAGGCTGTCGGTGTGGACCTGGTGGCCAATCCCGACCTGGCCAATGCGCCGGAAGTCGCGGCGCTGCTCTTGGCGGTATTCCTGGCCGATCGGGGCGATGCGTTTCGCAGCGCGGTGCAGGCCGGCCGTTTCGCGCAGGCACGCAAACTGGTCAACGGTGGCACGCACGGGCTGGACCGGTTCAAGGACGTGTTTCGGCTGGCCGATGTTGTATGGCCGCAAGCGCCGGTGACCGCGACCAGAGCGGTTCGGCGGGCCCGCGGCAAACGTGTGGCTGCTACAGCGCCAGTGCCAGTGCCAGTGGCAGCGACCCGTTTGCTGACGGCGAGCAAGGATCCGGTGGATCTGCGCGACCGCACTTACACACCGCCGCCGCGCGGACTGCAGGACGTATTTCCGACCAATGAAGAAATCCACCTGTTCCTGCCGACCTACGGCAAGGCGGGCCTGGTTCTGGACCAGGGGCAGGAAGGCGCCTGCACCGGATTCGGGCTGGCCTGCGTGGTCAACTACCTGCGCTGGCGCAAGTCCGGGCGCGCGGCCGCGCTGGAGTCGGTCAGTCCGCGCATGTTGTACAACTTTGCGCGCCGTTACGACGAATACGCCGGCGAAGACTATGAGGGCTCAAGCTGCCGCGGGGCCCTCAAGGGCTGGTTCAACCACGGCGTATGCCTGGAGTCGGATTGGCCCTACGGCGGCGACGCCCAGCCGCGCTACGGTTATGCGCAGCGGGCGAACGCGACCACGCTGGGGGTGTATTACCGTGTCGATCGCAAGTCGATCACCGACATGCAGGCCGCGATCCAGGAGGTGGGTGCGGTGTTTGCGTCGGCGTTCACGCACGATGGGTGGAACCAGTTGCCGGGCACGCGCAGTGCGCCGTCCGACCACGGCGCGCTGGCCGTGGTCCCGTTCGATGGCCGTCCCTCGGAGACCGCTGGCCATGCATTTGCGTTGGTCGGATTCAACGGCCTGGGATTCGTGATCCAGAACTCCTGGGGCAGGCAATGGGGATCGGGCGGTTTTGCCGTCCTGACGTACGCCGACTGGTTGGCCAACTGCATGGATGCCTGGATTGTCGCCATGGGTGTGCCCGGGGTGGTGGTCGGTCGGGTCAGTGCCGGCGATGCCATCGCCAACGACGCCGCCGCCGGTGTCAACCAGAGCCTGTGGTGGAGCCGGGAGCAGGCCTACCGGCACAGCGTCGTGTTGGGTAACGACGGGCGCATGAAGCGTTATCTGACCGAAGACGAACTGAGCCGAACCCTTTTGCACCAGGTGGCGGGCCTGCCCGACCAATGGTTCCGCGCCCAGGCGCCGGACCAGCCGCGGCGGCTGGTGATTTTTGCGCATGGCGGTCTGAACAGCGAAGATGGCGCCATCGAGCGCGCCCGCGCCATGGGTCGCCACTTCGTCGGCAACGGGTGTTATCCGCTGTTCCTGGTCTGGAAGACCGGCCTGCTGGAGACCTTGGGCCATATCGTCGCCGACGCCGTGCGACTGCAGCCCGCATTGGCCGCAGGGGTGGGCGAATGGATAACCGAGCGTACCGATCTACTGATCGAGAAATCCATTGGCCGGCCGATCGCCCGGCCGATCTGGAGCGAGATGAAGGAAAACGCCGAACTGGCCTTTGGCAGCGGACGGGGCGGCGACCTGTTGATCACCGCGCTGCAAAAGCTGGCCGACACCTGGGGCGACGCATTCGAGCTGCACCTGGTCGGCCATTCGGCCGGCGCCATTATCTTGGGGCACATGTTGAGCGCACTGTCGGCACGGGGCCTGGCGGGCAAGGTGAATACGATGCATTTGTACGCACCGGCCTGCTCCGTGCAGTTTGCGAACCGGCACTATGCGCCGCACGTGCGGCTGATGCAGCGTCTGTACCTGCGCATCCTGTCGGACCGGGTCGAGCGCAATGACAGTGTCGGGGCGATTTACCGCAAGTCCTTGTTGTATATGGTCTCCAATGCCCTGGAGATCGACCTGCGTACGCCGATCCTGGGACTGGCCAATGTGTTCGATCCGAACTACCGGGGTTGGGATGGCACCTCCAGCATCGGCGACAGCCTGCGTGCCTGGCAGCAGGCCGCGCGCAGTGCCGGATTGCACATGCGCGGACGCGTGCATGTGCTCGATGACGACAAGGTGTTGACCGCCTTGCCCGACCGTCGCATCCAGGCGACGCATGGCAGCTTTGACAACGATATTGAGACGATCAAGCAGACTTTGATGCATATCATCGGATATGGCCCACAACGTGTGGTCGATGATTTGCGCGGTTTCTAGTGTCGCAGGCTCATTTTCCGTGCTGACACAAAGGCGAACAACAATGGCAAAGACAGCGGAGCGAAGCGTCGATCTGGATGAATACCTGCGCCAGGTGGCGTTGGAAAAGGGCAAGCGTGCGACGCTGGCGCGCGATCTCTTTCTGCTGTCGATTCTTTTCATGGTGGCGAGCGGTGCCGCGTATTTCTACAGTTTTCCAGTCGTGGCGGCATTGCTTTTCATCGTGTTCCTGATCGTGCATTCGGTTGCGTCCGAGACACGGCTGGAGATCGCGATGATGGATGCCAACCGCCTGCTGGCGTACATGCTGCACCAGCAGTCACGCGAGTTACAGGAACTGCGTGTGCAGGTGCAGCAAGAGCAATATTCGCGTGCCCGTTGAAGCGGGACCCAAAACTTCGGGAGAACTGCGTGAGCAAGTCCGCTGCAACACCAAGTCCGGTGGTTCCGGGCCGGTATTTCGTTTTTGTCGAGCGTCTGGTACGGGAGCAGTACCAAACGCTGGTGGTGGATGCCGATTCCGAGCAACGGGCGGGTGACAAGGCCTTGCAGCAGTTTTTCGCCGGATCGGTGGCCTACATGAGCAGTACCCAGGTCGAGGCACCGACGGTCCGGGCACGACCGGTGCGAGAAAAACACCTGCGCAAACTGGCGGCCGATGACGCCACGCCCGACGCCCAACCAGCGTTCCGTTCGTCCGCGCGATTCGAGGGCCGCGACGATGACCTCATAGAACCCGCAGCGTCGTTTCCCGGCACCCGCCCTGCACCGGTCACGCGTGCACAGGCCAGGCTGCTGTGCCAGAACTTCGATGCCAGTGGCCACTCAAACCACAGTGGCAAGGGATCGACCTTGTGGGTGATCCTGGAGCATTGCGCCGAGGTCGACATTCCCTACAACCTGCGCGCCTTGCCCGGCCTGGGGTATTACGTCGAACGTGCCAAGGCGGTGTCCGATGGACTGGCCTTGCGCATGTCGGTCGAAACGGGTTACGGCCCGCTGCGCGACTGAACCTTCGCCCGGTTTGCGGGGAGTAAACACCGGGCGCAAGGGGCTTGCAGGCTGGGCCGGTCCGGGGACGGCATGGTGGCTGCACCGCCGGTGCGACAATACGCGGCTACTTTTGACCTGTCCCGATGTCCGCAACGGTTCCTGAACTTTCCGTGGTTGTCCCGGTCCACAACGAATCCGGCAATGTGATCGCGCTGTTGGACGAAATCGAGGCCACGTTGACCGGGGTCGCCGCCTTCGAGGCGGTTTTTGTCGATGACGCCAGCAGTGACGACACGGCTGCTGTGCTGCAGCGCTACGCGGTGAGCCATGCGTGGCTGGTGGTGTTGCGCCATCGCAACAACTGCGGTCAGAGCACCGCCGTGCGCACGGGATTCTTAAACGCACGTGCCCCCATCGTGGCCACGCTCGACGGTGATGGCCAGAATCCACCTGCCGATCTGCCCGCCGTGTTGGCCCGTTGGCGGGCATTGCACCAGGGCGGCGCTCCCAGGCCGGTACTGATCGCCGGCTGGCGCGCGCTGCGCCGTGACACCTGGCTGCGGCGGCTGTCCTCGCGGGTGGCGAATCGAGTGCGCAGCGGCTTGCTGGGCGATGCGACGCCCGATTCCGGCTGTGGCCTCAAACTCATTGCCCGCGCCGATTTCCTGGCGCTGCCCTATTTCGACCATATGCACCGTTTCCTGCCAGCTCTGGTGCGGCGCGCGGGCGGCACGGTTGAATCGGTCAAGGTGGCGCATCGGGCGCGCGGGCATGGCCAGTCGCACTACGGAGTTGGCAATCGCCTGTGGGTCGGTCTGGTGGACATCCTGGGCGTGATGTGGCTGCAGCGGCGCTCCCGTGTCGCGCAGGTGGAACAGGTTTATCCAAAGGACTGATGATGGAAATCGACAAGACCTGGCTGGTGATCGGGCTGCTTGGGCAGGCGCTTTTTTCGGCACGGTTTGTCGTGCAGTGGCTGTACAGCGAAAAGGTCAAGAAAAGCGTGATTCCGACCGCGTTCTGGTACTTCAGCGTCGGTGGTGGCGCCACCTTGCTGGCGTATGCGATCCACCGCCAGGATCCGGTGTTCATCATTGGACAAGGTGCCGGCCTGTTCGTGTATTTCCGCAACCTGCAGTTCCTGTGGCGCGATACCGGCGCGAAGAAGCCGGATTGAGTGGCGGCGAGCCCATGGCAAGCCCTTCCATCTCAGGCCAGAACGCCGTTGCGAGCAGCGCCGACCGACGGCATTTCTTGTGGCTGATGCTGGTGGCGTTGGTTGTGCTCGGTGCGGGGATCGGATTGCGCGACCCCTGGCCGTCCGACGAGCCGCGGTTCACGCTGGTGGCCAAACAGATGGTCGCGTCGGGCGACTGGTTGTTTCCGCACCGCGGCACCGAGTTGTATTCGGACAAGCCTCCCATGCTGATGTGGCTGGAGGCGGCGGCATTCCAGGTGTTTGGCAATTGGCGCGTCGCGTTCCTGTTGCCGTCGCTGCTGGCAGGCCTTGTCACGCTAGCCCTGACCTGGGACCTCGGACGGCGCCTGTGGAACCCGCGGGTGGGCCTGTTTGCGGCTGCGGCCGTGTTGGCGTCGTTTCAGTTTGTCTACCAGGTCAAACGGGCCCAGATCGACCCGCTTGTGATGATGTGGATCACGCTTGCCAACTGGGGTTTGCTGCTGCACCTGTTGCGGGGGCCGAACTGGCGCGCCTATTGGCTTGGCTGTTTTGCGGCCGGACTGGGCGTGATCACCAAGGGTGTCGGCGTGTTGGCACTGCTGTTGTTCTTACCTTATCTGCTTGCGCTGGCGCGTGGCTGGCCGGGTGTCGTGCGGGTGCAGGGGGCGGCCTGGCGCTGGGCTGGGGGTGCGCTCGCGTTCGTGGTCGCCATCGCCGTGTGGTTGGGGCCGATGTTGTGGGCGGCGGCAACCCGCGGGTCACCCGAATACAGCGCCTACGTCAACGACATCCTGTTCCAGCAGACGGCCAAGCGCTATGGCGGTTCGGTCGGGGGCCACGCACAGCCGTTCTGGTATTACCTGCCCGTGTTGGTGCTACATTTTTTTCCGCTGTCACTGGCCTACGCCGGTGCCTGGCGGCATTGGGTGGACGGATTGCGGACACGGGACGCGCGCTTGCTTCTCCTGCTCGGGTGGTGTGTGCTGGTCGTCGTGTTTTTCAGTCTGGCCGGCGGCAAACGCGAGGTCTATCTGATGCCCATCCTGCCGCTGCTGGCGCTCGCGTTGGCGCCGCCGCTGCAGGCCAGTCTGGCGGCGCGTTGGCTGCGGGTCGTGGCCTGGCTGGCGGCTCTGGCGGCAGGTGTTGTGTTGCTGGGTGGCGGGATCTGGGCCTTGCAGGGCCACTGGACCGGCATGCAACAGCAGATCGCAGAGCGTGGCCTGACCGATAACGGGCGCTGGTTGTGGTGGATGGGCATCGGCATGGGCGCGGTGTTCCTGGCCAGTGCACTGGCGCTGCGACCCCGGCGCGGCGTCCAGGCTCTGCTGGCCGGCACGGCCGGATTCTGGTTGATATGGGGTGTGTGGGCGTCGCTGCTGCTCAACGATTCGAATTCCGCGGCAGGCGTGATGCGCCGTGCCGGTGAGATCGCAGGGCCCCAGGCGCAGATCGCATTGGTGGCATGGAAGGAGCAGAACCTGCTGATGGCGGACCGTCCCGTGGTGAGCTTCGGCTTCAAGAAACCCTGGGCACGGCAATTCGAGGAGGCGGTGGTGTGGCAACAGGCGCAGCCGGAGCAACGCTGGGTTTTTGCGCTGGGCGATGCGGTCGTGCCGTGTGTCGTCCCCGCCCGGACACAGGTGGTCGGCTATGCCAATCGGCGCGAATGGTGGATGTTTCGCGCCGACGCCGTGGTGCCTGGATGTGTGCCAAAGCCGCCGCCGGGCGCCGAGCGCTGGGACAGCCAGTACGAGTCCGACAACGACTGACGCTGCGCTCTGTCGCCGATAGTCAGTTGAACAGGCGCAGCGGCTCGGTCAACGAGAGCAGGTGCAGGAGCCAGGAGAGTAGTAGCACGGCAGCGGCGATCGCCAGGCCGATGCAGAGATACAGCGGGGTCTTTTTGATGGCCAACCGCAAGCGCCGGCGCCAGGTGAATTTGACGCCCGCTTTCTGGCAAGCGTGGCAAATCATTTCGCCATAACGGTTGCGATGGCAGTCGGTGCGCGCAGCTTCGCGATGGCAATAAGAACAGGTCAAAGACATTCAAGCAACTTCGGTTCTGGAAATGATGGGTCGTCGGTATGTGATTGGCAATACGCTTGTTCCGCTGCACCCATGGCGATCAACCGATTTCCTTTGGCTCCGATAATCGGCGCAAAAATGCCAGTGCGAATCGGTATTTTTTGGCACATGGTGCCGGTGGATTGGTGTGGTCAATGCGATGGTCGGTGCCGATCGTACATTGCCTGCAGGGATTCGACGCCCTGCGCAGCCGGACGATGACACGCACAACTGGAACGTCATGAACGATCTGACAATGGAGATGCGCGCCAATGCGGGCCTGATCACGCTGGCCCGCCCCAAGGCGCTCAATGCGCTGACGCTGGAGATGGTTCGCGGCCTGACCGCCACATTGCTGGCCTGGCAGTCGGACCCGCGCGTGAAACTCGTCGCCGTGCGGGGTTCGACCCGCAATCCTGCCGATCCGGCCAGCGCGCTGCCGTTCGGGGCGTTTTGCGCGGGTGGCGACATCCGGTTCTTCCACAAGGCGGCCATTGGCGGTGATCCGGCACTCGAGGACTTCTTCACCGAGGAATACCGGCTCAATCACCTGATCCACCACTACCCGAAACCGGTCGTGGCCATGATGGATGGAATCGTCATGGGTGGTGGTATGGGCGTGGCGCAAGGTGCCAGCACGCGGATTGTCACGGAGCGCTCGAAGCTGGCCATGCCGGAGACCGGCATCGGTCTGTTTCCGGATGTCGGAGGGGGCTATTTCCTGAGCCGGTGCGCCGGCCACATGGGTGAATACCTGGCGCTGACAGGCCAGATGCTTGACGGCGCGCAAGCGGTTTCGGTCGGCTTGGCCGATTGCCTGGTGCCCTCGCAGGCCTTGCCCGCGATCTGGGACGGCCTGCCCGAGCAGCGTCTGGAGGGACGCCATGCGGTATCGCGCTGGATCGCCGAGGCGCTCGGGGCCGAAACCCAGGTCGCACCCTGGTCGCCCGGTCCGGTTGACCGGCATTTCGCTCTGGGCACGGTCGGCGAGATCGTGTCTTCGCTGCAAGCAGACGCCGACCACGATGCCTGGGCCCGGGACACGGTGGCCGTGTTGCGTCTGCGCAGTCCGTTGATGCTGCATGTGACCCTGGAGCAAATCCGGCGTGCGCGGTCGATGGGGCTCGCCGACGAATTGCGCATGGAGCGCGATCTCGTGCGCCGTTGTTTTCACCCCGTGCACCTTGCGCGCTCGGGCGCTGCAACCGACGTGGTGGAGGGTGTTCGTGCGCTGGCGGTCGACAAGGACCACCATCCGCACTGGAACCCGCTTCGAATCGAAGATGTGGACGCCACCATGGTGCAGCCATTTTTCGACAGTCCCTGGCCACCACATGCGCATCCCTTGCGCGACCTGACCTGATTTCGAGCGGTGTCGGCGTCGGCGTGCCTGCTGGCCTGTCATTTGGCCAGCGGGCATCGGGCTTGGGCAATAATGGGAGTGTGAACGTTGCGGCATCACCGCCTTCAATTACCCACTGGAGACCCCATGAATATTCGGCAATTTGGAAAATCGATCCTTGCAGTCGTGTTTGCGCTCGTCCTGGCGGCCTGCGCGGCTACCAGCGACCAGGAAAGCACTGGCGAGTTCATCGACGACAGCGTGATGACGGCCAGGGTCAAGGCCGCCTTGGTGAAGGATCCCACGGTCAGTGCGCTTGACGTCAACGTGGAAAGCTTCAAGGGCGCTGTGCAATTGAGCGGCTTCGTCAAAACCGCAGAGCAGAGGGACCGGGCAGTCAAGATTGCTGACGGCGTGCCTGGCGTGACCCAGGTATTCAATTCGATTCAGCTGCGCTGATCACCGGTCGGGTCTTGGCCTGGGCAACGGTGTCCCGAATGCTGAATACCGCTGCCAGGCCAGCTTTTAGCAGTCGTCGAACTGCCGCCGGCGGGCCACCGTTGCGCCGGCTTGCATAGCCCTCACGGGCAGGACGTTGCGGTTCGTGGGAATGCGATTGCCCTACACCCTTCGCCTGTTCCTCACCATGCTGTTCGCCAATCTGGGTGGCGGTGTGGTGACGTTCGTGCATTTCCGCTTTTTCGATCCCACGGCACTTGAAGGTGCCGCCCCGCTGGGCATGGCGGAAGTCGCCTATTTTCTGTTGGCCTTTCTGGCCTTGTTGATGGTCGGCCGGTTCGTGTTTAGGCGTTGGGCGCGCCATGTCATTCGGGCTACCGACGCGTTACCCGATGGGCCGCAGGGAGCCCGACTGCGCCGCCGTGCCGTCATGGTTCCGGCCTTTCTTGCGCTGCTTTCCTTGTCGGGTTGGGTTTTGGCCGCATTGATCTGGGGTTTCATCTGGCCGCTGCTTGCCGGCTACTTTTCGCTTGCCGGTGCGTTGCGCCAGAGTTTCGCGATGATCTTTGTTGCCGGGCCCATGGTGATGACGGTGGTGTTCCTGGGTACCGAGCGAATCTGGCGTGAGCGTCTGCCGGTGTTGTTTCCGACCGGGGATCTGGCGACCGCTGGCGCAACGACATTGAGCGTGCGTAGCCGGATGCGGGCGGTATTCCTGCTGATGAGCGTTGTGCCGATGCTGCTTTTGTCGGTGTCGACCTTTGTGCGGATCAGGAGCCTGCACGGGGCTGACCCGCAGACGGCACAAGCGATCCTTCAGAGCCTGATGCTGGTGCAGGCGGTTCTGGTTGGCACGGGCGTGGCGCTGGCAGTATTGCTGGCCACGTTTCTGGCCGATAGCGTGGCGTCGCCATTGCGCCAGTTACAGCAGGCGATGCACGGAGTCGAGCAGGGCCGTCTCGACGTGGTCTGTCCGGTGGTGTCGAACGACGAGATCGGCTCGGTGACCGAGGGCTTCAACCGCATGGTGCTTGGCCTTCGTGAACGCGAATGGATTCGTGAGACCTTTGGCAAATATGTCAGCCCGCAGGTGCGCGACGAGATCCTTGCCGGTCGAGCCAATCTGGCCGGTGGCCAATGCGAGGTCACGATCCTGTTTGCGGATCTGCGAGGTTTCTCGACCTGGGCTGAAACAAGCCCCGCCGTCGAAGTGGTGCAAGGCCTCAATGCGTATTTCACAGAGATGGATAGGGCGATACGCGCCCATGGTGGCCTTGTGCTGCAGTTCATCGGCGACGAGATCGAAGCCGTGTTCGGTGCGCCGCTGGCCGATGCGCGACACGCCGATCATGCGGTCGCGGCGGCGCTGGAAATGCAGTCGCGACTCGAAGCCTGGAACCTGATCCGGCGTTCTACCGGTGAGCGCGAACTGCAGCACGGTATCGGCATCCATTCAGGCACGGTGCTGGCCGGCAACATTGGCAGCAGCGAGCGCATGTCCTATACGCTGGTCGGAGATGCGGTCAACGTGGCGTCGCGCATCGAGACGCTGAACAAGCAGTTCGCCTCGCGCATTTTGGTCAGCAGCGCAACGCGTGACCAAATGGCCGATGCCAGCAAACTTCAGGCCCTTTCCTCCGTGCTGGTGAAAGGGCGATCAGCCGAAGTTCAGGTGTTTCGTCTGGCCTGACGCGTTAATCAATGCAACACGCGCGCCATCGGGTCTGAACCGGAATGGGGCCCGGCGCTGCCCGGCCTGGCGCTGTTGTTGTCCTTGCCATCCTTCACCTCGCGTGCGGGCACGTCCACGATATCGTCTGCACCGCCAGCGCGAGGCCCTGCTGCGTGTCCACCCGACCATGGTCGGCCGGTGTAGCGCTCGGAAGCCTGGCGGAACTGGCCAAATACCCTTGCCGGCGCCGGCTTGCGACCCGTCAGCAAGGACCATAGGGTCACGCCAAGGACGACGACGAGCGCGGCCACCAGCAGGCTGAGCAGGAATGCCGCCGCAGCCACCGCCAACACCAGCTTGAATACTGCGCCAAAAAGCCGTTGGAAAAATTGTTGAAGGTGGTTCATGAAAAAAGACGCCCTGGGGCGTTTGTAGGTTCAAACCAGACTCTCGCTGACTGGCGCCTTGTGGACCAATTGAGGCTATTTTCCCCTTTTGCAAGGCGCACGCCCTTTTCATGGGGTTTCCGCGGAAACTGAGGTTTGAGAGGGCGCGGGGGAACAGCCTCGTTCATGCACGGCCTGGGTCATAGCCGGCTGCTATGCTGCCGTCGCACCAGCCACCGCGTCATTCCCGCGTGTGGTGTCTATTTGCCCTGCCAGGACTTCGCATGAAAACGCTTTACCAGATGTTCTTTCGAGGCCTCATTGCCTTTCTGCCCCTGGCTTTGACGGTTTACCTGTTGTATTTGTTCACGACCTGGGCGGAGTCCGTGGCGATCTGGCTGATCCGGCCGCTCATTGGCGATTTCTATGTGCCGGGACTGGGCCTCGTTGTTGGCATCGGAATGATCCTGGCGCTGGGTTTTCTGGTGTCCAGATCGACAACCGCCAGGTTGTTGACGTGGGTCGAATTGCCGTTCACGCGCGTGCCGGTGGTCAAGAGTATTTATTCCTCGCTGAAGAATTTTGCCGATTATTTCTCACCGAGCGAAAACGCCAGTCAACAAGTGGTCCTGTTGCGCATGCCGGGCCATGCCTTGTCGATCGTCGGTCTGGTGACACGCCAGAGCATGGCCGGGCTGCCCGAGGCGATGGCGGGCCAGGACAGGGTGGCAGTCTACCTGCCGATGGGGTACATGATCGGGGGCTACACCGTATTCGTGCCCCGGGACTGGACGCAGCCGATCGAGATGACGGTCGAAGAGGCCATGCGCTCGAGTCTGATCGCCTGGATGGCTTCAAATCGGAGTAAACCGAACTGACCAAGCGACTCTCGCACCTTGTTGTTGTTGCTCCTCGCGCCTGGCATCTGCCGGTGTCGGCACCATGACGGGTGTGCGGGCCCCGTCTGCTCGCGCGAGTTACAGTTGTCTATATGGATAGGGCGCGTGGCGCGCACGTTCTAAACCCGAGGAGTACCGATGTTTCCTGAATACCGCGACTTGATCACCCAGCTCAAGACCACCGACCACCATTTCATGCGGCTCTTCGACCAGCACAATGCGCTCGATCAAAAGATCAAGAACATGGGCTCGAGCTCCATTCCCGCCACCCACGAAGAGATCGAGGTCCTGAAGAAAGAAAAGCTGCTGCTCAAGGATCAGCTGTACGCGATCCTGAAAAAGGCCTGACACTCTTTGTGTCGATGGCGCGGCTTGTTTAGCCCGCGTCACGTTGGTGTGCTGGTTGCTCCGACCCCCGCGTGCTCGTCCTGCGCGCCGGCCGCGGATTGACGAAAGTCATAAAAATCGCAGAAACCACCAACAATGGATGCTTGGCTGTGCTCGCGGTTTGACCAATCTGCCGCAGCGCAGTTAGATTGGGGTCTGTTCGGGCCAAGCGCGCAGGCAGGTGCGAATTGGATTCTTGAAACTGCCAAATTCAATGGAGTCAAGTCCCATGAGCAAAGTTTCTCCCGATATGCTGGCCCTGCAGCGCCTGTACGAATGGGAACAGTCTGCGCCCGACCGCGTTGCGTTGACCCAACCCATGGGGGGCGGCGTCACACGTGACTACACCTGGCGACAGGTGGCGGACGAAGTGCGCCGAATGGCTGCGTATTTGAAGGCGCAGGGCTGGGAGCCGGGCTCCAAGGTCGCCATTCTGTCCAAGAACTGCGCCTGGTGGATGATGAGTGACCTGGCGATCTGGATGGCGGGATACGTGTCGGTGCCCCTGTATCCGACACTGGCTGCCGATACGGTGCGGCAGATCCTGACGCACAGCGAGTCCAAGGCCTGCTTCATCGGCAAGCTCGACGGCTGGGAGCACATGAAGCCGGGTGTTCCCGCCGATCTGCCATGCCTGAGTTACCCCTTGTCGCCGGACGATGCGATCAAGGCCTGCACGGGTTGGGAAGCCGTGTGCAAGGATACGAAGCCGCTGTCCGGCAAACCGGTACGCGCGGCCGACGAACTGGCAACGCTGATCTACACCTCGGGTACGACCGGCATGCCCAAGGGGGTGATGCACAACTTCGGCAACTTCGCCTGGGCGCTGGATGCCGGCCTGAAGCGCCTGCCCATGGGCAAAGACAACCGCATGTTGTCCTATCTTCCACTGGCCCACGTGGTCGAACGGGTACTGGTCGAGCACGGCTGGCTGCGCACCGGCATGCATGTGTATTTCGCCGATTCTCTCGACACCTTCGCTGCCGACCTGCAGCGTGCACGTCCGACAATCTTCTTCTCGGTGCCGCGGCTGTGGGTCAAGTTCCAGCAGGGTGTGCACCACAAGATGCCGCCGGCCAAGTTGAACCGGCTGTTGTCGATCCCGATCCTGGGCGGCATCGTGCGGCGCAAGGTGCTCAAGGCGCTGGGTCTGGACCAGTGCCGTATTGCCGCCGGTGGGGCGGCACCGATGCCGATGGCCTTGCTGCAGTGGTACAGCAAACTCGGCCTGCACATCAACGAGGGCTACGGCATGACCGAGAACCTCGCGGTGTCGCACATCACCATGCCCGGCAAGAACCAGCAGGGTAGCGTCGGACCGGCCTACGATGGTGTCGAGCACCGGCTCGATCCGCAGACGGGCGAGATCCAGATGCGCAGTCCGGCCCTGATGCTGGGCTACTACAAGGAACCCGAGAAGTCGCGCGAGGCCATGACGGACGACGGCTGGCTGCGTACCGGCGACAAGGGCCGTATCGACGAGCAGGGCATTCTTTACATCACGGGGCGGGTGAAGGACTTGTTCAAGACCGGCAAGGGCAAATACGTCGCGCCGGCGCCGATCGAGGACAAGCTGGTCATGCACGAGGCGGTCGAGGCCTGTGTCGTGGCCGGCGCCAACCTGGGTCAGCCGCTGGGCATCGTGATGCTCAGCGCGCAATACATCGACCGCGTGTCCGAAGCCGGCGTGCGCAGCGATCTCGAGCGCTCGTTGACCGAGCACCTCAAGAAGATCAACGCGACGCTCGATCCGCACGAGCGACTGCAGTGTGTCGTGGTGGCCACGACCGCCTGGACAGTCGAGAACGACATCATCACGCCGACCTTCAAGGTCAAGCGCAACCGGATCGAGGATCTGTACGCCAAGTACTACGAGGGTTGGGAGTCATCCGGCAAGAAGGTCGTCTGGCAAGACGGCTGAGGTCGGACCTGCACGCCGGCCATTCGCCCTATTGCTTCGGGGCTCCGTGAATGACTAACCGTTCGCCCTGACCCTGTCGAAGGGCCCTTCGACCCTTCGACAGGGTCAAGCGATTGCCTCTCACGCTCTCAGGACAGGGCGAACGGGTTTGGAAACTGCTATTGCATCGGGCCGGATCGATTGATCGGTCTGTGCGGGTAAACACCTATGCCCAACAATTCGTTAAACGCTAATATATGTTCACATTGATATTGTGATTTGCAGATAGATGGACTTTGATTCAGCAGACCAGGTTTTCGAGACGGCCGCAGAGCTTTTTGCTCTGCTGTCGACCCCGACGCGTCTGCGCATCATCTGCGCATTGTGTGAAGGCGAGAAGAACGTGGGGGAGCTGATGCAGTGGGTCGCAGTGAGCCAGTCCAATATGTCTCAGCATCTGGGCGTTTTGTACCGCGGAGGTGTGCTGGGGCGCCGGCGCGCCGGCGCTCAGGTCTATTACCGGGTCGTCAGCCAGCGCGTCTTGTTGCTGCGCGATGCTATCTGCGAAGCGCAAGGCGTCGTGCCGGGGCACGTTTGAGTGTCGACAGGCGTTGGAGAGCGAAGGAGTGGCAGTGAAACTCGATAAAACGAGCGGGCCCGGACGACTGGTCAAGGCGCCGGAGAACTTCATCGACGCGGCGGGTATGCGTCAGGTCGTGGCCGGCCGGCGCGACTTCCTGCGCCGGGCCATCGTGGCTGCGGGTGCCGTGGGTGCGACGGCGGCGCTCGCCACCCGGGCGCAGGCCGCCACGGCTGCGGCGGGCGACCCCCACATACTCGATCTTCCGGCACATACCAGGGGCTTGGGGCAGCCGGTGGTGACCGATGGTTATGGCAAGCCGTCTCAGTATGAAGCCAATGTGCAGCGTCGCCAGAGTCCCGGCCTGACCCAGACCACGCAATCGTCGGTGTCGTTTGCGCCGCTGCAGTCGCTGTTCGGCATCGTCACGCCCAGTGGCCTGCACTTCGAGCGCCATCATCAGGGCTGGTGGGACGTCGATCCGACGAAACACCGCCTGATGGTCAACGGTTCAGAGCCCGGCTTGCTCAAGAAGCCGCAGGTGTTCACGATGGACGAGTTGATGCGGCTGCCCTCGGTGTCGCGCTTCCACTTCATCGAGTGTGGCGCCAATACCGGCATGGAGTGGGGCAATGTGGCGGTTCCGACCTGCCAATACACACACGGCATGCTCAGTTGCAGCGAGTTTACCGGCGTGCCACTGCGCATGGTGCTGGACATGTGTGGTGTCGACCTGCGCCGCGCACGCTTCGTGCTGGCCGAAGGCGCCGATGGCGCCTCGATGACGCGCACGTTGCCGATGGAACTGGTGGAGAGTGGCGAGGTCTTGCTGGCCTATGGCCAGAACGGCGAGATGTTGCGCCCGGAAAGTGGCTATCCGCTGCGCCTCGTGGTGCCTGGCGTGCAAGGCGTCAGCTGGGTCAAGTACCTGCGCCGCATCGAGGTCGGCGACAAGCCTTATGGCACCAAGGACGAGGTGCTGCACTATGTGGACCTGATGCCCGATGGGCGGCACCGGCAATACACCAGCACGCAGGAATGCAAGAGCGTGATCACCACGCCATCCGGTGGTCAGGTGTTGCTGGACAAAGGTTTTTACAGCATCAGCGGCTTGGCCTGGTCTGGCCGCGGTGCGATCAAGCGGGTCGATGTGTCGGTCGACGGCGGGCGCAACTGGCGTACTGCGCGGCTGGAGACGCCCGTGTTGTCCAAGTGCCTGACGCGGTTCAATCTCGACTGGACATGGGACGGCAAGCCGGCGTTGGTGCAGAGCCGCGCGATGGACGAGACCGGATATGTGCAGCCAAGCTATCGGCAATTGCGGGAAGTGCGGGGTACCCGCTCGATCTACCACAACAACGCGGTGCAGACCTGGCTGGTGCAGGAAAGCGGGGAGGTGAAAAATGTCCAGCTCTCGTAGCCTGCTAGCTGCCTTGCTGCTGGTGCTGGCCGCCGCCGTGGCGCACGCGCAGACCACGATACCGTATGCCGGCATCGGGCGCGCGGCAACGCCGGCCGAACTGGCCGCCTGGGACATCGACGTGCGACCGGACTTCAAGGGCCTGCCCAAAGGATCGGGTTCCGTGGCCCAGGGCATGGAAGTCTGGGAAGGCAAGTGCGCATCGTGTCACGGCATCTTCGGCGAAAGCAACGAGGTGTTCGCGCCGCTGACCGGTGGCACCGGCAAGCAGGACATGCAGACCGGCAGGGCCGCGCGGCTGACGGACCGGGCCTTCCCCGGTCGCACGACGATGATGAAGCTGGCCCATCTGTCAACGCTGTGGGATTACATCAACCGGGCCATGCCGTGGAATGCACCCAAGTCGCTCTCGACCAGCGAGGTCTACGCGGTGACGGCCTATCTGCTCAACCTGGGCGGTGTGTTGCCCGAGAGCTTCACGTTGTCCGACCGGAACATGGCGCAGGTCCAGGCGATGCTGCCCAACCGCAATGGTTTGACGACCGAGCACGGGTTGTGGCCCGGCAAGTCCATGGGTACGGACAAACCGGACGTGCGTGCCGTGGCCTGCATGAAGGATTGCCCGACCAGCAGTGTCGTCGCCTCCAGCCTGCCGGATTTCGCGCGCAATGCGCATGGCAACCTGGCCGAGCAGAATCGGCTGGTCGGACCCCAGCGTGGCGCCGACACCTCCGTGGCTGCGGCTGCCGTGGTTTCCGCGCTGCCAGTGGCAGCCGCAGCGCAGGTAGCGGCAACGACACCAGCGCCCGCTGCCAAGCCGGCGGTCGGGAAGCCGGTGGTCGACACGGCGGCCATTGCCCTGACGCAGAAATACGCCTGCAATGCCTGCCACGGCATGGACAAGAAGATCCTGGGACCGGGTTTTCAGGAGGTGGCGAAGAAATATGCAGGCCGCGCCGATGGTGTCGACTATCTGGCCGGCAAGATCCGCGCTGGCGGAACCGGTGCCTGGGGCGCGGTACCGATGCCTCCCCAGACCCTGGGTGCGGCGGAGGCAAAACAGATTGCGCAGTGGTTGATGGATGGTGCTCGCAAGTAGGGCGGACCTAGGGAAGTTCCCTAGGGGCAAAGCCATGTTGGTTAATTAGCATATGCGGATAAAGGAGTCAGATATGCAAACACGTCGGGATGTATTTTTTCATTCAGCCAAGGTAGCCACTATGCTGGCATCTCTTGGCATGTTGCCGTCGCTGGCGCAGGCCCAGTCGGGTGCCTACAACAGCGCCGCTTTCGAGGCCAAGACCATGGCCGATCTGGTCAAGGCCCTGGGTGGCAGTGCGCCGGTGCAGAGCAAGGACGTCAGCGTCACGGGGCCCGACATCGCCGAGAACGGCGCGGTCGTGCCGGTCGGCGCGGCGAGCACCTTGCCGGGGGTCAAGCGCCTGTTGATCCTGGTCGAGAAGAACCCGTCCGTCATGGCGGCGATGTTCGAGATCAGCGACGCCATCGAGTCCAGTGTGTCGACACGGGTCAAGATGGGGCAATCGTCCAACGTATACGCGGTGGCGATGATGGCCGACGGCAAGATGCTGTTTGCCCAGAAAGAAGTCAAGGTCACGCTAGGTGGTTGCGGCGGCTGAGAGGCTGAGATTCCACCGCAGCGCATGACGACGATCCGATAGCAATCACAGGAGAAAGAACATGGCAGATCCGATGCGCATTCGCGCTCAAGCCGCAGGTGGCAATGCCACCGTGCGGGTGCTGATGGGACACGAGATGGAGACCGGTCAACGCAAGGACTCAGCGGGCAAGGTCATTCCTGCCTGGTACATCCAGAACGTCACCGCTCAGCTCAATGGCAACAACGTCATGACCGCGCAATGGGGTCCGGCGGTGTCGAAGAACCCGTTCCTGCAGTTCGTGGTCAAGGGCGCCAAGGCGGGCGACAAGGTCACCGTCTCGTGGGTCGACAACAAGGGTGACAAGCGGACCGACGAAGCCACGGTGTCCTGACGCAGGCAGGCTGCCGGCGTGCGCCGGCGCAAACCAGAGGCGGGCGCAAGCGCGCATCCGCCATCGGACAGGGCGCTCGCTACCGCAGTGAATACCAACGAGAGGAGACTATGAAGCCGCAATTGATGATGACCGTGTTGCTGGCCTCGGCTGTGTGCGCTTCGGCGCAGACCAAGTCGACGGCCGATGGCATCGCCGAATACCGCAAGATGCTCGAGGACGGCAATCCGGCCGACCTGTATGAAGCCAAGGGCGAGGAGCTCTGGAAGAAGATGCGTGGTCCGAAGAACGCGTCGCTGGAACAATGCGACCTGGGTCAGGGACCAGGCAAGGTCAAGGGCGCTTTTGTTCAGCTGCCCCGTCATTTCGCCGACACCAACCGGGTGCAGGATCTCGAATCCCGGCTGCTGACCTGCATGGAGACGCTGCAGGGAATGGACGCCGCAGCAATTGCCAAGACCCCCTTCGGCCGTGGCGAGCAAGCCAACATGGAGTCCTTGGTGGCCTATGTGTCTGCTGCTTCGCGCGGCATGAAGTTGGGTCTGCCGCAGGGCCATGCACAGGAGAAGGCCATGTACGAAGTGGGCAAACGTGCCTTCTTCTACCGCGCCGGACCTTACGACTTTTCCTGCGCATCCTGCCATGGTGAAGACGGCAAACGCATCCGCATGCAGGATCTGCCCGATCTGACCAAGAATCCGGGGGATGGCGTAGGTTTTGCCGCCTGGCCTGCTTACCGGGTCGGCAACGGCGAATTGTGGGGCATGCAGCGCCGTCTGAACGATTGCTTCCGCCAGCAGCGCTTCCCGTTCCCGGGTTATGGGTCCGAGGTGACGATCGCGCTCGGTGTCTACATGGGTGTCAACGCCAAAGGCGCCGAGTCGATCGCACCAGGCATCAAACGCTGAAGGAGACACGCAGATGACCAAGAAACGAATCGCCATTGCGCTTGCGCTGGGAGCCGCTGTGGCGCTGGCCGGGTGTGCCGGTCGCGCACCGGCCACCGACTACGATGCCATGCTGGCGTCGATGATGAAATCCTCATTTCGCGATCAGGGCATCGCCAAGGTGGACCGTCTGCAGCAGGACGTGTCCAATGCTGAGTGCTCCAAGGCACAAGGCAAGGACCTGCCCGACGCGTTGTCTAAATCCATCGAGGCGGCCAACCTCAAGACCGTCAAGATGCCGGCGGATGGCAGGTTCATTGGCGACTGGAAGTCCGGCGAGAGGCTGGCGCAGAACGGCCGCGGCATGACGTGGTCGGACGCTTCCGCCAATACCAGCGCCAACGGCGGCAATTGCTACAACTGCCACGCGCTCGACAAGGCCGAGATTTCCTACGGCACGATCGGGCCGAGCCTGCACAACTACGGCAAGATCCGCGGTGTGTCCGACCCGGCCAGCGAAGCGGCCAAACCCATTGTCGAATACACCTGGGGCAAGCTGTACAACGCGAAGGCCTACAACGCCTGCTCGGCCATGCCCCGATTCGGCCATGTTGGCATGCTCGACGAGAAGCAGCTCAAGGACCTGATGGCTTTGCTGCTGGACCCGAAATCGCCGGTGAACCAGTGAGCCAGTGAACCGGTCGGATCCGCGCGTGCGCGGGTTGGCTTCTCTGTTAAATAGCATTGGTTGCTGATTCATGAATTTATCCAAGCGCGATTTTCTGCAGGTGCTCGGCGCAGCATCGGTCGCCGGCATGGGGCTGGGGCGTTATGCTGACGCCGATGCCACGACCGCCCAGGCTGGCCTGTACGACCTGGCGCCGTTCGGCAATGTGTCTTTGCTGCACATGACCGACTGTCATGCGCAGCTCAAACCGATCTATTTCCGCGAACCCAGCGTCAACATCGGCATCGGTTCGATGCAGGGCCAGTTGCCGCATCTGGTGGGCGAGCAACTGCTCAAACGCGCCGGCGTGCCTGCGGGCACTGCGCTGGCGCATGCCTACACCTATCTGGACTTCGAGCGTGCGTCGCGCCGCTACGGCAAGGTCGGAGGATTTGCGCACCTGGCCACGCTGGTCAAGCAGCTCAAGGCAAGCCGGCCCGGTTCGTTGCTGCTTGACGGCGGCGATACCTGGCAGGGTTCAGCCACGTCGCTGTGGACCAACGCGCAGGACATGGTTGATGCCTGCAAGTTGCTCGGTGTCGACATCATGACCGGGCACTGGGAGTTCACCTACGGCATGGAACGGGTCAAGGAAATTGTCGAGAAGGACTTCCAGGGCAGGATCGACTTCCTGGCGCAGAACGTCAAGACCACCGACTTCGGCGATCCGGTGTTCAAGCCCTATGTGCTGCGCGAGATCAACGGCATACCCTGCGCCATCATCGGGCAGGCGTTCCCGTACACGCCCATTGCCAACCCGCGTTACCTGGTGGCCGACTGGAGCTTTGGCATCCAGGACGAGAACATGCAGAAGATGGTCGACGAGGCGCGCTCCAAAGGCGCCCAGGTTGTCGTCGTGTTGTCGCACAACGGCATGGACGTCGACTTGCAGATGGCCAGCCGGGTGCGCGGCATCGATGCGATCTTCGGCGGCCATACCCACGATGGTGTTCCAGTTGCGGTGCCGGTATCCAATGCCGGCGGCAAGACACTGGTCACGAATGCCGGCAGCAACGGCAAGTTCCTCGGCGTCATGGACTTCGACGTCAAGGGTGGCAAGGTGGTCGACTTCCGCTACCGGTTGCTGCCAATCTTCGCCAACCAACTCAAGGCCGACCCGCAGATGGACGCGTTGATCACCCGCGTGCGCCTGCCTTACGAGACCCGCCTGGCCGAGAAGCTGGCCGTGACCGACGGCCTGCTGTACCGGCGCGGCAACTTCAACGGTTCCTGGGACCAGCTGATCTGCGACGCGCTGATGCAGGTGCAGGGCGCCGAGGTCGCGTTCTCGCCCGGATTCCGCTGGGGCACGTCGCTGCTGCCCGGAGCGACGATCACGCGCGAACTGTTGATGGACCAACTGGCCATCACCTATCCCTACGCCACGGTCAACGACATGACCGGCGACACCATCAAGACGGTACTCGAGGACGTGGCCGACAATCTGTTCAATCCCGACCCGTATTACCAACAAGGCGGCGACATGGTGCGGGTCGGCGGTCTGAGCTACACCTGCGACCCGACCCAGAAGATGGGCAGCCGCATTTCCGAGCTGCGCTTGGCGGACAAGCCGGTCGAATCTGGCAAGACCTACAAGGTCGCGGGCTGGGCGCCGGTGGCGCAGGAGGCACGCAACGCGCCCGGCGTCAAACCGGTGTGGGACGTCGTCGAGACCTGGTTGAAGTCACAGGGCGGGCGTGTCAAGCCGCGCAAGCCGAATATGCCCCGACTGGTCGGGGTCAAGGGCAACAGCGGCCTGGCTGCATGAAAGCGCTAAACAAGGAGTCGACCATGCGTTTTGTGAAACCTGCCGTGCCCCGCATCCGTTTGCTGGCGCTGACCCTGCTGCTTGCGGCGTCGGCTTCGGGCGCGCTGGGGCAGCCGGCCAGCAGCACCTTCAGCGTCAAGCTGATGACACCCGAAACCGCGCTGGCCGCCGCACGTGCGGCATTCGACGATTGCCGTCGGCAAGGCTACCAAGTGAGCGTGGCGGTGGTGGACCGCTTCGGCATTGTGCAGGTGCTGCTGCGCGACCGATTCGCCGGTGCGCACACGGTCAGTGTCGCCAGCGACAAGGCCTGGACGGCGGCCAGCTTTCGCATTGCTTCTGCGGCGCTGGGCGAGGAGACCCAGGCCGGCAAGCCGATGAGTGCGCTGCGCGCCCATCCACGCGTGTTGGCGGCCGGTGGCGGCCTGGTGATCGAGAGTGGTGGAGCCTTGCTCGGGGCGATCGGTGTGTCCGGTGCGCCGGGCGGCGATGCGGACGACTCCTGCGCCCGCGCAGGTATCCGCGCGATCACCGATGCGCTGGAACTGCAAGGGTAAATACGTATAAAAGCAATGGCCAAGTTGCAGAAACAGGGCGTCGCCTACATCAAGCCCTGAGCAGGCCAGTCAATACAGCGGCCTGCGTATCCGGGTATCAGCCCAGCGTGTCGGCCCAGATATTGCGGGCCCAGGCCATTGCATAGAGCGCTTCCTGTTCCGAGCGCGCGGCTGACACGCCGCCAGAACCGGCGACCGCCTTGAAGGTCTTCTCGGCCGCCACGTATTCGTGCACGCTGGCGACATGGATGACCTCGGACGGGCTGACGAAGCTGTAGCAGGTGTTGGTCAGCATCGGGCTGGTGTTGACCTCCAGCCCCTTGAGTCGTGCCACGATCGCCGCTGCCGCCACCTTGGCCTGGTTGTTGGCCATATGCCCGGACTTGGGCATGCCGGGTGCGGTCTGGATTGCGTCACCCAAGACATGGATACCCGGTGCCGCGGTCGATTCGAAGTTCAGGAAATCGACATGGCACCAACGTCCATTGGCGTTGGCCAGGCCGGTCTGGACCGCTAGAGCGCCCGCGCGCATCGGCGGGATCACGTTGAGCACGTCGGCCTTGACTGCATCCTGGAAGTCGAACCTCAAGGTGCGGGTCGGCATGTCGACGCCGACCAGCTTGTGCTGACCACGGTATTCGAGCATGCCAGGGTACAGATCGGCCCAGGCTTTCTTGAACAGCGGCCCCTTGGATGTGACGTCCTGATTGGCATCGACCACCAGTACCTTGGAGCGTGGCTTGTTCTTCTTCAGATAAGCCGCCACCATGCTGGCGCGCTCATACGGGCCGGGCGGGCAGCGGTAGGGCGCCTCGGGAATCGCCAGCGCGAACACCCCGCCGTCGGGCATGGCCTGCAACTGCCGGAACAGCGCCTCGGTTTGCGCCCCCGCCTTCCAGGCGTGCAGCACCTGCCCCTCGGCGTTGGCCTGCAGCAATCCCTGCACGGCGTCGAACAACAGCTCGATGCCCGGCGACAGCACCAGCGTGTCATAGCGGATGTCCGCGCCATTGGCCAGTCGCACACTCTTGCGTGCGGCGTCGACTGCGGTGACCGTATCGTGCACGACGGTGATGCCATGCCGGTCGCGCAGGCCGTCGTAGGACGTGGTGATGTCGGCAAGGCGGCGTACCCCGCCAACGACCAGGTTGGAGATCGGGCATGAAATGAAGTTGTGGTTCGGCTCGACCAGCACCACGTCGACCGTGTTGCGCGAGAACAGGCGGATGTATTTGGCGGCGGTTGCGCCGCCGTAGCCGCCACCGACGACAAGCACTTGCGCGCTGGACGGTGTGACTTTGCCCGTCGCGCAGCCGACCAGGCCGGCGATCGCGCCGGCGCCAGCGACAGCTTTGATCCATTCACGTCGTTGCATGGCAGCATCTCCTCAACGTTGCGCTGAAAAATACGTTGCGAGATCGCGGATCTGCGCGTCGCTGTAGCCTTTGGCCAACTGGTGCATCACCGTGGCCGGGCGGCTACCGGAGCGAAATGCCTGTAGCTGTTCGATGATGAACCCGGCTGACTGCCCGGCCAGGCGCGCGCTGCCCGAGCCCGCGACCGCTCGGCCGTCGGTGCCGTGGCAATTGGCGCAAGTGGCTGCCAGAGCACGGGTGTTGAGTTCCTGCGCAGACTGGCTGTGGGCCAGCGTGCAGAGCAGACCGGATGCCAATACCGGCAGCAGCCGCAAGGTCCGGCGCAACGAGGACATCGTCATGGGTGTCTCCGACTGGGTGATATCTACACTCGCGCCAACCTGCATGCACATCGGTGGGCAGGGCTGGTTGTGCGCATTGTGGCCCGGTATCCATTCTTCCAGAGTATCATCCTATACGGATATAGCGAAAACCCTTGGTCGAGGAGACGATGGCATTTTTTGGATTCGCGCCTATGCCAAGGCGGACTGGTCGCGCTTCGAGAAGATGCCGCTGTTCCGGGCGGCCAACCGGATGAATGCGTACAACACCTATTTGTTGATGGAGCAGCAGGAGTCCAAATGAAACGTCGCGCCTGTCTGGTGGCCGGTGTCGGCGCCGTATTGTCCGCACCGGTCTGGTCCGAGCCCGCCGCGGTCGGTCGCGTCGTCGATTGGCCGCGTCTGCCGCTGCTCGACGGCAGCGTGTGGGAGGCGGCGTCCTGGCGCGAGCAGCCCGCATTGGTTGTGTTGTGGGCCACCTTCTGCCCGTTCTGCAAGCGCCACAACGCGCATCTGGACAAGCTGTTCGCACAGACCCGTGCGCAGGGCTTGCGGATGCTGGGCGTGGCTCTCGATACCGACGAGCGCCTGGTGCGCCAGTACATGGCGGGCAATGCCTACCGCTTCCCGGTGGCGATGGATGGCGGCCAGTTGCGCAGCCGGCTGACCACCCGGCGCGTCATTCCAATGACTTTCGCGCTCGACCGGCAAGGGCGCTTGCTGCAGGCCATTCCCGGCGAGATGTTCGAGGAAGACCTGGTCGACTTGGCAAACGGCCTGCTCAAGCGCGCCGCCTGAGAGTGCCCCCAGCCCTGGCTTCGCCAGGCCCCCCGAGGGGGTGCGAGGAAACTTGGGAGCGGCCCGGCGTTTCAGCAATTGAGCCCCCAGCCCTGGCTTTGCCAGGCCCCCAGAGGGGGTGCGAGGAAACTTGGGAGCGGCCCGGCGTTTCCTCATGAGCATTTTTGAAAGGAATCTCCGCCATGTTCAAACACATTTTGGTGCCCATCGACGGTTCACCCACCTCCGAGTTGGCGGTTTCCAAGGCGATCGGCCTGGCCAAGGCTTTTGACAGCAAGGTCACGGCGATCTACGTGGTCGACCCGTATCCATTCACTGGCGTCGGCGCCGACTTCGCTTACGGTCAGGGCCAGTATATGAATGCCGCCAAGGCCGCCGCAACCGAAGCGCTTGCCGATGCGCGCAAGGCCATGGAGCAGGCCGGGGTTCAGGTCACAACCGCCACGGTCGAGGCGCACGCGCCGTGGCGCGGCATTCTGGATGCGGCCGACACCGGCGGCGCCGACCTGATCGTGATCGGCTCCCATGGCCGCAGCGGGATCGAGAAACTGGTGCTGGGCAGCGTAGCCCAACGCGTGATCTCCCACACGAAACTGCCGGTGCTGCTGATACGGGTCTGAGCTCCGCTGTAAAAGTGCGGTGTAAAAGTGCGGGGTTTCAGCCGCATTGCCCCACAAACCCGCAGGCGGTGCAGAAGTCGCAGCCATCCTTCTTGATCACGGTCGGGTTGCCGCATTCGGGGCAGGGGCGACCGGCGAGCGTCGCGCTGGTGCGGCCGGTGCCGGGGTTTTCCAGCACACCCATTTCGCGCACCGGGTAGCCCTGCTGGTCGAGCACGCCGAGCATGGCGTAGCGGTGGATGATCAACCGGGCCATATAAGCCACGGTCGAGGGCCAGACCTGCTGGCGCCGTTCACCGGGCGGCAGACCCGGAACAAAGGCCATGAAATGGCCCAGCGGCTCGGCGTAGTTGAGCAGCTTGCGCAGCTTCATGCCGATCCAGGCCGGATCGATGACCCGCATATCCAGTGACAGCAGCCGCGCCAGCCCGTCGAAGGCACGCGGATAGTTGCCGGAGAAACCGACCGCGCACGGCCGGGTGACCGCGTGGCCGTCGTGCTGCGGCAGTGTGACTTCCTTCAGGGTCAAGGTGAAGGCCTCGCCGGTGGCCGGGTTGTCGACGTCCACCGCCCAGGCCAGGGTCCCGCCCGGGCCGGTCATCGGTTCATCGCGGCTGAACATGGCGTCGAGCACCGGCGTCGGGCCGGGCTTGCGGTCCAGTGCAAGCAGCTGCTCGCAGCGCCAGCGGATCACCGCTGCGGTGGCGGCCACAACGCCGGGGAACAGGCGCTTTTCGCCATACGGCGGAAAAGGCATCTCGAAACTGCGCTCCTCGGCCACCGTCGCCAGCGCGTCGAGCTTGAGCTGCAACCAGGCCTTGTCGTTGGCGCGCAGGTCCATCGACAGGGTCTTGGCCAGGGCGCCCAGGCCGCGCGGCTGTTCGGCGCCATTGACCCAGACCTCGAACGGGCGCGGCGCACCACCTTCTTCGGGCGCGAGTTCACCGACGAACAGTGCGAAATCCCCGAACGGGTGGTGCACCATGAAGGTCCAGGACGGATTGCCGGCCGGCAGTTCGGGCCGCCCGGGCCAACGCAACGACGACAGCACCGGCGCGGGCAGGCGCTCCAGCGCCAGCCGCTGGTTGGCATCGTTGATCTGCAGCGGCGCGGCCGGTGCCGGCGTGTCGGTGCGCAGCACCGAGCCCAGCACGCTGTTCGGGCGGTAGGTGGCCAATCCCTTGAGCCCCGACTTCCAGGCCTGCAGGTACAGGTCCTGGAAGTCGGCGTAAGGGTAGTCGACCGGCACATTGACGGTCTTGGAGATGGCAGTGTCGACGTACGGTGCGACCGCCGCGACCATGGCGGCATGGGCATGGGCACTGAGTTCGAGCGCGGTGACGAACGCGGGCGGCAGCGGTGCGTCGTCGCCAAACAGGTGGCGGTACAGGCGCCAGGCGTGGTCCTGGACCGCATATTCCTTAAAGCTGCCATCAAGCATGCGTTTCTTGCGCGTGTAGGTCCAGCTGAATGCCGGTTCGATGCCGTTGCTGGCGTTGTCGGCGAACGCGAGGCTGATGGTGCCGGTCGGTGCGATCGACAGCAGATGCGAGTTGCGCAAGCCGTCGCGCCGGATGCGATCTTTCAAAGTCTGCGGCAGGCGAGATGCGAAACTGTGCCCGCTCAGGTACAGGTCGGCGTTGAACAATGGGAACGCGCCGCGTTCGCGCGCCAATGCATGGGATGCGCCATAGGCGGCGTCGCGCAGCGTGCGGCTGATGTGCGTGGCCATCGAACGTGCCGAATCGCTGTCGTAGTGCAGGCCGAGCATGACCAGTGCATCGCCCAGCCCGGTGAAGCCCAGTCCGATGCGGCGCTTGTTGCGCGCCTCGTCCTGTTGTTGTGGCAGTGGCCAGACTGTGATGTCGAGCACGTTGTCGAGCATGCGGGTGGCTACTGCGGCCAATTCGGCAAATCCGGCATCGTCGAACCGGGCCTGCGGGCTGAACGGATCGCGCACGAACCGCGTCAGGTCGATGGAACCCAGGCAGCAGCAGCCGTAGGGCGGAAGCGGTTGTTCGCCGCAGTTGTGTACCAGGAATCCGTTGGCATCGAAAGCGTGTATGTGCTCGACGGTCACGTCGAATACCGCTTCCTCGCCATCGGGTGTGACCGACTGCACATGGGCTGTGAAACGCTCTGCATTGAGGGCGCGCCGGTAGGCCGACAGGCTCTGCTGCAGTCGCTCTGCCTTGGCCGTGTCCTCGAAGCCGATGCGCTCGGAAAACACCAGCAGGTTGTCGCCGCTGATGACCAGTTCATGCAGCGGCTGCGTTGGATAGTCCCGCATCCCGCCCCGGCCGTCGGGAAGCGATGTGAGCTGCAGGGGCTTGCGATCGCGGTAGATGGTCGAAGCCATGCCCAGACGCAACAACATGCGTTGCGCAGCTTCCAGCGCCGCCAGATCCACCTGGGTCAGCCGGACACTGACGCCTTTTTCCTGGGTGCCCTGCACCGAACCGTCGGCGTCAAACAGACCGCGCAACAGGCCGCGGCAGAAATCGGACGATGCCGCCTCCATGGCCGGCGTGATCGTCTTGCGGCCCGGCGCGGCGCCGAGACCCAAGGCCAACGTGCGCAGCGCAGCTGAGGCCAGGCGGAACTCGCCACGGCCGGACACCATGCGTTGCCAGCCGCGGAAGTCTGCGCGATGGGGCAGGGCCATGGCCGCCAGCTCCGCCGCGCGCATGATGCCGCCGGCGCTGTGGTCGAATGCGACCGGTGCGCCACTGACCGCGCGCAACTCCGGCGCCCAGGCTGACAACACCGCCTTGTCGCGCTGGAGCGTGCCCTCGCCGATCAGAAGCCCGACCAGATAACCTTCGGCCTCGTTGTGCGGACCTTCCCACCCCTGGGCACTGCGGTGGTTCTGCAGCACCAGTTCATCGCCGCTTTGAAGTTGTGCAACCTGGGTCCAGGCGCTCTCGATGAGGTAGCGCGTCTTGCGTGTCACGCGGCGCACCGGATGGTCTGCCGTGAGCCGCAACGCATGTCCTTCGCGGGTACGCAATGTAAACACCGGTTTCACACCGGTCTGGAAAAACCCTTCGGACTGCGTACGGTAGGCCTTGCCGTCAACCAGGGCCACGAAGGGGCGCCCTGTCAGCTCGGACACCTTGCGGGCGCCCTCGCCGGTCATGACCCAGGTGTCAGCGGTTACGCAAGGATTGGTACTCGCAATCGTTTCGCAATACTGCAGGTTGTTGTCGTCGTTGATATGGTCCAGAAACAAGACGCCGGGCTCGGCATGGTCGTAGGTGGAGCGCATGATCTGCTCCCACAACACGCGCGCCGGCAGTTTGCGGTAGACCCAGTAGGGGGCGCCTGCATCCGGTGTGACCCTATGGGCGCCAGCCGCCTTTTGGGCTGGCCCCGCTTCGGCCTTGTGCACCAGGGCGATCTCGGCGTCGCTCTGCACCGCCAGCATGAAGGCGTCGGTCACGCCGACCGAGATGTTGAAGTTTTTCAGATCGCCCTTGTCCTTGGCACGGATGAACTCCTCGATGTCCGGGTGGTCGCAGCGCAACACCCCCATCTGGGCGCCACGGCGTGCGCCGGCGGACTCGACGGTTTCGCAGGAGCGGTCGAATACGTGCATGTAGCTGACCGGACCCGACGCGCTGCTTTGGGTGCTGCCGACCCAGGCACCACGCGGACGGATCAGCGAGAAGTCGTAGCCGACGCCTCCGCCCTTGCGCATGGTTTCGGCGGCTTGTGTCAGCGCAATATAGATGCCCGGCTGGCCGTCTTCGATCTGTGCGATCGAGTCGCCCACCGGTTGCACGAAACAATTGATGAGTGTGGCCGACAGATCGGTACCGGCAGCGGACTGGATTCGCCCAGCCGGCAGGAAGCCGCGCTGCAGGGCGTCCAGGAAACGGGCCTCCCAATGCGCCTGCTGGTCGGGTGCTTCGGCCTTGGCCAATGCGCGTGCAATCCGCTGGTTCACGTCGCGGATCGTGCGTTCGTTTCCTTTGGCGTATTTCTCCAGCAGCACTTCCTCGCTGATGGCCTGGGCGGCCATGGCAGTTGCTGGTGGTGTGGTGGTTAAAGAGGCGTCTTTTTGCATGGTGGTTGGTGGTCGCGAAGGCGGCCCATCGGTGGTGACTCGTTTGGTAAAGATACAGCTTATGGCGCAATGGTCGGCGATGGCTTGACCTCTGGCAAAAGCCGGGATAATCGAGCGGCTTTCTCCAGCAAATCTTGCGCCGGTTTCTGCCGGCCGGCAACCCGGACCCACACCATGAATATTTCCTGTTTCGACGACCTGCTGGCGGCAGCACGCGAGCAGACCGATCCGCAGCGGCTGCTGTTTGTATTTGCCGGCGCGGAGCTGGCCGACGACAGCACGCCCGAGCAACGCGAACGATTCGAGGCCGGCGAGGGCGGCGCCCTGGTGCCCGTGATGTCGGTCGACAAATCCCCGGACGACATTGTGGATTTTCAGGCGCTTATGCAGGAGTCGTTGCAGTTCGACAAGCCGTGGGTGCTGGTGTTTGTTGCGGCACTGTCGGGCCGCAATGGCGTGCCTGCAGCGGCTGCAGATGTGGATCAGGCCCTCGCGCGCATGACCGATGCCATCCGTTCGGGAAGCATGTCGGCCTTCATACCGTTCGACCGCGAAGGCAAGACGGTCCAGTTCTCCTGACCACGGTTGCCGTGGGCCTTGGCTGGCCGGCGGTCGTTCACCACAAGCCCAGCGTCGCCGAGCGGCTGATCGCGACCGCCACGATGTAACCCACGGTGGCGAGCGCGCCGACGAAGGCCAGCGCCTGCTGCATACGCGGCACGGCGGGGCGAAACGCGATGCTGCCAAGCACGATGTAAACCAGCAGTGCGATGACCTTGGCGCTCAGCCAGGCCTGCGCCACCGGGTACTGGTGGCTCATGACCGACAACGCGATTGCCGCAGCCAGCAGCACCGTGTCGTTCACATGGGGCACGATGCGCAGCCAGCGCCGGCGTCGCCAGTCGACGCCGGTCAGCTGCAGCACACCGCGCAGCAGGAACAAACTGATGCTCAGACTGGCGCAAAAGATATGCAGTAGCCGTAGCTGCACGTAGTCCATGGCGCCTATCCGTGCCGTGCGTCGGTGTGGGCCGCGTCAGGCGCCTTGCAACAAGACGTGGCCGGTCAGCAGTTTGTGCATCAGATCGCGCACGCTGCGAATCTGGTCGCCGAATGGCAAGACGCCGGTGCCCCGGAAAAACAGGCCTTTGCGGGTGTCGCCACGCAGCGCCGCGGCGAGTTGGTTGTCGATGCAGAACTGGCCCCAAGTGGCGAATCCGTCGCGCAGGCCGCATTGGGCCAGGCAATCGAAACTCTTGGTGCACCGCGACTTGGGATGGGCCACGGCCTGCAGCTTGCCCTCCAGCTTCAGATAGGTCTCGAGCCATGGCGTGCGCACCGCCCGCGCCGGCAGGCCGGCAACGCTGGTGAACTCGACCAGATCGTCGTCCCGGGCCTGTGCCAGCACCTGCTTGAAGGCCGGGTCGGCATCGCCCTCGGTGGTGACGGCAAACGGGGTTCCCATCTGCACCGCTGACGCACCCAGATCCTGCAGGCGCCGGATGTCGGCCTGGCAACGCACGCCGCCGGCGGCAATCAGCGGTACCTGGCCTTCGACGCCGGCCGAGCGCAGGAACGCGAGCGACTGCGGGATCGCGTTCTCGAAATCGAAGCGTGGATCCTTCAGGTCGTCGATCTTCGCCGCGCCCAGATGGCCGCCGGCCAGCCGCGGATGTTCGATGACGATCGCGTCGGGCAAACGTTTCTTGCGCTCCCATTTGCGCACCACCAGTTGCACGCCGCGCGCGTCCGACAGGATGGGGATCAGCGCGGTGTGCGGGTGCTCGCGTGCCAGGTCGGGCAGGTCGAGCGGCAGCCCGGCTCCGACCACCACGGCATCGATGCGGCACTCCAGCGCCCGGCTGATCGACGGGCCGTACGCCGTTACGGCGCGCATGACGTTGATCGCCAGCAGGCCACGACCGTGCGCGAGCACGCGCGCCGCGGTGATTTCACGCTCCAGCGCTTCCAGATTCGCCGCGTCGATCGCTTCGCGCGCCGCTGCGCCAGGTGTCAGGCCCTGCGTTCGCGCCATCAGGTCCGGATGGTGGCGGCGCAGGTCGACCGATGAAATCGTCCCCATCGCCCCCAGCGCGGCAACCGAGCCGGCGAGCCGACTGGCCGAGACGCCGATGCCCATGCCGCCCTGGACGATCGGCAACAGGCGCCGGCCCAGCAGATGCAATGCCTGCAGCCCGCCGTCCCGCAGCCAGTTGGCGCAGTCGGTTGCGATCCAGGGAGATGTGGGGGATGTGGGGGACGGGGGCGAGGTGCTGAGCGTGGAAGCGGACATGGTGGCTATTCGGGCGAGCGATCGCCGTGCAGATAAGCGCCCAGAGTAGCGCCCTGCTGGCGCTAGGGATTTGAGGTGGGTCAAGTACAACGACCCCAGGCGCCGAAAAAACGCCAGCTGCGGCGTCAACGCTCGGCGATGTAGTGCTGCATCGTCACGGTTTCGCCCGGTATCAGGAACGAGCGCACGTGCGACTCGAGTTCATGGTCGGCCATGGTGGCGCGGGCTCGCTGGTGCAGGTAGTCGGCCCACGAGGTCACGATGAAACGTTCCAGATAACGCTGCGGATCGGCCAGATCGCGGTAGACGCGCCAGAAAGTTGCACCGTCACGCCGGCGCGGTGCGCGCAGCTGGCTGATGGCGCTCAGGAAATCCTCTGCGCTGCGGGGCTCGATGCGGTAGGCCATCTCGACCGCTATCGGGCCGTCGCCGGGGTCGGGCTCCTTGCCCATGAACAGGTCCTGCAAGGACGGGGTTGCCGGCGTCACGTCGCGCGCCTCGCCCATACGCAGCGGAAAGCGCCGCGCCATCAGCGGGCCAGCCGCCATGCAGGCCGCAGCCACACACAAGGCGATCGGCAGTCCGGCGATGTCCGACAGGGCGCCCCAGAAGGCAGAGCCGAACGCGAAGGCGCCCAATGCCGCCAGTGTGTGCATCGCCACGGCCCGGGCCCGGACCCAGGGCGGCACGCTGGTCTGCGTGGCGGTGTTGAAGGTCGACATGACCGACATCCAGGCGCCTCCGCCGACGACCAGGGCCAGGTAGACCGGGAAATGCCAGCGCGAGAAAGCGGCAATCAGCATCACCAGCGCGTACGACAGACAGCCGGCCGTGACCAGAGCTTCGAGCCCGAAACGGGCACGCACACGCCCGATCAGCAAGCCGGCAATGACGGCGCCCGAGCCAAGGCAGCCCATCATCAGACCGAATCCGCCGGCACCCAGGCCCAGCTGCTGTTGCCCGATGATGGGCAACAAGGCCCACAACGCGGAGCCGGCGCCGCTATAGGCCGCCGAGCGGACCAACTGCGCCAGCACGGTATGCGAGTGCCAAGCAAAACGCAGGCCGCTGAGCATGCCGCCCCACAGGCGCTCGGCCGGCAAACGCGACGGCGGATGCGGCTTGGGTGGCCAACTCCGGATCGAGTGCATCATCACCAGCGTGCTGATGACGGCCAATGCGAAGTTCCAGGAGCCGCTGGTGTAGGTGAACACCAGGCCGGCTAAGGCCGGACCCAGCGCCCGGGCGCCGTTGTAGGAGACGCTGGTGGCGATGATCGCCTGCGGCAGTTCAGCGCGCGGAATCGATTCTGCGACGGTCGAATTCCAGGCCGGCGACAACAAGGCCGTGCAGCTGCCGGCGACAAAGATCAGGAACAACACGCCCGCGGGCCCGACCGACTGGGTCAGCGACAGGATGGCGAGCAAGGTGCCCGCAGCCACCTGTATACCCAGGGCCAGCAGTATCAATCTACGCCGGTCGGTGATGTCGGCCAGCACCCCGGCCGGCAGCGAAAACAGGAACATCGGCAGGAACACGGCGGTCTGCACCAGGGCGGCGAGGAAGGACGAGCCGCTGAGCTCGACCATCATCCAGGACGCGGCCATTGTCTGCATCGCGTTGCCGACAAAATAGACGCTGCCGCCGGCCCACAAGCCGCGGAACTGCAGGTGGCGCATGGTGCCGCGGGTCAGAAAGGCTGCTTGCATGGGGCTCGATTGTCCATGCAGCGCTGGCAGCAAGCGCGACAAGTCCTATCGGGGGCCGATAGGTCTACATGATCAGCCATCAAGTTCAGCGCGAGCCCAATACCCCGTTCGCCCTGAGCTTGGCCTGTCCTGAGCTTGTCGAAGGAGCCTGTCCTGAGCCTGTCGAAGGGTCGAAGGGTGATCCCGCGCGAGATCCTTCGACAATCAGGGTTTCGACAAGCTCAACCCCTGCTCAGGACGAACGGCTGAGTTTGATGGCTAATCAGGTAGGTCTAAGATTGGTACATGGGAGAGTTGCGGTTCGCAGCCCGCACGACGCTCGGCATTGCTGGCTTTGGCGGGCATACGGCCTGTCGGCGGTTTGTTGCCCGGTGCGAACCGGGATTGCCGATTCCATTGATGGTTTGCCGCGTTCAGGCGAAATGGCGACCGCGCCAACGATGTGGTTCGACAACACAGGAGAAAAGTAGATGGCTGACCTTTTTGACAATCCCATGGGGTTGATGGGATTCGAGTTCGTGGAATTTGCGTCGCCGACACCCAAGGTGCTCGAGCCGGTGTTCGAGATGATGGGGTTCTCCAAGGTGGCCCAGCACCGATCCAAGAACGTGTCCTTGTACCGCCAGGGCGGTATCAACTTCATCATCAACCACGAGCCGCGCAGCGTGGCGTCGTATTTCGCGGCCGAGCACGGCCCGTCGGCCTGCGGCCTCGCATTCCGCGTGAAGAATTCGCGTCTGGCCTACGAACGCGCGCTTGAACTCGGCGCCGAGCCGATGGAGATGCGCACCGGCCCGATGGAGCTGCACCTGCCCGCCATCAAGGGCATCGGCGGCGCGCCGCTGTACCTGATCGACCGATTCGAGGAGGGCAAGTCGATCTACGACATCGATTTCGATTTCATCGAAGGAATCGACCGCCATCCGGTCGGACACGGCCTGAAGCTGGTGGACCACATGACCCACAACGTCTACCGTGGCCGCATGGCCTATTGGTCGCGGTATTACGAGCGCTTGTTCAATTTCAGGGAGATCCGCTACTTCGATATCCAGGGCGCGCATACCGGCCTGACGTCCAAGGCCATGACGGCACCGGATGGGCAGATCCGTATTCCGCTGAACGAAGAGTCGGCCAAGGGCTCGGGCCAGATCGAGGAGTTCCTGATGGAATTCAACGGCGAAGGTATCCAGCACATCGCGCTGCTGTGCGACAACCTGATCGACAGCGTCGACAAGTTGCAGATGGCCGGCATACCGCTGATGACGGCGCCCAACGACGTCTATTACGAGATGATCGAAGAGCGACTGCCGGGCCATGGCCAGCCGGTGGGGGAGTTGCAGGCGCGCGGCATCTTGCTCGATGGCAGCACCGAAGGGGGCAAACCCAAGCTGCTGCTGCAGATCTTTTCCAAGGCCTTGCTGGGCCCGGTGTTCTTCGAGTTCATCCAGCGCGGCGGCGACGATGGTTTCGGTGAAGGCAATTTCAAGGCTTTGTTTGAGTCGATCGAGCGCGACCAGATTGCGCGCGGCGTCGTCGGGGCGGTCTGAGCCATGTCGGGCCTGACGTACCAGAGCGGGTTCGGCAACGAATTTGCCACCGAAGCCTTGCCCGGCGCCTTGCCGGTCGGGCGCAATTCGCCGCAGCGTTGTGCCTATGGCCTGTACGCCGAACAACTATCGGGCACGGCTTTCACGGCGCCGCGTGCCGAGAACCGCCGCTCCTGGCTGTACCGCATCCGCCCGAGCAGCATGCACCAGCCTTTTGTGCAGGTCGACGCCGGCCGGCTGACAGCCGACTTCAGCGCCGCACCACCGCCCAACCAGTTGCGCTGGAATCCGTTGCCGATGCCCAGCGTGCAGACCGACTTTGTCCAGGGGCTGGTCACGATGGCCGGCCACGGCGGTGCGCAGGGGCAGTCCGGCGCGGCGGTCCATCTCTACGCAGCCAACCAGGGCATGCGCGAGCGGGTGTTCTACAACGCCGATGGCGAAATGCTGATCGTGCCGCAGCTCGGGCGGCACCGTTTCGTGACCGAGCTGGGCATCATCGAGGCCGAGCCGCACGAGATTGTCGTGATCCCGCGTGGTGTGCGGTTCCGGCTCGAATTGCCCGACGGGCCGGTGCGTGGTTATGTGTGCGAGAACTTCGGCAGCCTGTTTCGCCTGCCCGACCGTGGACCGATCGGCTCCAACGGGCTGGCCAACACGCGCGACTTCCTGACGCCGCACGCCGCTTATGAAGATGTCGACGGCCAGTTCGAGTTGCTGGCCAGATTTCAGGGCCAGCTGTGGTCGGCCGCCATGGCCCATTCGCCGCTGGATGTGGTCGCCTGGCATGGCAACTACGCGCCGTACAAGTACGACCTGCGCCACTTCAACACCATCGGCTCGATCAGCTACGACCATCCGGATCCATCGATCTTCCTGGTGCTGCATTCGGTGTCCGACACGCCCGGCGTCAGCAACATCGACTTCGTGATCTTCCCGCCGCGCATCCTGGCGATGCAGGACACCTTCCGTCCGCCCTGGTTCCACCGCAATATCGCCAGCGAATTCATGGGGTTGGTGCACGGCCAATACGATGCCAAGGCCGAGGGATTCGCCCCCGGCGGCAGCAGCCTGCACAACAGCATGACCGGCCATGGCCCCGACGCGTTGACCTTCGAGAAGGCCAGCCATGCCGACCTGTCCAAACCCGACATGATCACCGACACCATGGCGTTCATGTTCGAAACCCGCTGCGTGCTGAGCCCCACGGCCCAGGCGCTGCAATTGCCAGAGCTGCAGCGCGACTACTTCCGCTGCTGGCAGGACCTGAAGAAACATTTCAATCCGGAGCGGCCATGAGTTTTTTCATCGACGACACGCACGACGCGGCGCTGCAGAGCTGGCTGGCATCGGCCAACGACCCGGCGACCGAGTTTCCGATCCAGAACCTGCCGCTGGGCCGCTTCAGGACCAGCGTGTCCGCGCCGTGGCGGCTGGGCACCGCTATCGGCGACCAGATCGTCGACCTGCAGTTGGCCGGTCTGGTCAAGTCCCAGGACGCCAATCGGCTGATCGGCTCGGACCTGGCGACGCGCCAGTCGCTGCGCCGGGGTTTGTCCGAGGGTCTGCGCGCCGGCAGTGCAGAGCAGGCTGGGTTCGAAGCTGCATTGGTGCCGCAGTCGACGGTGGAGTTGGGCCTGCCCTGCTACATCGGTGACTACACCGATTTCTATACCAGCCTGCACCACGCGACCACGATCGGCAAGCAGTTCCGGCCCGACAACCCGCTGCTGCCCAATTACAAGTGGGTGCCCATCGGTTACCACGGACGCGCATCGTCGATCTGCGCCAGTGGCCATGGGTTCCATCGACCCAACGGACAGACCAAGGCGCCTGACGCAGATGCGCCCAAGCTCGGGCCCTGCGCGCGGCTGGACTACGAACTCGAACTTGGCATCGTCGTCGGGCGAGCCAATGCGATGGGCGACGCGGTGGCCATGCAGCAGGCGCAGGACCATGTTTTTGGCCTGGCGCTGTTCAACGACTGGAGTGCACGTGACATCCAGGGCTGGGAGTACCAGCCGCTGGGCCCGTTTCTGTCGAAAAACTTCGCCAGCACCTTGTCGCCATGGATCGTGACGATGGAGGCCCTGGCGCCGTATCACCTGTCGTTCACCCGTCCCGCCGACGATCCGCAGCCACTGCCTTACCTGGATTCGCCCGAGAACCGCGCTGGCGGTGCCATGGACATTGAACTGGAAGTCTGGCTGCAGACCGGGAAGATGCGCGCCGACGGCCACGCGGGCGAACGCCTGTCGTGTTCGAATTTCAAGGACGCCTACTGGAGCGTGGCGCAACTGATCGCACACCACACGGTCAACGGCTGCAACCTGGCCAGCGGCGACCTGCTCGGCTCCGGAACCTTGTCCGGGCCGCTGGCGGAGCAGGGCGGTTCGATGATGGAACTCAGCGGGGGCGGCAAGAAGCCGATCGGACTGGCCAATGGCGAGTCGCGCACCTGGCTGCAAGATGGTGACAGTATCATTTTGCGCGGTTATTGCCAGCGACAGGGTTTTCGCCGCATCGGTTTCGGCGAGTGCCGGGGCACGGTGTTGCCGGCGCGGTCGCCGGCCTGATCGGGGCCACCATGCGCGACAAGGCCAAGGACAAGGACAAACACGGCGCGGCCGCGGGCGCCGTGCCCGAACGCGCGGACTGGACCATCGACCAGGGATGGGACAACTACAGCGCACAGGAACATGCGGTCTGGAAGACGCTGTTTGATCGCCAGAGCAGCTTGTTGCCAGGACGCGCCTGCGACGAATTCGTTGCAGGCATGCGGCAATTGCCGATCGGCGCCGACGCGATCCCGGATTTTCGGCGTCTCAGTGACGTATTGATGCGCCACACCGGCTGGCAGGTCGTCGCGGTGCCGGGCCTGGTGCCGGACGAGGTCTTTTTCGACCATCTGGCGAACCGGCGTTTTCCGGCCGGGCATTTCATCCGCAAGGCGAACGAACTCGACTACCTGGAAGAACCCGACGTCTTCCACGATGTTTTCGGCCACGTGCCGATGCTGATGAATCCGGTGATCGCCGATTTCGTGCAGGCCTATGGTGTGGGCGGGCTGCGTGCGCAGCAGCTCGGTGTGTTGCCCAACCTGGCTCGGGTGTACTGGTACACGGTCGAATTTGGCCTGGTGAAGCAGAAGGACGGCCTGCGCATCTATGGCTCGGGCATCGCGTCGTCGTATACCGAGTCGGTGTTTGCACTGGAGAATCCCTCGCCCAACCGGATCGGATTCGATCTGGAGCGTGTGATGCGCACCCACTACCGCATCGACGATTTCCAGGAGGTCTACTTCGTGCTCGACAGCCTGGACGATCTGTTGCAACTGGCCAAGATCGATTTCGCCCCGATCTACGACCGGGTCGGCGCGGCATCGGAGCTGCAGCCGGGCGATGTGCTGGCGTCGGATCGCCTCGTTCACCGTGGCAGCGGCCAGTACCACCGCGATGGCGGCGCGGCGTTTCCGGGCTGAATTTGGCGCCTGGATCTCAAAGTACCGGCAATCGCGGCAGGCCGCGCTCGCGCTGCAGCGCATCGATCCGTTGATGAACTTCAATGAGGTCGGTGGCACGCTCCAATGAGGAGCCGCGCACCAGGTGGATGCCAGCTTCGCTGACGATGAAGTCCATCGGTATGTCGTGTCTGTGTGGCCGGATGGTGTCGATGCGCGACAACTCATGGGCCACGCCGATCTTCAGTGGCTGGGGCGACAAGCATGCCAGCGTGCGGTCGAAATATCCGCCACCGTAACCCAGGCGGTAGCCACGGCTGTCAAAGCCGATCGGTGGAATCAGCGCGGCGTCCGGCTGCAGGATGGCTGTTCCTTCGGGAACCGGCAGGCCGTAGACGCCGGCGCTGGTCTTCACCCCGGGCCACCATTGGCGAAACTGCAGTGGGGCGCTTTTTTCCAGTACCACCGGCAAGACAACCCGCGCACCTTGGCTGCGCCATCCGTGGATCGCAAAACGCGGATCGAACTCGCCCTTGAAAGGCCAATAGAACGACACCACCATCGATGCCAGGCTCGGGAAGCCCTGCAGCAGCGCCTCGGTGATGGCCGCGTTCCATGCGGCGTGTTGTGCGGCGCCGATCGCGGTGCGCTGCGCCAGCAGGCGGGTACGTTCGGACTTGCGCCAGGTGGTGAGGTCGGTCGGTAGTGTCATGGTGGTGGCGTGGCGCATGCTGCAGTTAAGATAGTCGCATGCGAGCATCGGTGACCCCATCGGATTATCCTGTCGTGCCACGGCAACATGCATGCGCGGTGTCATGCCATCGCGCGCGTGTCGCCTGGGCAAGCATGGCGTTTGTCGTCGTGGGTCTGGCAAGCGGCCCGGCCCGGGCCGGCTGCAATGATTCGCCTGCCGCCGGTGTCGACTGGACGCAGTGCGAGAAGATCCGGCTGATTTTGCGCGGTGTCAACCTCGCGGGTGCGCGTTTGGGTGGGGCTGACCTCAACGGCACCGACCTGCAAGGAGCCAATCTGTCCGGTGCCGACATGACCCGGGCCAGCGTGGACCGGGGTCGGCTCAGTGGCGCCGATCTGAGTCGAGCCAAGCTGGTGCAGCTCAACGGGTATCGGGCGAACTTCCGCGGCGCCAAGCTGGTGGGTGCCGACCTGACCAAGGCCGAGTTGCTGCGCGCCATCTTTGTCGGTGCCGACCTGACCAATGCCACCATGCGCAAGGTCGAGATGCAGCGGGCCAATTTGCAGGGTGCGAACCTGACTGGCGCGAACCTCAGTGGTGCCGATCTGGCGCGGGTGAATCTGACCAATACGCGGCTCGATGGCGCCAAACTAGGCCAGGCGCGTCTGGAGCGCACTCGGCTCGAGAACACTGACCTCAGGCCAAGTGTCGGATTGAGTCAGGCGCAACTCGACGCCGCGTGTGGAGACGCGAAAACCCTGATCCCCCCGTCGCTCAAAGCACCCAAGAGCTGGCCCTGCGCCAAGGAGGAGTAGAGGCGCGCGCCCGATGGGGCGTTGTGCCGGTCGGCGACACTGACATTGGTCTTGTTGATATGTATCATGGAGACATACTATTGATGAGATGCGCTCCATGGATACAGCACGGATTTTTCAGACCGGACGAAGCCAGGCAGTACGGTTGCCAAAGCAATATCGGTTCGCCGGTACCGAAGTTGGGGTGAAGCATTTTGGCAATGGTGTTCTGTTGTTCCCACTGGATGACCCCTGGTCGATGCTGGAGGCGTCACTGGAGCACTTCGAACCTGATTTTCTGCTGGAGCGGGATCAGCCTACGGCGCAGAAGCGCGAGGCCTTGATGCCGTGATCCGGTATTTGCTCGATACCAATATCTGCATCTACGTGATCAATTCACGACCGCAGCAGGTGCTGAAGAGGTTCAGGCGCGAGCCGATGGGAAGCATCGGCATCTCCAGCGTCTCGGCAGCCGAGTTGGCTTATGGCGTAGTGAAGAGCGGGTCGTCAAAAAATCGGGAAGCGCTCGAGATGTTCATGGCGCCACTTGCAATACTTCCGTTTGACGAGGCAGTCATCTGGCACTACGGAGAACTTCGTAGCCGGCTGAAAAAGCAAGGCGAGGTGATCGGCCCCATGGATACGATGATTGCGGCGCACGCCTTGTCGATCCGCGTGACTCTGGTGACCAATAACACCCGCGAGTTTTCCCGTGTTGGCGGCTTGTCCCTGGAAAACTGGGTCAACCAACCCCTGTGACTATCGGGCCAGCCCAAGGTGAACATGAAAACCGGCTCGGTAGTGGGAGCGTGTCAGCGGTGGGCGCGGCGGTTGGAGCGAGCGAGCGAGCGTTGCCATCGGCGATGTTTCCAAGTAGCATGACTTTCCTTTACTTCAACAATCTGGAGCCTTGAATCTGTCATGAAGAAACTACTCACCTTTGTCCTGGGGCTCGCGACAGCCGCCATGGTCCTGTTGCCTGTCCAATCGATGGCGCAGAACAAATCGCGGCTGACGCAGATTCTCGAGCGCGGGACGTTGCGGGTTGGCACCACCGGCGACTTCAATCCGATGTCGATCAAGGACACGGCGACCAACACCTTGACTGGCTTCGATGTCGAGGCGATGACCGAACTGGCCAAGGACATGGGCGTCAAGATCGAGTTCGTGCCGGCCGAATGGGCCACGCTGGTCAATGGCATCGTGTCCGATCGGTATGACATTTTCTCCGGGGCCTCGCTCAGCATGGCGCGCGCCAAGACGGTGGCGTTCTCCAACCCCTACATCTTTGCCGGCACGGTGCCGCTGGTGAGCAAGAAGACCGGCTCCAAGATCACCAGCTGGAGTGCCATCGACAACCCCAACACCACGGTGGCGGTGCTGATGGGCACCGTGTTCGAACAACAGGCCAGGTCGCATTTCCCCAAGGCCAAGGTGCGGGCGATCGAGAAACCCGCCACCGGTTTTCAGGAAGTTTTGGCCGGCCGAGCGCAGGTGACGATCACCAGCAACGTCGAGGCGGCCACGCTGATGAAGACCTATCCCGATCTGCAGATGGTCGGCTCCAGCAACGACATGCGCAACAAGCGCCCGTTCGCCTATCCGATGCCGCAAGGTGACGAGGTGTGGCTGACGTTTGTAAACAACTGGATTGCGCTCAAGACAGCTGAGGGCTACTTTGCCGGCCTCGAAGCCAAATGGCTGTCGGCGAAGTAATCCGCCGACTACTCATTCCCGTCTCGCTCGGCCTGTTGCTGGCCGGGTGCGCCAGCTCCTCCGGGGGCGGTGGGAGTGCCTCCAGCTACAACTGGGGCTGGTACATCTTCAACCCATTTCAGGCGAAGGGACTGTCCAACCTGCAGTTCCTGATCGGCGGAATGTGGTGGACGGTTCTGGTGTCGGTCTGCGCCATCGTGTTGTCGGTCATCGTCGGGGCGCTGGTTGCGGTGGCGGGTTTGTCCAAGCGAAAATCGCTGAATCGCATCAATCGCGTCTATGTGGAAGTGTTTCGCGCGATTCCGCTGCTGGTGCTGATGTTGTGGGTGTTCTACGGCTTGCCAGTCATCATCGGCTTGCAGCTGGGCGTATTTGCCACTGGCGTGTTGTCGCTGGCTATCAGTGACAGCGCATTCGAAGCCGAGGTGTTCCGCGCCGGCATCCAGTCGGTGCCCAAGGGGCAGGTCGAAGCGGCGAAAAGCCTGGGCCTTGGCTGGTCGCTGACGATGCGCCTCGTCGTCATACCGCAGGCCATCAAGGTGATCCTGCCGGCGCTGGGCAATCAGTTCGTCTACGTGCTCAAAATGTCGTCGCTGATCTCGGTGATCGGCCTGCAGGAACTCACGCGCCGGGCCAACGAACTCAATGTCAGTGAATACCGGCCGCTTGAGACCTACACCTTGCTGGTTCTGGAGTACCTGGTGCTGATTCTTTTTGTCTCGTATATGGTGCGCCGCATGGAGCGGCGCATGGCGACGTCGCAGTAGGCAACGACGGCCGGTCATGATCCTGCATCTATCCACCTGGCCTGCGATCGAGGCCTACCTGCAGCAATCGACCGGTATCGTGGTGCCGATGGGTTCGACCGAGCAGCATGGCCCGACCGGTTTGATCGGCACCGACAGCATGACGGCGCAGGCGGTAGCCCACGCGATGGCCGAGCGTTGTGGCGCCCTGGTCGGTCCTGCGCTGACGCTGGGGCCGGCCCAGTTCAACCTGGCTTTTCCGGGTACGGTGTCGCTGCGGCCCGGCACGCTGGTGGCGGTCATCACCGACTATGTGCAGTCGCTGGCCCGCCAGGGCTTTCGCCATTTCTATTTCCTCAACGGCCATGGCGGCAACCTGGCGCCGGCGCAGTGTGCGTTCCAGGAAATGCACGCCGACCGCAGCCTGGGTCGGGCAGGCGCGCCGGCGCTGTGTTTTCGCCTGCGCAGCTGGTGGGACTACCCGCAGGCGAACGCCTTGCGCCAAAGTCTGTACGGTGCGGCCGAAGGCATGCACGCCACGCCGTCCGAGGTGGCGATCACGCGTGCGTTGACGCCTGCCGCTTGTCCGCCCGATACATTGGCCGCGCCGCCACTGCTCGACGCCGCGTTCATCAAGGCCCACGGCGGTGACAACCATGACGACGCCCAGGCGCACCGCGCGCAGTTTCCGGATGGCCGCGTCGGGTCCCATTCGGCGCTGGGTCTGCCGGAGCACGGCACCGAGTTCATCCGGCTGGCGGCCGCTGCAGCAGCGCACGACTACCTGGAATTTTTGAACACGGGCGGGCGCGGATGATTTTCTACGGCACCGCCCTGTCCAGTTACACCGCCAAGGTGCGCATCGTGCTGGCCGTCAAGGGTGTGCAGTACGACGAATTGCCGCCACCGGGCGGTTACCGTTCAGACGAATACCGGGCCGTTGTGCCGGCCGGTACGTTGCCGGCAATCCGTATCGGCGACTGGGTGTTGTCGGAATCCGAGGCAATCAACGAGTTCCTGGACGAGTTGTACCCGACGCCGCCGATGTTGCCGGGCGATGCGTGCGCGCGTGCCCGCATCCGCTTCCTGTGCCGCTTTCATGACCTGCAGTTCGAGCCCCGGGTACGGGCGCTGTTCGCCCATGTCAAGCCCTCGGGTCGCCACGCGCACAAGGTAGCACTACTGCGCGGCGAGATCGAAACACGCGTGGCGCAACTCGCGTCGTGGGTGCAGCCGCAGCCGTGGCTGCTGACGCCGACGATCAGCCTGGCCGATTGCGGCTTATTGGTGAACCTGCCGTTGGCATGCATGGCGCTGCAGGCCTGTGGCCAGCCCATGGAGCTGCCGCCGGTATTGCAATGCTGGCTTGACGCAGGCGCTGCGCATCCGCCGGTGCGCCAGGCGCTGGGCCCCTGGCACGCAGCGACGCAGGCCTGGTTAGCGGCCTCCCTTGAAGATTGATGCGATGACGATGTTCGACAAGACCCTATATTCACCCCTGGCGCAGGCTGACTGGCACCACGTCGAGAAGGTGGCGCTGGAAGACTTTCAGACCGAGGACTGGCATCTGCTGGAGCTGCAGCGCCGCCAATACCTGGCCGAGCACCAGGCCGACCAGGCGCTGCGCTTGCTGACCGCGTCGCAACACGACCCGTCGTTCGGTTACATGGTCAACAACTACCGGCATTGCCTGCAGTCTGCCACCATGGTGCTACGCGACGGGCTGGACGAGGAGGACGTGGTGGTGGCGCTGCTGCACGACGTGGGTTTCACGACCTGCCCGTTGATGCATGGCGATTTCGCGGCGACGTTGATGGGGGCCTACATCTCGGAGCGCAACCACTGGATGTTGCAACACCACGCGACGTTCCAGAATCTGCACTCGCCACACATGCCCGGCGTCAAGCAGCACGAACGCGATCTGTGGAAGGGCCATCCGCACTACGCATGGACGGCCGAGTTCGTTGCGCGCTACGACCAGGCCGCGGCCGACCCGCACTACCGTTGCGAGCCGATCGAGCTGTTTGTTCCGATGGTGCGACGGATATTTGCGCGCAACCCGGTCGACCGCCGTACAACGACACTGGAGACCAATGCCATGAAGGAAGCGAAGTGAGCGCCGCCGGGCCGTCCCAAGGCGCGAAGGCCCCCTTGGGGGGCAGCGCAGTACACATAGTGACAAGCGTGGGGGCCAACATATGACAGCCTGGATCGAGATGGTGCCCGTGGACGAAGCTACAGGCAAACTTAAAGAAATGTATGAAC
>ENA-ORBV01000686-ORBV01000686.1-microbial-mat-metagenome-genome-assembly--contig:-NODE-686-length-77088-cov-12.244549_pt1 | contig 77088 bp, 69 predicted proteins | sample MGYA00237777_ERZ505514 | MGnify/ENA primary metagenome ERZ505514 (study PRJEB26160, sample SAMN06269048) | microbial mat metagenome | isolation source: Oligotrophic lake microbial mat | place...
ATGATACGGCGACCACCGAGATCTACACCTCTCTATTCGTCGGCAGCGTCAGATGTGTATAAGAGACAGCTCTTATGCATTTAAGCCTTTAAGCTTTTAAGCCTTTTTAGCCATTTATTGTTATTTTTACCCATTCATAAACTATTGAATTGGTGGCATCGATCCACAATATCAGCATCGAGGGCATCAATGGAAAGGAAATTAGGTTAGATCAATTTAAGGGTAAAAAAATGCTGATTGTCAACGTTGCATCAGCATGCGGATTTACCCCACAATATGAACAGTTGGAGGAATTGCACAGGTATTACAGCGAAAGATTAGTGGTTTTGGGATGCCCATGCAATGATTTCGGTAGCCAGGAACCTGGTCATGAAGAGGAGATTCAGTCCTTTTGTAAAACCATGTTTGATGTGACCTTTCCATTGAGTAAAAAAATAAATATCCGGTCTGCACCGGTTCATCCATTATACGAATGGCTGAATCACAAGACCAAAAACGGGGTATCTGACAGTGAGGTAACCTGGAATTTTCAAAAGTATGCTATCGGCCCGCAAGGGGAATGGCAGCATGTTTTCACTGCAGAGACTTCGCCCCTCGATGACCAGATCATAAAATGGATTGAAGCCACCTGAGTTATCAGGTATGGCACTATCAGATCATTTTGGCCAGCCGGCAGTCCGGCAACAATTGGACACCATCCTCTCTGGGGGAAGGTTGCCACATGCCATCATGATGTATGGTGAACCAGGATCTGGAATTCTTCCAGGCGCCCTTTCACTTGCAAATGATATCCTCTGTACATCTCCTCAGCATGGTAAAGCATGCAGGAATTGTTCTTCCTGTAACAGAGCAGCAAAAATTATACATCCTGACCTTCACTTCCTGCTACCGCTTGCAGGGGCAAAATCATTGACAGAAGAATATTTAGCGCCATGGCGTGAAGCTGTAGCTGAGAATCCTTGGTTAGATGTTTTCCAGTGGACCCAATTTTGCGAGGTAGAAGGCAAACAGGTGGATATACACAAGGAGGATATTCAGCATGTTACTGCTGATCTCAGTCTTCAGGCTTTTGAGGGCGGTAACAAAGTCCTGGTCATCTGGATGGCCCAGTTTCTGGCCAGGGAAGGTAACCGCTTGCTCAAAATGATCGAAGAACCCCCGGAGCAAACCTATTTTGTCCTGGTGACAAACCAGCGCGAGCAAGTATTGCCTACTATACGGTCACGATGTATGCAACTTTATTTTCCGCCGATGGAACAGGACGAGATTCTCCGTCTCCTGGTGGAAGAATATAAAGTTGACAGAAATGCAGCGCCATTGATTGCTCGTCAATCTGTTAATAATATGGGCAGGGCCTTTTCACTTGCGCACAATACCATGATGAATTTCAAGGATGAAATGGCAGCATGGTTCAGAGCGATTATAGGCCGTAAAGGTCATGAACTGGCCGTTTGGTCAACGAAGATGGGTAGCCAGGAAAAAGAAGAACAAAAACAGTTTGCACTTTATTCAATAGCTTTTGTCAGAAATGTCTTGTGGGCAATGTCGTCAAAAGATCATTCCGATTTTCCGGTAGAAGGTAGCGAGATGATCAAGTATTTACATCAACACTACAATCCTGAAGCATGGCACCCTGTCATCCAGTGCCTGCAGTCTGGATATGAAAAAATCAGTAGGAATGCCAATACCAAGCTGCTTTGGCTTGCCATGTCTGTCTCTATTAAAAATCAATTAGCGGCGTATCGCCTTCAACATATAAACTCTTAAACTATGGCTTGTTCAACTTGCCAAAGCGGATCCCCAAACGGCTGTCAGGATAATGGCCACTGCGCAACAGGTGGTTGTAATAAAATGAATACCTATGACTGGCTGGCTGTCTACGATTATGAAGATCCGACAGGAACCGATATCGTAGAGATCAGTTTTAAGAAAGGAGCCCGTAAGGAATTTTTTCGCAATCACCAGTTTAATCCCGTACAGACCCGTGACATGGTCGTGGTAGACACTGGTACAGGGTTCGATGTGGGGGTCGTCTCCCTTTCCGGTGAGTTGGTGAGACTTCAAATGAAGAAGAAACGTGTCAAAGAAATAACCGTCACCAATCCGGTCGTCAGAATAGCCAACGACAGAGATGTCGAACGCCTCAATGAATACCGCGCTCTCGAAAAACAAGCCATGGTGAGGGGCAGGGCGATTACGGTTTCACTGGGCCTGGATATGAAGATATCTGATGTGGAATACAGGGGAGATGGCAGGAAAGCAACATTTTACTATACTGCCGAAGGCCGTGTCGATTTTCGCGAACTAGTCAGGTTATACGCCAAGGAATTCCAGATCAAAGTTGAGATGCGACAGATTGGCGCCCGCCAGGAATCATCCAGGATCGGAGGTATAGGCACCTGCGGCCGTGAATTGTGCTGCTCCACATGGTTGACAGATTTTAAATCTGTCAATACCCACGCAGCCCGATATCAAAACCTTTCCATCAACCAGGCAAAGCTTTCCGGCCAATGCGGTAGATTGAAATGTTGCCTCAACTATGAACTCGATACGTATATGGAAGCTATTGATGAGTTTCCACAAGACGTTGATGTTTTAAGGCACCAGGGAGGATCAGCCTCCCTCATCAAAATGGATATTTTTAAACGATTGCTTTACTATAGTGTTGAAGTAGAAAGAGGCAGGAATACAGTCATGGCATTGTCACTAGAACGAGTGAAACTGATCAAGCAAATGAACCTGAAAGGTGAGTTACCAGATCAACTGCAGGATCCGAACCTTGTTGTTGAAGAGGAACAATTGGATTTTGCAGATGTGGGTGGCGATATCGAATTACCGGATTATAAAAAGAAGAAGAACAAGAAGAAGAAACCAGGTCAACGTCCGGATGGACAAAATGCCGGCGGACAACAGCAGCCTCAGCAAAGAAGAGAACAGAGCGACAGATCAAACCAACCAAAGCGCGACAATCAGCAACGCAGGAATGACCAATCTCCAAGACCACCCCGTGATCCTAATGCCCCGAGAGGCGAGCAGAAACCACGCGAGCCACGTGATCCAAATGCGCCAAAACAGGAACATAAACAACGGCCACCGCGTGACCCAAATGAGCCGAGAGGTGAACAGAAACCAAGGGAACCAAGACCACCGCGTGATCCGAATGCCCCGAGAGGTGATCAACAACCCCGTGAGCCAAGACCACCGCGTGATCCGAATGCACCAAGAAGTGATCAACAACCTCGTGAACCACGTGATCCGAATGCACCGAGAAACGACGAAAACCGTAATCAACAAGGCGGCGGACAAAATCGAAATCGCAACCGGAATAAAAATCGTAACAGGGGCCCTCGTCCTGAAGGCGGGGAAAGGCCTCCACCAAACAATCCAACCGAATGACATATGATCTGGTCATTATAGGTTCAGGTCCCGGAGGATATGTAGCTGCTATCAGGGCAGGACAACTCGGAATGAAAACCGCAATCATCGAGAAGTATAATACACTCGGTGGCACCTGCCTCAATGTCGGGTGTATTCCATCAAAGGCTTTGCTGGATTCATCAGAGCATTATTATCAGTTGAATCATACTTTTGAAGAGCATGGTATCCATGCGCAGAAAGTGTCACTTGATATGGCGCAGATGATTGCACGTAAAAACCAGGTAGTATCCCAGACCTGCGATGGAGTGAAGTTTCTGATGAAAAAAAACAAAGTGGATGTCTATTATGGTCATGGATCTTTTCTAGATACTACCCATGTAAAAGTTGTAGCAGCAGACCAGAGCGAAACAATATTGGAGACCAGTAAGGTGATCATTGCCACCGGATCGAAGCCGGTGACGCCTGCAGCAATGGGATATGATAAAAACAGGGTAATCACCTCTACCGAAGCATTAAACATCACTTCGCTTCCAAAGCATATGGTGATCATAGGCGCAGGCGTGATCGGCCTTGAATTAGGTTCAGTGTTTGCCAGGCTTGGGACTAAAGTTGAAGTGGTGGAATACCTTGACAGGATCCTGCCTGGCATGGATACAGATGCCGCTAAAGAGTTGATGCGGTCCCTTAAAAAAGTTGGTGTCACATTCCATCTCAGCCACGAAGTGATTTCTGTCAAAGGATCTAAGACTAAGGCAAAGGTGGAGATGAAACCAAGGTCAGGCGGTGATGCAATCACCTTGGAGACAGATTATTGCCTTGTTGCAATCGGCCGTCGTCCATACACTGAAGGTCTTGGTTTGGAAAATACGGGCGTGAAACTGGATGAGAAGGGAAAGGTCATTGTAGGCGAGCATCTCCTGACAGATGAGCCAAACATATATGCCATTGGTGATGTCATCAAAGGAGCTATGCTTGCACATAAAGCAGAGGAAGAAGGAATCTATGTTGTGGAGTCGATCGCAGGTCAAAAACCCCACATTGATTATAATCTGATTCCGGGCGTAGTCTACACATGGCCGGAAATAGCTTCTGTTGGAAAAACAGAAGAAACGTTGAAGGCAGAAGGAGTAGAATACAAAGTGGGGAAATTTCCAATGAAAGCACTCGGCCGCTCGCGGGCGAGTGGGGATACCGAAGGATTTGTCAAAGTCATCGCGCACAAAGACACAGATGAAATACTCGGAGTGCATATGTTTGCTGCACGCGCAGCTGACCTCATTATGGAAGGAGTCGCTTTAATGGAATTTAAAGCTAGTGCAGAAGATATGGCTCGGATTTCACATCCGCACCCTACCTACTCAGAAGCTGCAAAGGAAGCTGCGCTGGCGGCAACTGACAACAGAGCATTACATTTCTGAGGTCTTATTTCTTCTTAGCAGCATACTGGCCGCTGACCCAGCCGATGTTGCCATCGTAACATACCTTATACCATTTCTGGCCATCGACGTTTTTGTCATCAAGATGGATCACCTCATAGCCCTTGTGCACCTGGAAAAGGATGTTTTGTTTGGTCACATCTGGTTCATTTCGTACCCTGACATTATTACCACCGATGACCAGCACATCGCCTTTGTCGCAGTTAGTGGAGACTGCAGAAATCTCAGCATCTTCAGGCTTTGTTTCTTCAGTGACTTTTTCGGCAGAGTCTTTAGCTTCTTCTTTTTCAACGGCTGCATTTGAGGTTTTTTCAAACTCATCACCCAGGCCAACGATATGCTTTACGGAAGCATTATAGACCAATTGAGTGGTATCCCCTTTTCCATTATCAAATTCGAGCGCATGTTCCTTTGCATTATAGGTGCCCGGTATCCCCTGGATAGCGGACGCTATATTCCTGGTTTCAAAAGAGTAGGTTTTACCGGAACGAGTGAAAATAATCTGCTTGGAAGAATCATTGACAGATTGCCACACACCTTCAAATTTTTCAGCATCATTTGAGCATGAAGCGATCATTAAAACAAATGCAGTGAATAGAGGGTAGGATAATTTCATAGCGTCAGGGTAAATTTTGTGCGAATATATAATATATTTTTGATATATGTATATCGAATCCCTTATTCGCCTTCGATTTCATCTGTCTGTTCTCTCCCTGACGGTTCTGCGGAGATAATCACGACCATTTCTCCTTTTACTTTTTCGGGATGCTTTTCAAACCAGGTGTATAATTCCGGCGCAGTACCGAAATGGTATTGCTCATGTATTTTGGATATTTCCCTGACCACGCAGACTTTTCGTTCCGCACTCATAAATATTTTGATCTCATCAAGGCATTTGATCAGGCGATAGGGTGACTCATACAGGACTATTGTATGTGGCAGGGTAGCGAGAAATTTCCAGCGGGTCTGTCTTCCTTTTTTGTGCGGCAGAAAACCTTCGAAGAAAAACCGGTCACAAGGAAATCCGGATCCGACCAGTGCCGGCACAAAGGCGGTTGGCCCTGGCAGCACGGTCACTTCCTGTTCAGCTTCCCTACATGCCCTCACCAGCATAAACCCGGGATCAGAAATGCCTGGTGTACCGGCATCCGAAACCAGTGCCAGCGTTTTCCCTTCTTTCAATAGCTGGATGACATGGGCCGTTGTATGATGTTCATTGTGAGCATGGTAAGGCCGGAGGGGTGTCTGGATTTCATACCTCGACAGCAGTCGCTGGGTGACACGTGTATCCTCTGCCAGGATCAGATCAACTGTCGAAAGTACCTCTTGTGCCCTGTGCGTGATGTCACCCAGGTTTCCGATAGGGGTGGGGACGATATAGAGCACAGTTAGACTGCCTTTATCTCAAAGGAGTAGTTCTCCATGATCAGGTTTGCCAGGAATTTCTGGCAGGCTTGATCAACCAGCACACGGGCTGCATTTTCGTCGGCAGCTTCGAGGGCGATTTCTATCCGCTTACCTATCCGGACATCCTCAACGCCGTTAATACCCGCGTGATCCATATTACGTGCTACTGTCTTGCCCTGTGGGTCGAGCAATTCTTTGTGTGGCATGACATTGATTTCAGCTTTGTATTTCATGCCACAAAGGTAATAATCTAAACGTTCGTTTCGGCTAACGCTCAACGACCGGGGTATTTTTCCAGGAAGAGAGCTTTGTATTTCGGTATCGTTCGTTTCGGCTAACGCTCAACGACCGGGGTAATATGACAGAAATATTTAATCGTGGCTTCGTCTCACGACTGGAAATTCTGGTCGGAACATCCTAATTTAGTGTTCAACCAGTGTGAAATTTTTATGAAGGGATACATGTATATTCTGGAATGCTCAAATGGGCTTTATTATGTTGGTAGTACTATTGATCTGAAGCTGCGAATTGAAGAGCATCAAAAGGGAGAAGGTGCAAATTTTACAACAAAGCACCTTCCTGTCAAGTTAGTTTATTTTGAAGAGTTCCACAGGATTGACCTGGCATTTAAAAGGGAGAAGCAAGTTCAGGGATGGAGCAGAAAGAAAAAAGAATCTTTGATTTTTGGAAATAAAGATCAACTTCATGGTCTTTCTGAATGCCGAAATGAAACTCACTTCAGCGTATCAATGGCTCAACTAAAAAAGGATCAGGAGAAGTCAGATGATTAAGCAAAATCGAACTAACTCAATCTCAAAGATGGAAATCTCTTTTGTAATACTCCGGTCGCTGAGCGTTAGCCGAAACGATCTATTCGAAAATTCCCGAAGGAAATCTCTTTCGTAATACTCCGGTCGCTGAGCGTTAGCCGAAGCGACTAATGCGTAATACTCCGGTCGCTGAGCGCAGCCGAAGCGAAAGGGTTTTTTAGTACCAGCGAACGAAAATATTGATCAAACCAACCAGCACATACGCCACTATCCCTCCCGTCACCGCAATCGGCCCCAGGGTGACAATTCCCAAAAGGGTAAAGGCCGCAAGAGCGATAGCCGTGATGATCCCTGACTTTGGTGACTTCAATCCAGGGAGTTTAAGCGGAATCTGATAGGCAATCATCAGAAAAAGAGGAACCCCAACGCCAAGCCATGGCATATCGGCAACGCCAAATCCATAATCACGTCCTGTATGCTGGGCCCACAACCATCCGGCTACAAGGATTCCTCCTGCTGGGGTAGCAAGTCCCCAGAAGAACTCCCTTGGACGCTGATCAATATTGAATCTGCCCAACCGTAATCCTGCCGAAACTGCTGATAAAGAAGCGAATATGGCAATCATTTCCTGACCCGGTGTGCCGCCACCATATCGAGCCCCACAATAAAAAATCATCATGGCAGGCAAAACACCAAATGTGACCATATCTGCAAGGGAATCCAGTTGAATACCAAGTCCATCCGAAATCCCCAGTTTTCTGGCGATAGCACCATCCAGGACATCGGCTACAAGACTCCCTGCCATCAACAACAAGGCAGTAACCACCAGCGCATTGGTTAGGGCAATAATGGCCATTGTGCCCAAAAGCAAATTGCTGAGGGTCAGCGTATTAGGTATTTGGTTGACAAGTTTCATGATCGCGAAGGTACAGGACATCCATCGATATCGTCATGCTTTTCAAATGACGGCTGATTGCTGAATACCAACCTTCCACATGGCCCTGCCCAACCCCGGGCACAACACAATTCGTCCTATCAATCGTTAAAGTACTGTTACATTTTGCCTTGGTGGGCATTTAATAGACAACCTGTACACTACAGAATTGTTAATTTCGTATCTAATTATCAGAACAATACCCAATACCAAGATGAGGATCACTTACCTGTTGGTTTTATTTGCGCTTTTCAGCATCTGTCTCCATGCACAACCCGTAAACGATGATTGTAATACAGCCATTCACCTGTCTAATGCAGACACATGGTGTAGTGGCCCAGGAGCATATACGAATGTAAATGCCTCCCCATATGCAGGCCCACCGCCTGATGATGACTGTTTTCTTCAACTGGAAAATGATGTCTGGTTTACATTTACACCTCAAACACCTGCATTGTATATCAGGGTATCTGGCGCCGTAAACGGTCTCGGTACACTTCGCAATCCTGGAGTAGGCGTTTTTAACGGCCCATGTGGCAACCTCACCAGGGTAGGATGTAATATCACGTCTGCGAGTACCAACCAGGTTGAACTTTCGATTGAAAGCCTGATCATCGGTAGAGTCTATTATCTCGTCGTGGAAGGACAAAATAATCAAACCGGAACCTTTCAGATATGCCTCGAAGGTTTTATACCCCCACCAAATCCTCAATCCGATTGTTCAAAAGCGGTTATCCTTTGCGACAAATCTGAATTTGTCGTGGATACGCTTTTAGGTGTTGGCACCATGGATCCGGGCGTTACCAATACCTGTATTGGTCAGGAGTTCAGTTCAGCCTGGTATAAGTGGACCTGCGATGTTTCAGGAACCTTAACTTTTACACTTACCCCAAACAATTTCCAGCAGGGTTTTGAATCCGATGATATTGATTTTGTAGTCTATGAGCTGCCAAATGGTATAGAGGATTGTTCAAACAAAATGGCGAGAAGATGTATGGCTGCCGGAGCCAATACTGGCCAGTCGTTTCAGACGTGGGCCAGATGTAATGGCCCAACAGGTCTCCGAGACGGTGATCCGGACAATACAGAACCGGCTGGTTGTACTGGAGCCGGACAAAATAATTTCGTTGACGCATTGGATATGGTGGCCGGTACAAGTTATGCCTTGTTAGTTAACAATTTCAGTCAGTCTGGCCTAGGCTTTTCTATTGAATGGGGTGGAAGCGGAACCTTCCAAGGTCCTGAGCCTGCTTTTGATGTGTCTGCCGTGCAGGCATTCGAATGCGATAAGACGATCATCTTCAGTAATCAATCCCTGGCACCAACAGATAGTATAGTTCATTATCTCTGGAATTTTGGTGCAGGGGCCAATCCATTATTTGATACAACTCAAGGACCGATTGCCGTAATCTATGAATCCTTTGGGGCTAAGAAGGTGGCACTCACGGTGACAAGTTCTAAAGGTTGTGTTGTCACAGAGATACTTGATTTTTATATCGAACCATGTTGCCAGGACACATCCACACTCTCAGTGCAAGCCAATATTCAGGATCAGATTTGTCCTGGTACAGCGACTGGTGTTATTCAGGGTGTAGGGGTCAGTGGCAGCCCGGATTATCAATACAGTCTTGACTGCGTCAATTATCAACCTGCCAGTGTATTTCCTTTCCTTGAACCTGGTTCATATACACTGTGTGTCCAGGATCAAAAGGGATGTGAAAGTCAGATAGAGGTCACCGTACTCCCGTCTGATGGATTTACAGTCGAAGCCGGTGATACCATATACATTCAACTTGGTGAAACCGTGGAACTCAATGCTATCCCTCAGCCATCACTACCATCAACAGTGACCTGGAACCTTTTGAATACACTTTCCTTTGATGGTGAAGATGTCTCCAGCCTGCTCAATCCTACTGCACTGCCTCAGCGAACAGGATGGTACGTTGTTACGATTACCAATGATGCAGGTTGTGTGACCTCGGATTCTGTTTTAATCATTGTGGATCCGTACAAACCGATTTATATTCCAAATGTCATCTCTGCTAATGGGGATGATGTCAATGATCGGGTTACCGTCTATGGTAATCAAGCCGCAAAACTTTTTGGCGTGCGTCAGTTCCAGGTGTATGATCGATGGGGTGGTCTGTTGTGGGAAAGATTGGGTTTTGAATTGAATGATCCTTCACTCGGATGGGATGGGACACAGAAGGACGGGAAAGCTGTCAATCCTGGCGTTTACACCTATATAGCCATTGTAGATTTTATTGATGAAATACCACTTACATTTCATGGCACAGTTACTGTATTGAGATAATCTGCTCCACGGCACCGGAAATGAAACAAGTCTTTTTTCTGCTCCTTTTATTGGCATTTGCACAGTCATGTGTTGTGGATCAGGCCGATTTATCCCGGTACCTGACATCAGGAATTGAAAATGTGGAGGAAGCAAAGAATATCGAAGTCATCTATACAGATAGTAGTTACACTGTCTTCGTTCTTAAAGCCCCTGTCTCGCGACGTATTTATCAGAGACAATCGGTAATTGAAGAATTCCCAGAAGGAATCGAAGTAGCCTTTTATGATAAATCCCGTACACCCAAAAGTTGGCTTACCTCAGATTTTGCAGTCAGAGACCAGGCTAACCGCAAGATCACGGTGCAGAAAAACGTAGTCCTCAGAAATGACAGTGGCGAACGACTCGATGGCCCAGAACTCATCTGGGATGAAAAGACTAAAGAAATCTATACAGACCGTTTTGTCAGGATCACGAGGGCTGATGGCAGTATAGTCTACAGCTATGGCTTTAAATCCAACGAAGGATTTACCAGATACGAATTGAATGCGGTTTCAGGGGATATGAATGTCAAAGAGGTCACAGGAGAATCTGCAGATTCACTTCACCAGGAAAAGCCAAGACTTCAACCTCATCCAATTCCTGTAAAGCCTTCACCTATGTCCATTCAAGACAGAAAGGGTAAAGTGAAAGGTGAGTTGTGAGTGTTGCTTGTACTGAGCGGAGTCGAAGTAGAGACGTGAGTCGTGAGTGTGTTAAAATATTCGCGAAGCGAATATTTTAACTTCTAACTTACTTTCTCCCAGCCATCCTCCCCAGTTTAGCATCTCCATTAAGATCCCCGATCTTGATACCAACAAAATCAACTAAGTGCGGGCCTTGTTCCAAATGCTCAATATTATAGACTTCCTTAAAGGCCCTTATATCCTGCCCACTCATATCCTGTGGCAAGGATCCGAATCGCCAACTGGTGTTTCCAGGAAATGTAGTAATCGAGCCAAGTAGTACCTTTTGTAATATGACCAGATCCAGCACATTGACGCTCCCGCTGTGATTGACATCTGCTGCGATATATTGATGCAATGTCGTGAAAGGGGTGATTCCTAACAGATGTTTCTGCAAGTGGATTAAGTCAATAGCGCTCACGCCATTTAAGATATCATCATTTTTATATCCCCGCATATAATAGCCATTGCCGCTTTCACGATGAGGAAATGAATAACGACCTGATGCACTCGTTAAAGTGGTGTCCATATTTGCAAAAGATGAATTACCCGACAATTGAATTTCTACGTTGGGAATACCTTGTCCTGTTTTGGTGATCACGATACCTGTGATGTCGGCATCCAAACTTTGCATCGGAACACATCCACCATAGATACATAACTCATCAATGTCCCATGCTGAAACCTGCGCCCCGTTACCCACCGGGCAGTAGGGGAAGAGTTCGATGCGGAACAACGAAGAATCTGTAACCCGGAAGGTAGTATCGTTTAGGAAATTAAAGGACTGGAGTGACCAACTTGTAGTTGTACTGATTTCTTCATTCCGGTATATTTCTGCTCCGTTTTTTAATACACGGATACCATATTAGGTAGGATAATTATTGGGTCCGGTTCCACCATCGATCCAGGAATAGTTGGTAGGTGCTTTTTCAAAAAAATCGAATCCCGTCAGCATCACTACGGAGTCAGGTTGTGGATTTATTTGGACTTCGATGATCAGTGAAGACGGATGTCCTGGTTCATAGGAGCACAAAGGATATGAACTGATACACATCGCCACAGATTCATCTACACCAGGTGTACAGGAATGTTTGTTTTCCTGAGGTGGGGACCTGAATACATTTGTTGCGGTGACCTCTGCACATGTCAATGGCGTTGGATAGTCAGGAGTAAATTCCGAATAATCCATATTGGTGCCATTGGACATATAGGACTCACATGCTTCGAGACCATAATAAACGATAGGTAGGCATGGCACGAAATCCACCCGAATCGTATCTGTAACATTACCGCAGATGCTTTCTATATCCACCCAATAGGTCCCTGATTGATCAATCGTTTTGCTGAGTCCTGTGGAGCCATCATTCCAGGTGATGTTGAGAGGTGCACAGTCTTTCGAAATATCAATAATCAGATCAATGGATTCACCGGCACAAAGTGTGGTATCGCTGCCCAGAAGTGACAATCTCATTCGATATGTCATCGGAAGTGTAACGGGTAGTACGGATGGAACTATTACCTCATGGTCGAGCTCTTACTCGATATCCTCATCAGCCATTACCGCCAATAAAATTGATGGAATTTATAATGAGGATAACGGGTATCTTGCCATTACCTATCGAAATTCCACTACTAATTACTTTGATGTTGCTTATACATCAGATTTCGGAGCCAATTGGACTATTGTAGAGAATATCGCCAGGGGGCGGGGAGCACCTAGTATGTGTAATGTAGAGTAAGTTAGGGGTAGTATTTTAATCGTAATCATAACAGACCACATGTAGGGGTTCAAAATTTTGAACCCCTACATGTGGTCTGTTATTTTAACTCCTACCTGCCAAATGCTATTGGTTCGGCCTTTCAGGCGCATCTTTGGGCTATATTTCGACTTCCTCAACAAAGCATAGCCCACCAACAACTAGTTTCTATCTGCTAGTTTCTAACTTCTAACTTTGATATACCTATCTTTGATGTCCACATGATTTTACTTATCCTGATTATATTTTTGACGCTGGCGTTGTCTGCTTTTTTTTCGGGTACGGAGATTGCTTTTATTACAGCCAATAAGCTTGGAGTGGAGATAGAGCGTGATAAGGGCACGCGTCGCAGCAAATTGATTTCCGGATTTTATAATCAGCCAAAAAAATTTCTCAGCACCATACTCGTAGGGAACAATATCGTACTGGTCATCTATACGTATTCCATGACCCTATTGATAGAGCCGGTGATCGTATCGTTTATTCCTTCAGAAGTTCTCCGTTTGATCATCGTTATTTTGGTCTCGTCACTTATCATCCTGTTGGTGGGGGACTACTTTCCAAAGATCATTTTCCGCACCTTTGCCAACAGGACACTCATGCTTGTTTCATATCCGGTTGTCTTTTTTCAATGGGCCTTGAAGTTACCCGTTTGGGTGATGTTGTCGGTATCCAACCTGCTGATGAAATATGTCTTCAGGGTCCCCATCAACCACGTTGAGGATGTCTTTACAAGGCTTGATCTCCAGGATTATGTCGAAGGTTCACTCAACAGGGATCAGGACGAACTAGAAGCTGATATGTTTAAGAATGCGCTGCAGCTCAAGAACCTGAAAGCACGTGAATGTATGGTGCCCCGGACCGAGATTGTCCATGTGGACCTGGAGGACGGTGTGGAAGAACTCAAAAAAATATTTATTGAAACACGCCACTCGCGTATTCTTGTATCCAACAGGGATATTGATAATATACTTGGCTATATACATCATCAAACGTTATTGCAGGAACCGATGGGCATTGAAAAGATGATCATCCCTATCCAGCATATCCCTGAAGTGACGAGTGTATTGGATATTATGACCATGTTTACACGCCAGAAAAACAATATTGCCGTGGTGGTGGATGAGTTTGGAGGTACGGCTGGCATCATCACACTTGAGGATATCACAGAAGAAATCTTTGGAGAAATAGAAGATGAACATGATCAGGAGGATTATCTCGAAGAAAAGATCAGTGAAACAGAATATCTTTTTTCTGCAAGACTCGAAATTGATTATCTCAATTCAAAGTATCCTGCACTTAAATTTCCGATAGGGGAGTATGAAACCCTCTCCGGATATATTGTCATGACATCGGGTGCCATACCTGAACTTGATCAGGATTTTGAACTTGACGATTACCGCTTTGTCATTGAGAAAGTAACCGACAAGAAAATTGAGGAGGTAAGGGTCTTCCTGATTAATAACTACGATTAAATGTTATTCAAACCAACTGACGCATTTCGTCCTCCCGCAGCTACCTGGTTGTATATATTTTTTACAGTATGATGATTATGCTTTTTTGATTCAGCGCTATAGGATCAATGAAATTGTGTTATAGATGACAATCCTGATAGATCCCTATGTTCAGAAGACAGTTGAATGACCTAATTAATCTACTTTTGATAGATGCAGTTTACAGAACGTCTGTCTATCCGGATAGGTAAATACCAGGCAACCATAGCAATGGTGCTCTGGTCGTTTGCACTACCAGGACAGTCGGATTCAACCTTAGTACTGGAAGAAATCGAAGTTACGGCTCAACGGATTAATCTGACAGAAATAGGTAAGCACACGGATGACCTCGATAGCCAGTTCCTGGGGATGAGGCAATACAATAACCTCGCTACCGTATTGGCAATACAGACACCTCTTTATGTCCGTAGTTATGGAAGCGGCACGCTCGCCACCTTGGGGATCAGGGGTGGAAGCGCATCCCATACCCAGTTACTTTGGAATGGTATTCCTTTACGTAATCCTATGCTAGGTATGGTTGACCTTGCCTTGGTGCCTGCTTTTTTCACGGATGAAGTGGCTATTCACTATGGAGGGCATGGAGCTGCTTTTGGGTCAGGGGCAGTTGGGGGCCTTATTTCTCTTTCAAATGAAACTTTAAGTACTGATGATAATCTGAGCCTTCATCTTTCTGCTGGTAGTTGGGATGCAATGCTGGGAGAACTAAAAGCAAGTTACGGGTTGAAGAAATTCAGGTTTTCTACGCGGCTTTTTGCCCAGAGCGCAGAAAATAATTACAGGTACCGGCTTGCTGGCGGAATTCCGGAAAAAAATCAGGTACACAATGAACTCAGGAATGTTGGCCTGATGCAGGAGTTCATGTGGTCAATGCATGAGCGCGAACATCTCACTGCAAGATTGTGGTACCAGGAAACCGACAGACAAATACCGCCTACCTCTACACAGACGACCAGCAAATCCGCACAACAGGATGAAAGTCTACGAATGTCTCTGCAATGGACAAGACTAGGCGATAAATTTAAATGGCAGGTGAAGACAGCCTGGCTGGATGAGAATATCGATTACCAGGATTCATTGATTCTTCTTTTTACGCAAAATCAGTTCCGCACTTGGTTAGTTGAAGCTGAAACTACAGTTCGCCTGGCCCCGGGATTAAACCTTGCAGGCGGTGTGTATACCGAAATCGTGGAGGCGCAGTCTGTAAATTATGAAGCAGGCACCTCACGCCATCAGCACGCAGCGTTCGCCTCTCTCGGCTACCTACATGTGGATTGGGTTTGGAGATTCCAGATGCGTGAAGAATTAACGGATGGGGCCTGGTCACCTCTGCTGGTCGATTTATCCGCCGAATGGTCAGGTATTCGGCATATTACGCTGAAATCAAGTGTCTCCAGGAATTACAGAATACCCACCCTCAACGATCTCTATTGGAGACCAGGCGGTAATCCTGAACTTCAGCCTGAAGAAGGATGGACGCTTGAAGCAGGCATCCACTATTCAGGGACTAGTCAAAATTTAGTACTGACCACTTCCCTCACCGCATTTACACGAAATATAGACCAATGGATCATGTGGATGCCACCCACTAAGGATATACGTAATTACTGGTCGCCGATCAACATAGCGGAAGTGTATAGCCATGGACTGGAAGCGCGTGGCAATATGGAAATCACAGCCATGGACTGGCATTTTAATTTCAATGCAGGGCTTGATCTGACTTGGTCGAAATTTGGAGGTCCGCTCCCTGAGTTTATGATCCAAGAAGGCGACCAACTCTTCTATGTGCCTGTTGAAAACATCCTTGCAGGTATCCGCATCGAAAATGCCCAATGGTCCGGGTATTATTATCATCATTGGTTCGGCTCTTCGACAGGAATAAATGAAGATGTCCGGGCAGGTAATACTGGTTCAGCAAGTCTTAATTTTAACTTTTTACAACGCAAACTCAAATGGTCGTTGTATCTTCAAGCCGACAATGTATGGAACGTGCCTTACAGGATCATTGAACGAAGACCAATGCCCGGAAGAAGTTTTATGGGAGGAGTAAGGTTTTTGTTTTTATAACCTTTGAGAAATCAATACATTTCAACCCGGCAAATCTCCTTGACCGTGGGAAGTTTTTTATCACGAGGCTCAGCAAGACGATAATGAACAAGACTTTTATAAATGCATTTTTTACATTGCTCTCTGTGGTGTTCTGTCTCCCTTCAGGCTATACACAGACCATGGCAGGATTTGAAAACTTCAACCTCAAGCCAGGAGAATATTTAAACAATGCTTCCCCTGAAACTGGTTTTCGCAGTGGCTCCATTGAATTGCCTAATTTCTATGATGCGGAGTTTAATTATTGGGCCGGATGGGCGGTTTCTGCTGACACAAATACGATAACTCCAGGATTCCTCAACCAGTATAGCTCCATATCTGGTGCAGGCGCACTCGGTACGTCCACCTATTGCATCGGTTACATCTACGATCCGATCATCGTGCGGTTGCAACCAAATTCTATTGGCAAACCAATGATCGGGATGTATATCAACAACAGCACTTATACGTATCTCAGCATGAGGGATGGAGATAGCTTTGCCAAAAAATTCGGAGGAGAAACCGGACTTGATCCTGATTTCTTATTGCTGACGATCAAGAAATATTCAGGAGGTGCGATTGATGATGACAGTATCAATATTTATCTCGCCGATTATCGCTTTCCACAATCCAAAAGAGACTATATTCTTTCAGATTGGACATATATTGACCTCACCAAACTGGGTGAAGTGGATTCCCTTGAGCTCAGGATGACCTCCAGCGATGTAGGTATTTTTGGAATGAATACACCGGCCTATGTGTGTATAGATCAGGTCAGCACAGACAATTTGCTGTCAGCTTCATCCCTGAATCGCAGGGGAACGGAATTAATTATTGGCCCCAACCCGGTAAATGAAACCTTGTATATCGATGTTCCTTTCAAAAGTATATGTTCCATTTCGTCAATACAGGGCGTTCAACAATGGTCGCGAAAACTCGAAACCGGGCAACATCAGGTAGCGGTCTCAGAATGGCCAAAAGGGATTTATGTGGTCACCTTGGATGGCGGCCATGCCATCAAGATCATTGTTCAATAACAGCGACCTTACGTCAAGTTTTTATTTCTTTATCAGGGTATAGAGTAGCTGATTGCGAGGATGAGCGGACTGGTGAAAACCACAATGAATTCATAATAAGTTATCGTACGCAATGACCCGCACGTTTAACCGTTATTCAGGGCAGGCCTGTTAAGCTCAGGAAGCTGCAAATCGGTTCATCCCGGTTTTTAGCCTGTTCGTCCTTGATTTCATTTTATTCTGTGGCAACAGTAAGTCTTTCCGGTCAATTTTGCTTTTATTTTGTGGTCAATGATTGAGAAAAGAAAATTCCTCATCTTTTGCATTTGGATCAGTTTTGCAGCATGGTCACATGCCCAGCAGGGACTTTTAATTGGGGAAAAAGGAAAAGCCAGCATCAAATCCGAAGCACCGCTGGAGCTGATTAAAGCAGAAAGCAATACCTTACGCGGGGCGATTGATCCTGCTTCAAAATCGTTTGCCTTTACGATCAGGATCAATAGTTTTGAAGGATTTAATAGTGAAATTCAACAAACCCATTTCCTGGAAAATTATCTTGAACAAAAAAAGTATCCCCAGGCCACTTTTAAGGGTAAATTTATTGAAGATATCCCTTTTGATACGCCGGGCACTTATTCCGTCAGGGCAAAGGGAAGCCTGGAAATTCATGGCATTACTAAAGAAAGAATCATCAGGGGTACCCTAACCCTAAGTCAAGGATCTGCAAGAATTCAGACCCATTTTCTGGTACCGGTCACAGATCACGGTATCAACATTCCAAAAATCGTTATGCAAAAAATTGCTGAAGAGATAGACGTTGAGATTGATATCGAATTCATGGAAGGCAAGGCACAATGAACCGGATCAGGCTAATAATATGGCTTGTTTTTTTTGCATATTCAGGTATTGCTCAGGAGCCCAGATTTATTCAACATGACATCGGGGATGAAAATGCCGGTCTGGCTATCAACATCATTATACAGGATAACCAATGTATGATCTGGTTAGGTACCGCCAGAGGTCTGGCTCGTTACGATGGTAATGCCTGGCATCCTGTTCAGCTAGGTAATCCTGATTCAGCATTCCAGGTAACTGCCTTGTTTGAAGATGCTTCACATCGTATTTGGATTGGGACCTCATCGGGTAAAATTTTCTATCTGGACAAGTCCAGAAAAATGCATGAATTTGAAGTGGATGAAGGATGTCCTAAGAAATCAATTTCTTCCATTGTACAGGATCCCCTTGGCAATATCTGGTTTGCAACGTATGGTGAAGGGGCCTATGTTTATACTGGTTCACGTCTGTTTAATTTCGACCTTGATGATGGCCTTAGCGGAGAGGATATCTATACGATGATTTGCACACCCGAAGGTGATGTGTGGTTGGGAACGGATGATGGAATAACCATTTGCACTTTTGAAAAGGAATCAAAAAGCATAAGGACGTTAGGCCTCAAGGATGGCCTGCCAGACCAGATCATTACTGCCCTGAAAGCTGATCAGAAGGGCAACGTCTGGATAGGGACATTTGAATTTGGGGTCGTTTTTTTTGATGCTACAACACGACAGATCAGCAAGCCGTTCGAAACCATCCAAATGGATAAAATCACCTCCTTTGCCATTTTTGATGAACACGAAATCTGGATTGGAACCCATAGCAAAGGTGTCTGGCGTCACAGCCCTGAAGATTCGTTTGCAAAGCAATTGGTTGGGTTGCAGAATTTCAAACAAGGCCAGGTGAGCGGATTGCTCTCTGATGTGGAAGGGAATATATGGATTGTGATGTTAGAAGGGGTCCTGATTTCAGGATTTCGTCCTTTCGAATCATTGACCGTCAGTATACCGGAAATTCAAACGATTTATACGGATTCAAAAGATAGGCTATGGATTGGCACCCAAAGCGGACTTTTTCGTATCGAGCAATATCCGACTGAGCAATCAAAGCCTATCAGGATGCTTCCCCATATCGCATTGAACATAACAGACATCCTGGAAGACCGTTTTCATCACCTCTGGATTGGAACAATAGACAAGGGATTGTATGTGTATGATCCCGTCACCTCCAACGTAAATCATCTTGGATCGATCATCGAAAGAGGAGGATTTACAATTATGTCTATGGCGGCTACCTCAAAGGCAATTTGGATTACTACCCTTGAAGGAGTGGTTTCGTATCCGGCGGATCAGGATATTTTTAAGGAATCCAGTCCGGAGTTTCAATTATTGAGTGATCCCTGGCAGTCTAATCTGCATTTTGTTTTCCAAGTATATGTAGACAGTAAAGATCGGGCCTGGTTTGCAACAGATGGCAATGGTGTTTTCTGTATAGATGGGGATCAGGTCATTCAATATACCGGGCATGACAGCCTGGAAATAAAGACCGTTTATTCTGTTTGTGAGGATCACAATGGCCATTTATGGTTTAATTCTTCCGACCAGGGGTTGATCGAATTTGATGGTAATTCCTACAAACCACTCGGGGTAAAAGAAGGGTTAGAGAACCTGAACATGGCTTCTATTAATACCTGCGGCACCGGGGACATCCTCATCACTCATCGCAAGGGTATTGACCTTATGGAACCAGCCCGAAGGCATTTTATGTACTACAACGAAGAAATCGGAATCGAAGACCTTGCCCCTGGGCTCAATGCAAGTGCTGTCAATTCCAAAGGGCATGTATATACCAGCGGACTGAACAAAATCTTTAAATATTACGCTCCAAAGGACAAGTTGAGTATTCATCCGAGAACCCAGTTGACTGCAGTAACTGTCTTTGATAAGGAAATTGATTTTGCGACTGTAAATCATTTTTCACACGCGCAGAATTATATTTCATTCAGTTATGTCGGTTTGTGGTACACATCACCATCTGCAGTTAAGTATCTGTACAAACTGGATGGGTATAATCTTCAGTGGAAAGAGTCAAAAGACAATACGGCCTCCTATTCCAATCTGGCGCCCGGAGACTATACCTTTTCTGTCAAAGCGTCTGAGAATAATTTTTTTCTGGATGAACCCATTGCATCCTATTCTTTTTCAATAGCTAAACCATTCTGGCGGGAGTTCTGGTTTATCGGATTGATGACCCTTTTTTCAGGATCAGCACTTTATTGGCTGGTCAAATCTCGTGAAAGAAGATCCGAACGCCAGGCGCTGTTGAAGAAGGATATGATCGAATCACAATTATCTGCGCTGAAAGCACAGATCAATCCCCATTTCCTATTTAATAGCTTTAATACCCTGATTACGATTATTGATGAAAATCCCATGAAGCCTGAAGTTGGGGTGGAATATGTGGAGAAGTTGTCTGACTTCTACAGGAGTATTCTACAGTATAGGGAACAGGAGTACATTTCGCTGGAAGAGGAGTGGGAGTTAGTCCAGAATTTCACCTACCTCCTCGAAAAAAGGTATGGGCATAATCTGCGGCTCCACATGGATCCACCCCTGAAGGAGGCTTTTATCCTGCCGATGACATTACAGATGTTAGTGGAGAATGCAGTGAAACATAATATCATTTCTGAAAAATATCCGCTTGATCTTTTTATAACCTGCGACCAGGATGGATATGTAACGGTAAAAAATAGCCTTCAGCCAAAATCAAAGCCAGAACCATCAACGCAATTTGGTCTCCAGAGTATCATTAGGCGTTATCAGTTACTGAGTGATAAGAAAGTAATCATAGAAAAGAGTGACACCTCTTTTGTAGTTCGCATCCCAATCATTAAAAAATCAAACACATGAAAGTATTAATCGTTGAAGACGAATCAGCCGCTGTGCGCAGACTGCAGAAATTATTGAGGGACACAGATCCGGATATTGAGATCCTGGGGGCAGTGAGCAGTATCGAATCAGCGGTAGAGTGGTTGACGGCCAATCCGGCCCCGGATGTTATACTGATGGACATCCATCTCGCCGATGGATCAAGTTTTGATATATTTCAGAAAGTGAACATTACCTCACCGGTCATTTTTGCAACGGCCTTTGATGAGTATGCACTCAAAGCCTTTAAAGTGAATGCTATCGATTACCTGCTCAAACCGATAAAACAAAATGAACTTGAGCATGCATTGCAGAAAATATCAAAGGATAAGCGGAAAGACAATGAAGGTGAAGACCTGATTCATAAACTGGCTGAGGCGGGGTTTATTAAAAAAAGTAAGCGCATCCTTGTCAAGATGGGCCAGGCCATTAAACTGATCGATCTGGACAACGTGGCTTATTTTTATTCAAGGGATAAAATCAGTTTTGCCGTTTTGCCCGGCAATAAACGATATCCGCTGGACCAGAGCCTGGACCAGATTGAAGGGATGGTTGATCCAACCCATTTCTTCAGAATCAACAGGCAGTTTATTGTCAAGATGGATGCTATTGATGAAATGATCGCCTATTCCAAATCAAGGGTCAAGTTGAAAATGAACCCACCGACAGAGGAAGATGCTATCGTCAGCAAGGAGCGATCTCCTGAATTTAAAAAATGGCTGATCGGTGGTGAGAGCTAGATGGATCTGATACCTCCTATAAAAAATGGACCCTGACCATTTAATTATGGCCGCCACTACCGCTGCTTCCATCAAGTAACTGGACCTCAATTAGAGGATTTTTTATAGAAGATCAATGGGTTCGGGTTGAATCCTGGCAAACTATTTGCAGACTAAATAGGAGTGGGATATATTAGAATTTTATAAGAAATCATTGGATGTCAGTTTGTATATATAATTTTGCCATTTATAATGGCTCTAACTCACCACATTATACAACAAATGGTTCATGAACAAGATATTACATATTAACATATTTATGTATTTATTGAGTTTGGCTCTTCCAGGCGGAGTCCAGGCACAAACCCCTGCCGATGGACTGATGATGGAAAGAGGCCAGATCTGCTTTGCAGCACTTTATACCCATGATACATGGGATGAATATTGGGAAGGCACACTCAAGCGTACAAATGGAAATATTGGCACATTTACCCGCCAGACAGTTATGCCAATGTTTGCCTTAGGATTGTCTGACCGGTTAAATGTCATCGCAGCTTTGCCCTGGGTCAAAACGCAGGCAAGTGGTGGACAGATGAGAGGTGTTTCCGGCTTCCAGGATATTGGCCTCTGGCTAAAAGGCACAGCTTATCAGCACACTTTAGGTTCTGGCACTCTATCCTTGTTCGGCGTCATTGGTTTGACCTTGCCTACGTCTGATTACCTCGAAGACTATGCGCCTTTTAGCATTGGGTTGGGATGCCCGGATTTTTCAATCAGGGCTACACCGCAGTACCAGCTTGATATGGGTCTTTACATCCGTGGGACAGCGGCATATATGATCCGCGGCAATGCGACTATAGAAAGAGATTATTACTATACCACACAGGGTATTTATTCAGACGTGGTGGATATGCCAAATGCCATGTCCTATGCAGCCACCCTTGGTTACTGGTTGTTTGATTATACCCTTCAGGTTGAAGCTTCGTATGACGGGCTTAATTCATTTGGAGGTTATGATATCCGACGCCAGGATGCCGGATTTCCTTCCAATCGAATGAATTACACCAGAGCCGGCATGTTTATTCATTATTATCCTTCGTTTTTGCCAGGGTTTGGTATAGTTGCTCAGGGTAATCAAATTTTGACAGGAAGAAATGTTGGACAATCAACTGCTTTCACCGCGGGTATCACTTATCAGTTCGGAATTTGGGGAACAAGGGAGACCGCTGATGCTGCCAACTGATTAAGGCATCTCCTTTTTATCACACCACAATTCAACTAAAATGAAAAAAAAAATAATCATTTTCCCTACGATACTGCTGGCTTTCGCAACTCTGGTAGTATTCCAGGCATGTGATGAGGATCTGCCTAGTAATTACGCATTTGATCCTTATGAGTTTGCATCCCTTGATGAAAATGGAGGTGACTGGTTACCAAATCTTTTAACCAGTTCTGCCCAGATCGGAATTCCTGCCCCTACAGATGCAGGGTCGGTTGAATTTCAGGCAGAATTAGCTTCACTCAAATCACTCTCCGCGCAATTGACCGGCGAACAGAAAGCAGCCGTTGATTACTGGGGTGGAGATGGGTTGATCCGTTGGAATGAAATCGCAAGAGAACTCTCTGCAAAATATAATCTGACACCTGCACCAAATGGAGATGGATCTTATCCTGCTCCGGATCCAGATAATCCCGGCAATTATCCACTTTTTCCATTTGCACATCCGCCATATTCAGCAAGGGCATTCGCTTACTGGGCTGCCGCGCAATATGACGCTTTGATTACTACCTGGCATTATAAATATCAGTTTAATCGCCCAGCGGCCTTCAATGCGGATGGTTCGATTACTACTCATCTGCCACTCAATAACCTTCCAGGTTATCCTTCAGAAGGTGCCGTGATCGCAGCTGTATCAAAAGATATTCTCACGGCAATGTATCCTCTTGAAAAGGATTACATAGCGCAAAAGGCCGTTGAACACCAGAACAGTCTGATGTGGGCAGGGATGAGTGTTGCCAGCGACATCACCGGAGGTGATTCACTTGGAAGAGCCGTTGGAAAAGTTTTTCGTATGCGCGCTGCTTCGGATGGGATGAAATTTGCGCAAAGCCCAAGACCCGTATCAGATTCTATCCGGGATGCAGCTCAGGCTCGCTTCGGTTGGCACTGGGAAAATATGGAGACACCAACAAGGCCTGTTGGAATTACACCTTTATACAGTAAGGTAAAACTCTGGTGTGTTCCCAATGTAGTAGCCGTAAGACCTGCCGGCCCGCCTGCCCCGAATTCCCCGGAATTCCAGACCGCAGCTAATGAACTCAATGACGTGCTTGATAACCTGACAAATGAACAACGTAAAATCGCCAACTTCTGGTCTGATGGTCTGGGTACGTATACGCCACCAGGACATTGGAACAGGTTCGCCTGCGAATCAATTGTAAAGAATCGGTATAATCCACTGAGAGCAGCACGTGTGCTGGCATACCTCAATATGGCGATGCAGGATGCAGGTATCGCCTGCTGGGATGCTAAATACTACTTCCATTATCCAAGACCTATACAGGCTATGCCAGGGTTTAAAACTATCCTTGGAACACCTAACTTTCCAAGCTATACCTCCGGACATTCCATGTTTTCTGCCGCAGGTGCAGAAGTCCTTTCGTATATATTTCCTGAAGAAACGGCCACTTTTCAGAATTATTCTGATGAGGCTGCCTTATCAAGATTATATGGAGGTATTCATTACAGGTTTGATATAGAAGATGGCAATACAAGCGGCAAAGCAGTAGGCCAGGATGCTATCAAACGTATGCGAGATGACGGGGGAGAATAATCCGTTAGATATCTAATAAGTTATCGAGGGTCTATGACAAAAACTACAAACCTTTTTATTTCAATGACTTTCGAGTAAAGCGGAAATTAATCCCTTCACCATCTAGCGCTGTCACGCCGACATCAAGTGTATCACCCGGTGATTGTATTATTTCTTTTTCCGGAAGGATAGGTTTAAAATGATAAACTATGCGCTGAGGAAAATCATGCAGCGGGTTTTCAAATACAAAATGATTGTTCGTGGAGGACACCATTTTGAAAGCGACCGGAGTTCCATTCTTTTGATTGGCGACAGTCGGTACATACCAGATTTGTTTGCGATCCGTATACAATTGAATGGATTCCAATAGCGTCGTATCCGATCCAACCAGCTTCAAACCCGTTCCGATCATCATGGTGCGATCTTTTTCTTCCCATGTTTCGAGTCTATAGCTACCATTAGGATTGGGCATTTCCCATGTCCCGTTAAGCCAATCGAAGGAATGTATGCCCGGCGAACATCCCCAAGTATGGATCACCACCAGCATGAGTAGCATCAGTCTATTCCGCATATTTCCAAATAGTATTTCATGTAAAATAATCAATGATTATGTACAACCCAAATCACTGTCCTTCAATCTCTGCAGACAACCTGTCTAATTTGTGTTCTGCCATCGTCAATGTCAATTTTAGATTTGCATTTTTGTCACGTGCATTCAGGATGACTTGAACTTTTTCAGTGCTCGAAAATGCACGCTCCCTGGAATCAGGATTGACATCTCCATGAAGCATTACAAACAGTTCATGTAGTCTCTTCTTCCCATTTCTTTCGACCATTGCAGTTGAACAATAGTCTGCGATAAACAAATCTCCTTTTTCTGGCGTATAAGTTTTAATCAACAGAATAAATGCCATAGCGGTGTTCTGATTGCCATCAGCAGGAAAATCAATTGGGGGTATTTCTACCCAATTATCTTGTATTGGCATTTCCCCGGTTTTCAAGATTTGGATGATTTCATCATTCAGTCTGAATAGTCTGACATTAGCATCATTGGTGGCCGAAAACAAAAAGAAATCAGCTTTGGGAAACCAACGGAAATCAGCTTTGAAAATTCCGTTGCCCCCATTGTGCTGCACACATTCACCTTGCTGATCCACTGCATATCCATATCCATAATACGATCCACCACCCTCGTCCGTATAGGGTGAGGTCTGCAACTTCAGCAATTCAGGGGAGAGTACGGTATTACCTCTGAGTGCCAGATACCATTGGTACATGTCCTTCGCAGATATGAGTATTCCGCCATTAGCTTTAAGATTCCAGTAAGGCTCATTTTTATTCCATTGTTTGTCATGCGATGTACCCCAGTCTGACCCGTCAGCAGTATACCCATGGCAAAGTAACCGGTAATCTGCAACTGGATTTTGATAGCCGGCAGTGGTCATTCCGGCCGGACCGAAAACGTTTTCTTGCAGAAATGCACTATAAGGTTTTTTACTCACTTGCTCGATGATCATCCCTAGTAGCGAATAGCCAACATTGGAATATCCATATCCTGTGCCAGGTGCAAAGAGCAATGGAACCTGCCATGCCAAAACCTGAAATTCTTGTGTCGTGATAGCTTCATAGTCATCTCCAATCGCACCTGGAAAGCCTGCAGCATGAGTCAGTAGTTGATGTATGGTAATCTCTTGCTTATCCTCAGGGATGTTTTTAAAATAAGTAGTGATTTTATCGCTTAACCCTAGCTTACCCTGCTCTAATAATAGCAGAATGGATGTTGCTGTAAATGGTTTGGTGATACTGCCGATAGTATACAGGCTGGCATCCGTAAATGGGATCTGTTTAGTTCGATCTGTAAAGCCAGCTCCTTGATTGATGATTATTTTTCCTTCAGCGCCCATCATGACAATGCCTGAAAGATCCAATTGTCGGCTGAGATGTTCCTGTGCAAGTTTCCAGTTCCGCTCGGGAATGAGGTCAGACTGACTGAAACCTGAAAAAAGGATAAACAGTGCAGGAAGCAGGATAGTGATTCTTTTCATCATACGAACAATTTCGTACAAAACTAATTCACGCAGAGGTCTGTCTATCCTAATTTAGGTTAATTAACCTGAAAGACGTCACTTCCTCCATTCGGGAAGAATATATGTTGATTTCAATGCATTAGGAAAGTCAACTATTTTTTGCTTTTTCCATGTGTGTGTTGTCTATATTTGTGCCCTTTAAGCGTAGAACAGTCCGACAGTCTAGCTATAAGTCTTTTTCCCTGTTTTGGATTGTACCTGAGGAGTTAACAATAGCCGGCAGACATGAAATCATCGCACACCAAGGTCACAGCAGCCACTTTACTGGTCACACTGGGTATTGTCTTTGGCGATATCGGCACCTCGCCTTTATACGTAATGTCCGCTATTTTTGGGAAGAATGTGATCACTCCTGCACTGGTGCTTGGCGGTCTTTCCTGTATTTTCTGGACCTTGTCCTTGCAGGCTACATTCAAATATGTTTGGTTGACCCTTCGGGCGGATAACCATGGAGAAGGGGGTGTCTTGTCACTATACTCATTGATCAGGCGGACGGCTCCACAGTGGATGATATATGTTGCGATGATTGGTTGCGCTGCACTCCTGGCGGATGGGATGATCACGCCTGCCATATCCCTGACGGCCTCTGTAGAAGGGTTGAAAAGTCTGACAGATACGGTTCCTGTATTACCTATCGTGATTATCATATTGGTGGGGTTATTTACTTTTCAACAATTCGGCACAGATAAGATCGGAAAGTTCTTTGGCCCCGTCATGTTAGTCTGGTTCTCTATGCTAATGATTTTGGGGCTGTTTTCAATGGGTCAAAACCTGGAAGTGTTGAAAGCGGTCAATCCGGTTTATGCATTTAATGTGCTCACCTCTCATCCCGGTGCCTGGGTGATTGTGGGAGCTGTTTTCCTGAGTGTAACTGGTGCTGAAGCTATGTATGCGGATCTCGGACATGTGGGGAAAACCAATATTCGCATTACCTGGATTTTTGTCAAGTCCGCCTTGCTGATCAATTATTTTGGGCAGGGTGCCTGGGCTATCGAGCATATGAACGGGCAGATGTTAAATGGCTTGAATCCCTTTTTCGAACTCATGCCAAGATGGTTTGTGGGGACTGGCGTAGTCATCGCAGCAGGTGCTTCCATCGTGGCCAGCCAGGCATTGATCAGTGGTTCTTTTTCATTGATCAATGAAGCTGTCAAACTGGAGACCTGGTTCAGAGTGCAGATCCTGTATCCGAGTAAGCATCGGCAGCAGATATTTATTCCTATGATCAACCATATCCTGTTTATAGGATCCGTGGCCATTGTCTTATATTTCCAGACGAGTCTCGCGATGGAGGCCGTTTACGGTATGGCCTTGAATTTTACTATGCTCTCGACTACGTTTCTGTTGATCTTTTTTCTTCGCAAGAAGCTGCATTGGGATTGGATCAGAGTGGGCAGCATCACCGCCTTGTTTCTCGCCATTGAGATCAGTTTCCTCGCAGCCAATGTGCATAAACTGGCTCATGGTGCCGGTTTTACCATGGCCCTGATGGTCTTTTTTATATTGGTGATGGTGATACACTACCTGGCCAAACATGTATTGCTTCGCAAAAAGAAATTTGTCGACATCCATCAGTATGAAGATATCATTACCGATGTAAGCAATGACCTGGCGATCCCCAAGTATGCAACCAATATAGTGTATCTCACAAGTGCATACTCCGTCCACCGTATGGAAAAGCAGATTCTGAAATCAATCTACCAGAAGCAGCCCAAGCGGGCCGATGCCTATTGGCTCTTGCATTTTAATGAAACAGAAGTACCTTTTCAGCAGGAGTATGAATTTTATGAAATCATTGAAGGCAAAATTTTCAGACTAGATTTCAACCTGGGCTATAAGGTGAAGCCCAATGTCCGCGAGATGTTTTCGAATGCTATCGAAGAACTCAGCAAAAAGGGAATTATAGACTTGAAGAACAGGTATGAGAGTCTGAGGAAACATGATATCAGTGCTGACTTTCTTTTTATCGTCATGCGCAATACCTTCAATCTTGATTCCGATAGTCCGATCAGCGAAATCTTCCTATTGAATGCGTACAGTCTGCTTCAGAGAATCGAAGAGCCACCGGAACAATACCTGGGCATCGATCGCAATTCACTGTTGGTTGAATTTATAGCCCTCAGGTAAGAGAAGTCAAGCATTGATCTAACAATGGCCAGCATGGAGTGGTAAAACGTTATGTCGGAATCTCACCTTTACGTAAGGAATCACGAACAATGACATAAATGCAATGGTGAATGTCTATTTATTGATTGTGGTATCCGGATCGACAGACTCGCCTTTGACCTCTATGAGGGTGTCGTTCTTGTATCGGGCCTCATAAATGATGGAATCATCTAAGTTCCATTTGCGGATATAGCCATCGATCATTCCTTTGTTATAGTTACGCAAAAACTGAGGTTTACCGTTTTCATAAAATAGAGTATCCCCTCCATGCACCTTTCCATGCTCAAAGTATTGTACTTTCTTGATGTTGCCATTTGGATAGTAAATGACGGATCTTCCGGTCTGCATATCCGCTTTAAAGAGGCGCTCACTTTTTACTTTACCATCCTTGTAATAATCGGTCATCACCCCTTCCTTTCGGCCATTGATTTCTGTGTGCTTTCTGGAGATTTCGCCTGTAGGGTAATTAATGACAATTTCTTCTGTAGTAGGGGCACAACCCACAACAGCGGATAAGCATATGGTGGTCATTATCGCCAGACAAATGAGGTGATGGTTTCGCAGATAATAATTCATGAAAGCGTATTTTATAGAATGGAGCGTAAATACTTTCATTTGGGCGAAAAGCATTTAGGTATGCTGTAGTGTGTAAAACTAAAAAGAGACTGTGGGTTTAGGACAGTCTCTTTTTAAAAAATTTTTATACAAAATGTTATTTCTTCCAGGGAAGAGCAGTGACTTTACGTGCTATTTCAGTTCCAAAACGAACACCTTCAACACAATCCATATACCAATGCGTTCCGAGTAATACTCTAGACCATGCATTTTCATCAGCCATTTCTTTGAAACTGGAAAATGTACGAGGCACGCCAACAAAATCTGTGCGGCCCAAATGACAATTGTCAGTCATTCCATAGGAATAGCCGAAAACACTGGCTAGTGCCTCCGCACCTGCACCACCCATGGTTGAGTGACCAGAAGGATATGCAGGGAATGGTGGAACAAATCCAATATCACCGGTAATCGGGTTGTCAAGATTTGATTGATAAGTTGGATCAATTACTTTTAAGATATAACTTATAGGGCGCTCAACATTATAGTGGTATTTTGATGCCCAAGCGCCTACGGCTGCATCATTAAGGGCCATTCCTACTTTTGCATACATTTCAAGGGCAGTCTCGAGATTAGTGTTTTCCTTCTCAACTACTTGATTTCCGATAGCTACCCACCGTGGGCCAGGGCTAAACGTGAGGTTCAATAAGTCATCACTCCAGAATTCACCAATCCATTTTATCGTATAATCTAGATCAGCATTTTTGGTATAAGCTTGTAATGCCTGTGCGTAATATTCAGAGTGTGTATCTTCGCTATATTCCATAAAATAATGTGAAGGTGGCAAACAAACCTTTTGAGATTCTTTGAGCGCGAAAGTGCGTGCTTTTCCAAAGTATGGACCCATTGGCGATGTCGGACCAGGAAAAGTGGGTGCCCAGTCACCAGGACCGTCATAATGTTCAGCCCAATCATAGGTTTCATTAGTGGTCCAGTTACCAAACGGATTTTTATAAGCATCATGACCATAAGGATCAGTAGTTGACCATTCCCAAACAGCCAAACCAACTGCTTCACCGTATGTATTTGAACGGGTGAAAATTTCCTGACCAGCCGCGGCAAGGTACTTTTGATCGAGGCTGTTTTTCAGAACATCCCACTCATTTCGCACACCTGCCGGAGGTTCTTGTGTGAAAAAGTTGGGAAACATGATAGAATATACGCCTTGTACAACAGAAGGCCAGTGATAATCTTTGCCAGCTTCTATGTTTGGAATATTCAGGCCGTTGAATTGGTTTTCAAGTGAATTGTAATCAGGCATGCCCGTCACACAGGCTTCGTATGCAGCTAGTCCCATAAGCCCCAAGGCACGTGGCGCTGGCCCGGGTCTGTAACCTGTAGCATAGCGTTCGATATCAAGGAAAAGTTTGTTCCACTGGAGTGCTGCTTCTGCATCATATCCAGCTACTAATTTCTGATCAGTGAATTGTTGATCTTCCTCTTTACAGGAAACCACAAATAGGGATGAAATGAGTAGGAAAGCAGCACAAAGTTTTAAAAGTGTGCGATTATTCATGGGTAATTTGTTGAGGTGAATTAATGGTTTTCTATTTTGACGGACCAAAGTTAACATCATCTTTGCGCTATATAGGCCTTTTTGCCATTAGAATCTCCTTAGAAATGCGCTACTGTGACGAGAAAAGTACCATTTTTGAACGAATTTGAGCCGGTTTCTATGAAAGTATTACTTATTGAGGACGAAGTGAAGGCAGTACAATCCCTGACCAAAGGGTTGAAAGAGAACCATATTGAAGTGGATTTTGCCCTCGATGGTACCACCGGAACCGAACTCGCCCTTAAAAATGAATATGATGTCATCGTTTCCGACATTATTGTTCCCGGTATCAACGGATTCGACTTGACCAAACAACTTCGTTCCAAGGGCATCAATACTCCGGTCTTATTGCTTACAGCACTTAATTCAACCGATGACAAAGTGCTCGGCCTGGAGGTGGGCGCAGATGACTACCTGACCAAACCTTATGACTTCAAAGAACTTCTCGCCAGAATCAAGGCACTTTCAAGACGAGGCAAGGACAGTCTGTCCACTAAATCTGTGCTCACTTTTGCAGACATCGAAATGAACCTTTTAGCAAAGGAGATTTTTCGGAATGGCCAGAAAATTGAACTCACGCCAAAGGAATATGCCCTCATGGAGTACTTTATCCGAAACCAAGGTAAAGCCGTTTCAAAGGCGGAAATAGCTGAAAAAGTCTGGGATATTAATTTTGAAACAAGTTCAAATGTGGTGGAAGTGTATGTCAATTACCTCAGAAATAAAATGGATAAGCCGTTCCAGAAAAAACTGATTCATACCGTTTTCGGACAGGGATATATTCTGAAGGAAGATTAGAGAACAACTTGATTTGCTATCCGAATGTAGCAGACAGGGCACCTCAACAGGTTATTTATGCAGATTCGAGTACGCCTAACTTTGCAATTTATAGTAATCGCTGCCAGCATCCTGTTAGTAGCCTTCTTCTATATTCATTTCCAGTTTAAACTCAACCTCCAGGACGAATATTATGACAGCCTGAGATCAAAAGCACTCCTCATTGCTGAAATGGTGGCTGGAAAAAAGACAGATGAGCAGGAATTCAAAATCGAAGCTCCGACCGAAACAGCAAGTCCTCTTGTCGCCGATTATCCCGAAAACATTTCTATTTATACCCCGGAAGGAAAAAGACTTTACAGTTTTAACCCTGCGCCAAATGACATTATGCAGGCAGCGTTTGATGATGTCAGAGATTATGGGGAATGCCGCTTTCCGCATGGTAAATTCAGTGCACTGGCTATCCCATATCAGAATAAAGCCGGGGAAGATTATGTAGTCATTGCAGAATCTGTTTTTGATCAGTTACATCTGGATAACCTGACACAGATCCTCGTATTAGTCTTTCTTATTTCTATTACCCTCGTAGCCGTGGGTGGCTGGTTTTTTGCGCGTCAGGCGCTCGCACCGGTGAGCCGCATTATGAATCAGGTGGATGCGTTGCTTCCTACCGATATGAGCCATCGGCTGGAGACGACTAATCAGCATGATGAACTGTCGCGACTCGTCATTACATTCAATATGTTGCTAGACCGTATTCAACAGGTCTTTGGTTTACAGAAAATGTTTCTCTCTAATATTAGCCATGAATTAAAAAACCCGCTCAATGTAATCGTTTCGCAAGTGGAGGTGACCCTGCAAAAGGAAAGATCAGAAGAGGAATATGCCGCCACCCTTTCTTCAGTGCTATCAGATGTAAAGGAGCTGAATGAAGTGGCGGATAAACTCATGCAGATGGCTCGGATTAATTCAGACGGAGCCATGATCCGGTTTCAGCCTTTACGCATTGATGAGTTGATATGGCAGACCAAAGAAACACTGCTGAAAAATCACCCGGAGTATACCATCCACTTCGAAGTAGTCAATCTTCCAGAGGATGAACAAAAATTGTCGTTCAATGGAAATGAACAATTGCTGAGAACTGCCCTGATCAATCTCATGGACAACGGATGCAAGTTTAGTCCGGATAAGAAAGTGAAGGCAAGCCTTTCGTTTTCTCCCGAAGGAGCTATCATTATTGAGTTTAGAGATAATGGCCCGGGTATTCCACAGGAGGAATTACCGATGATCTTTAATGCCTTCTACAGAAGTCCTAGAACGTCTTCCATTAAAGGATCCGGTATTGGGCTTTCGCTAGTGCAAAGTATTCTTAAGCTCCACCGTATCGAGTTGAATGTCAACAGCCGGCCTGGTCATGGAACAACATTTATACTAAATCTTCCGGTCGTTGCGAAAGATGAAGCTATTAAGGGATAGCATGATGAACAAACGCTCCTCCCATAAGATCCGACGAATTTCATTTGGTACAACTGTGCTTGCAGGAACGGTAATACTATTTTATATTTTCGGATGTTATAGCTCCCGTACAGCTGAGGAGGAAGATGAGGTTGCCATTGCATTGGACTGGAATAAGTTTGTGCTTGTTGCAGAAATGCATACGGAGGGCTATAGGGGACCGGTCGTATCAAGAGCTTATGGGTATATAGGCTTGGCAGCTTATGAAGCTTCACTCCCAGGCCTGGCAGGTAATTTTCAATCTTTCTCCTCCCGTTTTGAAGGTTTGATCCTGCCTGACGCTCCACCTGTAGAGCAGTTTGACATCAGGACTTCTCTCAATGCCTGTTACGCTACCATTTTAAGTAAGTTTTTTCTTTCCGCACCTGATCCGACAAGACGCGAATTTGCGAAGTTGGCAGAAAGATGGGAAATGGTGATTGGTGATAAAATGGATTCAACATCTATAAGGCTTTCAAAAGCTTTTGGTCGTGAAGTGGCTATTGCTGTGTATACCTGGTCGTCTACGGATAGTCTTGGGTTTCGGGCCAACCATCATAATTATGACCGCAATTATGTCCCGCCGGTAGGGGATGGAAAATGGGTTGCTTCGATGGATTTTCCAATGCCCCCTTTGTTGCCCTATTGGGGGAAAGTCAGACCATTTGTTATTGCGACATCAAGCTATCAAGCAAAGACCCTTCCTGCATATTCAACACAGACAAACCAATCCTTTTATGTACAGGCATTAGAACTAATTTCACTAAATAAACCCTTATCGGCCGAAAATCAGTGGATTGCAGAATTCTGGAATGATGATCATCCGGGACTGACCTTCACACCTCCGGGGCATTGGCTTGCAATCACTAATCAGGTAATTGAAAAGGAGCATCCTCCAATTGAGAAGACCATGGAAACATATCTCAGAGTGGGTTTTGCGCTTGGAGATGCAATGATAGCCTCTTGGTATAATAAATATGAATTCAATCTTGAACGACCTGAAACATATATCCAAAAACATATTGATCCAACCTGGAGGCCATTCTCTCCATCCCCATCTTTTCCTTCCTATCCGTCCGGCCATGCGCTGATGGGAGCAGCATCTGCGGAGGTATTGACGGCAATGTATGGTCCGGGGTATAAAATGACAGACAATAGCCATTTTGGCCGCGAAGAATTTGCCGTTAAACCAAGAAGTTTTAATTCATTTGATCAGATGGCGAAGGAAAATGCACTTTCAAGAATTCTGTTAGGGGTGCATTGGCGCATGGATGCAGAGGAGGGATTACGATTAGGTGCATTGATTGGAAAACAAGTGAACCAGTTGGAGATCGAAAGGAAATTGACGGAGTAGTACCTTATGTCACCTTTTTCGGGAAAGATTTTTTGCCAAATGCTTCGAATAAGATGATGTTTGCAAATAACATCAGAAATGAATAGGCAAAATCATCAACGGGTACAGTGCCGATACGCACTCCAAAATTTTCTTCAGGATTATACATGACTACCGGGCCATCCGTAAACCCGCCTGTGAGTACTCCATTGACCAGCAGAAAAGGGATGCAGGTAACGATATAGGTCAGGTAGAATCTGCCTCGGTACCCCGGCTTTACAAATAACCAATGATAGAGTAAAAGGAAGCCACTTAAAAGGGTGGCTGTCGCCGTATAGATGTGTTCCCATTTCCACACCCCGATCACAAAAAAGAATAGGATGAGTATAAGCGTGATGGCGTTTTCTGCTCGTGCAAATGGTTCTTTTTTGATGACGGTGTTCAGTGACCAGTATATAAAAATGCAGGCAGCAGGAATGATGATAAAAAACAAACACTCTTCCCAGGGCAGGCCGAGAAGCTGAAATCCGGTGGTGTAACGTGTGGAAAAACCCCAGACACCTTGTTTTGTAAAATAGAAATCCCAGGCGATAAATAAAGCAGTAATCGGAATGTTTGCCAACAGTACCCTTAAAAACTGACTGTAAAATGAAGGTTTAGGAATAAAGCCAAACAGAAGAGGGAACACACCTGTAAAGGCAAGGAGGTATGCATAGAGCCACTTAGTTTCGAAACTTGATATTGGGTGGAGGGTATTGACATCGCTGAGCAGCTGACCCTGGTTTATTTCATTGGTATACCACATCAATCCGGTCAGAAACACAGCGAAGAAGATGACGATATATCCGAGTTTATCTTTGGATTCCTGCGGCCAAGAACTTAACGGGGCAGAAGGCATTACTTCTGGCGGGTTTTCAAAAATTTTGAATTGACCGCCAGTAACCCAAACGACTCACAATCTTCTTTCGTGGTTTTTGCATGATGAGCACCATGAGCTCTGAGTACCGCACGTGAATATTTGCTGTCAAGATGACGGAACCATTTGAAACGCCTGTGGATATATACGTCATGAATCAGGAAATAAATAGAACCATAAATGGTGATCCCCAAACCGATTGGAAATAACCAGGTCGCTGAGGTAAAGCTGCCTGTAAAGAGGCAGATAATGCCAGGGGTTGCAAAAACTAGAAAAAACCGGTCATTTTTTTCCCACCAGCTTCCGGAAGTATGGTCCTTTTTGTGATGATCCGCATGCCAGTTCCATAAAGGACCATGCATGAGAAATCTGTGCGCAGACCATGCTACAAATTCCATCATCACTACTGCGCCAAGGCAAAGAACTATAAAAAGTATCGGGCTCATTTATTTTTAAGATAAGGTCATTAATTTTTTTAACGCTTTTACAGCATGTTCAATTTCATGCGAACGGAAGATTGGAAAAGCAGCATCATTTTCTCCAGAGAACTTACGCGTATACGTTTTTCCTGAACCATGTGACTCGGTGTTTGTCTGATTTTTTTGAACAGCGTGAAATAATATACATAGGCCAGATATACGCCGAATTGTGCTGTATCTGGTAGCTGTAAAATCCCTTTGTAGCCTTCCTGAAAATCGAGCAGGATGTCTTTTTCGATATTGATTTTGTCTTCAGTCGTAAAATGGACAAAGTCCACATCAGGAAAATATACACGGCCCCGTTCTTCAAAATCTGCCTTCAGATCCCGCAGAAAATTTATTTTTTGAAAAGCAGCCCCAAGCCTACGAGCAGGTTCTTTGAGCCTGGTATACAAATCCTGATCGCCCTTGCAAAAAACGCCAAGACACATCAACCCAACTACTTCAGCTGATCCATAGATGTATTGATCATACCCTGATGGCGTATACGCTTGCTGAGTGAGATCCATTTCCATACTGTCAAGAAAGGCCTCAATCAGCGATTTATCAATATTGTAGGCATGAACGACTTCCTGGAAGGCATTCAGCACCGGGTTAAGACTGATTTTTTCATCCAAGGCGTGCCAAGTATCTTCCCTGAATTTGTAAAACAAGGAAGCCTGCGGATAATCATGAAAGGTATCTACAATTTCATCTGCAAACCGGACAAACCCATAGATGGCATATATCGGCGTCCGTATAGAAGGATCAAATGCACGAATCCCCGCCGAAAAGGAGGTACTGTATCGTTTCGTGATGAGGCGACTACATTCCTGACAGGTAGAGTTATATAATTCAAGCATATTGTTTCATCACTTCTTGTGCTACAATTTGTCCCGATATCAACGCCGGGGGTATACCCGGGCCCGGCACAGTAAGCTGGCCTGTATAGTATAAGTTACTCAATTTACTACTTTTCATCTTAGGTTTCAAAAAGGCTGTTTGGGTCAGGGTATTAGCAAGGCCGTATGCATTCCCTTTATAGGAGTGATAATCCGCTTTAAAATCATTGATGCAGAAAGATCGTTTATACACGATCCGCTCCTCAAGTGATTCGCCTGTCATTTCTTTTATCCGTTTCAACACCCGGTCGAAATAATGATTCCGGATTTCTTCAGTGTCCTCCAGATCTGTAGCAACAGGGATCAGTATAAAAATGTTTTCATGGCCTTCCGGAGCTATACTCCCATCCGTCCTGGATGGGGCTGACATATAGAACAGCGGATCTGTTGGCCATTTTTTATCGGTATATATTTCTGCACTATGCTTTTTGAAGTCGGCATCAAAGAAAAGATTGTGATGCAAAACGTTATGGAGCCGGCCTTTGATACCCAGGTAAAAGACGAGGCTGGAAGGTGCCATGACACGTTTATCCCAATAGGATTCATCATATTGTCGATAGGCTTTATCGAGTACCTCCTGTTCGAGATGATGGTAATCAGCACCCCCTATAATCACATCAGCTTCGATGACACGCCCGCTGCTGGTGATCAGTCTTTTTGCTTTTTTGCCTTCAACCTCAATTTTGGACACCTCTGCGTTGAATTCAAATTTGACGCCCAGCTCTTTGGCGAGGCTCACCATGGCATCCACTATTTTAATCATTCCGCCCTCCGGATACCAGGTGCCGAGAACCATGTCCGCATAATTCATCATGCTATACATGGCTGGCGTTTTTTCAGGCGTGGCACCTAGAAACAGAACCGGAAATTCAAGTAAGCGGACGAGTCTTGAGTCCTTAAACTTGCCATTGATTTCGCTTGACAGCGATTTGAGCAGTTGGAGTCGCAGACTCGCTTTAAGTATTTTCCAATGAAAATATTCAAACGGGCTATGTGCAGGTTTGAAGACGAATTCCTGCATCCCTGCTTCGTATTTATACTGTGCATCAGCAAGAAACTTTTTAAGATGTGTACTGCTGCCAGATTCGTATGTCTCAAACAGGGCATATAGTGCTTCCAGGTTTGCAGGAAGATCCATGACATCATCTTTTCCGAAATAAATGCGGTAGGATGGGTCTAATCTTATCAGATTGTAGTAATCAGAAGTTTTTTTACCAAAAAGGTTGAAAAATTGCTCAAATACGTCTGGCATCCAATACCAGCTTGGTCCCATATCAAATTTGAAGCCTTCTGCTTCAAATTGGCGAGCCCTGCCGCCGGGGGTAGCATTTTTTTCCAGCAAAGTAACTGAACAGCCCTCTTTGGCAAGACAACAGGCTGCAGATAAACCGGCAAAACCCGACCCGATGACGACAACTTTAGGAGACAAATGACCTGATTTATAGAATCGTTATTAAACCCTTAAACCTATTATAGGTTTAAAGTGAAGGAGTGAAATTTCAATTTTTTAATTCAGGATATGCTGGTGCAAAGGTAGCCAAATCAACCAATCCGGGCCAATAATGTTGATAAATAAACCTATAAACGACCATTCAGGACAAGCCTAACGGAGCCTCAATGAGTAATTTTAGGTCATTCTTTGATTCCCTGCCGATAGCAATGGCGTTGAGCCAGTATAGAGAAAAGTTGGGTTTTTTCATGGCTTTTGAATATTTCCGTTTGGAAGAAAGGGCACAGGAAGATGCTATCAGGATACGACCACCGCTGCAATTGCTGCCAGTGCCGGAATAGTCTGTACAAACAATATTTTTTTATCCGCCGTAGCGGCACCATAGATGCCCGCTACGGCTACACAGCCCAGAAAGAATAAACGCACGTTGTCTTGCCACGCCGGGTCAACAATAAAAAATGACCAAATCAAACCAGCAGAGAGAAAACCATTATATAGTCCCTGGTTTGCAGCAAGGGCTTGCGTAGGTTCGAAAAGATGTTGAGGAAAGGATTTAAAAACTTTCTTCCCTCTCGTCGTCCAGGCAAACATTTCAAGCCAGAGGATGTAGATATGAATGAGCGCCACAAGGGCTGTAAGCAGGTGGCTGATAAGTAGCATCATTTTTGGTTTACTGTTTTGTATGCACCAGTAAGATAAAAAATATCACGCACTCACCAAAAGATAAAAGCCGTCTGATAGATCAGACGGCCTTTACCTTTAACTTTTACCTGGATATTGAATATTGACTATTGAATCAAAGCAAGTTCTGTATCCTGACAAATCCTTTTACCTTCTGAAATCCTTGTTCACTGATACCGACCTTACGCCAATACAGGGCAGGTTAAGAATTTACTTTTTTTTTGTTACCGACCTTATGCCCCTACCCCTAAAGGGCAGGATAAGAATTTATTTTCGTTATTCCTTATTCCCTGGCCTTCCGTCGGTGGGATATACGCGGGCACCACATTCTTGACAGGCTTGATGGATTTCAGGTAGATCCACAGATTTGCAAGGACTTCCTCATTGATGGCTCCATAGTTTTGCCAAGGCATTGGTGGCGTGATCATCAGGCTACCATCGAGGCCTTTATATTTTCCTTCCCGTATTGCTTTTTTGAAATGATCAATGGTCCAGGTGCTAAGTCCTGTTTCATCCTGCGTCAGTAGTCTTTCGAATTGCTGAAAATGCAGAATGAAGCGTTGCATATTCAACTTGAAATGGGATCAACAGCCCTTGATAAAATCGTATACAAACAGGAATGCTTAATCCTCAGAAGTCTCCGCTTCCGGTAGTATACCTGTTTCATCTTCTTCCAGATCTGCCGTAAGCATTGAGGTTGGAAGCTGCTTTGTGGATTTCACACCTAGTTTCTTTAATTTCTGTACCCTGGAGATAAGGTTACCCTTTCCATCCTTTAGTTGGCTGATAGCCTGGTGGTAAGCGTCCTGCGAACGCGATAAATGCTTGCCGATGTCTTCGACAGTAGTTACGAAACCTACAAATTTGTCATACAACCGGGCTCCTTCAGTAGCAATCTCCACAGCATTTTTACTTTGCATTTCTCTCTTCCACAGATCAGCTACAATCTTCAGAACAGCTATCAGATTTGTCGGACTGATTAAAAGTATTCGCCTTGTGTAAGCGTATGCCCATAGATCTGGGTCGGATTGTACGGCAAGGATATAGGCAGGTTCGACCGGAATAAACATGATCACAAAGTCCAGGGAAGAAGTAAGCTCCTCATACTTTTTGGCACTCAACTGGTCAATATGCAGATTGATAGCCTGGAGGTGGCTGGCGATAAAAATGTCCTGTTGCTCTTTGGAATCAGCTTCTGAATAGCGCAAGTACGCATTGAGTGATACCTTGGAGTCGATGATGATGTTTCGATCATCCGGCAGTCTTACGATGATATCGGGGCGTTGATTTATACCCTCTTCATCTTTGCGGTTTTCCTGCACAAAATATTCCCTGTTTTTTTCAAGACCTGACAGTTCAAGGATTCGCTCGAGAATGGTTTCACCCCAGTCCCCTTGTTTTTTGGCCTGACCTTTCAGCGCGGAAGCAAGGTTGTTGGCTTCCTGACTAATCTTCTGGGTGTTTTCGATCAGGTCTTTTACTTTTTCTTCAAGTGAAAAACGTTGCTTGGATTCCTTGTCATAGGTTTCCTCTACCTTCTTCTTGAACGTGTCAATGTTTTCATTCAAAGGCTTTAGGAGTGCTTCGATGTTGTTCTTGTTGGCTTCGGTAAATTTGCCTGATTTCTCTTCAAAGATTTGCTGGGCCAGTTTTTCAAACTGTAGATGGGCAGTTTTTTGCATCGACAGGAGGTCATCCTTTTGCGTATTAAGCTTGTCAAGCAATGCAGCGTTATTTGCCGTGTATTCAGCCAGCTTTTGTTTCGTGGTGTTTATTTCCGCTTGTTGGGTTCTATTGGTCTCCGTTTGCTCGATCAAAGAGGAAGACAACTCTTTCAGGCGTTGACCATTCATATTGAGTGTTGCCTCAAGCGTAGCAGTCCGGGATAGGAGGGATGACAATTCAGATTCCTTGGATTCTGCCTTTTGGCGAAATGATAAAGTCTGTTCTTGCTGGCCGTAGAGCCGGTCTTCTGTTAGTTTTAGAGTGGATGTAATGTCATTGAGTTTTGTGGAAAGCGTTTCATAGTCCTCTTTGGGCACAGAATTGCTTTTGTGCAAGAGGTAAAACAACACATAAGCCACTACGAGGCCAGTTCCTGCTCCGATGAAGAGGGGGGTTAAATCCATAGGGCGAATTTCGACATTTTACCTGAAGTACATGATATGCTTGTCGGTCAGATCAGTTATAAGGCTGGTAATTCTGCATGGAGTTCCTGGCATATCCTATATTGGGTTTCATTCTATCGGGAGATTTTAATTTACGCACATATGTCAGACGCATCCAATCGATACAAACCTGCTTTGGAAAAGGCTTTTTCCCTCGGCAATGAATTCCTTGAGGGTGTTGATATGAATCCAGTAGGAGCCCGCTCTTCGTATGAAGGACTAAAATTGCTCTGGGACTGGAACCTCCCACAACAGGGTAAAGCGGCAGAAGCCGTTATCGAGGAATTGAACCGCAGCGCCCTCCCCGGCCTGAATCTCAATCAATCCGGCCGCTTCTTCGCTTGGGTCATAGGGGGCTCGCATCCATCCGCAATTGCAGCAGATTGGTTGACGTCGGCATGGGATCAAAATGCTGGACTTTATGCTTGTACACCCTCAAGCAGTATCGTTGAAGAGATTGCAGGTTCATGGTTAAAACAATTACTCCATTTGCCGGAACACGCCTCTTTTACTTTTGTGACCGGATGCCAGATGGCCAATTTTACTTGCCTTAATGTGGCCAGAAATCATCTCTTTCAACAAGCCGGTTGGGATATTGACAAGGACGGCTTTTACGGCGCTCCTCGCATCAGGATCCTCTGCGGAGATCAGAAACACAATACCATCACCAGGGCATTGCGAATGTTAGGCTTTGGTCGAAATGTTGTAGTTGAACTTCCATCCGATGAGTATGGGAAGCTGCATATTGACGAAGTTAAAAAGGAATTTGAACGTGACCAGGTTACACCCACCATGGTTATCCTTCAGGCCGGAGAAATACACACCGGGGCTTTTGATGATTTCGAGTCTATCATACCATTGGCACATAAACACAAGGCTTGGGTTCATATTGATGGTGCCTTTGGACTCTGGGCCGCCGCAAGTCCAACCTATGCGCATTTGATGACAGGTGCTGAACAGGCTGATTCATGGGCTACAGACGGCCACAAATGGCTCAACGTGCCCTACGACAGCGGTTATGCTTTTATCGCTCATCCCGCAGCACATTTTAAGACCTTCACAAGTCAAGCCGGATATCTGAAGGAGGATGGTAAAGCAAGAGATCAATACAACTGGACACCTGAACTTTCGCGAAGAGCAAGAGGATATACAACGTATGCTGTCATCAAAGAACTAGGTGTATCTGGCATTGAAAAACTAGTAGATCGCCTATGCCAACATGCAACCTCTATTGTGCAAGGCGCAAGTCAATTGCCAAATACTGAAGTGTTGGCTTATCCTATTATCAACCAGGGACTCTTGAGATTTATAAATCCTGAAGGAGGAGATGATGAATCAAAGCATGACCACTTCACAGAAAAAGTCATCGCATCGATCAATGCATCAGGTGAAGCTTTCTTTCAACCCTCAACCTTTAAAGGGAAACGCTGTATGCGTGTCTCTGTCAGTGGATGGCGCACCAATGAAGACGATGTCCGACGAACCCTTGCTGCCATCAAAGAAGCAATTGAAAGGGTTATGAACTTATATTCTTAAACCCTGAGTGAGATTTTCAATTTCTCACTTTTTACTTCTAAATCCCACTTCGACAAAGCTCAGCGCATCGCCTGAAGGGGACTTGAATTCTAAGATATGAATTTAGTCCCTTTAAGCTCCCTTTTATACACAACTCCTATATAGTCTCATGTAAAGGAATTGCTGTAAGATTAAATGGCATTAGCCGTTGCATGAGTTTGCTCCAGCAACCATGAGAATTCCAATAGGGTTCTATAATGGAATTCTTTTTTTAGTATTTCGTTGGTTTTCCATGTGGTCGCAGGAGTAAACTCCTGCAACGGCCCTACCGTTTTCATTGGTTTTCCATGTGGTCGCAGGAGCAAATTCCTGCAACGGCCCTACCGTTTTAGTTGGTTTTCCATGTGGTCGCAGGAGCAAACTCCTGCAACGGCCCTACCGTTTTCGTTGGTTTTCCATGTGGTCGCAGAAGCAAATTCCTGCAACGGCCCTACCGTTTTCGTTGGTTTTCCATGTGGTCGCAGGAGCAAACTCCTGCAGCGGTCCTACCGTTTTCGTTGGTTTTCCATGTGGTCGCAGGAGCAAACTCCTGCAACGGCCCTACCGTTTTCGTTGGTTCTTCATGAGGTCGCAGGAGCAAACTCCTGCAACGGCCCTACCGTTTTCGTTGGTTCTCCATGTGGTCGCAGGAGCAAATTCCTGCAACGGCCCAGCCCAAACCCTTTTTGATCATGCAGTTGGCCATCCTGGATGCGTTGAAATTTTTCAAATATCAGTCTGCTTTTCGAGACAGGAATTCCGATGCCATTATCCTGGAAAGAAATGAGAATGCCATCTTTTTCTGCCTTCGCAGATATTTCAATGACAGGTGGATGTTCAGAATATTTCAATGCATTATCAATCAGGTTACGGAATACATTTGTCAGATGTTGCCTATCACCATTGATTTCAAATCCATCAGGTATTTGTTGAAGGGATACAACAGCCTTTTTTTCTTCGATCTGCATTTGCATTTCCTCCATCCAAGTGGGTAACAGGTCCGTGACAAATCAAAGGAGCTATCGGGAATAGCTTTGTCATGTCAATTTTATTTTATCATTTACTAAATAATCTCTTATGAAAAGTCTCTTGATGGTTTTCTTTTTAATGGGTGGCTTAGCCATTTCCAATGCCTATGCACAGGCCTGCGCTCCTTGTCCTCCGGGGTGCTGTGTCGCAGCCTGTATATCAAGTGCAAGTGCAGATGCAAGTGCTAAACAGACATTGCTTCCGGGTACAACAGCATTTGCTGCCTGTTCTCCTGAGCAAATAGCCGTCTGCGAAAGCAAAATGGCTGCCTGCGAAGGGAAAAAGATGTCTAAGAAAGAAATGAAGGATTGTCAGGCAGTTTGCCAGTCAATTACTGCTGCAGCAACTCCTACCGGGCAATCAAAATTGGTTGCTCAGCCAGCCTGTGGAAGGAAACCGGCGCCAGCGGTAAAAACATCAAAGCAATAACACAGATTATTTTATCTGGCTTTTAACAAGGTGGTTCGGGAACAAAGGATTCCCGGCCACCTTTTTATTTTTAGAATCGGTGTATTAATTTTTTTCAGGACACTTCTTACACCTTTTCTTGCCTTTCTCTTTGTACTTTTTACAACACTTTTTTTTGCACCAGAGCGGTATGTCAGTATGCAGACGGATCAGGGAATGCGGAAATACAACGACTGGAAGTTGAATAAATCCAGGAGTTTCACTTTTTGTTAGAGAAAAGAATGAATGTAGCATTTTGAAATCGACGCTGTTAAATTTTTACTTTGCGAACATACGCATGCAACAGGTTCAGTATAAAGTTAATTCGATTGAATGAAATAGCCTCCGATATTTGAAATGGTAGGTATTGATGTAGCTATGGTCATCTAACCGTCAGATAGATCGTGTAGAACGAAGTAATAATAATGAACAACCCGACAACGAACATCAAAGTCCTTGGTTTGATAAACTTGATCAGGTATGGGCCTAAAGGAGCAGCCAGTACGCCTCCAAAAATAAGCCCAAGGATGATCTTCCAGCCTTCCAGCCCAAGAAAGAAAAGAAATACGCCAGTACTGAAAAAGGCCACAAAGAATTCAGCTGTATTGACTGTCCCAATCGTCATTTGCGGTGTCTTACCTCGATGGATGAGATTTGATGTCACCACTGGGCCCCATCCACCTCCCCCAATCGCGTCCAATAGGCCACCAAAAAACCCCAAAGGGGCGACTTGCTTTATTTCATCTTTGAATAGAGGCTCACGGATACTCTTTATTAAAATGATGATCCCAAGGATGAGCAGATAGCCGGCAATAAAGGGTTTGATCATACTACCATCCAATACTTTGGATAGCAGGAAAGCACCGATCATGGCGCCGATGATGCCCGGGATAGCAAGCCGGAGAAACAAATTTTTATCTACGTTTTTAAAATAAAGGTGAGATAACCCGGATACGCCGGTAGTAAATACCTCAGCCGTATGTACACTTGCCGATGCCACTGCAGGACTTATGCCCAGTTGAAGGAGTATGGTGGAGCAACTGACGCCATAAGCCATACCCAAAGTGCCGTCAATGAGTTGAGCTATAAACCCGGCCAGACAAAACAAAAGGAATTCTTTGTCGAAGGTGAAAGTCTGCTGCTGGTTTGAATGTAAAAATTCCCATATCAGCCACCCTATAAACATAAGCTTAAGGGCCAGGATGACAAACGTGATATGTCTGAATTTGAATTTATCCATGGTGACAAAGATGGTCTTTCGTTAATTATCAAACGCTTGTTTAGAGTAAAGGGTAAGTTATGATACCCATCCCAAGGCTTATTCCAATCCATGCAAGCATACTGACTTTAAGATAATGCATTGAAATGAAAGAAATGACGATCCAGCCGAATGGAACCCATACCATCTCGGAAGCTGAAGGAAATATTACAACTTTTCCAAAATATAGTCCCAGGGTCAGGATGACTCCCGCCACAGCTGCAGTGACATACCCTAATACGGATTTTATGATAGGGTTCGTTTGGGTTCGTTCAATGATTGGAGCTCCGATAAAAATGAATAGAAAGGAAGGAAGAAAAGTATAATAGGTCGTAAGGGTTAGTCCTAATGTAGCCATCCACATGTTGCCCTCAAACACATTGTACCCTGCCATAAACCCCACAAATGCAAGCACTATAATCAAAGGTCCCGGCGTGGTTTCACCCAAAGCAAGTCCATCTATCATTTCATGTTGGCTTAGCCATCCGAAGGACTCTACGCTCACATGTGCGACATAGGGCAATACAGCATATGCACCACCAAAGGTAACAAAGGCAGATTTAGTGAAGAAAACCGAAAGATCTTTCCAGAACCCAAAATCTTGTATACCCCAACCAAAAAGGATGACCAATGGAATCAGCCATAATAGGGAGAAGATAATAAGATTCAGTATCAATGATTTCCAGGATATGCCAACTCCGGATTTCACCGTATTCAGATTAATGAGATAAGATGATTCTTCATGATCAAGTATAGGTTTATGGTGGGCACCATGTCCTCCATTAACAGGAATTAGCCTGCTCAGAATTATGCCTATCCCCATCGCACCCAGAATAACAAGCGGGAAGGGAATGTTGAAAAAGTAAATGAGCGCGAAGGCAATTGTAGCGACTATGTAATGAATAGGGGATATGAGCGATTTTTTTCCGATTTTGATCAGCGCTACTATAATGATGGCTACCACTGCAGGCTTCAAAAATGAAAACATAGCTGCAATCAATGGCATATCTCCATAACTGACATAGAGATAACTTAGAATCCACAACATCACTGCTGAAGGGAAAATAAATAGCAATCCTGCAGCCAAACCACCACGAACACCATGTAATAACCAACCGGTATAGGTTGCTAATTGTTGAGCCTCTGGACCGGGTAATAGCATGCAATAGTTGAATGCATGTAAAAACCGACTTTCACTGATCCATTTTTTCTTTTCCACCAGATATTCATGCATAATGGATACCTGGCCTGCCGGGCCACCAAAGCTTATAAAACCAAGCTTTAACCAGAAGGAAAGTGCTTCAGTGAAGCTCGGATGCGCTGGGGCCTTAGACATATGGATTACATTAACTTCAATGTGAATTCGCGTTTATGTTTTTCAATACTGGTGATTTTTAGGTTGAAGGTCAATGTAAAAGCTGTGCATGGTATTTAGGTATAACTAAAGTGCAAATTTATGATATTATATATATTCTACCTGATAAGTATATTTAAATTATAAAAAAAGTCACTATTTACATTCCTCCCCATCTACTATTTTTTGAATTGTAAGGCATTCAAGTGTTCTAAGGGTTTGGTTCCTGACCTGCACCATTGCCTGGCGGAGATGGCAGGTGTCGACGTCATCACAATCATCACAGGGTTTGTAAAATTTCAAAGCTGCACACTGTAGCAAAGCGATGGGTCCTTCGAATATCCGATGCAGATCCGCGAGGGTTATTTCTGTTGGCTTCCGGTTTAGAAAGTATCCACCGGAGGCACCTTGCCGGCTATGGACAAGGCCGTGATTTTTTAACTCAATAAGGATGGATTCCAAAAATTTCTTAGGAATGTGGGCTCCATCTGCTATCTCCTGAGTCCGGACCAATTCTCCTTTTTCCGCGAGATAGACCAGGGCTTTAATAGCGTATTTTCCTTTTTGTGTAAGCATGGTTGAATCGGGTAGGGTGGTTATTAGGTCGTTGCCGCTCAGGCTATGAAGATCTATTTCCTAAAAGGAGCAGCCATTTTCCCACCGCTAAAAGTAAACCAATTGCAGTAATATTTCTATTAGTATACTGCCTTATGGACTTGTTGGCCGATATTGTATATGATCAACTCAACTCTAGTATGGAGAATATCAGTTATAAATCACCGCTGAGGATACTCAATTATAATCGGCCCTTTAATTGCCTGAAAGAAACCTAAAAATGGGGCATTACTGAATTTTAAAGACCCCTACTTACTTCGCTAACAATTGTCCATTGATGTCTGTAGAAAGTACTTCACTCATATAATCGAAAAATGGGCGCATGGCTTCAAACGTAAGCGTCACTTCTTTGAGAAAGTTTTTATCCAGCACTTCCTTGTCTGTGAATTTACGCATGACCGTAAATTGCTTTTTACGGATCAGATCGATGGCAGGATGGTTTCGGTCATACCCTGAAGGAGCAGTCTTTAACTCATCGCCTTGTAATTCACCAAAGTATTTTACGAAGGTTTTTGAAGCGCTTATTTTACGAATCGATTTTTCATCAAAAGCAAATTCATCGCGTATCCTTTTTAGATCTTCCGGACTTGGCGCCCAGAACCCACCTCCTGCAAAACTTTTACCGGGTTCAATATGCAGATAATATCCACCTCTCCGCTGTTGTGTGGCCCTGGTAAAATGAACACCCATATTGTTTTTATAGGGAACTTTGTCTTTTGAAAAACGAACATCCCTATAAATCCTGAACACCTTAGCCTCTTCAATCTGATCTTTTTTACGCAGCATTTTTTTGACTTCCTCAGCCACATTTTTTACGTTCACCAGCGTCTGTTCATAGAGATCCTTATGCGATTGAAACCATTCACGGTTATTGTTTTTATCCAGATCTTTTAAAAATTTCAGTGTTGTTGTCTCAATTCCCATATTTGATTATTTTCCTTTTACCCTATATCCAATTCTAACTTCTAACTTCTAACTAAATTCTGCTTACTGCAAAATGCCCACTGCTTACTGCCCACTGCTTACCTCTTAGGCGGTATCGTATCTATTTTCCCTGATGCGTTAAGCCGGATAATCAAGTCGCCATAGTTTTTAGGGTCAATGATGGTATGCGGTTGGTTATCCAACAGAATATCCGGGTTAGGCATACCCAGCATGTTTTTACAATAATCCCTTAGGGAATAGGTAGTGACAGTGATCGTTGTAGTTTCTTCATAAGTCGTTGGATCAAAAATAACAACTGTATCCACTAATGTCATTGAATCCCGGTCAAGCAGCGATAATTGCTTTTGTGCTTCCCGCATTTTGAGTTCACGCTCATATCCGGGTGGTTGGATTTGGGAGAAGGCTGATAAAGAAACGAAGAGCATGCAGGTGAGCAGTGTCAGCCTGAACGGCAAAATGGATGAGCATGGAAGAATTGATTTCATATGCTAAAATTACTTCAAAATCGGAAGAAACAAAATACATCCAGTCTCCGGGACATTTCTGCTTATACAAGTCCATATTATCTTAATACAGGAACAGGATGTTTATGCTCATCAATAGCCACGAGGGAGAATACACCTGTGATGGCTTTTTCTCTGTGCTCAGAGTACATTTCTTCAATGTATATGTCCACCTTTACCTTTAGGCTGGTGTGCCCCACATGCGTCACCATACCGACGAGTTCAATAATGGTTCCGGCAGGGATTGGCCTGGTGAAATCAATTCTGTCACTGCTCACGGTCACCATTTTCTGTCTGCTAAACCTCGTGGCGGTGATGAAGGCAACCTCATCCATGAGGTGCATGGCGGTTCCCCCAAAAAGGGTATCATAATGGTTGGTGGTATTTGGGAATACAGCTTTAAAGATCCGTGTTTCCGAACCTGCAATTCTATCTTCAAGTGTCATAGAGGATACCATTTTTTTAAAATACTTTATACATTGCTCATAGGTCGTATCTGCAAAAATACATGCTTGTTTTGGTTATGGTCTTGTTGGTGAAATGGTCGGCTACAACCGCTGTCTATCATCTAGCGTTTTCTAGTTTAAGGTATGGATTACCCACTTTTGCCCAGCCGAGTCAATCAAACTATGTAAGGGATCTTATTCCCTCTGTATGGATTCTGCTACCTTTATCCTGAAGTAAATATTTACCATATGCCTTTTATCGATTACAATTCAATCCCACATCGCAAATTGATGAACGGGATTCATGGTGCTTTATTTCATTCAGATCAACTTACATTCGGCCACCTGGTCCTTGAAGAAGGAGCATTACTTCCTGAACATCATCACTTGCATGAGCAATGGACACATGTTATGGAGGGCAGTCTTGAGTTTACCCTGGACGGGGAGATGCAGATTATGACTCCGGGGATCAGTGTCTTTATACCGTCAGATGTGGCACATAGTGCAATAGCCTTAACCTTATGCAAGTTGTTGGATGCTTTTTTGCCGGTCAGGGAAGACTTCAAATCACTTCCCCTATGGGAAGGAAATTGAAATCCATACGTAAGCATGTATAACCTAACCACACCAACGCAGCTTAGTGATCCATCTTCGTGATTTTTTTCAACATGCACCAGCAAGAGCCACAGGGATCATCTTTGCGTTATGCGGGTTGATTTTTGGGACCTGGGCTTCCTTCATCCCTTATATCAAAGAGAAGTTTGTGCTGGATGAAGCGGAGCTGGGATTGTTATTGTTAGGTCTGCCGGTGGGGAATCTAATAGCCAATCCGCTATCTGTATTTATTATTTCCCACTGGGGTGCAGTCAGGACTTCATTAGTATCTATTGTGCTGATGGGGATCATGTTTATGTTGCCCGTCATCGCACCTTCCGTTCCGTTAGTGGCTGTTGGATTAGTCCTGGCCGGAGCTTCTTTTGCATTTACCAATGTGGCGATGAATACATGCGCCACTGACTATGAAAAAGAGAGCGGTATCAGACTGATGTCTGCGAGTCATGGTATGTGGAGCCTTGGTGCTATGACAGGAGCTTTGGTTTCAGGATTTGGTGTTATCGGATTCGATTGGATTATTGGGCAATGGGTTGAAGCCCATTTTGTTTATGTTGGGACTGTCGCCTTGGTGACGTTGATGAGTACTGTATTGATTAACTCCGATTTTCAAAAAATACATGAGGACTGGGAGAAAAACAAACATCCGGAAGGGTCAGGCATTTCCATGTTCAAGCCAAACAAATTGCTCTGGATACTGATCAGTATTAGTTTATGCACATTTCTGACGGAGGGCACCATGGCAGATTGGTCAGCTGTCTATCTGCGAGAGATTATGGCAGCCCCTGAGACAATTATAGGATGGGGTTTTGGCTTGTATGCTTTTTTTATGGCAGGGGGGAGATTCCTGGGCGATTCGCTGATCGCCCGTCATGGGCATTTGAAAGTGTTGATGTCTGGCGGGATCCTAGTTTCCATTGGACTTATCGTTATTATTTTATCACTCAACCCATGGATGGCACTGCCTGGCTTTATGTTAACAGGACTTGGAGTTTCAGTTGCTTCCCCGATTCTCTTTGCCGCCGCAGCCAGAGTGCCTGGTCTTCCGGCCGGTGCAGGACTAGCTACGATGAATACGTTTGGTATGGCCGCATTTCTGATCGGTCCTGTGCTGATTGGATTTATTGCAAAAGCGCTGGACCTCAGGATAGCTTTTATGTGCGTCGCGGTCACTTCCATCATCTGGGTGATTCAAACGTATTCTATTTTAAAAAAGAAAATAGCTACCTAAGTATTCAGGACCGGATTCAGATATAACTTATGTAAAGTAAGTAGAGACTTCCAGATCATGCAAATGACAATCGGGGCCACATTTTATACAGTGCAAAGGAAGCCGTAAAGGCAACGCCAAATGAAACAATCGTATTCACGGTATCTCCATAAATCCAGTAACCAAGCCCGAACAGAAACCCATAGACCATCAGGCAACCAATGAGCATTGCACCAAGTTCCAACATCAAACCTGATCTTTCTTTTTCAGGTGCCGAGATCGCGGGCGATTTCTTGAGCCAGGTATTCCAACCAAATTTGTGTGGCCTGACTTGTATATAAAACTTCCGGAGCACTTCGTCTGATTCAGGTTTTGTTAAAAAGGTGATGGCTACCCATCCAATAGTGGTGATCAATACACCCCAGACCATTTTTTCATGCGAAGCCATCGGTCCATCATAGATGACTTCAAAATAGAAGGCAACACAAAAACTGATCACCATGCCGGAAATCTCCGACCACGCATTGATCCTATACCAAAACCAGCGTAGAATAAATATGAGCCCTGTGCCGGCCCCAATCTGAAGCAGGATATTAAATGCCTGTAGTGCACTGGTGAGTTGTGTGGCCACAAGCGAGGCAACGATCATCAGACCTAGTGTTGTCCACCTTGCAATATTGACGAGCTTTTTATCACCGGCAGTTGGATTGATAAACCGGCCATAGAAATCATTGATGATATAGGATGAACCCCAGTTGAGGTGGGTAGCGATCGTGGACATAAATGCAGCAATCAAGGCAGCAACCACCAAGCCTAATAAACCTGCCGGAAGGAAAGATATCATCGCAGGGAATGCAAGGTCATCCTTGATGATCAAAGGATCCACATGTGGAAATGCTTTGGCAATGTCCGCTGTCGTCGGAAAAATAATCATCGAACATAGTGCGATAATAATCCACGGCCAGGGACGTAAAGCATAATGGGTCACATTAAATAGCAGCGTCGCCCCCATAGCATGACGTTCGTTTTTTGCAGCAAGCATTCGTTGAGCAATATAGCCACCACCACCGGGTTCAGCACCAGGATACCAGCTACTCCACCATTGAACAGAAAGAGGAATCAGAAAAATGGGAATCCAGGAGGCTGAGTCGCTCCAATCGGGGAAAACGGACATGGCACCCTGAACCTCAGGTTTAGAAAGTAATTCTGTCAAACCACCAATTTCGGGAAGGTTGACAATGAATATAGCCGCAGCAACCATTCCGGCCATCGCCAGCGCAAATTGAAAAAAATCAGTAAAAAGCACCCCTTTAAATCCGCCAACCATCGTATACGCTACCGTAATGACGCTTGAGATCAGCAGCGTTTGCCAGGGATCTAATCCGAGAAGAACATTTCCAATCTTTATAGCAGCCAGACAGACTGTTGCCATGATCATGACATTGAAAAACAACCCCAGGTAGATAGCTCTGAATCCGCGCAAAAAAGAAGCAGGTTTTCCTCCATACCTCATCTCATAAAACTCAAGGTCTGTCAGAATGCCTGTTCTCCGCCAAAGCTTGGCATATACAAACACCGTCATCATACCGGTCAGCAGAAAAGCCCACCATACCCAGTTGCCTCCGACACCATTATTCCGGACGATATCGGTGACCAGATTTGGCGTATCTGCTGAAAAAGTGGTAGCCACCATCGATACGCCAAGCAGCCACCATGGCATATTACGACCACTCAAAAAGAACTCAGCTACACTGCTTCCGGATTTCCGGGCTACCATCACTCCTATAAGCAGCGATATAATAAAATAGGCTGCAATGATCCCCCAATCAAGTCCCTGTAAAGCCATAGTTTAATTTGTAATAGTTGTTTTCGGATGGCAAAAGATCGACATTTTTCAACAATACCTGCCTTTTTCTCCTAAATCCTACCTCAGCTTCGCTCAGCACACCGCTTTTCACTCCTCACCTCCGGTTGCCTTATATTTCTTTTTTCTCTTTTCATTTTTCTCTCCCGCCTAGCGTCGTGATCTAGGCTCCGCTTCGATTTTCTCTTTTCTCCTTTCATTTTTCATTTTTCACCCTTCACTTTTCACTCTTCACTTTCTACGTACATTTGCCCCATGTTTACGATTGACTACAAAATAAAATTCGCCATCATTGGTATTGGTATCCTGGGCGGCCTTGCCTTGATGTTCACGGCCGGATTCTGGTATGGTTTCCCGTTTCTATTGATTGGTATCGGATTTCTGGTGTCTTATATCCTTTTAGGCACAGTGCAGTCAGCTGCCGTTTTGCTTGAGAAGACGCAATTTGCTGCGGCTGAAGAAAGGCTAAAATGGACGTTCAAACCCAATTGGCTTTATGTGACCAACCGCGCTTTTTATTATATCATGAAGGGAAGTATAGCGGCCAATCTCAATCGTCCGGATGAAGCAGAAGGCTATTTCGAAAAGGCAAAAGACCTCAAACTCCCTTCGGACAATGAACGCGCACTTGTTTATCTTCAACTAGCCAATATCAAGGCAAACCAGGGGAAATGGACGCAGGCAAAGAATTATTTCCACCAGGTGAAAAAATTCAATGTTTCAGAAGGAATGCTCAAGGATCAGATCAAGCAATTCGATAAAGCGCTCAACCAGAGCGGGAATATGGTCCATATGAGGTCAGGACAGGCCATGCAGCCTGGTGGTAAGCGCCGGAGACCTAAAATGCGATAGCAGCAATATAGGATCACCGATACAGGCTGGGGATTAAAATTTTGAACCTCCGCCAGGAACAGATTTGATAAATAAACTTATCTTTGCCCTCCATTTTAATAAAAAAAGTTCTTTGGGAGATGGATGCATTGGCACCGTTCCGGATACCGGCAGCAATACTTAAGGCTGATGAAGCTTCCTACGAATGGAAGCTCGGACCTGATTTTCTCGCCATTTTTGATGAGGAACATGAAGGCATCACCGGCCAGTTTGAAGTTCATTTGAACCTTCATCGTGAAGGTGGATTGACCACCCTTGAGTTCTATGTACAAGGGGTGATTGATACGACTTGCGATCGCTGTATGGTTCCGATTAACATGCCTATTGAAGCTGATTACCAAATGGTTATCAAATATGGCGACCCGGCAGATAGCTCGGATGAAGTGGTCTTCGTCGATTCAGATTCAGCTGATTTGAACGTCGGAAATCACATTTATGATTTTATCCTGCTTTCAGTACCGATCAGCCACCGCATCCCGGATTGTGAACGTTTGGAAAATTCACCCTGTGATACGTCCATTCTGTCCTATCTCTCTCATAATCAGGTAGATGAACTACCCAAAGGAGACAAAAGTGATTCTCCCTGGGATGATTTGAAAAAAGTAATTGATTAATTAAATGTTCAGTTGAGGAGGCATCAGAAAAGATGGTTTTTTAACAGAATTTAAAGTAATACAAATTAAAAATTAGCTGAAAGCAGAAAGCGGACAGCTTTAAACTGATCAACAATGGCACATCCTAAGAGTCGTATGTCAAAACAGCGCAAACACAAGCGCCGTACACATTATAAAGCTACTGCACCGCACGTTGCAATCTGCGCAGAGACAGGCGAGCCACACGTTTGGCACAAAGCATATGAGCATAACGGACACCTTTTTTACAAGGGCCAAATGCTCGTGAAGACACCGGGGCTGGAAGACTAATCCGGTCAAATAGCATCAAACAATTGCTGAGGCTCCCCGGTCAACTTTGATCAGGGAGCCTTCGCTGTTTTAGCTAAACCCATTTTTTATACCCTTTGAATCCCGTTTTTTAGATGAAAAAAGCTATCCTTACTGCCAACGCACCTGCACCCATCGGTCCATATAGCCAGGCAATCCAGGCAGGTGATACGGTCTATATTTCCGGCCAGATCCCAATTGATCCTGCAACCGGCAACCTGATTACAGGTTCTATAGAAGAAGAAACACATCAGGTACTGAGAAATGTCGGAGCCATCCTTGGGGCTGCAGGACTGAACTTTGATCATGTTGTCAATTGCACTGTATTTATCAAGGACATGGAATCATTTGCCCGGATCAATGCCGTGTACACAACCTATTTCGGAGCGGGTATTCCACCTGCACGGGCTTTGGTTCAGGTATCTGACCTCCCGAAACATGTCAATATCGAAATTTCCGCTATAGCTCACATTTAACGCTGACACATCATGACTATTTCTTCAGGTCCCAAAAGAAAGCAGGTTCTTTCCGGTATGCAACCAACAGGCAATCTCCACCTGGGCAGATATTTCGGAGCTATTCAAAACTGGGTCAACCTGCAGGAATCCTATGATTGCATCTATAGCATCGTAGATTATCATGCTATGACCATGCCCTTTGACCCGCACAGATTACGCGAACAGGTCTGGGAACTCGTATATGACATCATGGCTGTAGGTGTGAAGCCGGAAAATATCTTCATCCAATCGATGATCCCTGAGCATACCGAACTCTCCTGGATCTTCAATTGCCTCAGCTCCTATGGCGAAGTGTCCCGGATGACGCAATTCAAGGATAAGAGTCAGCAGATCAATGAAAAGGACAAGGATTCTTTTATTTCTACTGGCCTTTTTACATATCCAGTACTGCAGGCTGCAGATATTCTCATTTACAGAGCTGATTATGTTCCGGTGGGAAAGGACCAGGACCAGCATCTTGAGCTGACCAGGAACATAGCTAACCGGTTCAATCAACTGGTAGGCAAGGAATATTTTATTTTACCTGAAACCCTTTATACAGATCTGCCAAAGGTCCTCTCCACAGCAGATCCGTCAAAGAAAATGAGCGCATCACTCGGACCGAAGCATCACATCAGTGTTTTTGCAGATGCAGACGTGATCCGCAAACAGATCAAGAGCGCCGTAACGGACTCAGGTGACACGCCTTTAGGTCAGATCAGCCCGGGGGTTCAGAATCTCCTGGACATGATCAGGGCATCAGGAGGACATCCCGAACTGGATTCATTTCGCGACCACGCCATCTCAGGCACCCTCCAATATGGTCGCCTGAAAGAAGCCGCAGCGGACGTGATCATCGCTATGACCGATACGTTTAAACATAAGCGTCAGGAAATCTCTTCCGATAAAGTAAGATACCAGGAAAGTGTTGCGGCTTCTTCCCAGGTGATCCGCAAGAGAGCCCAGGAAACGGTTCGCGAAGTAAAGGATCTCATCGGCCTCATGAACGTCCCCCTCTAAAACCTTCTCTTACACTCTTACTGTCTCACGCTCTCACTGTCTTACATTATGAAGATTATCTGCGTCGGTCGAAATTACGTAGCTCATGCTGCAGAACTGGGTAATGAAGTCCCGGATTCTCCAATGCTCTTTATGAAACCGCACACAGCATTGTTGATCGATAACCGTCCATTATATTATCCTGACTTTACCAATGATCTGCATTACGAAGCTGAACTGGTTTTAAAAATCTGTAAAAATGGGAGACATATACAACCTGAATTTGCAGATTCCTACTATCAGTTGATTGGCTTTGGTATCGATTTTACAGCAAGGGATCTGCAGCAAAAATGTAAGGAGAAAGGTCACCCCTGGGAAATAGCCAAAGCATGGGACCATAGCGCAGCCTTGAGCCCATCTTTCATCGATGTGAGCACTTTGCCGGACCGGTCTTCGGTAAAATTTGAAATGACCCTTAATGGCGATATTGTCCAGCAAGGCGACAGTGCATTGATGATTTACTCATTCAATGATATCATCTGTTACGCCTCCAAGTTTTTCAAACTCCAGGTAGGCGATTATATCTACACCGGCACCCCTTCAGGCGTCGGACCAGTCAAACGTGGAGATATCCTCATCGGAAGCATCGAAGGTCAGAAATTGCTTGAATGTGAAATCAAATAGGCGCCTCACCCCGCCTAGGGTTAGTTCATATTTGATGGTTCTTATCTCCTAGTTCCTATCTCCTATCTCCTATCTCCTAGTTCCTAGTTCCTATCTCCTAGTTCCTAGTTCCTAATTCCTAGTTCCTATCTCCTAGTTCCTAGTTCCTATCTCCTAGTTCCTAGTTCCTATCTCCTATCTCCTATCTCCTAGTTCCTAGTTCCTATTTCCTATCTCCTATCTCCTATTTCCTAGTTCCTATCTCCTAGTTCCTAGTTCCTATTTCCTATCTCCTATCTCCTATTTCCTAGTTCCTATCTCTTATTTTCATCATATAAATTCCTATTTTTGCGCCTCCAATTGAGGGGTAGGTTACATAAAGCCCTTAGCTGGCTCGACATTTTTGACACTATTCACATTAAATAATTCCTTTCATGCCTTATTTATTTACCTCTGAATCAGTCTCTGAAGGTCATCCGGACAAGATAGCTGATCAGATCTCAGACGCGCTTGTAGATCATTTTTTAGCATTTGACCCCCAATCCAAAGTTGCCTGTGAAACGCTGGTGACCACCGGTCAGGTTATTTTGGCCGGAGAAGTTAAATCAAGGACCTACCTCGATCTCCATAAAATAGCAAGGGAGGTCATCAACCGGATTGGCTATAACAAGAGCGAGTATATGTTTGATGGCAATTCATGCGGGATATTCTCTTCTATCCATGAGCAGTCAACGGACATCAACCAGGGGGTAGACAAGCAGAAAAAAGAGGAACAAGGCGCTGGAGATCAGGGCATGATGTTTGGATATGCCACCAATGAAACGGACAATTATATGCCGTTGGCACTGGATCTGGCCCACCGGATTCTGATCGAATTGGCCGCTATCAGGAAAGAAGGAAAATTGATGAATTATCTGAGGCCTGACGCAAAATCGCAGGTCACGATTGAGTATAGTGATGACAACAAGCCTATCCGGATTGATACCATCGTCGTGAGCACACAACACGATGAGTTTGTGCTTCCAAAAAATACGACAGAACAGGAAAGGGTAAAAGCACAAAGAGCCATGCAGGTTCAGATATCCAGCGATATCATCAATATAGTCCTGCCACGGGTGCAGAAGAAGCTAAAAGCATCTCTTAAAAAGTTATTCACAGATCATATTACCTATCATATAAATCCAACAGGCAATTTTGTGATTGGAGGACCACATGGTGATACGGGACTGACCGGACGTAAGATTATAGTTGATACCTACGGTGGAAAGGGCGCCCATGGCGGTGGAGCGTTTTCAGGCAAAGACCCGAGCAAGGTAGACAGGTCTGCTGCATATGCAACCCGTCATATTGCTAAAAACCTTGTAGCCGCAGGTGTTTGTGATGAAATTTTGGTGCAGGTTTCGTATGCAATCGGTATTGCAGAACCAACCAACATCTACGTCAACACTTATGGAACTGCTCATGTCGATATGCATGACGGCGAGATCGCAAAACACGTGAAGGATATTTTTCCAATGAGGCCTTATGAGATAGAGCAACGCCTTCAATTGAGAAAACCTATCTATGGTGAAACTGCTTCCTATGGTCATATGGGAAGAGTGCCTGAGAAAAAGGAAAAGATTTTTACGGATGGAAGCGGTAAGCAAAAGAAAATAAAAATTGAAACATTTACGTGGGAAAAACTGGATAAAGTGAAAGAGGTAAAGAAAGCATTTAACCTTAAGTAAGCAGATCCTGATCAGCTTTTTGAATCATCATCAGTTAGCAACGAATCGTCAAATAGTTATGACAAATAATGGAGTTAAAGCCGGTTTTTCACAACGGCATATCGGTACGTCCGATCCTATTGAGCTGAAGGCAATGCTCGAAATAATGAAGGCAGACAGCCTTGATCAACTGATCAACGAAACAATTCCTGACCCCATTCGACTCCGGAGAAAACTCAATATACCGGAGGCCATGTCCGAGCAGGAATACCTCCGCCACATTCAGGGCATTGCAGCGATGAACAAGGTATTCAAGTCCTATATCGGACTTGGCTATTATGGCACCCATACGCCATCCGTCATTCGGAGAAATATTTTTGAAAATCCGGGATGGTATACACAATACACACCTTATCAGGCAGAAATTTCGCAAGGGCGGCTAGAGGCGTTGCTCAATTTTCAGACGATGGTGAGCGACCTGACCGGCATGCCAATTGCGAATGCTTCTTTATTGGATGAAGGCACTGCGGCGGCTGAAGCGATGACCATGTTGTATAATCTCTCTTCTAAAAAGGTTAAAGATGGCGCAGATCATGCAACTCATTTTTTTGTTGATCAGCATATATTTCCGCAGACGCTCGCCGTATTACAATCACGGGCTGAGCCGATTGGTATCAAGTTAGTCTCAGGAGATTGGAAGTCATGGAGTGGAGGAGATGATTTTTTTGGCGTTCTGCTTCAGTATCCTGATGCAACCGGTTCTGCCAATGATTATCGTGAAAAAGTAAATCAATGGCAGACTGAAGGAATAAAAGTGGCTGTCGTCAGCGATCTGATGGCCCTGACCCTTTTAATGCCTCCGGGTCATTGGGGCGCAGATGTTGTTGTCGGTAATTCACAGCGTTTTGGCGTGCCCATTGGTTTCGGTGGTCCTCATGCAGCTTTCTTCGCTACCAAAGAAGAGAATAAGCGAAATATTCCCGGACGTATTATCGGTGTTTCTGTTGACCGCAAAGGCAACCGTGCATTACGTATGGCCCTGCAGACCCGCGAACAACATATCAAACGTGAAAAGGCAACCTCCAATATTTGTACTGCACAGGCCCTTCTCGCTATCATGGCTGGAATGTATGCTGTATATCACGGACCTGAAAACCTGAAGTCAATTGCCATGAGTATTCATGGCAAGACGACAGCCCTGCATCAACATCTTCAGAACCTCGGTTTTACACCTCTTGCCGGTTCTTTTTTTGATACGCTTACTATCCGGTTTTCTCCGGATCAACTCAAAGCCATTCGCACAGAAGCTGAAAAATCCGGAATTAATTTTTATTACACTTCCCAGGATGTACGCATCAGTCTCGATGAGACAACATCAAACGAAGACCTCACGACTGTCTGCAATGTTTTCTCAGCAGCCCTGGGCAAGAATACAGTCTCCAACCTCAATGGCCTGAGTGCTATTATGATTCCGGATCAGTTGTTTCGCAAAGATGCTTATCTGACACATCCTGTCTTCAGTAAGTACAGGACTGAAACAGAAATGATGCGTTATATGAAGTCACTTGAAAACAAGGACCTTTCGCTGATGCATGCCATGATCCCGCTGGGCTCATGTACGATGAAACTGAATGCTGCCTCAGAAATGTTCCCTGTCAGTTATCCTGAATTTTCATCATTACATCCTTTTGTTCCGGCTGATCAGGCTGCCGGCTATTACCGGATTTTTGATGAATTGACTTCCTATCTGATTGATATCACAGGGATGACTGCCTGCTCACTGCAGCCAAACTCAGGGGCACAAGGCGAACTCACAGGCCTTCTGACCATCAGGGCTTATCACCTTGCCAATGGTCATCTGGATCGTAACATTGTCCTGATTCCTGCTTCAGCACACGGAACTAATCCCGCCAGTGCCGTCATGGCTGGCATGGAAGTTGTCGTCACTAAATGCGATGATCGTGGTAATATTGATATGGCTGATATGCAAGCACATGCTGAAAAGCATGCTTCACATTTGGCAGGTGTGATGGTTACTTATCCATCTACGTATGGTGTTTTTGAAACAACGATCAAAGAATTATGTAATCTCATTCATCAGCACGGTGGCCTTGTCTATATGGATGGCGCTAACATGAATGCGCAGGTTGGTTTGACCAGTCCCGGATCGATAGGTGCTGATGTTTGTCACCTGAATCTACATAAAACATTTGCAATACCTCATGGTGGGGGAGGACCTGGTATGGGCCCGATCTGTGTAAATGAAAAGCTCGCACCATTTCTTCCAGGCCATCCCTTCGCACAGGTGGGAGGTGCCAATGCTATTGGTTCAGTCAATAGTGCCCCTTGGGGTAGTGCTTCGATTTTGTTGATTTCCTACGGATACATCAGAATGCTTGGAGCCGATGGGGTGACGGCTTCCACCATACATGCGATACTTGGTTCAAATTATATCAAGTCAAGGCTTGAGTCCCTTTATGATATTCTCTATACCGGCGAAGCCGGCCGGACTGCACATGAACTCATCATTGATCTGCGTCCTTTCAAACATGCAGGGATTTCGGCGGAAGATGTGGCCAAGCGTTTGATTGATTATGGATTTCATGCCCCTACGCTTTCATTCCCTCTTCCGGGGACCATTATGATTGAACCAACGGAAAGTGAATCGAAAGCTGAGCTGGATTTGTTCTGTGATGCATTGATTCAGATTCACGCCGAGATCAATCAGGTAGCCTCAGGCAAAGCGGATGCAGACAATAATGTATTGTCCAATGCCCCTCATACATTAGCAGACCTCACCTCGGACGATTGGCATTATCCATATTCAAGAAGCACTGCAGCTTATCCTTTGCCTCAGTTGCGTCATCGCCATAAATTCTGGGCTTCGGTAGCACGCGTAGATAATGCGTTTGGCGACCGTAACCTGGTGTGTACATGTCCGCCGATTGAAGCGTATTCTTCATCCGAGACAGTCGAAGCGTGATAGTTGTCACCGGAGCGATTGGTTTTATCGGAAGTGCTTTTGTGGGTTATCTCAATCAACTAGGGTATACAGATATTGTAGTTGTTGACGATTTCTATCAATGGAAAAAGGAGAAGAATCTCAAAGGCAAGCGTGTACATGATTGGGTGCACCGTGATCTCTTTATTGCCTATTTCGAAAAATTGGCATCTCAGGTAGATGTTGTTTTTCATCTTGGCGCAAGAACCGATACGATCAGTGAAGACGTAGCTGTATTCAATAGCCTCAATCTTCAGTATTCAAAAGATATCTGGCGGATTTGTACAGCTAATGAAATTCCGCTTGTCTATGCATCGAGTGCTGCTACCTATGGCGATGGGGCTTTCGGATTTTCAGACGATCATGCAGTTGTTTCACAATTGAAACCATTGAATGCCTATGCCCAGTCTAAGCAGGACTTCGATCAATGGGTATTGACGCAAAAGAAAACACCCCCGCGGTGGTATGGCCTTAAGTTCTTCAACGTCTATGGCCCTAATGAATACCACAAAGGCAGAATGGCCTCAGTGATTTTTCATGCCTGGCATCAGATCCTCGATACTGGTAAGTTGAAGCTATTTAAATCGCACCGACCTGAATGGAAGGACGGTGGACAGGAACGTGATTTCATCTTTGTGAAAGATGTCCTCGAAATGGCCTGGAATGTATTTGAATTAAAACCTCAACCAGGCTTGTATAATGTTGGAACAGGCAAGGCAAGAACTTTTCAGGATTTAGGGAATGCAACTTTCTCCGCACTAGGCCTCGAATCCAACATTGAATATATTGATATGCCCATCGACCTTCGCGAGAAATATCAATATTTTACAGAAGCGGATATGACCAAATGGACATCTGCCGATCTCCCTTTACCAGCAACATCCATCGAATCCGGCGTAAATGAATATGTACGGCAATACCTCAATCCCTCTAAATACCTGTAATAACAACGTCTGCCTCTCACTGTATTGCACCTCTCACTGTCTTACACCTCTCACTTTCTTACACCTCTCACTTTCTTACACCTCTCACTTTCTTACACCTCTCACTGTCTTACACCTCTCACTGTCTTGCACCTCTCACTTTCTTACACCTCTCACTGTCTTACACCTCTCACTGTCTTACACCTCTCACTGTCTTACACCTCTCACTGTCTTACGCCTCTCACTGTCTTACTGTCTCACTTTCTTGCACCTCTCACTGTCTTACACCTCTCACTGTCTTACACCTCTCACTGTCTTACTGTCTCACTTTCTTACACCCCTCACTCTCTGTTCACAGGCCGCAAACCCTGGTAATGGATTAGGTACCATCCATCATCCAGTTTCGCAAACCGTCGCCTCATATACAGGTTGGTGCCTTTCATTTGTATCCAGTGTTCAATCACTCTGGCATCAGTGACTTCAAACCAATTTTCAAAATTCTGTCCCGGGTCATTTATATGCTGGTGAATCTTCCAGTCCTCTTTTTGCCAGAAGTAGCGGAGGGTGGATAAAGTATCTCCATCACCTGTTGATGCGGGTAGGCCTGCAAGCGGAAAGAGAATATGATCAATCTGGTACACAGAATCTTCATGGAACCGGTTAAAAAAAGCACTGAAATCGCCGGGTAGCGTATCTGCTGACATAACATCCTGTTTTTCACTGGTTGTAGATACTCCTCTGGTATTACAACTTTCAGTCAACAAGGTGAAGAGGGCTATCGCGCTCAACACAAAAAACCCATGCCACTTTGGGTAGTGATTTGAAATAGATATCATAAGTCAAATGTATGTCTTCATATTTAATCCCGCCTGATCCATGACCAGTCTCATGATTAATTGAAGTGATGTATATGTGTTCACGGAAGCCAAGTTTTCTCCGTCCATACGCTTTATAGATACATTCTTTAGCTCCCCACAGCAGGTGTAATTGTTGTAAGGCATTATCATTCTGCCCTATTCGGATGAGGTCTTCCGGAGTGAGAAACCTGCCCGCAATCCGCTGAACAGTTTCTGAATATACCTGTATATCTACGCCACATGGTTGGTCACTGATCATAGCAGCACACCAAAGTTCACTGTGGCTGACCGAGATATGCTTAGGGACACCTTCCAGATAGGGTTTACCAAAATCGTCATAGAGACACTTTGCGCGTTCAGGAAGTGCTGCAATTTGGTAGAGTAATTCCCTGCTGGCCATCCATTCACTTCGCTTGCGAGGAGATAATTCCCTGATGAGGGCTATTTCGTCCGGGTGCAAAAAGTTTTCATCCATTTCATGCTTCCCCTCATGTAGGCCGGCAGCGACAATGGTTGTTCCAATTGTTATTTTTTCCAGCATCTCCATTCTGACAAATCTAAGCATCTGATAGCTAACGGATGCACTGCGTCTGTTTTCCTCGAGTTTAGGGCATCTGTATAGCCATATCTAAATCAGGTTAAGTCGGACGATATATTTTGAAATGAAAGTATTGTGATATTTCTGATAGCTGAGGGCTTAAAGCTGAAGGCTGTTTGCTTACTTTTGCACTTCTTTCAGACTAACCAATTATGATATTAACAGACCTACAGATATTAGCAGCTATCGAAAGCGGGGAGATCGTCATCACGCCATTTGATCGCTCAGGCCTTGGCACCAATTCATACGATGTCCATCTGGCTGCTTATCTCGCGGTGTATGAAGATGATGTTCTTGATGCTAAATTACATAACACCATCAGGCATTTCGAAATTGGCCCTGAAGGATTTGTCATTCAACCCGGTGAACTTTATCTTGGGGTGACTGAAGAATACACAGAGACACATAGCGCTGTTCCTTTTCTTGAAGGCAAATCAAGTGTAGGCCGCCTTGGTATAGATATCCATGCAACTGCAGGAAAAGGCGACGTCGGCTATTGCAACACCTGGACACTGGAGATTTCCTGCGTCAAACCCGTGCGCATCTACGCAGGCATGCCTATCGGTCAACTTATTTATTTTAAAGTGGAAGGACCTATCGAAAATATGTACAACCGAAAGCCAAATGCGAAATACAATCAACGCACCGATCGCCCATTGGAAAGTATGATGTGGAAAAATAAATTTTAAAGACACAGTTACACCACCTCCGCTCACTCTCTTACACGTCTCACTCACTTACACGTCTCACTCTCTTACACGTCTCACTCTCTTACACCTCTCTCCATGCAGTAACACCACCTTTCAGGTTGACTGTGTTTTCAATTTTAAATTGTGCCGCCAGTAATTTCTGAGCCAATATGCTTCGGTTTCCGGACTGACAATATAGAACGATGTCATTTTCTCCCGCGTCCTTTAATTCCTCGGTTCGGAAAGGCAATTCGGTAATAGGGATATTCACACCTCCAAGATTATATTCATCATGTTCATGTGGTTCACGCACATCAACGAGCAAAAAAGGGTCTCCTGATGCCAGGCGACTTTTTAATTCTGAGATGGATATTTCATTCATAGCAACAAAATATTTAGATTATGGGCATGCACCGGGTTTTGTCGGACTGACTGTAATCTGAATGAAGGATTCCATTTCGATCATCGTGCCATTAGCAGGCGGATCCTGAACGGTCACATAGGATGTATTCAGGTTTTCAATTTGGCCATCCCGGATCACCTCCCCAATTTTCAGGCCAAGGTTTTCGAGCAGGAAGAGTGCTTCCTCATAGGTCTTGCAATGCAAATCCGGTACTTCAACTTTGCCACCAGACCTCGCTGAAATAACAAATTCAAGATAGTCTCCTTTTTCAACCAGAGTAGAATTGTCTCTTCCTTTAGCATCCATGATGGTTTTTCCCTTATACCGTACTTCGAGCACTTGGCCCGCATCTCCTGGATCATATTTTGTATCTACGATTCGGGATTTGATTTCAAAATGTTCTTCCAGTTCCCGTTTTTTTCGCTCATAGCTTTTACCATACATCTCAGGCAAGCGACTGGAAAGGATTTTATCTGGACTTCGTTTGGTGATCGTCACATAGATCATCCTTTTTGATTTGACAAGAGAGCCGGGTGCAGGATTTTGTTTAAGGATTACACCTCCGGGCTTACCGAGGATGTGGAGCGAATCCTGTATACTCATCCTGAACTTATTACGTTTAGCATCTCTGACAGCTTCTTCATATTGAAAGCCGGTATAGTCCGGCATGGCCAGTTCCTGACCATGATGCGTATATAGTTTCAGCCATAAAAAGGAAACCAGTAAAAAAATGCCGAGGAAAACCAGTATAGCCACCATGGTATACCGGAAATCCTTGCTTTGAATATATTCCTTCAGGTTACCCTGCTCTTGTTTTGCCATATCTCAGAAGGACAGATTTTCGTCAAGGGCAAAAGTAGGAAAAGATAAGTTTACCGGTCAGGCCACTTGACCGAGAGCCTGTGGGTCCCTTTTACTAGATAATCGGGAGGGTCAGGGCGTTGCCTGGACTTTGCGTTTCCATCTTTTATGAGACCATAGCCAATGCGAACGGTAATCCTGAATATTATTTTCAAGGTTGTTTGCAAATCGACTTGTAATCTCACCCGGTTCAACAGTTTCCCGGCCATTGTATATTTCCCTGCATTCAATGGTATACCCCCCATCACTTCTTGGAGCTGTATAAGCATAAACTACAGGAAGAGCATACCGCATGGCTAACGATTCAGGCCCGTTTACAAAAGCTGTTGACCGTCCTAAGAATGGTGTCCAGATAGAACCCTGTGCTGACCCGGGATTCTGGTCAGCAATCATTAGGATAAGGGTCGGTTTTTTCTTAATCAGCCTAATCAATTCACCCATTTGCCTGGTTTCAAGGAGATAATTGACGTGGGATAAGCGACGGTTGTACATCAGGTTGTTAACCCTTCGGGATTTTATTCTTTTATACAATGCGCATACCTGATCAGGGTACTTAACTCCCAGATAGGATCCTGTCCATTCCCAGTTGCCTGTATGTCCAAAAGTGACTATGACACTTTTACCCTCACTAAGCCATTGATCCAGCGATGGATTTGGGACCAGATGCATCCGTCGCGATAATAGGCGCTTGCGTGGCACGACAATAATTTGCCTGAGGACCTTTGCGAGATAGAGATAATTTTGCCAGACATCATGTTCCAGTCCATTACGGTCCGTATACTCAAATGAACTTTCAAGGTTGGCCCTGATCACGTTCAGCCTGTACTTCAATACATACCTGAGTAAAAGGGCCACTACATGATCAGTCAAGTTGGTAATAAAGCGCATACCCAAAGATATTGTCTTGCAATAGATGCAGATGATTTACTTTTGTATTTGGTTCATGCCTAAAGGTGGTATGAATATTGCGACAGATTGGAGCGAAAGGATGGCATTCATAGAACTTAATCAGATTTCGATATTTATTGCTGACGACCACACACTCTATGTGGATGCGCTCACCATTGCACTGGAGCATCAGCCTGGGATACCTATCAGGGTTATTGGCACCGCCGCAAACGGTGAGGAATTGTTGGTGAGGCTTCGAAACCATTTGCCCGACATACTTCTCCTCGATCTCAATATGCCGGTATTGAATGGGATTGAAGTCATCCCGCTGCTGAAATCTGAATACCCAAGTCTTCCGGTTATTATCGTGACGAAATACAGCGACCCTAAATTTATTCGCGAATGTCTGCAGGTGCAGAACGTATCAGGCTACATTCTCAAGACAAGCAGCCTTCAGGAGTTGACAGACGGTTTACTCCAGGTTCTTCAAGGGCAGATGTTTATGAGTAAAACGCTTCAGTTGTATCCAAAGGAATTGGTTGAACTGGAAGCGGAAAGTCTCTTTGATGAAACGTTTCAGGCAAAATACAATCTGACTAAAAGGGAACAGGAAATTCTAGGTCTCATTGCTCATGCTAAAAGTAATGGGGAAATTGCCGTTCACCTTTTCATCAGTCCCCAGACAGTAGGCGCCCATCGCAAGAATATAATGCGTAAACTTAATATATCCTCAACAGCAGGGTTAGTCCGGTTTGCCATCGAAAATCAACTGGGCTAAAGCCGGGAACAAAAATTCTTCCATTTTTTCCGCAAACGCTTGAAAATCCAATTTTTAAGTTAATTTTGAGCACCCTCCCAAGATTTTATTAACTTCTAATATTTACTTTTAGATCGGAAATCCCCCCGGCTTAAGTACTAAATCGCTATTGAACTATGATAACCAAACTAAAATTTTAATCCCAGTCGCTTATGAAACCATCTCTTACCCTTTTATTTTCCTTCCTGTTTACCGTCCTCACTATCAGTCATTTACGTAGTGAGGTAGATTGCTACCAAGATTATATCGCACCGGTCGCAATTTGTGATGCCCATACTATTGTGGCGCTATCCAATACAGGTACTGCTAAGTTATATGCCACCGATATTGACGATGGCAGTTATGACAACTGTCACCTTGAAAGCTACCAGGCCAGAAGAATGACGCAGGGCTGGTGCCCTCCAGGCGTTGCCGACGATACCCAATTCAGGCCATATGTTGAGTTTTGCTGTGAAGATGTAGGACAGACCATATGGGTTGTTCTCCGTGTTAAAGATGCACATGGCAACTATAATGAATGTATGGCTGAGGTTACAGTCCAGGATAATACATATCCTGAATTATGGTGCCCACCAAGTATTACAGTGAGCTGCAGTTTCTGGTTCAGTCCGGATGCGCTCAATAATCCATACAACAGAACTTTTGGAACTGTGGCCGTCAATGGTCAGCCAAGATTGCCGATTATCATTAATGACCCAGGTAACTCCTCCTACTATCAACCTCACAACTGGGGGATTGATGGTTCTGCCGGCAGTGGAGTATGCGGTGGAGGAAATGTTTGGGTCACCATCCCCGAAGTCATCGATTACCGTAATGCTTGTGGTGTGGGTATTATCAAACGTAAGTTCTATATCGAGGTCGGCAACTGGTCCGATTGGTGCTACCAGACTATTACAGTCAAGGATTTTACCAATTCCTATTACGACATTGACTGGCCTTTGGATTATACCGGTGATGCCTGTTTGTATGGTCCAGAAGATGTCGATCCTGAAGATCTGTACCCTCCCTATAATAAACCAACCATTGGCGGCTATAATGGGTACAATTCATGCAGCTTAATAGGGTATGCTCACGAGGACCTTGTTTTTACGTTTTCGGATGGAGCCTGTAAAAAAATTCTGAGAGAGTGGACTGTTATTGATTGGTGTAAATACCAACCTAATAATCCTTGGAGCCCTGGTATCTGGCATCATACGCAGGTCATTAAATTAATGAATTCCAACCCACCAACTTTCGTCTATGGCTGTCAGGATGTTGTGGTTGATGGATACGAACCTAATTGTTCAGGCCGGTTCTATCAGCAACCTCCTGTTCAGGATGATTGCACACCGATAGAAGGTTTGAAATGGGATTATAAAATAGATCTCTGGAGTGATGGCACGTATGACATCAGCTATGATGGTGTCGGTCAACCTACAGTCAACAAAATAATTCCAAATGGATGGCATAAGATTTTGTGGAATGTTTCTGACGCCTGCGGCAATTACAGGACATGCAGCTATAAAGTCCACGTAAAGGATAAAAAAGCGCCATCGCCTATTTGTTACTATGGGCTTTCGACCGTCGTAATGCCATTAGGTGGCATGGTGACGATCTGGGCTAAGGATTTTAATGTATCCAGCTTCGACAATTGTACACCGGCCTACAAACTGAAGTATTCATTCACGGAGAATCCATGGGAAGCTTCAAGGACCTTCACCTGTGATGATCTGGGTACAGTGCCCATTCAGATATGGGTACACGATGAATACGGAAACAAAGACTATTGTACCACCTTTATCAAGATCAATGATAATGAAGATGCTTGCGAAGGCATGAATGAAGTTCAGGGTATCGTGAACACCTTTACAGAGGTCGCCGTTCCACAGGTTTCTGCTTCTATGTTTAAGATCATGCCTGATGAGTCACTGGAAGAAGATGAAAGTGCATCCACTTCAGACGCAACAGGACATTTTACACTTGGATTTGGTACTACACAGTATGACCGTATGATCAAACTTTCCAGAGAAGGTAAAAAGCTTGAAGGTATTTCCACCCTTGACCTTATTACACTGCAAAGGCACCTCAATGGCGAAGCGCCGATAACGGAGCCTTACAAATTATATGCAGCTGACCTTGACGGAAACGGCAGGGTAGGCGCAAACGATTTGCTGCTGTTGAAAAAGGCAATTCTTGGAGGCTTTAAAATCCCAGGTTTTAAGGGTAATCTTTCATGGATATTCTTTGGTGATCCATGTAATCCTGAAGCCCCCCTCGATCTTTTTACAGGCTTATGCCACAATGGTGTTGAAGTTGATCATTTGGGTACATTCCCTGCAACTACAACTTTTAAGGCGCTCAAGATGGGCGACGTCAATGCAGATATGGTCAATATCGGCTGGATGCTTGCGCCGAGAACAATAACATCGTTACCGATTGCTGTACGGGAGAATAAGGCCAATAATACCTACGAATTCATCGCGACAAAGAATGCTTCAATCTATGGCTTTCAGATGTCCTTGAGCCATATGAGCATTGGTGTACTTGCCGGTTCTTTGAATTTGGATGATTCAAACCTCGCGGAGGATAAAGATGGTTATACGAATATCAGTTGGGGACAGTCTACCTCGGTAAACATCAAAGCCGGTGAGGTACTGTTTTCAATCGAAAACCTCCCGCAGGATATGCCATTCGAATCATTCCTTATCAACCAGGACGAATCACTCTATCCTGAGATATACACAGAAGGACTTGATAATCAATTGATTGAACTCATTCCTTTCAAGGATCAAAAGGAAGACGTGGCATTTGAAAGCAGGATTTCTCCAAATCCTTTTACGGATGTGACTACCTTAAAGGTCACTATCCCGGCAGGAGAGGAATTCCATTTAACATTGCATGATATCAAGGGCCAGGAGCTTTTCAATAGGAAATATGTTTCCTATACCAATCAAGCTGAGATAGTTATAAGTTCAGACCTCATCAGTATCCCTGGTGTTTATTACTACAGAGTAAAATCAAACCTGGGCGAACTTTCCGGAAAGTTTGTCCGACAATAAGACTGATTCCATTGAAAGGCATTGTTTCTCCGGAAGCAATGCCTTTTTTTCTATCTGCGATTTTTAAGCAGAATAAAGATCCAACTCATCCTGACCCTGGCAATGCCAGGGTTTTTTCAATTTAAATTGTTCAATAATAACAATTTACGTATAGTAAATTTATATATTCAACAAACATTAGGGTATCCTAATCTGCATACCTTGGCTAGTCCATAGAAAAATGCCATTTTTGCAAGGCAATTCAGACATTGCCCTGAAGACCAACTTCTCACTCTTTGTTGTTTAATGGAACGTGGTATAATTTTAGCTGTAAAAACATACCGCAGCTATTGCATGGCTATGTATATGATATTGTAATTACTATTACTATATTTGTGCCTGATTTGCTTAAGATTAAGTTTTTTGAACAGAATAAAGTATTTGCTAATGAGTAAATCCATCCTTGGTATCATCATTGCCATGTTCGCTTCCCTCCTTGTGAGAGCTGAACAACCCATCTTTAACATCAGCAGCACTGATGCAAACCCCGGCCAGATTATTGACATAGATTTTCGCGTTGATGATTTTACCGGGATCATTGTCGTGCAATATTCCGTCAATTGGAATCCTGATGTGCTGAAGTTTCGCACCATTAAGAATTTTAATCCTTCGGTGCCCGGGCTATCTCCATCCGTTTTCGGTACACCACAAGTGTTTGTAGATGCCGGCAAGTTCACTCTGGCGTGGATAGAAAGTAGCATTACCCCGATTACCATCCCAGATGGTTCCTTGTTCTTTACGGTCGAATTTGAAGTGGTCGGTGACCCATGCCAGAGCACGGCCATTGCGATCACTGAAGACCCTACAGAGATTGTTGTCTCTGAAGATGGCGTCAATGATATTGGCCTTGTGTCCAATAATGGGCAGTTCAATGTGCCGGGATCAGGATGTGCAGAGGACATTCTTTTTATTGGCAATTCAGTAGTCGGCGCATGTGGGACTACATCCTGTATTCAGTTTACAGTTGAAAACTTTATTACTGTAGGGGCTATGGAATTTTCCTTGAGTTACAACCCAGCAGTAGTGCAATTTGAAGAGTTTAGAAATTTTGCTCCACTACCAGGTTTTGGAGAAGGTAATACAAATCTCTTGTCTCCTGGTACCTTGCGGGTATTGTGGTTTGATAGCAATGTTGAAAACGATACACTTCCCGATGGTACAGTACTGTTTGAAATCTGTTTTGATGTCATCGGCACAGGAGGACAGTCCAGTACTATAACATTTGGCAATGATCCACCACCAGCTATTTCTGACATTGATGGAAATCCGCATATTGTTAATATAGCGCCTGCCACCATTACAGCTCAATGTCAACTAGAAGGTTTTGCATTGCTGATCAATGATGTACCTCATGATACTGTTTGCACTATGCCCGGAGGCATTGCATGTTTTGATATACAGGTCAATGACTTTGATGATATTATTGCGTTACAGTTGAGTTTAAACTGGGATCCAGCTGTTTATGAATACGATCACCTTGAGGCATTCGGAATTCCAGGCCTTGATCTGACTGGCTTTGGTACGCCTACTCCAGGTTTTCCTGATGTGGAAGAAGGTGAATTGACAATGAGCTGGATTGATTTAAGTCTTGAAGGTGTAACCCTTCCTGATTTAGCTGTCATCTTCAGGATTTGCTTAAAGGCAATAGGAGCAGCAGGTACATCTTCGCCAATCACGTTTTCACAGACGCCTCTTGAAATAGAAGCAGCAACATTGGATAGTATCCTGGTACCAAGTCTTCTCCATGGATATGGGGAGATCAGGGCATCCTGCGATGTTTGTAATTTATCCTACACACTGGTGACGATAGACCCACAATGTCCGAGGGATTGCAATGGAGTACTTAACCTCACTGTAAATGAAAATTGTCCCGAAACACCAAGTTATTTATGGAGCCGTGCAGGAGAAACCACGCAGGATTTAACAGGTGTTTGTTCAGGGACATATACGGTTACAATTACGTTAGGAAGTCAGGTGGTTATCGCTACAGAGACCTTGGTAGATCCACCGCCTCTTTCAGTGACAGGCACGATCACAGATCCCAATCCTCCCGGATCAAATACAGGTTCAATAGATATTACAGTCACAGGAGGTACACCACCATTCACATATCTTTGGAGCAATGATTCTACCACAGAGGATCTCTTCGGAATAGGAGGTGGTGTGTATACGGTTACCGTGACAGATGACAGAAGTTGTACATTTATTCCTGACCCGTATATTTTAGGAGCTGATGTTGCCGCAAGTATTACGCATGTTTCTTGTAACGGAGGAGCAAATGGTACGATTAACATATCACCTTCTTTTGGAACACCACCTTATACATTTGCCTGGAATACGATTCCGGCCCAGACGACAGAAGACATCATTGGGCTTAAAGCTGGTTCCTATTGTGTGACCATTACCGACTTTCTCGGAAGCGCAAGAGACAGCTGCTTTAATGTCAATCAACCTGCCGTCATCGTCGCCTCAGCCACCATCACCCATGATGTCAATGAAAATTGTCAGGGGGCTATAGACCTCAATGTCATCGGAGGCACATTGCCTTTTACTTATGTTTGGGCACATGGTCCAACTTCACAGGATCTAACTTCATTGTGTGGAGGTCAATATTGTGTGACAATTACAGATGGTAACGGCTGCACACTGGACACCTGCTTTACTGTTTTTTCAGGAGACGTCGGACTCGGTCTGATGGCCACTCAATATGGAAGTTATCAGATAAGTTGTAGTGGTATTTGTGATGGAGAAATTGCATCAGTTGTCACAGGTGGAGGCACCTTTACCTACATTTGGTCGAATGACGCTACGACTCCAAACATTTCAGGTTTGTGTGCCGGTTCATACACTTTAATAGTAACAGACCAATCAGGCAATACAAATACGGCTACTATAGTACTCAATGCACCTCCGCCTTTTGCACTTGCCTACATCACCACCAGTCCTTCTGATTATATTACCAGTGATGGTGCTATCGCCGTTATTGTCAATGGAGGATCACCTAATTATACATATCAATGGACAGGTCCTGTTAGCGGGAATACGGCCTCACTCAACAATGTTCCGGCCGGTACGTACAGTCTTCTGGTCACGGATGCCAATGGTTGCGAAATCAGGGACGCTGAACAATTATTACCGGATGTGGATGTGGAATGTTACAGTGCCACGAGAGTTTTTACTCCCAATAGCGATGGCAAAAACGATTACTTTAGTATTGCGTGCATACTGGATTTCGACAACCACCTCTACATATACAATCGCTTCGGTGGCCTGGTGTATGAAACACTCAATTATCAGAACAATTGGATTGGCGTTGACCAGGATGATCAGCCTGTACCCGATGGAGGTTATCTATGGGTGCTGGAAGTAACTCGCCAGGCCGGGGCTCCGGAAATATTCAGAGGCACCGTTAATCTCGTGCGGACCGCAGACTAGTTTAATTCCATATAACCTCATTGACACATGAATTCTATAAATAGAGTTGCCATCATGAAGAATAAAGTTCAACAATATATAATCGGAACCGTACTTACGGTTGTTATTTCATTCGCAATAACAAATACAACTGTTGGCCAGCAAGCTGGCTATTTCAATCACCAATATCTTCAACCGATTCTTTTTAATCCTGGGGCTACTGGATTTCAGGGAGATCACCAGCTTCTTGCTGGTTACAAACATATGTGGTCTGATTTTCCCGATGCACCCAGAACATTTACAGGAATCTATCATGGTTCCTTTGCGGATAATCTTGGCTTAGGATTTCAATTACTCACGGACCGTGTTGGTGTGAGCCAACTAACGCATGGTCAATTGAATTTCGCATACCGGATTCCTTTCGACAAACTTTTATTGAGTGTAGGATTATCCGCAGGACTTCAAACACACAAGATAGTCGACGTACAGAATGATCCGTATATTGATATAACGGATCCGTTACTTAATGAAGCGATTGATGGCTATATGTTGTTTGATGGCGGTCTGGGTGTATACGGAGAAGTTGATGAGCAATTATTTTTCGGAGTTTCTTTTCCGGATTTGATCAAAAACCGTTTGACAGAAATTTCCGGGGACATCAACCTTCCGGAATTTGATAAATTTTCCTATGCATTTCTTTTGGGGTATAGATTTAATGTAGAAAATTATGATTTTACGGTTGAACCCTCCATCACCGTAAAAGATCTCCGGTATAGTCCATTCCTGATTGATGCGAATCTCAAGTTTTCTTTCCTCGAGGAACAACTTGTGGGAGGAGTGGGGTACACCCTTGGTGATAATAGCCGTGCTTCCTTGCTGCTGGGTACCCGTATCAACCAATTACGGATATATTACTCCTATGATGTAAGTCTGGGTGATTTCCAGCAATATAATAACGGTTCACACGAAATCACGCTGGTATACCGGATTCCTCGCAAAAGTGAGGCAACCACAGCAGAATAAGCTGAGCCAAGATTTAAAACTCCATAGGTAAGTTGTTTTAGGTGATCATTTGATCGCAGTTGAAACGATTCGTCCATTTACACCTACAATTTATGGTGGCAAACTGACCTGAACCATCTCGTTAGTCTTAAGAAATTGTTTTCCTCAAATGGATGATCTGGTCAATACCCTAATAGAGGTAATTTAACATATTTGATTAATTGGTAGCCTGTATTGTACTATAAATCAGGCCATGATCCATAAGTAAAAAAAATAATTAGAGTATTAAAAACAGATTAGATTATTAGGTTATCTATAACTCGTTGATAGATAGATTCAATAAGTATTGAGTAATACTCTAATGTAATAATTACCCATTCTCGGGTATAACCTCTGATAAGCCTTATCATATCTTTGTGCAGTGTACTAGTCCATATTATGCTATTGGCATACTTTTTGGCTTAATATACTTTGACTTGGGGGATAGATAAGGATTAGTTTATCATCCCGAACCAACCTGATAGAATGAAGAACTCGTTTTTGCTGTCGTCCTGACAGCGAGATAGGTACGCTTCTGTATCTGTTCCATGTTGGTTTCGTGGATTTTAGGCTGTTCTTTACATATAACTCTGAAGCAAAGAATTCAGTGTGTATTTATAATGCTAAATGAACAAATTAATAATTTCTTAATCCAAAACTTAATCTCATGAAAAACACATTTTCCTTATTTTCACAAAGGAATGTGCTTGTGTCTTTTTTACTTACCGGACTGTTTTTTCTGGTAGGTCTCAATAGCACAAATGCACAGCAAATAGCAAGTGGCGGGGTCAATCCTCACACTGGTATTGCACAAGCCTTTGGTGTTACAGCTTACCCGTTAGGAACCTTCGATCAGGCTTCTACGGTTGAAACTATTAAAGGTATCCTGATACCTCTAAAACCACTCATTGGGCATGGCGCAACTCAGGCTCAAGAATTACAATTCGCTTATTTGAGTGCTATTTTAACGGATGTAGGTAATTCCTCTATCGCTGTTGAAATTTCCCTACTGAAAAGGCTGGAAGAACTTAAAGACAGCAAGCATCTATCTGGTGCGATAAATCAAACTAAGTTCAATCCTACGACTCAGTTAGCTAATCTGTACAACCAGACGGTAAATGCAATTCAGTAATTCAAGACTGATTCACCAAATTAAATTACAAATTCTATACTCATGAAAAATAAATTATTTACTACTTTCCCAATTAGTCTACTCCGGCATCTTAGCCTGGTAGGTATACTTGTTTTAGGAAGTTTAACAAGTGCCAAGGCGGTTATCACCTTGACCTTTGCTTCCCCTAACACGATGTATACCCCTGGTCAAGTCAACAACCTTTCTTTCACCGTGTCAGGTGTAGGAAGCGAGTGGGTTGACCGGTTGACAATTACTTTCCCTGTTGGTATCACCGCTAATAGTGGAACTCCAAATGGCACAGGCGGCTGTGCAACTCAGGTGGGTATTTTAAGTATCTGTAACCCATCTATTTCCTGGCTCAAAAACACACCAGGAATTGTATGTGGAACAGGTGTTATACCTAATTCATTTTGTGGCTTCTGGCAGGCAGGTACTCAAAACCTGACTGTTGCCATTATGGTTCCTCCCGGCTTTACAGGCCCAATGGTTGTAACCCTCAACAGTAAGGGTGAAAGCGGTGGTCTTGATGTTGATATGATCACGTTAGCACAGGTATTACCTCCAGTGCAGGGTGAGCCATGTGAGCTCATATGTCCAGATGACATCGTGTACAATCTGGATCCGGGTGCTTGCGAGCAGATCATCA
>ENA-ORBV01000687-ORBV01000687.1-microbial-mat-metagenome-genome-assembly--contig:-NODE-687-length-77075-cov-12.581885_pt1 | contig 77075 bp, 72 predicted proteins | sample MGYA00237777_ERZ505514 | MGnify/ENA primary metagenome ERZ505514 (study PRJEB26160, sample SAMN06269048) | microbial mat metagenome | isolation source: Oligotrophic lake microbial mat | place...
CGCGTCATCGAGCAGCGCTTGGCACTTGAAGCGGCCCTCCCAGAAGCGCCCTGTGCAGCGATCCTCTTGATTGGCCAACCGCGCGATCGGCTCGCTGAGACAGCGCATAAACCACGACAGATCGCCCAACCGCCGCCGCAGCTCGATCAGGCGTTCTGAGTTCCCCAGCATCGCTTCGGCCTTTTGACGGCAGCCTTCGACGTCGACCTCACCCTCGGTACGCGCCGGAAACAGCCGCACCCAACGGTCAGCAACCTGGTCATCGGACCACGTACCAACATTTACCGGATCGGCATGCATCACCACATGCAGGTGATTGCTCATCACCGCGTAAGCCAGCACCGAAATCGAGAACACGTCAGCCAGCTCGATCAGCCGATCCTCCAGCCACTGCTTGCGGTGATCGAAGTTGCGGCCCGAGTACGCATCGTCGCCGCACAAAAACGCCCGCCGCACGCAGCGCGAGACACAGTGATAAGTGCCGGCAACGTCGGGAACAACAAGGAGTTGGCGGGGATAGCCCATGCGCTGAGCGTGACGCGACATTGAGTTCTGGTCTATCGGCAGAAGGCGGTCTGGCGTGTAGGATTCTTCCTCGTCGTGGGTGTCCACGCTCGAGCCTCCACGTTCGTTGTGTCCACGTTCGTTGTGGTGTCCACGTTCGTTGTCCACGTTCGTTGTGGCACCTTCCGGCCTGAACGCATTGCGGCCCGCAGCGTGACACTGCGGGCCGCTTGCACTTTTTTTAACTACAGTCGGGCCTAATAATAGACCAATTCCACTGCATGCTCGCCGAAGTTTACGGGCAGCTGCTGCCCGACCATTCCAGCGTACATTTCCCGTGTGCGTCGCAGGTAAAGCGATCTTGACCGTTTGGCACACACGATGTCTGGACACCAATCAAATCAGCGTAGCGATAGATCGCTTCCAAGCCATCACCGTTGAAACTGTTACCCATCACGGAAAAATTGTTGAAGTCGCCGACGTTCTCAGGAAGGGGGATTCCATGAACCTGGGCGGAACCGGGAACCACTTCATACCGCTCCATGGAAACGGCAGCTGCGTTCGGAGACGAAACAATGACTAGCTTGATACTTACAACTACGCTTCCGCCGTCAGAAAAGCGGAGGCGAACCGTGATGAAGCCGTTGTTCGCAAAGCCCTGTAAATGCTGGGTCAGTTGAGCCAACAGACCTAAACCGATTACCGTGCTGCCGTTGAGCTGCGAGGGCAACCCGTACGTCGCCCAATTGTTTAGTGTCCGCGCGCGAGCGGCGTAGTTTGCCATGAAATCGGGGGTACCATTCGAAAATGCTTCATCCACTATCCAATCGGCCGTTTGACCTTGCTCAACCTCCTGCCAATACTTGGTTATAAACGCGCTGATTGCCGGCTCCAAAGGAACGAGCGCTACCTGAATGAACGAAAAACCTGGTTCGCTCTCGACGGTAACCTCATATTTCTCCACACGCTTGTTGCCGTCATCGGTGACGTAAACTGGATGCGTGCCGCTTCCGGCGGGGGCACCACCGCCCGCCGCGTTCTGCCTCTGGGTAGCGTCACAGCCATCACAAGGGACGACTGAATTGGCGTGGGCTTTGGGAATGAACGCAAATGCCAAAACAAAGATTGACACTATTGAGAGTTTAAATGATTTAAAGTTCATGGAGTTCGCTGTAATATTCAATGGAATATCCGGCAGTTATATGCCAGATCGGAGAAGCGTACCACTCCCCCCCGGAAACTCTGCAACGCTAACGTGGACACCCACGATATCCGTGTGCGAGCGTGGACACCCATGATGCAAAAGAGAAAGTCGGGGTCAAGTCTTGGCAACGTTGCATCACTCGACGCCGGCGGCCGCTGGCTGAAGACCGAGTTCGGCCCGCGTGGGCATGCCTTGGCGCAGTGCGAGTCGAGCTTGGGCGATGCAGTTGCCACCTGTCCTGCCGGATCAAGCACCTATGTTCGCAGTCTGAAAACCGACGAGCGCGGCAATGTCGTTCTTGAGTGGCGTGGCGATCTGGCGGCGAGGGAAGTCAAGCGCACCTATTCGGCAGATCGCGGCCGGCTGGGTCAGCTGTGCGCCGGCAATGTGGCGACTTGCGACTTGCAGAACTAGAGCTACGGCTGGGAAGCACTCGGCAAGCTCACATACCGCGACAAGACCGGCCAGTATCGCGAAGAGTTCGAACACGACGCGTTCAATCGCTTGAAGAATGGGCGCTACAGCCCCGTGCTGCTGACGGGTATTTCCCAGCGCCCACATTGGTGTTGCCAACCATCCATCGGGTCTGAGTCAGCAGGGCGTCGCAATCGTCGTGGTTGCTCAGCGTAGGTGGTAGAAGTCCGCAGTGACTTCGATACCTTAATACGCAAAATAGGGAAGGCGCTGATGGGACCATTGACGGGTATTCGTGTGCTCGATCTTTCACGCATTCTGGCGGGCCCTTGGGCCACCCAGTTACTCGCCGATCTGGGTGCCGACGTGCTGAAGGTCGAACGTCCGGGGCAAGGTGATGACACCCGCCAGTGGGGACCGCCTTACCTCAAGGATGCGGATGGCATCGATAGTTCCGAGTCGGCCTACTTCCTTGCTGCCAATCGCGGCAAGCGCTCACTGGCGATTGACTTTCAGCATCCTGACGGTGCCGATCTGATCCGTCGTCTGTCCGTGCAAAGCCATATTTTTGTGGAAAATTTCAAAGTGGGAGGCTTGGCAAAGGTGGGTCTCGACTTTGCCACGCTCAATGGCTTGAACAAGGCCTTGGTGTATTGCTCGATTACCGGCTACGGGCAAACAGGTCCGTATGCCCATCGCGCCGGATACGACGCGGCGATTCAAGCCCAGGGCGGGCTTATGGGCATCACTGGAGAGGCCGATGATGCGCCCGGCGGTGGCCCCCAAAAAGTCGGCGTGGCGGTGGCAGACCTGATGGCTGGCATGTACGCATCCGTCGGCATACTCGCGGCCTTGCGACATGCAGAAGCCAGCGGCGAGGGCCAGCACATTGATCTGGCCCTGTTCGATACCCAGGTGGGCTGGCTTGCCAATCAAGCGATGAATTATCTGATCGGCGGCGATGTGCCGCAGCGTCGCGGCACCGCGCATCCCAATATCGTCCCTTACCAGGTCATGCCTGCGTCCGATGGGTGCTTCATGCTCGCTGTTGGCAATGATGCCCAGTTCCAGCGATTGTGTGAGGTCATCGAAGAGTCCGCTTTGGCCAAAGATCCGCGTTTTACCCGCAACGCGGATCGGGTCGCACACCGCATTGCCCTGGTCGAGATACTGACTACGAAATTGAAAACCCGAGGCGTCAGCCATTGGTTGCCCCGGCTGGAAGCAGCTACCGTGCCCTGTGCAGCGGTCAATGCACTGGATCAGGTGTTTGCCGATCCGCAGCTGCAATCGCGCGGCATGCGCATCGAGTTGCCGCATCCGCTGTCACCCGCATTGCCGATGGTTGCCAGCCCCTTGCGCTTGTCCGTCACGCCGGTAAGTTATTCCAAAGCACCGCCACAGCTGGGTGCCGATACGCGCAACGTACTGGCCGAATTGCTGGGGTTGGACGCAATTACGCTTGATCGGCTGCAAGCCGTCGGCGCCATCGGAAGCTGACTGATGGTGGGCCACGTGCACTCTGGCCACGCTGCACGGCTGATGCATGTGGCGTTCGCGGTTTCAACAGGATCGATGGGCATCGGTTTTTTGCCGATGCCATGCGGTGATTTGCGGGTGCTCAGCTCTCCGGTTCGGCCTAGTCTTTCGACTCGACGGCAGTGGCCTTAAGCCTGCCGCGCTGGCGCAGGGATTCGCGCAGCATGTACTCGATTTGCGCGTTGAGTGAGCGTAGCTCGTCATCGGCCAAGCGCTGGACGGCGTCCAGCACCTGGGCATTTATCTTCAGCGGATAGGCTCTTTTCTCGCTCATGGCGATGCGCCAGGCACGTGCATTCTGCTGCGCGTCAGTACAGCGAGCCGGCATTGAGGACGGGCTGGGCCGCGCGGTCAGAGCACAGGACCACCAGCAGGTTGCTTACCATCGCCGCGCGGCGTTCGTTGTCGAGTTCCACCACGCCCTTGGACTTCAATTGGTCCAGCGCCATTTCGACCATGCCGACGGCACCTTCGACGATCCGGGTGCGCGCAGCAATGACGGCGCCGGCTTGCTGCCGTTGCAACATCGCCTGTGCAATCTCGGGGGCGTAAGCCAGATGGCTGATGCGTGCGTCGACCACGTCAACGCCAGCGGTGGTTAGGCGCTCGTCCAACTCATCCTTCAAGTGCTGCGAAATTTCGGCCTGATGGCTGCGCAGCGAAATGCCGCCATCGTCGTGCGAGTCATAGGGATAACTGGTGGCCATTGCGCGCAGCGCCGACTCGGATTGCACGTGCACGAAGCTCTCGTAGTCGTCGACGTTGAAAACAGCCTCTGCCGAGTCGACCACGCGCCAGACGATGACGGCGGCGATCTCGATCGGGCTGCCTTCCAGCTCGTTCACCTTGAGCCGACCGCTCTCAAAGTTGCGGACGCGCAGCGATAACTTCTTTTTGGCGAAGAACGGATTGTTCCAGCGCAGCCCGGCCTCCTTGACTGAGCCGACATAGCGGCCGAACAGAGTCACTACCGCCGCTTGATTCGGTTCAACCATATAAAAACCGGCTGCACAGAACAACAACACGGCGATCGCGATCACGCCAATAATTTTGAACGCAGGTGGCCCGGTGACGACGACAGCCAAGGCGACGATCAGCGATACGACTAGTCCCAGAAGGGTGGGGATGCCCGAACGAGAGTTGAGGTTCAGCTCTTTCACGACGTTGCTCCTTGGTTGACTCTGAATGGGGCGGCGATTGTCTCGCTGCGGATATAAGTGCATTTGCTCAAGATGCGTAAACGATATCTAAAAGATATCATTTACACAAGGGCGGCGATCAATCAGGCGCGACGTGACGTCTTGCCGGACAGGCTGCTGGATGGATCGCGTGAATGGGATTGCGCTGAAGAGTCGGGCATGTCTCTACTGACTGATGCCGAGTCAGATAGCGTGCCAGAAGGCCCGTTGTCACTTTGCAGAACCTTCGCGCGAACCTGCTTCTCTTGGGCGTGCTTGACCAGCAGCCTGTCGGACTCATGTCGGCCCGGCTGCTAAACCACCTTCGCGGTCCACCTGTTCAAATGGGTAACGCCGCGAATTCTTGACCCGTGGCGTTGCGATGGGTCTGCAAATCGTCTTAGACAGTCCTCACGCAGCCGGCCTTGGCCTCGACCACCTAGTTCCGACAGGCTGCTAGTCCGGTCGGCCTGAGTCCGACAGGATGCTAGCCGCCGTCTTCCTGCAACCGCTCATCTTTTTCTTCTGCGGCCTTCAAGAGGTCGCCTTCTACTGCACGGGCGCGGTCGAGTGGATCGTTGATGGCACGTTCGAGCTCATGCCCGTCGAGAGCAGGCGCTACGGCGGGCAGCGGTTGCTTGACTTGTGCCGAATCAGCTGACGCGGCGGGCTCATTGGCGTCTGCTGGGCCAGCTGAATCCGAGCAACCTGACGCCAGAGCAATCGCCCCGATCGCCAGCAATACCGATAATGCTCTCATGATTGATTCTCCAATTTGAGCGAATTGCTCAGGGCGCAGACAGCGGAATCTGCAGCAAGGGCGCGGGCAGGATTTCGCTGCCTATCCACAGCGAATTGGCATCCGCTGAAAATGCAATCGCTTCGGCTTGAGTCATCCAAGGGAAGGGCAAGTCCACGGGTTGTCGCATCACTGCGGTAGCCCAGCTTTCGCTGGGGAGGCGCGTGTAGATTCTCGCGTGCAGATAGTTTAGTACGGCCATCTTGCTGCCGTCAGCGCTGATGTCCATCGACGAAATCTGCGCGCGGTAGCGGCCGTAAACGGGATTACGCTGCAAGTCACCGGTGTCTGGCTGTGCGATATGAGCCAACAACGAAACCCGTTCCGCGACCAGAGGAGCGGCCGTCGAGTCGCCATCCAGCGGCAGCCGATACAGCTCGGGCGGGACTCGCTTTTTGGAGATCAGGTAAATCGCGCGTTCCTGAACATCAACACCGACAGCTTCGCAGTCTCGCGCCCCATCGGGCCAAACAAATCGCATGGTGCGTGCGGCAGAGGCCGCGCCATCAATGAGTTCCAGCGGCTCCGGCACAAAGTACAGCTGCAGTTCTTTGCGAACACCACCGTTGTCACCGCTGTCGGCGATCAGCAGCCAGCGCTTGTCGCCGTCGCGATAGCTGGCCATGTCTTCCCAGTCAAAATTGGCCGCATTGTCGATGCGCACGCGGGCGCGGCGGTTGGCTTGCGCATCGATGGCGTAAATGTCGGCGCTGTTGCCACTGTCGTTGTGTGTCCACAGGATGCCGGGGTGAACATTGGAAGCGGCCAAGCCACTGACTTCGGCGATCGCCGAATCGGTTATCAAACCCGCTAGCCGAGCTTGCCCAGGTGCCAGTGCTCGCGGAGAGGCGGCAATCGATGGGCTGGATACAAGGGCGGAAAGTACGCAAAGCAGCGCCCACGTCGGTATGCGAATCATTGTTTTGTTCGCTTGATACTGTCGATATGCAAGCGACCGAGCAGGTTCAGGCCGGCATAAAAATTGAATGGGTCGCCATCACCGACGTCTAAGGCCAGATGCCCTGCTCCGAAGTGGGGAAGCGCGGCATCAAACCCATGCCAGCGCTCGTCGACCCAAGCGTATACCCAGGCGTGCGGCACAAACACGGCGCGTCGGCCAGCAAACGATGGCACGTAGGCAAGCCCGCTGGCGACACGGGTAGGTATTCCCAGGGATCGACCCAAGGCGGCCAGCAGCAGCGCGTGTTCGGTACAGTCGCCTTCTGCCAGCTCAATGGTTTCGAGTGCTGATGCATAACCGATGCGCAGCGATTTTGTGACAATGTGACGAGAGACTGCGGACTCCAGACGACGCATCGTATCTGCGTCCGAACTGGATTCGTCTGCAAAACTCTTGGCCAGTGCGATCACCGCTGGATGGTCGCTTTGCAACCAACGGTTAGGCGCGAGATCGCTGGCACCAGGCGGGCGATCCGCACTTCCGCCTGGATCGACCGTGATCAGCATCGAGCTGACCCCGATATCGCGCTGCTGTCCGGGTAAATCGGCAGCCAACGGGGCTGGACCCCCAAAGTTTATCTGGTAGCTCAGCCTGCGTTTGCGATCACGCTGCGACAACGCCCGCGGCGATTGCACCGTGGTGGCCGCCAACAGATCAACGGCTTGATTAGGCGCTTGCGCGCAGGCTTGGTCGCAGGCAATGACGTCGAGAATTACCCCCAGCATCGGCATGTGCATCCGCCGTAAACTGAAGTCACTGGGGTCCACCCAGACCTCGCTCACCACCCGTGTGCCGGCAGCGTTCAAGGTCTGCCGCAGCGCGAGCGCTCGCTCGCTGGCCTCAAACAGCTCGATATTCTGGTAGCCAATCACTTCGGTTTCGAGCGGCAGCGCTTGCAATGCGTCGATATCGAAGTGCATGACGCTATGTCTGACACCCGCCTGGTCCCCCGCGTGCAATGCTGCCAGCCGCTCGCCCTCGACCAACAACGCGCCAGCCGGCCAATTGATGGTTTGCTCAAGCAAGCGTTCGCCCTGACGGACGCGAATGCTGGCAATGCCGGCGCTGATTTCGCCCTCGGTTTCGATTCGACCGCCGCCCGTATCGAGCACGTTCACAAACCCTAGCGGGTCACCGTCGAGGCTTTCTCGGGTGGTCTGTTCGCTGTGAATCGGCAGCGCTTGGCCATCGCGCTGCAACTCCAACTGCATGACCTGACGGGTGTTCACACCGGCTTCGTTGGTGGTGCGGGTGGTCGCGATGTGGCCAATCTTGCGACCGTCCAAATGCACGCTGTACCAATCCTCACGTGTGGCTGCGTTGATTGGGCCGGAGCCAATACCAAGCATCACCAGCAGCAACCAGATTGCCGCCGGCAGCGATGGTCGACGGGTCTGCTTCATTGGCAGGATCGGCAAACGTCGTGCCGCCAGATGACTTGCAATTCGACTCATGGGTCGCTGAGTTTCAGTTCGCTGCCGTCGCGAGCCGCAGGTCCACCCATACCATCCGATGGTCACTCGCTTGCAGCCACTGAGCTTCGGGACGGTCGGATGGTGGCCAGAACACACCGCTGCGAATCACCTCAAATCCCACCGACGGCAGCACGTAGTCGATGCGCATGTTGCCAGCGCGGAGCCCAAAGGCGCCGGTGTGTTGGGCGGCTGGCGTTCGCTTGCTGGCGGCCAGCTCGGGGTCTGCGGTCGCGGCTGTGGCTGCGCCGGTACTGGTCGGCGCGACCATGGGCAGCACGCGCGGATGCCCAATCAGCTGGGTTATTGCGCCGGCGATGCTTTCGCCGTCCAGCGGGTCAGCGTTGTAGTCGCCGGCGATGACGAAGCGTGCATTGGCGTCCAAGCCACCGCAGCGGCCGCTGTCATCGCAAAGCCAGGTCGTGTCGGCGTTCGTCAGGTACTCCGCCCACAGCCTGATCTCATCAAAGTTCCGGCGACCGTTACGGTCTTCTTTGCCATCGAATACCGGAGGCGTGGGGTGCGCGGTCAGAAAGTGCAGGGTTCCGAGCGGAGTCTGCACAGGCACGTCCCAATGCGACTTGGACGACAGGCGCAGTTGTTGCCAGGTCTCGTCCGCATACCAAGCTGTCTTGTTGTCCGGCATTCGTGGCGCAAGCGCGCCCGGCATTGCACTCCAGCGCAGTTGTTGAAATGTGCGCACGTGCTCGCGGTCAATCGGGTAGCGCGACAACACCAACATGCCGTATTGACCGGGGTGCATACCAAAACCCCAGGCGTCACCCGGACCATCCGTTTGACCATCGCCGGTCAGGTCCAGGCCACTGGCAACACCCGTGTTAACCGGCGCTTGGAAGCGATGCGCGTAGCTGATCGCGCGCTCGCCAAATTGGCCTTCGCCCAAATATCGACTGACGAACAGCTCGGCCGCTTTTCCATCAATGTCATAGTCAAACTCATTGAGCAGGACAAGATCAGGCCGAACGCGTTGGATGACCGCAGCGACCTGCCTGGCGGCGAGATGATCGCCGCTCAATTGCTCGATCAAACCACCCGCTTCGTTGTGGTTAAGCGAGGTGTTGAACGTGGCCACACGCAGCGGGCGCATCAGGCTACCGCTCAGACTTTCATTGGCTGCCGAAGGTACGGCAATAGCAGACAGGGCGAGCGCAAGCGCCACGAAAAACGCAGAGGATATTTGCATGCGCTAGATTCTCGCATGGGCTTATGCGTGCGCGCTGGAGGTCTGCTTGCACCAGCCAGAGGCAGTCAGTATTTCAGCCGGCCGAAAGCCTGATTTGTAGGCCATTTTCGGATGGCCGTCGATCCAGAAACCAAGGTAAACATGAGTTCGCCCGCTGCGTTTGGCCCATTCGATCTGCCGCAGTACGGCCAGTGTGCCCAGCCCACGGCTGGCGAGTTCAGGATCGTAAAATGTGTAGACCGCTGACAGCGCGTCCGGCAGCACATCGGTTGCCGCCACCGCCAGTAGTCGGCCTTCTTCGCGAAACTCGAAAAAACGTGTTGGACTCCATTCGCTGGTCAGGAACGAGTCGAACTCATCGCCACCGCTGGCCTCCATTCCGCCACCGGGATGCCGCCCGCTCAAGTAACGGCGATATAGCGAAAAGCTCTCGCTGCTGCGGCGCGCAGGTTGATCGATCATGCCAACGCGCGCATTGCGGGCGAGGCAGCGCTTCTGACTGCGCGTCGGGACAAAGTTCGCGACCGCTACGCGCAGCGCGACGCAGGCCTGGCACGCAGCGCAGCGTGGTCGGTAGACATGTCTACCAGAACGTCGAAAGCCCAACGCCAGCATGTGCGGATAGGCCTGTGGCAAGGCAGGGTCATCGGGATCGAGGATGACGTCGCGCGCAATCCGCTGCGGCCAATAGCCGCAGGCGTGTTCTTGGGTCTGGAATAGTTTGATGCTGGCGTCCCGCATCAGCCGATGCTAACGCGGATGCCGATTCACTTTTCGAATGGAGAGCGGTTTCTGCCAAGTTCGAAGATGGTCAGCCAACAGCGGGCCAACCGTCCGTTTGAATGGCGGGCAATCAATGCCCGCCCATCAGGGCCAAACCGCCGGCAATGCCCGCCGAGCCCAGAATGACGCCAATCACCATTCCCCACCATGCGTACTTGCGTTCAGTGGCACGGGCAATGCGGGCACCGATGGGGTCGTTGCGGGCCTCGATGGCGTGGCGACGGGCAAGAATGCGTGGCAGCCACACCAGGTTCATTGCTCCTAAGGCCACGATCAGGGCGGCGAACACTGCGGTCGGTCCCCAGATGCCATGTGAAAGCGCGCCGTAGGACATCAAACCGGTCAACAGGACGACAAGAACCACACCGGCTACCGCAAACCAGGAAAGCTGACGCTTTTCTTCCGCATCAATTGCGGTGATCCAGTGCCTGCGCACGCCGAACACTACCGCGGCGATACCAACCACCAGCGCAAACAGCACGCCACCCGCCAGGCCGAACAACAGACGCGAAGCGCCCTTGCCGGCGATGCCGGTGCCAAGCATGAATTTGCTGATGCCTTTACCAACCGCTGCCGCGCTACCCGCTGCGACGGCGGCTGCGGCGGGCTGACTGACCGTCAGGCCCGCGATCACCAAGGTGGTGAATGCGACGCCCGGCGCGGTGGCCAACGCCGCACGGCCCAAGCGCTCGAGCAGCTCGTCGCGCAAACTCATGCGTGCCCGTGACAGGCGTTTGCGCACCGCTGCGTCCTGCATGCCCAGCAGGGTTGCAACGTGTTTGGACGACTGACCCTCACGGTAGTAAATCAACAGGATCTCGCGCGTCTCTTCCGGCAAGTTGTCGATCAGTTCGGCAACGACTGCTTCCTCGTGTTGGCGCGAGAGCAGGTCGGGATGGTCGGGCGTGGGATCCGCGACCACCGCCAATATCGTGTCCATGTCGCCGTCGTAACGTTTCTCCGTGACCCGCCGACGCAAATGATCGCGCGCCAGATTGCGGGTGATTTGCCGCAGCCACGGCAGAAAGCTTGAGGAGCTGCGCAGACTCTTCAAGTTGGTCCACGCATTTAGAAAAGCATCTTGTGCAATGTCTTCCGACGCTTGGATGTCGCGCACGATAGACAGCGCGATGGAAGTGATACCGCGTTGGCAACCCGTGACGATTTGCCCATAGGCAACCTGATCGCCGGTTTGAGCGGCGGGCAGGTGCAGTTCGATCAGGCTTAGCAGAGCTTCAGATGACATCGGCGTGGGGTGAGGGCGACAGGTATGTTCGTGACGCGGCCTTCGCACGATTGTGACAGACGCCAATGACGTCGCCCGCTTGCTGGCTTGCAGTGCCGTTCTCAGCGAAGGGTCGCGAATCGGTTGCGATCCAGATCCCGTCAATTCACTCCAGACAGTGCGGCAGATCGGTCAGATCGATCTGCCGCCTGTTTACTACCAGATCGCTACCTTGGCTTCGCCTTGACGCACCATCGCATCACCGGGCTTGCAGTCAAACGCCGCCGCGAATTGCGCCATGTTGGACGGTGCCCCGATCGCGCGGAAGTTGGCGGGCGCGTGCGGGTCGGTGGTCAGGCGCACCTTCAATTCTTCCGGCTTGAAATTGCGGCGCCACACCACCGCCCAGTTCATGAAGAAGCGCTGTGCCTGGGTGTAGCCACCAATGTCCTTGTTGCTTGCAGGGTCGGCTGCCAGCGTGGCTTGCATGGCGTCATAGGCAATTGCTAAACCGCCCAGATCGGCGATGTTTTCGCCCAAGGTCAGGTCGCCATTCACATGGATGCCGTCGATCGACTCGTACGCGTTGAACTGAGTGACCAACTTGCCGGTGCGGCTCTCAAAGCCCTTGCGATCCGCTGCGCTCCACCAGTCGGAGAAGGTGCCTTTGGCATCAAAACGGCTGCCTTGATCGTCATATCCGTGAATGATCTCGTGGCCGATAACCGCGCCAATGCCGCCATAGTTCAGCGCCGGATCAGCGTTCGGATCGAAGAACGGCGGTTGCAGGATCGCCGCCGGGAACGTGATCTCGTTTTGCAGAGGGTTATAGGAGGCATTCACCGTTTGTGGCGACATGCCCCACTCACTGCGATCCACCGGCTTGCCGATCTTGCCCAGGTTCCATTGATAGTTGAAGCGATTGGCGGCCAGCAGATTGCTGGCATAGCTGTCCCGCGTGGTGCTCAAACCCGACCAATCGCGCCACTTTTCCGGGTAGCCAATCTTGGGAACGAACGAGGCCCATTTTTCCAGCGCTTTGGCCTTGGTCTCAGCGCTCATCCATTCCAGATTCTCAAGCCGCGGCTTCAATGCATTGCGCAGGTTCTGCACCAGCGTTTCCATCTTGGCTTTTGACTCAGGCGGAAATGCGACTTCCACATACATCTGACCCAGCGCCTCACCGACCGAGCCATTGATGGCGCTGAGCACGCGCTTCCAACGCGGCTGAATTTCCGATTGCCCACGCATCTGCTGGTTATAGAAGGCAAAGTTCTGCTGCACGTAGGCATTTGGCAAATAAGGCGACGCACTGTCGATGGCGTGGAAGCGCAGATACGCCTGCCAGTCCGCCACTGCTGTGTCGCCCAGCATTGCGCTCACTTCAGCATGAAACTCTGGCTGGGCCAGCGAGAACATCGCCGGCGCATCAATGGCGTGCGCTTTGAAGAATTCCGACCACGGGAAGTTGGGGCTCACCGCGTCGGCGGCGGCGATGTCGACCGGGTTGTAGTACTTGGAAACGTCGCGGGAAAGCTCTTCGCTGGAGAGTGAGACTTTGGCCAAGCGGGTTTCGAATGCCATGATCGATTGCGCTTGTTTGCCGGCGTCCCCGGCGCCGGCACCTGCCAGCGTCAGTACGGCTTCGATGTGCTTCAGATAGTTGGCGCGAGCGGTTTTGTAGTCTTCTCTATCGGCGGTGTAGTAATCACGATCTGGCAAGCCCAGCCCGCCCTGGGTGGCGTAGGCGATCGTCATGGACGAGTCTTTGAAATCCGGATTGGCACCAAAGCCAAACAGGAACCCGTTGCCGGCGGCGAAATCCTTGCGCAGCCAAGCGGCCACCGAGGGGCCATCGGTGAGGGCAGTGATCGCGTCCAGATCGGTCTGGATTGGAGAGAGGCCGGCGGCCTCGATCTTTGTTTCGTCCATTCCGGTTGCCCAGATGTCGCCGACCAACTTGTCGACGCCTCTGGCATCTGGCGCCGCTGCGGCGAACTCAACCAATTGCTTCTGCACATCCCGCGAGCGCTCACCGAGTGCGTCAAAGCTGCCCCAAGTGGTACGGTCAGCCGGCACCGGATTAGCAGCCAACCACGTGCCATTGACCTTGCCAGCAAAGTCACCGCAGGCAGCGACGTCGGCGGCAACATCGGCCGCTTTCAACATCGGCAAGGGCGTCAATGCCTCTTGGTTGACGCTGAACACCGGTACCACAGGGGCCGGTGCCTGGGTCGCGACGGGCGCGACTTCTGCCGGCGGGGTGGAGGCGCCACAGGCGGCGAGCGCGGTGACGATGGCAAGACTCAAGGCGAGGCGACTGAAAGAAACTGACAACATTGGAAGAGTCTCCGGTTTGAGGGTGATGCCCGATCCGATCCGATCCGATGCGATCCGATTCGATCCGATTCGATCAGGCGGGTGGGTGGGCGGCGGGCGCTGAAATCAACTCGGTAGCATGTGCCCATTCGCGCGCTGGCGAGCGTGTCGAAGGTCACAGGGCGAGTGGTGGGACGCCGATCTGGCGGGTGAGGTGGCTTGACTCCCAGGCCGGCGGCGCTTGCCGAGTCTTTCCAAGGGAGGCTTCGCAACCAACGCTTAAGTGCAGGCCGCTCGTGTCACGACGCTGTTAGATCGAAATGAACAGTCCCAAGGCTTGGCTCTGGGTGGGCATGCGTGAAGCCTTTACACAAGTCCTAGCATTTTTGCCGAAGTGATCCCCGCCATCACCGTCAGGATCAGCAACAGGATCATGCGCAGGTGGGTGATCATTGATCGCCGCGGCGGGGCTTTGGATTCTGGCAATCGCAGTAATGATTCGGTGCGGGTAGATTCCATCAGACCCGCCTCACGGAGCAGTTCGCGCGCGCGCGGCTGATCGTTGGTGTTGACCACCCACACCGACGGATGCGGATAGCGGTCAGGCTCGGAATAGCTGAAATGCCCGCGGTGATTGCCCTTGTAAGAGCGCCGCTCTTCGGTCCAGGTCTCGATGCCGGCATCGTTGAGCAGGCGCACCACGCCTTCGACGGTTTCCAAACGTTGCGAGGTGAAGATCTGCCGCATGGTGAATGGCTCTCGATATGGGACGGCGCGGATGATAGAGCACGCGCTGTCGCTCCCAGCTGAATTCAGGCGCTGGCTTCAGGCGCCGGCTTCAGTCGCTGGCTTCAGCCGGTACCACACGAATCAGGCCTTCCTGCGCGGTGACTGCAACCAGTATGCCCTTGTGATCGTAGATGCTGCCGCGGGCAAGGCCGCGTGATCCCTGTGCACTCGGGCTGTCGCAGGCGTACAGCAACCATTCGTCAACGCGAAACGGCCGCAGGAACCACATCGCATGATCGAGGCTGGCCATCTGCACATTGGGCTGCAGGTAGGAAATGCCGTGCGGAAAGGTGGTGGTGCCGATCAGATGAAAGTCGGAGGCATACGCAAGCATTGCCCGATGCAAGGCAGGATCGTCGGGAATGCGGTCGACCAGGCGAAACCAGACCTGCTGATAGGGTGGTCGTTTGGTCGGTTTCAGCTCATTGCGCGGATATACGTGACGAAACTCGAACGGCCCCTTACGAAACATCCAACGCCGCATTTTTGCCGGAAGCTGCGCCAGCGTCTCGCTGTCCAGGGTCTCGGGTTCGGGCAAGTCTTCCGGCTTTGGTACTTCCGGCGGCGACAGCTGATGGGTGGCGCCTTCTTCGTGAACATGAAAGCTAGAAGACAGCACAAACACGGGTTTGCCATGCTGAATCGCGGTGACCCGGCGTACCGAAAAACTGCCGCCATCACGGGTGCGATCGACGTCATAAACAATCGGCGCCTCGATATCGCCCGCGCGCAGGAAATAGGCGTGCAGCGAGTGCACGGCGCGGTTGGCTTCGACTGTCTGCTGGGCAGCGGAAAGAGATTGCCCGAGCACCTGGCCGCCAAATACATAGCGGGTGCCGATGTCGCGACTGGCGCCTCGAAACAGGTTGTCTTCCAGTCGCTCAAGCGCCAGCAAATCCAACAGTTCGGATACAACGGTTTGCATAGTTGAGCGACGTGCGGCGAGCGGGCTGCAAATTATACGCAAGCGCCCATGCGACAAATATCGCGGGGAATGGGCGGCAGTGCTGCCTTCGAGCTATCGAAGCCGGCCTGTAAACCTGTGAGACTTGCAGCCCCTAACGCCAGCCACTTTCGCGTGCTCAGTCGACTGTTAGCGCCGCTGCTCGAAAACCCCAATCACTATCCGCTCGGCTACCGGCCAGCGTTGGATGGTTTGCGCGGCACCATGACCCTGGGCGTGATGGCCGCGCACATCAAGGAGAGTTGGTGTCCGGGATCGTTCGTTTACATGGACACGTTCTTCATCATGAGCGCGTACCTGATTACGGCGCTGCTGCTGAAGGGTTGGCGTCGCGATGGCCGCATCCAGTTCACCCGCTTTTATTATCGGCGCGCGCTGCGATTGTTTCCCGCCAACTACGTGATGCTGGCGGTGTTCGCAGTGGCCGCGTGGTTGTTGCTGGATGATTTTGGCGGACACTTGAAGCAGATCGCGGTGGCGGGGCTGTACGTGTCCAATTGGACGCGAGCATTCGAAGTGCCGATGCCGCAGTTCCTCGGCCACACCTGGTCGCTGTCGATTGAAGAACAGTACTACTTGCTTTGGCCACTGTTGTTGGCGGGATTGCTCAAGTGCTTTGGCTTGCGCAAACGCACCTTGATGGTGGTGCTGGCAGTCGCGTTTGGCTTCGCGCTGTGGCGAAGCTGGTTGAGCTTCGACGGCGCGTCAATTGCGCGGCTATACAACGGCACTGATACCCGCGCGGATGCATTGCTGCTGGGTTGCGCGCTCGGCATCGCCTTGGCCCTGCCGCAGATACGCGACAACGTTGCTTTGCAGCGTTGGGTGGCGAGAATGGCGATGCCTATCGTGGTGGCGCTGCTGGTTGCCGGCTATACCTTGCAATGGGAAATGCGGGCGATGTATGCCGGAGGCAGCTTCGTCTTTTCCCTGCTGTCGACCTTGCTGGTTGCCGCGCTCGCCCTGCCGCAGGTGACCCTGGCGCACCGCCTGTTTTCTGTCCCGCCTTTGGTTTTTCTCGGACGCATTTGCTACGGCCTCTACATCTGGCACTTTCCGATCTACAACGTGCTGCGAGTGGCGTTCGGGATGGAAACCTGGGGCCTCGTCCTGATCGGAGTGCCGCTGACGTTTGCGTTCGCCATCGCCTCTTACTTGCTGATCGAACGCCCGTTTTTGGCGATGAAGGATCGATTGCCGGAGTCGCGGGCAAGCTGATGAATTGAGCTGATCGGCCGAGCTAATCGATCCAGCATCGGTTAGACAACACGCTTACTCGGGCGCGGCTGGAGGCGACCATCGATCCAAGGTGATCGCCTCTAGCACCTGCGTCCACGGAAACAAGGGGCCAGGGTCGCGCTTTCTTGACACTTGCTTGCTGGGGTCGTCGTCGGCGACGAGCAGTCGTCGATCCAGATCCTCGTGACCAGCGATCCATTGCACGTTGGGCAATTGGTTGCTCAGGATCTTCAATAGGGCGATCAAGGCGGCGATCTGTGCGGCGGGGTAGGGTTCACGCATGGCCTGGTGATTGCTGGCCAGCCAGTGCGGGTAACGACCGCTGTTGACCAGTTCGATGCCGACGGTCGTGTCGTTGTAGCCCACTACGTGGTGCGCGACCCGCGTCTCGATGACATAACGCAGCACGCGGCCGTCGCGGTCGATGTAGTAGTGGCCGCTGTTGCCGGTGCCCGCGCTTGGATACAGCGCGCGCTCGCCGTACTCGCGCGCGGTGGCCAAATCGGGCAGCTCGGTGCAATGAATCACGATGCCGGTGATGGCATCCAGTGGGCGCGCTTCGAGCTGCATGACGTAGGGCAGCGGCGCGTCTTCAATCGGCAGCGGTGGAAGCTCGGCAAACATGCCGCATGCTAGCATTGCGACCTCTTCAAAGGGTTGAATCCAATGGCGTTTTCCGCCGGCAGTGCGCTCTCCAAGCTGCTTGCGCAGTTCCCTCGCGCAGGCCAGGTTGAGTGGATTGGCGTGCGGCCAGCGCGCGAAGCACCCATGCACGAGCCGGTCGAGGTTGAGGCCATCGCAGGCCAAGGGCTGATTGGTGATCGCTTCGCCGGTGGCAGCGGCAAGCGCGGTATCACCCTCATTCAAGCGGAGCATCTGCCAGTAATTGCTGCCTTGGCTGGCAAATCCGAATTGCGGCCTGCGCTGCTGCGACGCAACCTGATGGTCTCGGGAATCCCGGTGCTGGCGTTGAAGGGCTGTCGTTTTCGTATCGGTGAGGTCGTGTGCGAGGGTACCGGACCTTGTGATCCATGTTCGCGAATGGAAGATGCTCTGGGCGTGGGTGGCTACAACGCAATGCGAGGACACGGCGGTGTGACCGCGCGCGTCCTCAGCGGCGGTTGGATTCGCATCGGCGACCGGGTGACGGTGGATTCTGCGCAAGACGGCACCCTATGAAGGGCCATTGCATCCTGTCGCACGGACTGGAAAGCGGTCCGCAAGCGACCAAGGTTAGTGCGCTCGCCGAGGCTGCCGACGCGCTGGGTTGGAGCAGCGAGCGTCCTGACTATCGCGATCTTGACGCCAGCCGAGACATTCGCGAAGTACAGACGCGGCTGCGCCGTTTGCGTCAGCGCTGCGACGCTGCACCCAGGCCGCTGGTGTTGGCTGGATCGAGCATGGGCGCTTTCATTGCTGCTCTGGCAACCTTGCAGGTCGAATGTGCCGGTCTGTTCCTGATGGCGCCACCGGTCAGTCTTCCGGATTTTCCTTTGCGTCTGGATGCGGCCCGCATTCCGACCTGCATCATTCACGGCTGGGATGACGAATTGATCGCTGCTGACGAAGTATCACGCTGGGCGCATGGCCGTCGCGATGAACTGATTCTGGTCAATGACAGTCATCGCCTGAGCGCGCATGTTGATTACTGTGCCGCGCAGTTCGCGCGCTTTCTGGCGGCGCTGTGAAGGCGGCCTTGGTGAACGCGTTTGCGCCGTGCGCGAAAGGGCTCGAATACCTGCTGGTCGACGAGCTCAAAGCGCTGGGGGCAAACGAGGCGCGCGAGTCGCTGGCCGGGGTCTATTTCGAATCCAGCATCGAGGTGCTGTATCGCGCGGTGCTGTGGTCACGCTTGGCCAGCCGCATGTTGTTGCCACTGACCGAGTTTGATTGCCCTGATAGCGAAGCCTTGTACGCCGGTGTCAGTGCGATTGACTGGGATCAGCACTTGGCTGCCAATGGCACGCTCGCGGTCGACGCCAGCCTGTTGCATAGCCAGCTGACGCATGACCGCTACGTGGCACAGCGGGTAAAGGATGCTGTCGTCGATCAACTGCGCGATCGCCATGGCGAACGACCATCGGTGGACACCGATGCACCCGATGTTCGCATCAACATTTTCATTCGGCGTGATCGCGCGACGCTGTCAATTGATCTCTCCGGCGGAGGCTTGCATCGACGCGGATGGCGGCAAGCGCAAGGCGGCGCGCCGCTGAAGGAGACCCTGGCCTGCGCGCTGTTGCTGCGCGCGGGATGGCCGGCGATTGCTGAAGCAGGTGGCGTGTTGCTGGATCCGATGTGCGGCTCCGGCACGTTGCTGATTGAAGGTGCGCGAATGGCCGCCGATATCGCACCAGGCATTGGTCGCAAGCACGACGGTTTGCGCGGCTGGCGTGGCGCTGATCAGGCGTTGTGGGCGCGCTTGCATGCGGAGGCGCATGAGCGCGCAGACGCAGGACTGGCGCGCCTTGCACCGCTGTACTTCGGCAGCGATAACGACTCGGAGGCGGTCAGCATCGCTCGCACGAATGTCGAAGCGGCCGGCTTGAGCCGGGTCATCCGCATCGACCACGCCGATGTGGTCCAGTTGCAGCGTCCCAGCGGTCCAGATCGCGGCCTGGTGGTCTGCAATCCGCCTTACGACGAGCGCATGGCTGCAGATCCGGCGCTATACCAACGGCTTGGCCAAGCGCTGCGCCGCGAACTGGCTGGCTGGCGCAGTGCGGTGCTCACCGCCGATGAGGGCTTGGGCCGCGCGATTGGCTTGTATCCCGACAAGCGCTACGTGCTGTTCAACGGAGCGTTGCGCTGCAGTTTGCTGTGCGCGGATATTCGGGTGGTTGCCGAACGCGTCGAAAAACCTGCTGAGCCACTTTCCGCTGGCGCACAAATGGTGGCGAATCGCTTGCGCAAAAACCTGCGCAACTTGAAGGCATGGCGAGCCCGCGAGGGCGTCGATTGCTTCCGTGTCTACGATGCTGATTTGCCCGAATATGCTGCGGCGATCGACGTTTTCACCGAAGCCGCGGCTGAGCGACGGGTCAGTCTGCACATACAGGAATACCAGGCGCCTGAAGAGATTCCGGCCGAAGATACGCGACGACGCTTGGGCGAATTGGTCCGTGCAGCCGCAGATGCCTTGGCCCTGCCGCGCGAGCGCATCGCCCTGAAGACGCGGGTGCGCGGCAAAGGTGGCAGCAAGTACGGCGTGCTTGATCGCCGCGGCGAGAGCCTGTTGGTGCAAGAAGGTGGTCTGCGATTCGAGGTCAATCTGTTCGACTATCTGGACACCGGTCTGTTTCTGGATCACCGGCCCAGTCGCATGCGCTTGCGCGAGCTTGGCGCTGCACGCGATGTGTTGAACCTGTTTTGCTACACCGGCGCGGCCAGCGTGTATGCGGCCGCTGGTGGCGCGCGCAGCACCACCAGCGTCGATCTGTCCGCAACTTACTTGCAGTGGGCTGGCCGCAATCTTGCCGCCAACGGTTACACCGGCATCGAGCATCGGCTGGTGCAGGCCGATGTGATCGCCTGGCTGAAGGCGGAGCGCGCCCGCTTTGATGTGATTTTTTGTGATCCGCCGACATTTTCGAATTCTGCACGCGCCGGCGATTTTGATATTCAGCGCGATCACATCGACTTGCTGCAGGCCTGTATGGCGCGTCTTCGCGCAGGTGGGACGTTGCTGTTCTCCACCAACTCGCGCAAGTTTCGTCTGGATGAGGAATCCTTAACTGGCATCGATTGGGAGGAGACCAGTGCCAACCGACTTCCGCCCGATTTTGCCCGCAATCCGAAGATTCATCGATGTTGGGAGTTGCGCGCCTGAGTGCTCATCCAGATCGCGCAGCCATGCCCATCCCCATATTGAACTTTTCGCAGTGCCGGGCAATGCTGTTGCCGTCTCCCGTGTTCCTTACGACCATTGCCGAGTGCTGCTGGCGAATCCAAATTGCATAACCGACCCAAACATCCACATCCGCTGAAACCCACTCCAGACCAGTGGCGGTTCTTTCGACAATGGCTGAAGAACCCGTTAGCGGTTGCTGCTATTTCGCCGTCCAGTCAGCAATTGGCGCGGCAGATGATCGCCGAGTTGCCCGATCGCGCGCGGCGAGTGGTCGAGTTGGGCGGCGGCACCGGTGTTTTCACCCAAGCCTTGATCGACCACGGCATCGCACCGCATGACATGCTGGTGTTGGAGTTGAATGAAGACCTTCATCATCACCTTCACGAACGCTTCCCGCTGGCCCACGTGGTTTGCGGCGACGCGATGCAACTACCCAGCATTGCCGAGCGCTGTGGCTTCTCGGCGGGCGGCCCGGCTGACGCGGTGCTGTCGGGCCTGGGCTTGCTGTCGATGAGCAAGGCGACACAGCGTGGCATCGTCGAGGGCGCATTTACGCTCCTGGCTCCGGAAGGCCGGCTGATCCAGTTCACCTATGGCCCCACCTGCCCGGTCAATAAAGAAGTACTTGCGGCACTTCATTTGAAGGCGCGACGCGCCAGCATGACCTTGTGGAATATGCCGCCAGCCACCATTTACGTGATCAGCCGGCAGCGCTCCAAGGCGATTACACCGACCTCGATGCGCTAGCTCGCATGTTTCGAATGTATATCTACGCCGGACACGCCTGATTTGCGACAATCCGCGGCCCTTGGTTACTGCGGCGACGTGTGAGCAACCCCATCGAGCTTGAAATTGTCGACCTCAGCCATGACGGTCGCGGCGTCGGTCGCATCGACGGCAAGGCCGTGTTTGTCAGCGGCGCGCTAGCCGGCGAGCGTGTGCGCGCGCAGATGAAGCAGCGCAAGCGCAGCTTTGATCAAGCTGAGCTGTTGGAGGTGCTTCGCGCTTCGCCCGAGCGTGTCGAACCGGGCTGCCCACATTTTGGTCGCTGCGGCGGTTGTGCGTTGCAGCACCTCGCGCCTGCGGCGCAGATCGCTGCCAAACAACGCGTGTTGCTTGAGAACCTCGAGCGCATCGGCCAACTGCGCCCGCAACGCGTATTGCCGCCGTTGACGGCCTCGATCTGGGGATACCGGCGGAAAGCCCGCTTGGGCGTCAAGTATGTGCGCGCCAAAGAACGTGTTCTGGTCGGATTTCGGGAGATGGCCGATCCGCGCTTCATTGCCGACATCGACTCGTGTGCCGTGCTGGTGCCGCAGGTGGGCGAGCGCTTGGGTGACCTGGCTCGCTTGATCGAAGGTCTGAGCGCGCGCGAACGCATTGCGCAGATCGAAGTAGCCGCCGGCGACGACAGCACCGCGCTGGTGTTTCGCAACCTCGATCCACTCAGCGCGAGCGACCAAGCCGCCTTGGTCGCGTTTGGCAAGTTGCACGGGCTTGGCATCGTGCTGCAGCCTGGCGGCGTCGACTCATTGCAAGTGCTTTGGCCCGAATCTCTGGCGCTGCGATTTGCGATCCCGGCGGCTGACGTCAGCCTCGACTTTCGGCCGCTGGATTTTGTCCAGATCAATGCCGAACTCAATCAGCAAATGATTGCGCAAGCGTTGGCCTTGCTGGATCCCAAGCCGACCGATCGGGTGCTCGATTTGTTCTGCGGTCTTGGCAATTTCACCTTGCCGCTGGCACGCCGAGCGCGGCAAGTGGTCGGCGTGGAAGGCGATCCTGGGCTGGTGCAGCGGGCGCGTGAAAACGCTAGTCGCAACGGGATCGAAAATGCGCACTTTTTCGCGGCCGACCTCGCCAAACCGCTGGCCGCAGAGTCGTGGATGGCCGAACAGTTTGACCTGATCCTGCTCGACCCTCCGCGCACAGGGGCCGATGCGGTGATCGCCCAGCTGCCGACGCGTGGGGTGCGGCGGATTGTTTACGTGTCCTGCCACCCGGGTTCGCTCGCCCGCGACGCGGCTTTGCTGGTCCGCGATCATGGATTCACTCTGGTTGCGGCAGGCGCAATGGACATGTTTCCGCACACCGCGCATGTGGAGTCGATTGCTGTGTTTGAGCGGGTCAGCTGAGTGCCACGGCCGTTGCTCAGCGGCTTTCGCGGGTGTCCAGCCGGGTGTCCAGCGGCGCTTCCAGCGGCGCGCAGTCAGTCGCGTTTTGTGAGGCTATCGAATGGCGATTGAGATCGAACGCAAGTTTCTGCTGGTGGATGCGACGTGGCGGCCGCAGGTCGTTCGCAGTAAACGTTTGGCGCAGGGCTATTTGGGCGGCGAGCGTGCGTCGGTGAGGGTGCGCATCGGTGCTGAGTCGGCATGGCTGACGATCAAGGCGCGAGTGCAAGGGGCCAGTCGTGCTGAGTTCGAGTACGTCATACCGCTGGCCGATGCCGAACAGATTCTGGCCGAACTGAGTTTGCCGGGGCGGGTCGAGAAAATCCGTCATCACGTTGAGGTGGCCGGGATGCTCTGGGAGATTGACGAGTTTCTGAGCGACAACGCCGGCCTGATCGTTGCGGAGATCGAGCTGGCAACGCTGGATGCTCACTTCGAGCGTCCCGCGTGGTTGGGCGTGGAGGTCACCGAGCAGATGCGCTACTACAACTCGGCCTTGGCTGAGCGACCCTTTTCAGCGTGGACGGCCGCCGAGCGCGTGCCATCAACGGAGCAACCGTTGTGTTGATTATTGGAATTGCCGGCACCGAGCTGGCAGAGCACGAGCGCGAATGGCTGCAGCATCCTGCCGTCAGCGGGGTGATTTTGTTTACCCGCAATTTTTCAGATCGCGAACAGGTCACCCGATTGATCGTGGACTGCCGCGCGGCTGCCACCCGACCCATTTTGATCTGTGTCGATCAGGAAGGTGGGCCGGTACAGCGCTTCCGCGCGGGCTTTAGCGCGCTGCCACGGCTGTCATTGTTTGGCGAGCGGCTGGCAGCAGAAGGCGAGGGTGCGTTGACCGCGGCCGAAGCCCATGCGTGGCTCATGGCTAGCGAAATGCGCGCGATTGGCGTCGACCTCAGCTTTGCGCCTGTCGTTGACCTTGGCCGCGGCAATCGGGCCATTGGTGAGCGGGCGTTCTCCGCCGATCCCGAGTGTGTGGCGGCGTTTACGCGAAGTTATGTGCGAGGCATGCACGCGGCCGGCATGGCGGCCACGCTCAAACACTTTCCGGGGCACGGATCGGTGTTGGAAGACACTCACTTCGATTCGGCGGTCGACCCGAGGTCGTTCCTGCAGTTGCAGGAAGAAGACCTGCTGCCGTTTCGTGCTGGCATCGAGGCCGGCGCGCAGGCCGTCATGCTCGCCCACGTCAGTTACCCGGCGGTGGATGCCGACCCGGCCGGCTATTCCAAGCGCTGGATCGTTGACATCCTGCGCCAGCAAATGGGTTTTACCGGCATCGCCATCAGTGACGACATCGGCATGGCCGCCGCGGAATCGGCTGGCGGCGTCGCCGCCCGTCTGCGCGCGCACTTTAATGCTGGCTGTGATCTGGTGCTGGTGTGTGCGCCAGCCCTGGTGCCGGACTCGCTGGCTGCCTTGCCCGCGACAGCGGTCGCTGAGGCGGCTCCCATTGGCTTGTTGGCAGGCCGCCCGGCGCCGGATTGGAGCGCCTTGCAAGCATTGCCTCGTTACGCGCAAGCGCAACAAGCCATCGTTGATAACGGACTTCGAGTAGCTTAAGACGATGAACTTTCCTATTCCCAGTCTTGCCGATGCGTTGAACAGCTCGGATCAGCTGCATGGACGCGCCGCGATCAATGCCGCCATTGAGCGTATGGCCGCGGCCATTCGCCACGACTACGCTGGCCAGCGGCCGTTGTTTCTTACCGTGATGAATGGCGGGATGATTTTCGCCGGCCAGCTGGCGCTCGCGTTGGGTATGGATTGCGAGTTCGACTATCTGCACGCGACGCGTTACCGCGGCGCTACCCAAGGCTCAGGATTGCGCTGGCTGCGGCAGCCGGATATCGCACTCGATGGCAAGGCAGTGCTGTTGGTCGACGACATCCTCGACGAAGGACCGACTCTGCTTGCTGTGCGTGAATGGTGTCAGCAGCAAGGGGCCGCCGAGGTCAAGATCGCCGTGCTGGCGTGGAAAAGGCACGACCGTTGCGTTGCAGACTTGGTCCCAGACTATGTGGGGCTCGACGTGCCGGACCGCTACGTGTTCGGATTCGGCATGGATTATTACGAGCAAGGGCGCAACTTGCCTGCGATTTACGCCCTCAAGTAAACGCCCGCATTGTTTATGCCAACGCCGACTAGCAGCGCTGATACGACGCCAACAGCACCCTGCTTGGGCGTCATCGGCGGCACCAGCGTGTACGCTCTGAGCGAACTTGAGCACGCCGAGTCACACACACTGGAGACGCCGTTTGGCGCGCCGTCGGGGCCGATTCGGATTGGCTTGATTGGTTCTCGGCGGGTGGCTTTTCTGGCCAGGCATGGCGAGTCGCATGCACTACCTCCGCATCGGGTGAACTATCGCGCCAACGTATGGGCACTGCATGCGCTGGGTGTGCGGCGGGTATTGGCGATCAATACCGTGGGCGGCATCACCGCACAGGCAGTGCCGCGTGCCTTGCTCGTTCCCGACCAGATCATCGATTACACGCATGGCCGTGAAGCCACCTACTGGGATGGCGCTGGCGACATGCTGCACGCCGAGTTCGGCGATCCTTACGGACAAACGCTTCGCAACGATTTGTTGGCAGCGGGTCGACAGGCGGGCATCGAGTTGGTCGACGGCGGCTGCTATGGCGCAACCCAAGGGCCGCGCTTTGAGACGGTGGCCGAGATCCGGCGCATGCGCGCTGACGGTTGCGATGTGGTCGGTATGACCGGCATGCCGGAAGCGGCGTTGGCTCGCGAGCTGGCTTTGGACTATGCCTGTGTTGCGCCGGTCGCGAATTGGGCCGCAGGCTGTGGTGATGCGGCCCCGATTACCCTCGAGGAAGTATTCGCGAACCTGGCGGCTTGCAGCGGTCAGTTGCCTGCGTTGTTGCGAAGTTTGCTCACGGCCTAATCGCTGGGATTGCAGTCGGCTGAGCAATGGCCGCGTCAGTAGTTGTGCTTGCACGTCCGCGCCGCTCGTGGTCGGCCGACTCGGCCTCGCTCAGCGGATCGCCATCCAGCATGACATTGTTGCGACCGCAGCCTTTCGCCCGATACAGCGCACTGTCGGCGCGCGCCAGCCAAGCCGACCAGTCGACTTCGTCCACTAACTGCGCCGCCCCGATCGACACCGTCACCGCGCAACCGTCGGGTGCGCGCAATTGTGTCTCGACCGCGCTGCGCAGTTTTTCCAAAGCAGCGCGCAAACCCGCTGCTGGCGTGTCAGGCATCAACAACACGAACTCCTCGCCGCCTAAACGGTAGAGGCGGTCACGCTTACGACAGTTTGCCTCGGCGATACGCACGAATTCCACCAGCACCCGGTCACCCGCTTCATGTCCAAAGGCGTCGTTGATGCGTTTAAAGCGATCAAGATCGAGCATGGCGATGCCACAGGGCTGACTGTCGCTACGAGTTGTGACCGCCAGCGCGAGATCGGCATTCATGGCCAGGCGGTTGCGGATGCCGGTCAGCGCGTCATTGGACGCCAACGCGACCAATTGCTGACGCTGACCGGCCACGTGATAGGCAAACATGAACGCCGACAAGCTGACGAAGTTGCCGGTGGCAAAAAAAAGCACGCGTTCGAAGGTCTGCGTGAACAGGGTGGGCAGTAAGGCCAGCACCAACAACAGGACGGCATTGCCGATCAACGCATAGCGGCGCTCGGTGATCATGAAATTGGTGGTGAACACCACGTAGGCCCACAGCAGTCCGTTGCGACCAAACAATATGCAGACCAACATGCAACTTGAGGTGGTGATAATTGCCATCAGTAATCCCGCGCGTTGCACGCTGCCGCCAAGCCACGTGCGCGACAGTGCCCAAACAATGGCAAGCACAATCAGACTGTCGACCGCGCCCAGCATCAGTTGGCCGTTGGCAAATCGAAACACCGCAAACGGAAAGATTGTGAGCACGGCCAGGGCCGCCACCACAGTGATGACGGCCAACTGAAAATCGTTGCGGAAGCGTTCGAGCAAGGTCGATGTCATCCTGACCGCCGACTCGAGCTGCAGCCATCAGGCTTAACGACGCCATCTGTGTGCCGCAAATGGCTCTCCGGCTCGCTCTGGTTCACAATGGCTGGTCTGCTTGGTGGTCTGGTGGCCTAGCGAACAGCCTAGCGCGCCGCGCACGGCCGGTCGCCAGCGAGGACAAAATTTTATAGTGTGGACGCACACTGTCGGGGTACGGTGACAACATGAGTTCAGTCCTACAGCAGACCTTGCATGACCGCGCGCTCGACTGGGCCAAGCGGTTCTGTGCACGCGTGCAAACGGACTGGCAACCCCACGAAGTTCAGCGCTTGCATCAGCAATTGGACGGCTTGGCCATTGAAGCCGATGCGCGTGGCGAAGAAATGTTGTTGGAGGCGACACTCGAATTGTCGACTGCGCTTTGTGCATTCCTCGGCCACGGGCCGCAGCCATCGCGTGGTCAGTTGGGCGAGTTACTGGAATTGACCGATGCTATGTTGTTTGCATCGGTCGATGAAAACTTGCCCGATGATGCCGACGACATCATCGCCGTTGAAGCGCGAAGTGAGCCTGCAAAACACGCAATGCCAGTTGGGATTGCGCCTGCCGAAGCGATCCGCCACGAAGTTCAAACGGTTGCCATACCCACCGCCAGCGTGTGGTGCATCAGCGCCAACCCGCGCCTGATCGAACGGATGCGGCAGGCGCTTGCCAGCTTAGGGCTAGAGCTTGCGACTTTGCTGCCGTCCTTGGGTTGGACCGATGCCCTGCCCGAGCATGGCGTGACCTGCGTGGTCGTCGATGGCGAGTCTCTGGGCGTCTTGCTGGACCTGCAGCGTCGCTCCTCGGGCGCCAGCAGCCACACCCACGCCAGCCGACCGACTTACGTAGCAGTGCTCGGCGATGCCAGCACGGAAGAGCGCGTACGCGCCTTGCGCGCCGGAGCCGACCATGTGTTGCGAGGCGGCGAATCTCCAGAGCATCTGGTGGAGCGTTTATCGCATATTCTGGCAGCGCGCAGCGAAGAAGCCCTGAGCGTGGTGGTGATAGACGACGACCCCTCGCAGACCCTGTTTTGCTCAAGCATTCTGCGTCGCGTCGGAGTCAGCGCGATCTGCTGCAACGACGCCAAAAGCGCAATGCGCGCGTTGCGCCAGGAATTGCCCGATGTGGTTCTGGTTGACCTGCATATGCCCGAGATCGATGGCTTGGAGTTAACCGAACAATTGTTGGCCCTGCCGGGCTCGGAGTTTGTCTCGGTGCTGTTCTTGTCCGGTGACGACGAGCCCGACACCCGCTTCGATGCACTCACCGCCGGCGCCGACGACTATCTCAGTAAGCCGATCCAGCCGCGGCATTTGATCCGTGCCGTTCTGGCGCATGGCAAGCGGTCTCAACGGCGTCGCCGAGCCGCCGCGAGACTGACAACCACCACTCGCTAGCGGGTGTCGATGTTGCGGGGTCGGGCTTTGGCAGACTGAGCTTCAAAGCGTATGCGCCGGGTGGTTGAAGCGTGTCGGTGGCGTTCACCGAGGTTGTCGCGTGGCTCTCCTGTTTGATGGTGATTCTGGCCAAGTCGCGCTCGCCGACCTCAATCTTCGAGTTGTGCCTTGGCGTACTCGACGTCCAGCTTCTCCATTGCGTCCTTGGGCTTTAACTTGGCTGCTTTCTCGTAAGCTGCGGCCGCGTCGTCTTCGCGCTTGCTGCCGTGCAGCAGCATCAGCCCGTTGCCAAACTCGATGTGGGCGATGGGCGAGTCGGGGGTCAATTTGATGGCCGCTTTCAACAAGTCCTCGCCGGTGGATGCTTTGGCACCATAGGTGAGTCCAGCAAGCATTCCGCCTACCTTGCTCACCACTTCGCAGTGATACAGACCCAGCGCGGTGTGTGCCTCGGCGTGTTTGGGGGCCAGCTTCAGTGTCCTGTCCAGACTCTCGCGCACCTTGCCCGCGTAGCCCTGCGAAAGTGCCTTGGCAATCGATATGCCTTGGCTATAGCGTCCCAGGGCGAAGGCGCGCCGGTAGTGCGCGTTGATTTCGTCAGGCAATACTTTGCAAGCAGCTTCTGCCATTGCGTTCAGCGCTTCGAATCGCTGCAACTGTTCGGCTTCGTCATCAAGCAAATACACCGCATGAATTCCGCCGGCCTTCACTGCGACTGAAACGCCGAGCGGTCCCAAGGCTTCGCCGGCGGTAAACGCGGCGTGGAAATCACCACGGTGGTAGTCACGCCACGCTTGCTGCAGTGCGCTGGCGATGCTGGCCGCTTCGCTGACTTTTGCAAGCTTCGGAATCGCCTTCAAAACGGCGCTGACGCGCGTTTCATCGGGAAACGGTTCGCAGTCGCCAGCGTGCAATTTCGCCCAGTTTTTCTCCAGCTTATCGGCGGAATAGTCGAAGCCTTTCGCATCATGCGGAAACTTCGCCCAAAGCTTGCTCTTGGCCATCGTCAAACCCTCGTAAATGCTGGTGCACGCTAGTGTGATCGCTCTAGACAGCGTGCCTAGGATACGACACGACCCCCAAGGGCGGAGCACGCACCGCGGGGCAACCACCCCCACTTTTTTCGCAACCCACCCAAGAGGTTTCAGATGGCCAAGCAAATCAAATCGCGCAGTGTCGCTCGCGCCAAACAAAACGCGTTCGAAGTCCGTCAATTGTGGCTGGCGGCGATCGGTGCGGTGTCGCTCGGCCGCAAGCAGGGCGTCAAGCTGTACTCCTCCGTGCTGGCCGAGGGCCGCACTTTGCAGGACCGCGTCAACGAAACTGTCGCCAACTTCGGTGGCCAAGTCACCGGCGTTATCGACCAGGCGCGTGCTCGCGCACAGAAATTCGTGTCCCCGTTGCGCGCACGCGCCGAGGCCACGATTGCCACCGTCAAGTCGGAAGTTGAAACTCGCCTGCAGCCCGTGCTCGCGCGCTTTGGGGTGAAGAAGACGGTCGCCACCCGTCGCGTTGTGCGCAAGCCGGCCGCCAAGACGGCTGCCAAGCGTGCGCCGGCGAAGCGCAAAGCCGCGTAATCCAGTCACTCAAGGTGCAACGGTGACCACAGCCTCGGCAGGCAACTGCCGGGGTTTTTTGTTTGCCGGAGCCTCGCGGCCTTGCACTGACACCCGCCGTCAGCGGATGTAGGCCTGCGCCAAGGTATTGAGGTGCAGTCGCTCGGCATCGCGCAAGAACGGAGCAATCAGCATCATCACCTGATGAATGCCTTGGCGAATTGCTTCTTGCTCGTCTTTTTCGCCGCGCACCGCTGAATAGTTCAACCAGAAGGTTGAGATCAGCAAAATATTGTTGGCGGTTGCGCGAATTTCGTCAGCGCTGGCCCGCATCACTTCGGCTTTTACCAGCCCGCGTAGCACTTCAGTCGCGTTTTCACTGCCGCGTCGCAAGATGCGTCCAAAGTGCAATCGCAATTTACGATTGCGGCTGAGGATGTCGACCAGATCTCGATAGAGGAACCGATATTCCCAAATGCACTCGTAGACCATGTGCATCTGCAACCAGATGTCTTCCAGCCCCGGCAGACGGTCTTGCGGGACAATCAGCGCGCGATCCAACTTTTCTTCGAACAGCGCGAACAGCTGTTCGATGATGTCGTCCTTGTTGCGGAAGTGGTAATACAGATTGCCCGGGCTGATATCGAGCTCGTCGGCGATGTGATTGGTCGTAACGTTTGGCTCGCCGCGTTCGTTGAACAACGCCAGACTGGTTTCCAGAATTCGCTCACGCGTGCGGCGGGCCATGGGCGTCAACTAGCCGGACAACTTCTTGACCAAGGCTACGTATTTTTTCATCGCGTCGTCTTGGGTGCTGCCTTTAAGTTTGGCCCAGGCTTCGTATTTTGCGGTGCCGACAAAATCAAAAAAGCCTGGTTTTGGCCCATTCACATCGCCCTCTGCGCCTTGCTTGTATAGCGCGTAAAGCCTGAGCAAGGTGTCGTTATCAGGACGATCAGTGAGCTTCTTGATGTCTTCTGCAGCTTGCGCAAATTGGGCGCCAAGGTCAGCCATTGGAGTTGCTCCGGCAAGTGAAAGTCACAGCGACCGCCAAGCCGCTGCCATGCTGGGCTTGATAGCACGCGGGTTGCATAGGGTCAACGCGAATTCATGAGGCGCTGTGTCGACAAAATGCAGAGGTCACTCATTGCAGGCTAGGCGCGGGGCAGTCTGCGGGCTATCTTTGACGTCGGGGCCACGGCCGGTGGCTGATCGTTCGTCGACAGGGGAAGCGCCATGAGTTATTTCGTCACCGGGGCCACCGGGTTTGTGGGTCGCCATCTGGTTGCCAACTTGCTTAAGCGCAAGGGGGCAATTCACGTTCTGGTTCGCAAGAGTTCGCAAAAGCGGCTCGAAGAAGTTGCCGAAAAGATGGGCTGGGATATGTCCCGGATTCATCCGGTGGTGGGCGACTTGGCAAAGCCGAAGCTCGGCTTGACGGCGGCGCAGATCAAGGGATTGTCCGGCAAGGTCCAACATTTCTTTCATCTCGCGGCAATCTATGACATCGCGGCGGATGCAGAGAGCCAGCACACCGCAAACGTGGAAGGCACGCGCCACGCAGTCCAGTTGGCTGAGGCGGTGAAAGCAGGCTGCTTCCATCACACCAGCTCAATCGCGGCTGCGGGTCTGTACGCGGGCACCTTTCGCGAGGACATGTTTGACGAGGCCGAAGGGCTCGACAATCCGTACTTCCGGACCAAGCACGAGTCCGAGGGGGTGGTTCGCACCGAATGTTCGGTGCCCTATCGCATCTATCGTCCAGCGGCGGTGATCGGCCACTCAAAGACCGGTGAGATCGACAAGATCGACGGTCCGTACTATTTCTTCACCTTGATCAAGAAGTTGCGCGAGACACTGCCGAAGTGGATGCCGACCATCGGCATCGAAGGCGGGCGGATCAATCTGGTTCCGGTGGACTGGGTGGCTGACGCGATGGATCACATCGCCCACAAAGCCGGCCTCGACGGCGGCTGCTTCCACTTGACGGATCCCGAGCCCAAACGAATTGGTGAGGTGCTCAATCTGTTTGCGCGGGCCGGGCATGCGCCTGAAATGACCATGCGCCTAGACGCGCGCATGTTCGGGTTTATTCCGTTCCCCATTCGCGCGGCGCTGGGCAATCTGCCGCCGATCAAACGCTTCACTGGCATCGTGCTGAAGGACCTCGGCATTCCCGCCGAGGTGCTGAAGTTAGTCACGTATCCGACCCGCTTCGACAGCCGCGAAACCGAGCGCGCCTTGAAAGGCAGCAAGATCAAGATTCCCGATCTCGACAGCTACGCCTGGCGGCTGTGGGACTATTGGGAGCGGCATCTTGATCCCGCCTTGTTTGTTGATCGAACCTTGCGTGGGCGAGTGAAGGGAAAAGTAGTCGTCATCACGGGTGGCTCGGCGGGCATTGGCCGCGCAGCGGCGGAGAAAGTGGCCGCCGCAGGTGCCAAGACGATCATTGTTGCGCGCGGGGCTGACGAGTTGTTTGCCACCCGCGACGCCTTGGCCAAAGCCGGTGCCGATGTGCATGCCTATCAGGCCGATCTGGCCGACTTGCAGTCCTGCGATGACCTGGTCGCGGCCATCTTGCGTGATCACGGTGCAGTTGACGTGTTGATCAACAATGCTGGACGCTCGATTCGCCGTTCGATTTCACTGTCGTACGACCGCTTTCACGATTTCGAACGCACCATGCAACTGAACTACTTTGGCTCGCTGCGTTTGATCATGGGCTTTCTGCCCAAGATGACTGAGCGTAAGCGCGGTCACATCATCAATATCTCTTCGATCGGTGTGCTGGCAAGTTCGCCGCGCTTCTCGGCGTACGTCGCCTCGAAAGCGGCGCTCGACTCGTTCAGCCGTTGCGCGCAAGCGGAATTTTCCGCGCAAAACATTGCCTTCACCACCATCAACATGCCGCTGGTGCGCACCAAGATGATTGGTCCGACAAAGCTTTACGACAGCGTGCCAACGCTCTCACCAGAAGACGCAGCAGACATGATTGTGGAAGCGATAATTGAGCGGCCCAGTCGCATAGCCACGCGCCTCGGCATCTTCTCAGCGGTGCTGAGTGCATTGGTGCCGAAAGCCTATGAAGTCGTGCAGAACACCGCCTACACCTTGTTCCCGGATTCAGCGGCGGCCAAGGGCGACAAATCGGGTGGTGAGCCGACCGCGTCCAGCGAGCAGATTGCGTTCGCGTCGGTGATGCGCGGCGTTCACTGGTAAGGTTGGAGCGATGCGTTCGCCGGCACTTGCTGGCGAACGCGGGCTTGAATCGAAGCTCGATGAATCGCTGGATTTGCCCGCTTCAGCTTCTGGCCTGTTCGTCTATCGGCACTGCCGCCAGCGTGCGGCAAGTCCCTTGGCTGGGTCAGCGTCCTTCAGTTGCAACTGAACGCGGGTAAAGCGCAGTTCTTCGGTGTCGTAGAGAATCGCGCAAACACGATCAAACAGACTGTCGTCCAACAGGTCGGCCGTAGGCTTTATTTCCACTTCAAGCGTCGATGCAGTGCTCCAACGGGCACTGAACACTTCGGCAATGGTGCGCACTGCTTGAGCAGTTTCGCGGCGTCGCTCCTGCAACCCGGCCTCGTCGAGGGGCCCTTGCGAGGGCGCGCTGGTGGTGGCCGCAACGCCCGTCGGCGACTCGGTTATGGATTCGGCAAGCGCCGGTACTTCAGCTGAAACGATGGCCTGCGATGCCGTATCGTCGCTGGTGATCGCGGCCGGCACGCTTCCGGTACCTGCAGGTTGCAGGATGGTGGTGGCCGGCGTGACAGGGACAGGCATTTGACCAGCTCCCGCATTCACGGCAGCTGCCGTCTGCGCTGGTGGTGCAAAAATGAGTTCGGCTCGGGCCAAATGAAACACCAAGGCCAATGCGCCAGCGCCAGCGAGTGCGCTGCTACCAATCAGGATGCCAAGTCGAGTGCGCAGCGTATTTCGCCGGCGACTGGCAATGCGCTCGCGCAGGCGAGGGGGCAGATGCTCGTTGACGAGTGCCCACAGGTCCGCACCGGCAATTAGAGTGATTGCGGCATCTTTCGCCGCCAATTCTGCGGCCCGACTAACCGTGCCAGTGGTCGCCAACAGCGCGCCGGCGGCACGCCGCGCGTCGCGGCGGGTGGCCAAATCAAAAATCGTGTGGTCGTCTACCTGGATGCCGCCACCGTGCTTGACGCGCAGCAACTGCAAGGCTTCGCCGTCGGTCAGCAACAAGTCTGACGCGCCGCCTTTTGGGTCTTCGTGATCTCCGCTGCTGATCGCCCCCAGACCCCGCCCGCGCAACCCCAAACCAATCAGCACCTGCAGCTCGTGCCAACTGATCTGGGCGAGTTGAGCCAAGCCGCTGTTGACCTCGTAGCGATTACGCGCCAAACCCAACACGCGATACAGGACGGTCGCCATAACAGCGGTCGTCACGATGGCGGCAAAACCAGCGAACAGAAATAGGGAGGTACCAGTGTCCAAGCGTGTAGTGATCCTGAGCAAAGATGCGGATCAGCAGTGTAACGCCGGTAATGATGTATCGCAGCTACCAGGACCGACGCAGCCACTGCGCTCCGCTACATGATTCTGTTCGTTGCTTGAGCCCGCGCGGCAAGCAATGCACTTCGTTGCAGGTTTCAAGAAGAAACCCGCCAGCCCGAAGCCGAAGGGGAGGGAGCTGCGGCGTCGTTTGAGGGCTGGCGGGCGTCAAGAGTGGCGGCAGAACCCTCTCTGCCGCCTGTCATTTCAAAGAATCAAATCAGTCAGTGGCGTCGGTAATAGGCGCGGCCGCGGGCTTCGCTGCCGCCTTACTCACCTTGGCAGCCTTGGCAGCCTTGGCAGGTGCTGCCGGCTTGGCCGCAGGGACGCTCTTGGCGACCTTCTTTGCGGCGGGCTTGGCAGCAACTTTCACGGCTGCTTTGGCGGCCGGCTTTGTAACGGGCTTTGCGGCAGCAGGTGCGGCGGATTTTGTGCCCAGCTTGCGCAACTCGGCGTTGAGTTGATCAACCCGTTGGATCAGCGCTTTCAGGTCGTCGCGACCCGGCACGCCCAGACGCACCAAAGCCCGCTGAACGCGGTCTTCGAACACCTTTTCCAGCTTGTCCCATGTATCCGCGGCGCGCTCTTTTACCTGACCGACGCGGCTTTCCACTGCGTCACGCACTGCGTCGACTTTGCCAGTCGCCAGATTGCGGGTGCGCTTTTCGAGGTGCACGCCCTCAGCAACCAACGACTCGAACATCTTCGTGCCTTCACCCTGCGCGCGGCCGAATGCACCCATGCCTGCCATCCAGATCTGCTGCGCGGAGTCCATGATTGACTTCGACAATACTTCTGCCTTCGCTTGCAAAAGCTCGGCCGGATTTTTCGCCTTCGGCGACGCTTTTTCGCTTGACTTGCCTTTTGCAGCGGACTTGAACTTGGCCATCGGGTTACCCTCTCCAAAGTGATTGCTTTGCCCGAGATGGATCTGGGCGGCGTGGAGCGAAGTGTGAGCCTGCCGTCTAGAATATTCACACTACGTCGCGAACCAGTTGGCTATCCCGATGACGCCCGCTAGCAAGTGCGCCACCGAGCTTGGGGAGTCGACTGGCTCGAACGAGAAAACTGATGTGATTATCATCGGTGCCGGTGTGATCGGACTCGCTTGTGCGCATTACCTGTTGGCGGCGGGGCGCAGTGTCCGCGTGCTTGAGCAAACGGCGGTCGGTGCCGGCAGTTCGCATGGCAACTGCGGCACCATCACTCCCAGCCACGCGCCGCCGTTGGCCGCCCCTGGGGTCATAGCCCAAGCGTTGCGCGGGATGTGGCGCGCGGATTCACCGCTGTACATTCGCAGCCGATTCGATCCGACCCTGTTTGCCTGGTTGTGGCGATTTTCGCAGCGCTGCAATCGTCGCGACTGGCTTGCCTCCGCTCAGGCCCGGGCAAGTCTGTTGAATGTCTCGCGCCAACTACTCGTCGATCTCATTCGGGATTTCGATCTGCAATGTGAGTTCGTCGAGAGCGGACTTGTTTATGCATTTCGCGAAGCGAAGACCGCACGTCGCGTAGCCACCGAATCGGAAGATCTGCAGCGCTTGGGAATTGGCGTGGAGCAATGGAGCGCCGAGCGATTGATCGTAGAAGAGCCTGCGCTCAAACCGGGCCTGGCAGGTGGCATGTTTTTCCCGGGCGACGCCTGCCTTCGACCCGATCAATACGTCGCTGAGTTGGCGCGCCTGGTACTTTCAGGCGGTGGCGTAATTCATTCGGGTTCAGGAGTTCGACAAATTGCGGCTGACCAGCGCGGGGCGGAAACACGACTGGACGATGGCCAAGCCTATCGCGCCGATCACCTGGTCGTCGCGACCGGTGCTTGGACACCTCAATTGTTGGCACCGCTCGGCCTATCGGTTCCCATTCAGCCGGGCAAAGGCTATTCCATTACCTACAGCAAGCCCGCTTTGGTGCCGCGGCGTCCGCTGGTGCTCAAAGAGCCCGCAGTCTGTGTGACGACTTGGGGCAGCGGATTTCGGCTCGGCAGCACGATGGAATTTTCTGGTTTTGACAGTCGCCTCAATCGCACTCGGCTGGATGCCTTGCGACGCGGCGCATGCACATTTCTGCATCACCCTGAAGGTCCCGAGCGGCAAGAAGAGTGGTTCGGCTGGCGACCGATGACTTGGGATGATCTGCCTTTGATCGGCGCCGCACCGGGCTATCCGCGACTGTTCTTGGCCTGTGGGCATGGCATGTTGGGTGTCAGCATGTCAGCGGCGACCGGGCAGTTGCTCGCCGACCTGGTCTGCGAGCGCTCGCCAGGTCTCGATCCCCAGCCCTACTCGCCGCTACGTTTCGCACGGTAGCCGCAGCAACGGCGCACATTAAGCAACGTCAGTTTGTTTTCGTCATCAGACGGGGCTATCGTTGATAGACACTCAAAGCTGGCCCGCTTCGCATAGCGATTGCATTGCTGCCGCTTGCGCAGGTATCGGCTAGTGACTACTCAAAGGTTGTCGCCATGGCCATTCGATTGATTCGCGTTGTTGCGTTCGCCAGCCTGCTGGTGGTCTTGTTTCCCGGTTTGGCCCACAGCCAGACTCAGGCAATTGTCGCAGGCTTCAACAGCACCACCTTGCCGCGCAACGATGACGGCTCCACCGGGCCAGTGCCTATTGGATTCGCTATCAATTTGTTCGGCGTCACCGTTGATCGTTTGCACGTCAACAACAATGGCAATGTCACCTTCAGCGAGGCACTATCCGAGTTCACGCCGTTTCCGCTGCTGGCGACGGATCGGCTGATCATTGCGCCTTTTTTCGCCGACGTTGACACCAGCGCGGCGGGTGACGCGGTGACATACGGCGTTGGGACTTATGAAGGGCGGCCGGCGTTTGGCGCGAACTGGATCAACGTCGATTACTTTTCGAGCAGCACTTCGCACAGCAATCGCAATAGTTTTCAGCTGATTCTGGTGAGTCGAGCGGATCGGCGTGCGGGCGACTTCGACATTGTTTTCAATTATGGCCAGATTCGCTGGGAGACCGGACAAGCATCGGGCGGCGACGCCAGCGGTCGCGGTGGCGACTCGGCGCGTGCAGGTTTTGCCATTGGACGCGGTGCGCCCGGTTCGGCGGTGGAGTTGGTGGGGTCGGCGACCAACGGCGCTCTGCTGGATGGCAATCTGCTGGCTCTGACCAGCAATCGGCGCGGCTCGGTGATCAACGGCCGCTACGTGTACGAGATTCGCGGGTCGGATGCCGCTGCCCAAGTGGGCGCGCTCACGCCGTTCGCGAACGCACCGAGTCAATCAGCGGTTGCCAGTGGCAATGGTCGCTTTGTGGTGTTTCAAACCATGGCCACCAACTTGGCCAGCGGCTCACCACAAGGTGTCTCGCAAATTCTCCGGGTGGATACGCAGACCGGAGCGGTGACTCGGATCAGCGTCGACAACGGCGGCACCGCCATCAACGGCAACGCCACTGAGCCCACAGTTTCCAATGACGGCAACTTTGTTGTTTTCGTCGCGCCAGCGGCGGTGCCGCAATCGCTGTTGGGTGAGAGCCGCAAATCGCGTGAGGCGCGTTTGAAGACCAGCGGCTCCGCTTTGATGTTGCGCAACCTGCTGACCGGCAGCACCCAGATGGTAGCGCCTGCCGCAACGGCTGGCACTGGCACGGCGCCGCAAATCGCTGCCAACGGCAATGCACTGGTGCTCACCCGAGAGACCACCAACGCCTCTGAGGGCCAAGTTGGCCAGCGCAACGTGTACCTGCTGCCGCTGATCCGCAACGGCAACGCGGTGACGCCCGGCCCCGAGCGCTGTGTCACCTGCAAGTCGGTGGCGGCCAACGGGACAGACACCAGCACCAACAGTAATGGCGTTGCAGGCAAGCCAAGTATTTCGGCCGACGGTGCCTGGGTCGCTTTCGAGACGACTGCCAAAAACACCTTGGCCAGCACCCCGGCGGCATGCCCAAACAGTGGGACGAATATGGTCCTGCGCAACATGCTGACCGGCGTGATGATGCCGATCAGTGCCCCCGCCGCAGGCGGCAGCTGCGGCGCGGCGGGCGCCAATAGCACCGGGGGCGACATCGACCTGTCTGGTTTACGGGTGGCCTTTGAAACCGATTTACCGCTGGTTCCAAGTGACGCCAACAGCATCCGCGATGTGTACGTGTTCAACGTCGCCGAGCGGGTGGTAGAGCGGGTGAGTCAAACGGCCGCGGGTGCGAGTGCCAATGGTGCCAGCACACAGGCAACGATGTCGGGCGACGGTCGCTTCGTAGGCTTCGTCACTGCCGCGACCAATCTTGATCCGACCAGTGCAGATACCAATGCCGTTGCTGATCTGGTGGTGGTTGAAGTCGAAGAGAAGCGGGTGTCGCGCTTGGCGACCACCGATGCGGGTCAACAGACAGACGGCGCCGCCAACCGTCCCAGCTTCAATTTTGACGGTAGTCGGCTTTCATTCGATTCCGCCGCTGGCAACTTGGCGGCCGGTGCGGTGCCTGGTCAGTTGGGTGTATATCAGCGCGCCAATCCGCTGGCGATTTCAAACCCCGAGTTGTTGTCTGCCACGTGGTGGGATCCCCGTGAGAGCGGTTGGGGCTTGTTTACCGTCGACCAAGGCAGTGTATTGGCCACCGGTTGGTTCACCTATGACAGCGACGGCGAACCCGCTTGGTTCCTGTTGACGCCGTCAGGGCGTGGTGCGGACGGCAGCTACTCCGGGGCCATCGAGCGCTACACCGGCGTGCCGTTTGATCGTACGCCGGGCAACGCGGCCGAAGCCAGCTCAATTCTTGGTCAGGCCAGCCTGCGTTTCAGCGGAACCGAACAGCTCAACTTGACTTACACGGTCAACGGCACCACCCAGACCAAAACGCTGAGCCGGTTTCCGTTCGGCGCCAGTGAACTGCGCTGCACGGCGTCACCCACGCCATCACGCGCCACTGCCACCAATTTCAGTGATTTGTGGTGGGGCGGGGCGACTCGTCCAGGCTGGGGGCTGCATATGAGCCATCTCGACAACAGCCTGTTCGCGACCTGGTACACCTACGACAGCGATCGCGAACCTGTATTTATTGTTGCGGTTACCGCGCGGCAACCCAACGGCACGTTCACCGGTTCACTGTTTCGACAGCCCAATGGGACGCCGTTCCTGCAGATCAATGGGCAACCGGCTGCTGGCGCGCCTTCTGCCGTTGGCACCGCGACTTTGAGTTTCAGTGATGGTGAAACCGGCACTTTCACTACGGTGTTGGGTGGCGTGACGCAGACCAAGTCCATCAGCCGTCTGCAGTTTGGTGGAACCGCAACGGTGTGCGCGACTGCGGCCCCTACGCGCTGAATCGATTTGTTGAATCGGAGAAATTCAAGCCATGGATGGCCATCGCGATAAGCGGCGAGTGATATGACCCATATCGCCCGCCTCATCAAAGGACGCTCGCCATTGCTGGTGAGCATCCCGCACGACGGCGTTGCTTTGCCTCCAGAGCTGGTGCCGCGAATGACGCCGTCCGCACGTGCCGTGCCGGATACGGATTGGCACGTCGCCAGGTTGTATGCGTTTGCCAGACGCATGGGGGCTTCGATCCTGACCCCGCGCTTTTCCCGCTATGTGGTCGACCTCAATCGCTCGGCAGACGACGCCAGTCTGTATCCGGGCCGCAACACCACCGGTTTGTGTCCACTGCAGCGATTCGATGGTGGTGAGGTGTATCTGGACGGCGAAGCACCATCAGCCGATGAGGTCGGCGACCGTATCCAGCGTTATTGGCGGCCTTACCACGATGCCTTGCGCGACGAGCTCGAACGCAAACGCGCCCTGCATGGTCGAGCGATCCTGTGGGAAGCGCATTCCATTCGCTCGCAGCTACCGTGGCTGTTCGAAGGCCGCCTGGCCGATCTCAACCTAGGTACAGCTGAAGGGCACAGCTGCGGATCGCTGGTGGAGTCGCGAGTCGCTGCCGCCACTGCGTCGCAGTTCGACTACAGCTGGGTGCTGAATGGTCGCTTCAAGGGCGGCTACATCACCCGTCATTACGGAAGGCCAGTGGAAGGCGTCGAAGCAGTGCAGTTGGAGCTGGCGCAAAGTACTTATATGGACGAGGAAACCACGGCATGGAAACCGGCCGAGGCGGAGCGCTTGCAAGCTTTGTTGCGGCGGATGCTGCAGGTCGCTGTCGACTAGGCAGCCTGAGCCGCTTGCGTCTGAGCGAGTCAGATTTCCAAGGTTGCCAGATCGCCCTTGGTCTCCAGCCAGTGCTTGCGATCGGATGCGCGCTTCTTGTTGAGCAGCATGTCCATCAACGCACTGGTCACCAGCGGATCTTCCACCGTCAGTTGCACCAGGCGGCGAGTGTCCGGATGGATGGCGGATTCGCGTAACTGGGAAGGGTTCATCTCACCCAAACCTTTGAAGCGGGTGACGTTCACTTGACCCTTGATCTTTTCGCGCTCAATGCGATCAAGCAGCAGGCGTTTCTCTTCTTCGTCGAGGGCGTAAAACACCTGCTTGCCGATATCGATGCGAAACAACGGCGGCATCGCCACGAAGACATGGCCGGCGCGCACCAGTTCGGGAAAGTGCTTCAGAAATAGTGCCGAAAGCAGCGTTGCGATATGCAAACCATCGGAGTCCGCATCGGCCAGCACGATGACCTTGCCATAGCGCAAACCACTGATGTCGTTGACGCCTGGGTCGCAACCGATGGCAACCGCCAAGTCGTGCACTTCCGTCGAAGCCAGTACGCCCGAGCTTTCCACTTCCCACGTGTTCAGAATTTTTCCGCGCAGCGGCAGAATCGCTTGAAAGTCCTTGTCGCGTGCCTGTTTGGCGCTGCCGCCTGCGGAGTCGCCTTCGACCAGGAACAGCTCGGTACGCGATAGATCCTGGCTTGCACAGTCGGCCAACTTGCCGGGCAGGGCAGGGCCTTGCAGGATTTTCTTGCGAACAATCTGCTTCTCGGTCTTCAAGCGCGCGGTGGCGCGATCAATCGCGAGTTGGGCGATCTGTGTGCCTATCTCGACATGCTGGTTCAGATACAAAGAAAAAGCGTCGTGAGCGGCACCCTCGACGAATGCGGCGGCTTGCCGAGACGACAGCCGTTCCTTGGTTTGGCCGCTGAACTGGGGGTCGGTCATCTTCATGCTGAGCACGTAGCTGGCGCGATCCCAAACGTCTTCCGGAGCCAGTTTGACGCCGCGTGGCAATAGACTGCGGAAATCGCAGAATTCGCGTAGTGCCTCGGTCAAGCCGGAGCGCAGGCCGTTCACATGCGTACCGCCTTGCGCGGTGGGAATCAGATTGACATAACTTTCCTGCGCCAATTCGAAGTTGCCACCTTCACCCGGCGGAACCCACGCCAGCGCCCATTCAACTTGCTCGGATTCGCGCGCCAATTTGCTCATGAACAGGTCGGCCGGCAGGCGCTCACGAAACTCAAGCAGGCCGCCCAGATAGTCACGCAAGCCATCTGCGTAAAACCATTCAACGCGCTCGTCGCTTGCCTCATCGAACAATTTCACGGTCAAGCCAGGACATAGCACGGCCTTGGCGCGCAGCAGGTGCTTGAGCGGTTTGAGAGCGAACTTGGGCGTGTCGAAGTAACCGCCGTCAGGCCAAAAACGCAGCCGCGTACCGGTGTTGCGTTTGCCCACCGTGCCGACTTGCTCAAGTGTTGTCTGCGGAAAGCCATCGGCAAATATCTGCCGGTACTCAAAGCCTTCGCGGCGAATGAACACCTCCACCTTCTTCGAGAGCGCATTCACGACGGACACGCCAACGCCGTGTAGGCCACCGGAAAACGTGTAGTTGCGATTGTTGAACTTGCCACCCGCGTGCAAGCGCGTGAGGATCAACTCGACGCCGGGAATCTTCTCCTCCGGATGAATATCGACCGGCATACCTCGGCCGTCGTCGATGACTTCGCAGCTGCCATCGGCAAACAAGCTGACTTCGATGGTCTTGGCGTGGCCGGCCAAGGCTTCGTCGACGCCGTTATCGATCACTTCTTGCGCCAAGTGATTGGGGCGAGTGGTGTCGGTGTACATGCCGGGTCGGCGTTTGACCGGGTCCAGCCCTGAAAGAACCTCGATATCAGCGGCGTTGTAGCGCGTGCTCATGATTTAACGGCGGGTGCGGGCAGGCGGCGAGGATGGCGGTGGCGCCCGAAGGGGTCAAGCAGAGAGAAAAAGACGGAGGGCGCTGTCGTTAGGCTGAGCCTTCAACCGACCATCCGCATCGCCACTAGGCTCCGAGCTGTCGGCTTGATCACGGCGTAGCACTCGCAAGTCAGTTGCTCGAGCTTTCGGCGGTCCATAACGGTGATTTGGCCGCGGCGGTAGTTGATGACACCGGCACGCTGCAGCTTGCTGGCGGCGATGCTGATGCCCTCGCGGCGCACGCCCAACATGTTGGCCAAGCTTTCATGCGTGAACGGCAGTTGCGGTGTGAGCGAGCGATCCAGACTCGACAACAATCGTCGACACATCTGCTGTTCGACGCTGTGATGCCGATTGCATACGGCGATTTGTGCCACCTGCGTCAGCAGCACTTGCATGTAGCGCAGCAGCAAATTCTGCAGGCCACCTCCGCAGTAGAATTCGGCCTTTAGTGCGCTTGTGCGGACTGCGAAAGCCTGGCCGGCGGCCTGCACCACCCATTGGTGCGGCGTGTTCACTTCGCTGATCAATGCGCACAATCCGGTTGCCCCTTCGTTGCCGATCACGGCGAGCTCGGTGGAGGCCCCCGCTGCAGTGAGGCAGTGCATGGAGATGACGGCGGAGACGGGGAAGTAACTCATCTCCTGTTTGCAATTGGCCCCGCAGATCACATGCCCTGCGGGCAAGCACACCAGTCTGAGGTGAGGGCGTATTCGCGCCCGGTCTGTTTCATGTAGCGCTGCCAAGAGCAGGTTCGTCTGAGTTGCGCCCATCGGCGTCGGAGGCCGAACGCTGTCGGAGCGGTTTGGCCGCGCCTGTCCCGCACCATCGGCTTTGATGAGGCTACCGTCGGCCGCAGGCCGACGCGCGAGTGCGCATACGCTTCCACCATATGGATTCGTGTCGTGGATTCGTGGCGACTCAAAACGAGTGGCTGTATCGTGAGTGGTTGAGTCCAACATGGGTTTGGCTCTTGGCTGAGCGCGGCCCGCCGCCGCTACCCAAAGGCATGAGCATGGCGCGTGCCAACCGGGTGCATTCAACCGGAACCTGAACGATTTTGCGTGTGTATGACGGGTGATACTGGGCTTGACGGCGCGAGCGGCCGCATCGATGTTCAGATTCCTGTTCGGAATGCAGGGCCTTGACTGCAGCCGCGCGCTGCCCTGCATCGCAGAATGCACGGCGCTTTGATGATGAAACTCGCAATTTGCATGAGCTTGCCGAGTCAGGAGGAGCTGAGGCAGCGCGCGAGCTGAGGCTCGAGGCGGCACAAGCCATCATCTTCGGCCGAATTTGCGCAGCGACGCGTCGGTTGTCGACGCCTCGGCTGCGGGGCGCTCTAGTCGCTTGCAAAGTCTCACCAATTGTCCACCTGCGGCGCTTTCCGCCTGTGGTTAAATCAGGCGTCCATCTCGGGGTGAGCGTGCCATGCATCAATCTCAACTGGCGAGCAGGCTGTCGCTGCTGGTCGCTGCGTTCGCCGGCTTGTTTCTGATCTTCGGTCTGACCACTTGGCAGACCTTGGAGCAGGTGCGGGTCAAGGGTCCGATCTATGAAGAAATTATCCTCGGCAAGGATCTGATCGCTGACATCCTGCCGCCGCCTCAATACATCATCGAATCCTACCTGCTGACGCTGCAGTTGATCGATGAAACGGATCCGACGCAGATCAGCCAGTCGGTCGAGGTAGGTGCCCGTTTGCGCGTGGATTACGAAGCCCGCCAGGAGTTCTGGAAGCGAGAGCTCGAAAATGATGCGATGGGTGACCTGATGACAGTCACCTCGTACCGCTCCGCGATGGAGTTTTTCCGCTTGCGCGACGAACAGTACGTGCCGGCAATCCGCGCGGGCGAGCGCGATCGGGCGCGCTCAATCCTGGCGCAAATGCGTCGTCACTATGAAGCCCATCGGCTCGCGATTGTGCAAGTCGTCGAGCTTGCCGAAAAGCGCAACGCCGAGTTCGAGCGTAGTGCTGAAGACGTTGTTGGAAGTCGCAGCCTGACTTTTCTGGTGTTGGCGACGGCGATCCTGATGGTCGTGGGCTTCATGGCCTTGTACGCCCAACGCAGCGCGCGCGAGCTGTCCCGGCGCATTCATTTGGCGGCTGACATTGCCCATCGTGTGGCTTCCGGCGACTTGGCCACCGAAGTGCCCGTCAGCGATGAGCGCGACGAGGCAGGCCGGCTGCTAAAGGCCATCGGTGCCATGACCCAGAGCCTGCGGGCTTTGGTCACACGCGCCAAGCAGGCATCCATCGAGTTGATGAGCACTGCCACCCAGTTCGCCGCCACCAGCCGTCAGCAAGAAGCCACCGTGCAGAGTTTTGGTGCCTCGACTAACGAGATCGCTGCCGCTGTCAAGCAGATCAGTGCAACCAGCGCCGAGCTGTTGTCGACCATGGAAGGCGTCAACATCGTTGCTGGGCAGACCGCGGATCTGGCCGAAGACGGGCAAAACGGGCTGCGCAACCTGGACAGCACAATGGAGCGTCTCGCCCAAGCGGCCAATACGATGGCCGCTCGCTTGGCGGCCATTCGCGAGGAGGCCGCCGAGATCACCGGCGTGGTCACCACCATCTCCAAGGTCGCCGATCAAACCAACCTGTTGTCGATCAATGCGGCCATCGAGGCTGAAAAGGCCGGCGAGCAGGGCTTGGGCTTTCTGGTGCTGGCGCGCGAAATCCGGCGCTTGGCGGATCAGACCGCCGTCGCCACCTTGGACATCGAGCAAATGGTCAAACAAATGCAGAGCGCGGTGTCAGCGGGCGTGATGGAAATCGACCGCTTTGCCGAAGAAGTGCGCAGTGGCGTCGGCAATGTGGTGCGCGTTGGCGGTCAGTTTGGCCAGATCATCAGTGGTGTAAAGACGCTTTCAGAGCGCTTTGACGCGGTCAACCATGGCATGCGCAGCCAATCACAGGGCGCGCGGCAAATCGGCGAGGCGATGGGACAGATGATCGATGGCGCGCGCCAAACATCGGTCTCGCTGCGCGAATTCAATAGTGCTACGGAAAGCCTGCGTGACGCAGTGGCTGTGCTTAAGCAAGAGATCTCGCTGTTCAACGTCGGCAGCGACCGCTAACTCCCGATCATGCTTGCGCTCGCCTTCGATGTCGGCGAACTGCGCTTGGCGCTGGCCGCCACCTGCGTGGTGGAGGTGTTGCATCGGCGTGAGCTGCGTCCATTGGCTTTGGCCCCGCACGGGGTGGTTGGCCTGCTGCCGTTTCGGGGCAGCCTGACACCGGTGGTGGACCTGTGCCAACTCTTGCTTGGACGCAACTGCGCACCCTTGCGTTCGAGTCGGCTGATCGTACTCACGCTGCCGCACCGCGAGCGGCCTCGTCTGATTGGTCTGTTGGCTGAGAACGTTGTCGATTTGATCGACGGCAAACGCACGATGCCCGGTCTGCGGCTGCCGAATGTGCCGTGGCTGGGCGATCACCTGGCGGACCAGCCCGAGTTGCCGCAATTGGTCGATCCCTTACAACTGTTGCCCGACGAGTTGGCGTCCCTGTTTGTTGAGGAGGCCAATGGATGAGTCGGGCGGCCATCCTCGAACTGATGCGGACCCGACTCGGTCTGGACGCCTCCAGTCTGGGAGAGCGCGTGCTGGATGATGCCTGTGCGGATGCGCGGCGCAGCTTGGGCGTGCGCAGTGATGCCGAGTTGTACCACCGAGTATTGGTCGACAGTGTCGCGTTTGCGCAATGCAGCGAGTGCTTCGTGGTGCCGGAGTCATGGTTTTTCCGCACCGCTGAGCAATTCGACGATCTGGTTCGATTTGCGCGCGAGCACCTGCAGCGCGGGCACCGCCCGCTGCGGATTCTGAGTTTGCCGTGCGCGGCGGGCGAGGAGGCATATTCGGCGGTCATCACGCTGCTTGAGGCTGGTTTTCGGCCCGAGCAGATCGATGTGCTCGGCATCGACGTTTCGCACGTCACGGTCGCGCGCGCGCAAGTTGGCGTATTTCGCCAAAATGCGCTTCGCGGGACCTCGCTGGTTCCGATTTGGATGCAGGTCGGCGAGGAGGGATTCAGCGTTGCGCTGGCGGTGCGCGGGTGTACGCGTTTTAGGCAGGGCAACGCATTGGACCCGTTGCTGTTGCACAACGAAGCGCCATTTGACGTGATTTTTTGCCGCAACCTGTTGATCTATTTGCATCTGGATGCGCGACAACGCGTGATGACCACGCTATTAGGCGCGCTGCAAACACCGGGCTTGATCTTGGCCGGTCAAGCGGAGGTGCTGAGCTCATTGTCGGGTCAGTTGCAGCCTTTGGAAGGTGGATGTCCGCTCAGTTTTGTGCGTCGAGCGGCGGCTGCGGTTGCGGCTGCAGACAGCGTGTCTCGCTCAGCCGATCTCGATTTGCCTACCGCGCGTCGGCGCGTAGAGCAGGCAAAGTCGATTTCAGCGGTTGAACATGGCCGCAGCAAGGACTCTGTGACCAAATTCCAAGTCGCTCTGCGGCCGGAGGCCAAGCCGGCTGCCAATGGCGCTGCCGATGAGCGAGCCAACACGCCTGATGGCGGACAAATCGTGGGAGAGCGCGACAGCAACCCGCTGACCGAAGCGCATCGTCTGGCAGATGCGGGCCATACCGGGCAAGCACGTGAGCGCTGTTTGCAGTGGTTGAGCAAACATCCGGCCGATGTGGACGCGTATTTTCTGCTTGGTTTGCTCGAATCAGCCAACGGCGCTACCGATGCCGCTGACCGCGCCTTTACCCGTGTCTTGTATTTGGACCGCAACCACTTGGATGCATTGCAGCAGCGCATCGGTTTGGCGCAGCGGCGTGGTGCCAATGAGCAAGCCGACGAACTGCGCGCCCGCGCGGCCCGCTTGCGTTCTCGAGCGAGCCCAGCCAATGAACGGTAGTCCATGAGCATCGACGAGCTCGACCACTGTTGGCGTCGTATCGGCGTGCAAGGCGGGGACCACAGTTGCGAGCGACTGGTGGAACACCTGCACTGTCGGAATTGCCCGGTCTACTCCAACGCGGCGCGCCGCTTGCTTGATCGGGAGGCGCCTGCGGAGGCCAATTCCGACTGGTTGCGCGATCTGCGCCGAGGCGGACGCACGCGCATGTCGTTGGTGTTTCGATTGGGAGGTCAATGGTTGGGCTTGCCGCCAACGGTGGTCGCCGAAGTCGCCGCCAATCCACCTCTGCGGCGCTTGGCGCACCGGACCGATGGCCACATCGAGGGCGTGGTCAATGTGCGCGGCGAGTTGCGCTTGAGCGTCTCATTGATTGAGTTGCTGGGTCTCGGGCGGCGCTCCCTCGCTGATGGCCAAACCCGCCTCGTATTGGTGGAAGCAGAGGGCGGCTTGTTGGCGTTTCGCTGCGACGAGATGCGTGGCCTGACGCCGTATCACGAAGATGCGGTGCAGCCGCCGCCAGATACCTTGCCGCAACCGCTGGACTCCTGCGTAGAAGCGCTGTTGCCAACCGACGCCGGTCATGTGGCCCTGCTGAACGCCACCGCGGTGACGCGGCTGATGCGCAAGGTGGCGTTCGAGTGAGCAGCTTGTGGCCACTGATGCAGGAAGAGTTGGCGCGCTTGCTGCCGCAGTTGGGCAAGTTGGCAGATGCTTTGTCTCTGGCCGACGATGCGACCGCCGTCGCACAGTGGCAGCGACGGCTGTCTGCATTCCAGGGTGCCACCAGCGTGCTGGGCGACACACCACTACCAGCGGTCATCAGCCGGCTGCAAGGTTTGTGGAACCCGTCCGGCGACCGCCATGTGACGGTTGCCGAGGGCAGGCGAATGTTAATGGGCATGGGCGAGCTCGCCGTGCTCGAGTTCGCGCCGGCCATGGCCCAACTGCAGTCGCTGTTGGAGACCAGTGTTGTACCTGCCAGCAGAGCAGGACCACGCAAGGCCGAGCAGGTCAATTCCAAGTTGCGTCTGCTTTTTGCTACCGAGGTCGCGGACAAATGCGCGGCGATGGAGCGAGTGCTGCTGCAGTTGGAACAGTCGCCCGAGCGCCTTGAGCTTATCGCGCCGCTAATGCGCGCGACCCACTCCATCAAAGGCGCTGCGCGAGCCGTCCGCAGCGAGGCGGCGGTCACGCTCGCGCATGCGTTCGAGGATCGTCTTAGCGCCGCGCAAAAGCAGAACCTGCCACTGGACGTGGCGATGCTCGATTTGGCCTTGCGCGCGGTTGACCACATACGTCGACTGGGCAGCGATGATTCTGACGATGCCAGCCAGATCGCCGACAGCCTGCGGGTGGAGTTGCAGAAGTCGGCAACGGCTGCTGTCGTTTCGCGCGAGCCGCTGACATCGCTCACGGCGAAGGTTGAGCCAGCGCGCGCGCCCACCTACATCGATGTCGAAGACACCGATCCCATCCTGCGTGTTCGCGCCAGTCACGTCAGTCGTTTGATCGCCCTGGCGGGTACGGGCATGGTCGAAAACCGCCGCCTGCGGGGTTTTGGCGAGCGCCAACAACGATTGCGGCGGGAATTGAGTGAGGCCTCACGTTTGTTGGACGAGCTACACCACCACTTGGGTGCGCCGCGGGCGCACACGGCGGTCGGTGCGCAGCTGGCGGGCATTCGCCATCAGCTTGGCCATTCGCGGCATTCCATCAACGAATGGTTGGACGAATTCAGCGCCTATCAGCGCGAGTCGGCGGACCTCACAGAGCGCCTATATCACAACGCCTCGCAGACCCGGCTAAGGCCGTTTGGCGATGTTGCCGAGACCTATCCACGGATGATTCGCGACCTTGCACGGCAACTTGGAAAGCGTGTGCGACTGACCATCAGCGGTGAACAGGTCGCCGTGGATCGCGATGTGCTGGATCGTTTGGATGCGCCACTCACTCATTTGCTGCGCAACGCGATCGACCACGGCATTGAGGCCGTCGAGACGCGGCTTGCGCGTGGCAAGTCAGAAGAGGGCGAGATTCGCTTGGTCGCCAGCTATCGTGCTGGCATGTTGGCCATCGAAGTGGCTGACGATGGCGGCGGAATCGACTATGCGCGGGTCCGTCAAAAACTGATCAGTGAGCAGCAATTGAGTGAGGCCGAGGTGAACGCGCTCGACGACGATGCGCTCGCCGAATCCTTATTCGCCGCGGGTTTCACCACGCGTCAGGAAGTCAGCGAGATCAGTGGTCGCGGGGTCGGTTTGGATGTGGTTCGGCAAATGCTCAAGCAACTCGAAGGCAGCGTGCGCCTGCACTCGACGCCCAGCGGTGGTACCCGCTTCAATCTGCTGGTGCCGATCTCGCGGGCGGTCACCCGGGCCGTGGCAACCCAGGTTGCTGGCGAGACCTACGCCTTTCCGCTGCTGCGGATTGAGCGCCTGGTGCGCGCACCCGCAGCGGACATCCATAGTCGCGAGGGCATGCAGTACCTGACCTTGAACGGCCAGAACATTGGTCTGATTCCATTGGCGGAGCAGCTTTCGCTTGGCGAAACACAGTTCAACGCAGAGGGCACCGACATCGTGGTGGTTGCCCAGGATGGCCGCCGCGCTGGCTTTGTGGTGGACGCGGTGCTCGGTGAGTTCGATCTCGCGACCCGTCCTCTGGATGCGCGGCTGGGCCGCGTGGCTGATCTCGCCGCGCTGGCGCTGATGCCTGACGGCGAGCCGGTAGTGCTGTTGGACACCGAAGACCTGATGCGCGGGGCGTTGGAGCTTGAGCGTCGGATCAGTCGCCTTACCGGCCGCGGCGAAGTGAATGCTGAGCGGCCGCATCGACGCGTGCTGGTCGTGGATGATTCAATCTCGGTGCGCGAGTTGGTGCGACAACTGCTGGTTTCGCGAGGCTATGAAGTGCAGGTCGCCGTGGACGGCATGGACGCTTGGGCACGTTTGCGCGAGTGGCCGTGTGAGTTGGTTATTACCGACGTCGACATGCCACGTATGGATGGTATTGAACTGACCCGCTCGATCAAGCAAGACCCGCGTTTGCGTTCGCTGCCGGTCGTCATCGTTTCCTATCGCGACCGCCCCGAGGATCGTGCGCGCGGGCTTGAAGTCCACGCGGATGCTTATCTCACCAAGAGTGACTTCCAGGAACATGGATTTATCGACGTGGTTTACGGTTTGATTGGCGACGCGCTGGTGCCGGCGTGAAGGTGCTTGCGTGCAGGTACAGATATGACGGTGCAGATATGACGGTGCAGATATGAAGCTGGCCATCGCGCATCGCGACCGTCTGGTCCGTGAAGCCCTGCGACGGACGCTGAGTAAAGGTCACTACGAACTGATTTGGCAGGCAGGCGACCGCGCCCAGCTGGAGCACGATTGTCGCTACCAGCCGACCGATTTGCTGTTGGTTGAGTTGCACTTGCTTGGACCCAAAGCACAAGCCTTGCCACGCCTGCTCGAATCGGGAGCAGCGGTCATCGCCTTGGCACCCAGTGATGCCGTTGGTGATGGCTACGAGGCGTTGGGATTGGGCGCGCTCGGTCTGCTGGAGCCGCCCACCCTTGACGACAGCGGCGAGTTACTTGGCGCCCAGCGCTGTTTGACGAGGATTGATCGACTGGCGAAGCTGGTCGGTATCAGCCATGTTTCGCATGCCACCATTACGCCTGCCAGCAGCGGACAGACGCGCATCGTTGCCCTTGGGGCATCCACGGGCGGACCGCTGGCGTTGGCGAAGGTGTTGGGCAGCCTGCCTGCTGACCTAGATGCGGCAGTGTTGATCGTGCAACACATCGAAACCGAGTTCACCGCCGGTCTTGCCGAGTGGTTGGGCAGTCAAAGCGCGTTGCCGGTGTCGGTGGCCGCTCGCGGCGATACGCCGAAAGCAGGCCGCGTCTATCTCGCTGGTAGCGGTGGCCACATGGTCTTGCTGCCCTCCTTTCAGTTTGGCCGACAGGTGGCGCGCGCAACCGAGCTGCATGTGCCCAGTGTCGACGCTCTGTTCGCCAGTTTGGCATTGCACGCAACGCCCTCCGCCGCTGCTCTGCTCACCGGTATGGGCAGCGATGGCGTGGCCGGGCTTGGCGCCCTGCATCGCGCCGGTTGGTTCACCGTGGCTCAGGATGAGCACAGCTGCGTGGTTTACGGAATGCCGCGCGCGGCGGTGGAGGCGGGAGTAGCGCAACAGGTGTTGGACATCGCCCAGATCGGGCCGGCCCTGGTTCGTCAGTTGTCGAGGGTGCACCGCTGATGAGCGAGGTTCTGCGTGTCCTCATCGTCGACGATCAAGCCATCATTCTCGAGGCAGTCCGCTGCATGCTGGTGGATGCGCCCGAGCTTGAGTTGCACCTGTTGGCGGACTCTTCAGTGGCCATTGAGACTGCTTTGCGAGTCAAGCCGCATGTGATCCTGCTCGATTTCAACATGGAGCCCATCGACGGCTTGGATGTGCTGACCTTGATCCGCGGCAATCCCGAGCTGACCGATGTGTCGGTGGTGATGTTGTCGGCAGCCGAGGAGCCCGAGACCAAGGTCGAAGCCTTTCGGCGCGGTGCCAATGATTATGTGGTCAAGCTGCCGAGTGCGCTCGAACTGATCGCCCGCGTCCGCTACCACGCCCGCGCCTGCGCAGCGGCGGAGGCGCGTGAAGTCGGCTTTCGCGCGTTGCTGGAAAGCCGGGCAGCGTTGGAGTTGCGCAATCAGGTCATCGAAAAGCAAAAAGTGCAGTTGGAGTCGATGAACCGCGAGCTGACCGAGGCCAGTTTGACCGATGCGCTCACCGGCTTGCGCAATCGTCGCTATCTCAAGTTTTTCCTTGACCAACCAGAGCCGAACGCGTCACTCGCAAGCGAACGACGGCAGCGAGAAGGTGGCCGATTCACCATTTGTCTGTTTGATCTCGACCATTTCAAACAGGTGAACGACCGCTATGGCCACGAAGTCGGCGACATGGTGCTGGTTGAAGTGGCGCGTCGCCTGCGCTCGGCCCTGCGTGAGTCCGATGGACTGCTGCGCTGGGGGGGTGAGGAGTTCCTTGTGGTCGGCCGTGGCTTCGACCCGGAGGGCGCTCAGCAGTTCGCGCAGCGCGTGTTGAACAGCATCAGCCGCTCGGATATGCACCTGACCGGCGGCCTGCGCCTGCGGATCACCTGCTCGATGGGTTTTGCGCCGTTGCCGTGGAGCCAACAAGCGGGGGCCGGACTGTCCCGTGAGCAAGTGCTCAATCTGGCCGATTTTGCGTTGTATTTGAGCAAGCTCGAAGGGCGCAATCGTGCTTGCGGCGTTGTTCCAGGACCCGATTCGTCTCTGCCGCAGCGCATGTCCGAGTTGTCGATGGACGCGCACGCACTGCGCAACGAAGACGGCCGTGGCGTGCATTTGCATCGGCTGCTTGGGCCGAGTGCTGGCTGATTGGGCGCGGTATGTTGACTGGCCTATTCGAGTCTCTGCGGGCAGCGCGCGTACCAGTCTCACTTCGTGAATGGCTGGATCTACTGGCCGCGCTCGATGCTGATCTTGGTTTCGCCGATATCGACCAGTTTTTCCTGTTGGCGCGCACCGTCCTGGTCAAGGACGAGCGCCATTTCGACCGTTTCGATCAAGCCTTTGGCAACTACTTCCGCGGCGTCGCTCGCATCGATCCCGCATTGGCCATGGACATTCCCGAAGATTGGCTTCGGCAAACCATGCAGCGCTTGCTCAGTGATGAGGAGAAAGCGCGCATCGAGGCCTTGGGCGGGTTGGAAAAATTGCTGGAAGAGTTTCGCCGGCGGTTGCACGAGCAAAAGGAACGCCACCAAGGCGGCAACCGCTGGATCGGGACCGGTGGCAGCAGCCCGTTCGGAGCCGGCGGCTTTCATCCTGAAGGCATTCGTGTTGGGCCCAAGGGTGGCGCAAAAAGCGCGGTAAAGGTCTGGGACAAACGCCAGTTCCGCAACCTCGACCAGGATGCCGAGCTTGGACCGCGCACTCTGCAAATTGCGCTGCGCCGACTGCGCCGCTTTGCCCGCGTCGGCGCCGTGGATGAATTGGATTTGGACGGCACCATTGCTGCCACCGCGCGCGAAGCCGGCATGCTCGATATCCGCATGCGCCCCGAGCGCCACAATGCGGTAAAGGTCCTGCTGCTGCTGGATATCGGTGGCTCGATGGACGAGCACGTCTATGCCTGTGAGTCGCTGTTCGCTGCCTGTCGCAGCGAGTTCAAGCGGCTGGATCATTACTACTTCCACAACTTCATCTACGAATCGGTGTGGAAAGACAATCGCCGCCGCTTCTCCGAGCGCACGCCGATCCACGAATTGCTGCGTCGCTACAACCCCGATCACAAAGTGGTTTTCGTGGGCGACGCGGCGATGGCGCCCTATGAGGTGACCCACCCCGGCGGCAGCATCGAACACTGGAATGAAGAAGCCGGCGAAGTCTGGTTCAAGCGTATCGCCGAGCGCTTCAAGAAGCTGGTGTGGCTCAATCCTAGTCCACGCAAGAGCTGGGACTACAGCATGTCGACCGAACACATCCGCAAACTCGCCGACAACCGCATGTTTCCACTGACCATCGATGGGCTGACGGATGCGATGCGGGTGCTGGGGAAATAGGTGGGGTTTGAGGCTTGAACTTGAGCGGCTGTTCAGTCGAATCAATCCGCCGGGTTTGACCGCTCCGATTGCAACCCATGTGCTTGGCGAATTGCACGCGGTGAGAGCGTCGGGTCAACAGCATCGTGCTCGCAAAGCCATTGCTTTCGGCGGCGGGTGCTCGGTAGGCTGCAAGCATCGAAGCTAGCGGCGGGGGCGGGCAGTCGTTAATGGATCGCACCCAAGTCATGGCCGCCAAGGCGGCCGCCACAGAGAACGCCGGCATTACCCTGTCGCAGGCGATGCCTGTCGGTTTGGATAGCGCGAGCACCATCCAGATCAATCCTGTTCAGGTCGCGGCTGCAGCCGTCTCGCGGACAAGTCCTCGTGGATCGGACTCGCAGGCCGGGGTTCCTCCAAAATCCGCGCGCATTCGCTACGCCATCCTCGGCGAGGCGGGACGTGGCGGCATGGCGACGGTATACATAGCGCAGGACCTTGAGCTGATGCGCAAGGTCGCGCTCAAACAGCTGGCGGACGACTTGCGCGATGTCAGTTCGGCGCGCTTGCGTTTCTTGCGAGAAGTGCAGGTCACGGCACAGCTCGATCATCCCTACATCGTGCCGGTGTACGGTCTGGAGGTGACGCCTGAGGGCTCGCCTGCGTACGCGATGAAGCTGGTGACCGGCAGCACCTTGGCCGATTATTTGCAAACTGCTATCGACGCCTACGCAGCGGGAGGCGTGCCCGCTGAGACCCACAGTCTGCCGGCACGCATCGAACACTTGCTCAAGGTTTGCGATGCCGTGGACTATGCACATGGCAAGGGTGTTATCCATCGTGATCTCAAGCCGGCCAACATCATGCTTGGGGCGCACGGCGAAACCTTTGTGATGGACTGGGGCATCTGCCATTTGTTCGGCACTGACGATCCCGAATTCGCGCCCGAATCCACGCTCAGCGATACAACAGGGGGTCTGCAGACCGAGTATGGAGCGGTGGTAGGAACGCCACGCTACATGTCGCCAGAACAGGCGCAGGGACGTCGCGAAGAGTTGGGGCCGCAGAGCGACCAATGTGCCTTGGGCCTGATCCTGTTCGAGCTGGTCACGCTGAGCGCGCCATTTGCTGGCGACAGCATGCTTGAAGTGATGCAAAACGCGGCTGCCGCACGGCGCGCCGAGGTGGCGCACGCCTATGAACAGCGTGCCATCCCAGTCCCGCTGCGGGCGATCATCGAACGTGCTACCCGTTACCACCCGCAGCAACGTTACGCCAGCGTCGGCGAGTTGGCTGACGACTTGCGTCGATTCCTGCGCGGAGAGGCCGTGCATGCCTTACCCGACTCCACGTGGCAACGTGCGCAGCGCTACGTCGGTCGCCATCGGCAGGGCATGTTGCTGTCTGTGTTCGGTTTGCTTGCCGCCGCAGCGATAGGCTTTACGGCGATGATGTGGCGTCACGAGCAACAGGCCGAAACCGCGCGGGCGCGTGAAGTGCTGCAGCGCGGGCTGATGGAACATGCGGTGCAACAAGGTGATCGCTTGCAGTTGGAACTCTTGCAGCTGCAAAACGAACTTGAGTCTTTGGCCGCCGCTGCCACCCAGCTGATACAGCACGGCGTGCCGGTAGAGAACGCGCAGATCTATTGGGCCGAGGACTATTTGCAGGCAGAGCGGCGCCCGCCGGATCTCGCCATGCAAGTCGAACTGGGTGCGGTGGTCAGCATGCAATGGGCGGTTTGGAGTGCCGCGCCGGGTGTCGAGCAGGCATCGCTGAACGGCTTGGCCGAGCGTCTGTACCACCTTCGCGGCTACCGCAACGAACTGCTGGATGCGACTCGCCGCATTCTCGGTGGTGGCCAATATGCCAATGGCATGCTGGAACTCGGCATGGCGCTGGAACAAGGGTTGCTCATGCGCTATCCCGGTCGCGCCATTGACCAGAGCGTCGACCCGCGAAAAAGTAGCTGGTATCTGGAAAGCAAGCCGCGCAAGGACGCACATTGGGGCACGCCGTTTGTTGATCACGATGGCGGCAACATCATGCTGCCGCTCACCAGCCCGATGCGCGACGCCGGTGGCAATTTCATTGGCGCGCTGTCGATGGATATGGCACTCGATTTTATGGTGCGCAACTTGCTGCCTGACGACGATGCCAGCGAACAAGGTCATCGCTCGGCGTTGCTCGACGGGCAAGGCCGAGTGTTGGCGTCAAAACACTTGCCCAAGGTAGATGCCCAAGCCGATGGCGAAGTGATGCTGAAGCCCTTCGGCGACCCCGCCTTGCGCGCGGCGTTTACGGCCGATGATGTGGGAGCCGTGCCCACGCAAACCTTCGGTCGCCCTGAAATTGTTGCGTTTAATCGCATTCATCCCGTGGGTTGGATCCTGGTGGTGGTTAGCCCAGATCCTGACGCGCAATGAGTAGCGCGCTGGAATGAGGCCGTGCTTTGCACCGCTCATTGCCAGCATCCTTGCGATCAGCCCATAATGCTGGCCCGCCGAGCTGGTCTTGATGTCGCGCGGCGGTCGCCTAGTCGGGGCGTAGCGCAGTCTGGTAGCGCACTAGCATGGGGTGCTAGGGGTCGAGAGTTCGAATCTCTCCGTCCCGACCAATTCAAAGTGGTTGACGCAAAGAATTCGCCACTGGCTACTACACCTGTTCGCGCTCAGCCACAGGCGCAGGGAGCAGGCACGGTAGAGCATTACGCGCAATAGCGAAGCAACGACGTTGGCTCTGAACACGCCGAGTCGTGATCGATTTAGGCTGGCGTTTGGCGTCAACCCCGACTCGCCCGCCGATGCATAAAAGCCAGTCGCTCCAACAACTGCACATCCTGTTCGTTCTTGATCAGCGCACCGTAAAGCGGTGGGATAGCTTTGGCGGGATCATGTTCGAGCAAAGCCGCCGGGCTGATGTGGTCGGCCAGCAGCAGCTTCAACCAGTCGATCAATTCCGAGGTGCTGGGCTTTTTCTTCAAGCCTGGCACGTCGCGCACATCGAAAAATATCTCCATTGCGCGCGTCGCCAGCGCGCCAGCGATGCCCGGAAAATGCACGTCAACGATGCGCTTTAGCGTGTCTTTGTCCGGAAACGCGATGTAGTGGAAAAAGCAACGGCGCAGAAAGGCGTCTGGCAGGTCTTTCTCGTTGTTGGAAGTGATGACGATGATCGGCCGTTGCGCGGCGCGCACCGTTTCGCCGGTCTCGTAAACGGTGAACTCCATCCGATCAAGCTCGCGCAACAGGTCGTTGGGAAACTCGATATCGGCCTTGTCGATTTCATCGATCAACAGCACCGCGCGCTGTTCACTCGCAAACGCATTCCAGAGCGTGCCGCGACGGATGTAGTGGTTGATGTCGGCCACGCGCGGATCGCCGAGTTGCGAGTCGCGCAGGCGGCTTACCGCGTCGTATTCATACAGACCTTGCTGGGCCTTGGTCGTTGACTTGATGTGCCAAGTGAGCAGCGGCGCGTCAAGCGCCAGCGCCAGTTCCTCTGCCAACATCGTCTTGCCCGTGCCAGGCTCGCCCTTGATCAAGAGCGGTCGCTGCAAGGTAATGGCCGCGTTGACGGCGAGCTTCAACTCGGCGGTAGCGACGTAGCTGCGGCTACCATCAAAGCGCGGCGCGGACTGGGTCATAAACGCACCAGTTGCTTGCCGAAATTGGCACCGCTGTAAACCCGCCGCAAGGCGGTTGGGAAGTTCTCCAAGCCATCGATCAGATCGAGTTTGCTCTTGATCTTGCCTGCTTGAGTCCACGCGCCAAGCTCGGCCACGGCTTCGTCGCTGCGATGCAGATAATCGATGATGACAAAGCCCTCCATGCGCGCGCGGGCAGAGATCAGTGACAAATAGTTGACCGGCCCGCGCACATCGCCGATCACGTTGTATTGCGAGATTCCGCCGCACAACACGATGCGTGCTTTGAGCCGCAGTCGCTTCAACACAGCGTCAAGAATCTCGCCGCCGACATTGTCGAAGTAGACGTCAATCCCGTCGGGACAATGCTGCTTGAGTGCCTTGCCGACGTCTTCGTTCTTGTAGTCGATGGCCGCATCGGCACCGAGTTCACCGGTGACATAGGCGCATTTCTCTGCGCCACCGGCGATACCGACGACGCGCATGCCCAGCACCTTGCCGATCTGCACCACCGCCGAGCCGACGGCGCCCGACGCGGCCGACACCACCAGTGTTTCGCCTGCCTTGGGTTGCCCAATTTCCTTCAAACCGAAATAGGCGGTGAGCCCAGTGCCGCCAAAAATCGACAGTGCCCAGGCCGGGTCGGGCAGCAGCTTGGGATTGAACGCACGCAAACTCTTGCCGTCCGTGACCAATCCATCCTGCACGCCCAACATGCCGTTCACCCACATGCCCACGGGAAACTTGGGGTGCTGCGACTCCATCACCTCGCCGATGGCCGATGCCCGCATCACGTCGCCCAAGCCCACTGGCGGCCAGTAGCTCTTCGCCTCGCTCATCCACACGCGCATGGCGGGATCAATCGAGATGAACTTGGTTGCAATGCGCAGCTCGCCCTCCTGCACAGCCGGCAGCGTGCCGCTGCGCAACTCGAAATCGCTGTCCTTGGGGTCTCCGTCTGGACGGGCGGCGAGGTGCAGCGCGCGGTGGGCAATCGTCATAGCTGAGTTCCTGTTGCAAAGTGGCTGCGGTGGGCCAAGCGAAAGATGGCATGCTTGAGCACAGAGTTTATGGGAGTCGGGCCGTGGCGTACCTGTGGGTCAAGACCTTTCATTTGTTGTTCGTGATGGCGTGGATGGCCTGCGTGTTCTATCTGCCACGCATTCTGATCAATATGGTGGAAGCAAGCGGTGAATCGGCCGTGCAAGCGCGACTGGTCTTGATGGGGCGACGGCTGTATCGCTTCGGCCACCTGATGTTTGCATTGTCGCTTCTGCTGGGAATCGTCCTTGTGGTCGGCTATCGCATTTTCGGAGGCTGGCTGCACGCCAAGCTGGCCTTGGTTGGACTGCTGTTCGTCCTGTTTATTGTCAGCGGTCGCATGCTCAAACGCGCGGCGGCTGGCGGCACGCTGCCATCGACGCGATCCTTGCGTTGGTTCAACGAACTTCCCGTATTGGTGACCGTGGCGGTGATTTATCTGGTGCTGGCGAAGCCATTTTGAGACGACTCGGCAGTCTGGGCTCGCGGTCAACACCATGCGGCCGGTGAGAATGTGGTTCGACACCAGTGCAGCGAGGCTAGGATGACGACATGACAACCACCAGCGAAGGCGGCGCCGCAGCCAGCGGTCCGCGGGTCACGCCAGTCGCTACTCCACTTCGGCGCGCCAAACGGCCGCGACTGCCAGTGGGCCGCTTGACCGTGGATTGGCTGCTGACCCTGTTGGTGGAAGACGGCTGGCTGGAACCTGGCGTCGCGGTGCGCGCACGTGCGGCAGCGCGGGAGAACGCCGCCGATGCCGAAGTGCATCCGTTGATGGTGATTGGCGCTTTGAAGCTGGATCGCGCCGGTCGCATGAACGAGCCGTTGGCGCTGGAACCGATGACTGAGTGGCTGGCAGGCGTCGCCGGTCTGCCTTACGTGCGCATTGACCCGACTAAAATCGATGTGCAGGCGATGACCGCGCTGGTGTCGCAAGCCTACGTGCGGCGACATCGGATATTGCCGATCTCCATGGACATGGATCGCATCGTGTTCGCGACCAGCGAGCCGATGGCGCTGGACTGGATGGCGGACCTCGCGCCGGTGCTGCGCCGTGAGTTGCGCGTGGTCATGGTCAATCCGCTCGACCTGCACCGCTACACCTTGGAGTTTTATGGTGTGTCGCGCTCGGTGCGCGGCATGCGCGATGCCGGCAACGAAGCCACCAGCAGTCTGCCCAGCTTCGAACAGCTGGTCGAGCTGGGTCAGACGGGTGAAGTCGGGGCGGATGATCGCCACGTTGTACACATTGTCGATTGGCTGTTGACCTATGCCTTCGATCAGCGTGCCTCCGATATCCATTTGGAGCCGCGCCGAGACCTCGGCAAAGTGCGCTTTCGCATCGATGGCATCCTGCAGCAGGTGTTTGAAATGCCCACCTCGGTGATGGTCGCGGTGGTGAGTCGAATCAAAGTGCTCGGCCGCTTGGATCTAGCCGAAAGACGGCGCCCACAGGATGGCCGTATCAAGACCCGATCGCCGGGCGGTCGCGAAGTGGAAATGCGCTTGTCGACCATGCCGACGGCATTTGGCGAAAAATGCGTGCTGCGTATCTTTGATCCTGAGACAGCGTTGAAACCATTGGAGGCGCTGGGATTCAGTCATCACGAAGCCGATATCTGGGGCGAGCTGGTGCAGCGGCCGAACGGCATCGTGCTGGTCACCGGGCCCACCGGTTCCGGCAAGACCACCACGCTTTATTCGACCTTGAAGCGGCTGGCGACCAACGAGGTCAATGTCTGCACGGTCGAGGATCCGATCGAGCTGATCGCGCCCGAATTCAATCAGATGCAAGTGCACAGTCAGATTGGTTTGGACTTCGCCAGCGGTGTGCGAACCCTGCTTCGGCAAGACCCTGACATCATCATGATTGGTGAGGTGCGCGATCTGGACACCGCGCAAATGGCGGTGCAAGCCGCGTTGACCGGCCATCTGGTGCTGTCGACTTTGCACACCAATGACGCGCCATCCGCCATCACCCGACTGCTCGATCTGGGTGTGCCGCATTATTTGATTGCCAGCACCTTGAACGGCGTGCTCGCGCAACGCTTGGCAAGAACCTTGTGTCTGAGCTGCAAAGCGCCGCGGCCGCTTACCGCACAGGCGTGGGACAGCCTGCAGCAAATTGGCATGGAGCTGCCGCGCCCGCCGACCGAGCAAGGGCCTGTGGGTTGTCTGGATTGCCGACGCACCGGCTTTCGCGGTCGCGTCGGTCTGTATGAATTGATGGTGGTGACACCGGCCCTGCGAACGCTGATCCGCCCCGACATGGACCTCGCCAACTTCACCCGCAATGCGCTGACGCACGGCATGCGGACTTTGCGTTTGGCAGCGGCGGAGAAAGTCGCTTTGGGTTTGACGACGGTGGAAGAAGTGTTGGGAGTTTTACCTTCCAGGGATTTGTGAGGGTTTATTCCTATGTATATGAAATGTTCGAGATTCGTTCTGAAAAAAAACGAAAAGCGCAACTGAGGCGAAATCGAATCCGCGTTATGAAGAGCCATCTCGGCACCCTCAATGGTTTTTCTACAGCTTCGTAAACCGTCGGGTCTGCCTGCCTTAGTCTCGAGGTCCTTGGTCGCAGGCTAAGCACCATCAGAACGCGTCAACACCTTTGAGACAGTCAGTTCACAAGTTGGCCGTCATTCGTTCACCCTGATGGCTGGTGGTGAGTGGTCTATTTCGTTGCTGCCGAGTGCGTGTGGCAGGGTCACGATCAATGCGGGTAACGGGTTGATCGATACGGTGTGTGGCGGCGCTTTGGCGCGCGGTGCGCCGTTGACGAAGCGCTCCGGATTGCGCTGGCAGGCGCTGTCCAATGCCGTCTGTTTGACAGCTGTGCTTGCTTTACGCCAAGCACCGATTACTTGGAGAAAGATATGACAGACAAGAAAAGTGTCCTGGTGATTGGCTTGCAACCAACACTCATCGACTTCTCTGACCCCGACTACGCGGCTTACCCTGGCATGGATGCGGCGAAGGTATTGGCCGGACTCAAAGCCTCTGAAGACAGCTTGAATGACCGCGGCTACGACGTGCGAATGTGCTTGACCGATTTTGGCGAAACTGCTGAGGCAGTTGTTCGAGACGAGCTGGTACAGAAGCGGTTCGATTGCGTGCTCATCGGGGCGGGCGTACGCACGATCGCAGGAAACTTCCTGCTGTTTGAAAAATTGATAAACGTCGTACACACGCACGCTCCGCAAGCCAGGCTGTGCTTCAACACTAAACCGACTGACACAGCCGAGGCCGTACAGCGCTGGCTCTGAAATGCAAGACGACTGTGTGCTTTCCCGAGGCGCAGCTGGCTAACGTCTAAGGATAGATCGCGCGCAGCCGCGATCTGATCCGATTGTTGAACCGGGACTTTGTTTTGGCCTGCTCTTTCGACTGCTGACACTTTCGCCTCAATCCCGGCAACGCGCTTCAGTTGCATTGCTTGCGCGCAGCTTTGCCTCGAAGTCCAACAACCACCGCTTGCAATCCAGCCCGCCACCAAACCCCGTCAGACTGCCATCGCGACCGATTACGCGGTGGCAGGGGACGATGATTGGCAGTGGGTTGCGGCCGTTGGCCAAGCCAATTGCGCGGACGGCGCGTGGTGATCCGATGGCTGTGGCTTGGTCTGAATAGCTGCGGGTTTCGCCGTACGGAATAGTCCGCAGGGCCTGCCATGCGCGGTGTTGGAAATCGGTGCCGGACGCCGCGAGAGGCAAGTCGAACTGGGTGAGTTCGCCGGCGAAGTAGGCAAGCAACTGTTGCCGCGGCTCGCGCAGGTACTCGGCGTCACGTCGCCATTGCGGACCGGTCAGCGGTCGATGACGCGACTGCGCGAACACTACGTAACGGAGACCATCGGAATCGGCTGCAATCGTAAGCGGGCCAATCGGGGTGTCGAACTGATCGTAAGCCAAGTCGTTTGGCAGGTTGGTTTTGCTGGTCACGGGCGGTCTCGCAGGTTGGGATGCGTGGCGGTTTGCGTGCTGGTCGAGTTCGCCGAAGTCGTGGCGGCGGTACCCGCGTCCGCCCATAGATGGATCACGGCGTAGGCACGCCACGGTCGCCACGGTTGCGACTGCGCTTCCGCCTCGGCGATGCTGATCGGCGTGCCACCTCCCAGCTGCTTTCTGATGACCAGATCGCCGGCCGGAAATGCGTCGGGATGATGCAAGCAACGCATCGCGATGTATTGCGCGGTCCATGGACCAATGCCCGGCAGATCGCACAGCGACTTCACGAACGCGGCCATAGGCTGGGTGCGTTCGAGGTCGATGGCGCCGGTCGCCACCGCGTTGGCGAGGCTGGACAGTGTGCGTGCGCGGCTGACCGGCAAGCCAATCGAACGCACATCGGCCGATACCAGACTTACTGGCGTGGGAAACAGGCGGGCCAACGGCGCGTCAATCAGCGTGATTGGCTGGCCAAAGCGTTCGACCAGTCGATTGCACAGCGTGCGCGCGGCGGCGACGCTGACCTGTTGGCCAAGCACAGCGCGGACGGCGGTCTCGAAACCATCAAACGCACCGGCAATCCGACGGCCAGGCGAGCTTGCGACCAATGCGGACAGCCGCGGTTGGTTGGCGAGCACGTCATTGATCGCGCTGGGCTGGGCATCCAGATCAAACAGGCGGCGGGCGCGACGCAACAAGTCGGGCAGCTGACTCAGTTCGCGCGTCTCAACCCGCAGACGCAATGCGTTCGCCGCTGGGTCGTGGGTGACGCCAATCCAGCCCGGCGATGTCGCCGGTCCGATCACTCTCCGATAGCTTTTGCCATCGACATGTTCGATGCCAGCGATTGCGCGCACCGCCAGAAATGCCAGCAATGCGTCGAAGTCGAAGGGCGGTCGATAGACCAGCTTCAAGTTCAGCGATTCTGCTGATGGCGGAGCGGTAGTTTTGCGTAGACGGCTCGGCGGCATGCCGCAACCGGCGCCGAACGCATCGTTGAAGCGGCGCAGGCTGCGGTATCCGCTGGCATAGGCGATGTCGGTGATCGGCAATTGAGTTTCGGTCAGCAATTGCTTGGCGAGCAGCAGGCGCTGGGTGGCGTGCACGGCAAGCGGGGCAACACCCAGCCGCTGCACAAACAATCGCCGCAGCTGGCGTTCGCTGAGCCCCATCTGTGCCGCCAGTTCAGCCAGCGTACCGTGGCTCAACGCGCCATCGCGAATCCGTAGGCAAGCCAGCTCGAAGCTGCGCTCGCCGGCATCGCAGGGCGCAAGGCCAGGAGCCAGCTCGGGTCGACAGCGCAAGCACGGCCGATAGCCGGCTGCGGCAGCGGCGGCGGCATGCTCAAAGTAGCTGACATTGCGCTCCTGCGCCGTGGGTGCGGGGCAGATGGGCCGGCAATAGATGCCGGTGCTGCGCACAGCGATGTAGAACAGACCATCGAAGCGGGCATCGCGCGCGAGGCGAGCGCGTGAGAAAGCGCTGATTCGATCAGCAATGTTTCGATCAAGCATTGGTATTTGCATATCCCTATCGTAGAGCGACTTGACGGCTGTGCTAGCTGGAATCGGACATCAACCTACAGAGCCCAATGCCTGCCCGTGCACCACGCAAGCACTTGTCTGCACCGGCCATGTGCGTGGCAAGGCTTGACCGCTGCACCAAACCGGGTCAGCCTCCAAGCGCAGTCACTTCAGGTCAGCGTTGCGTGAGCAAGTGTTTCGACGAGATGGGACAAGACGGCGAGATTCGCGCCCCGTACGCGCTGGTGGACGCGTGGTTGCGTGAACTGCCGCCGCAGCAATTGGCGCTCAAACGCGCGGAAGCGGAAGTTCTGTTTCGAAGGATTGGCATCACCTTTGCGGTGTACAGCGAGGGCGGTGACCCCGAGCGACTGATTCCGTTCGACCTGATTCCGCGGGTGCTGGCCCAAGCCGAATGGCAGCGCTTGCGGGTCGGCCTGGAACAGCGCGTGCGTGCGCTGAACGCATTTATCCATGACGTCTATCACGACCGCGAAATCTTGCGCGCCGGCTTGGTGCCAGCCGACCTGATCCTGCAAAACGCCCAGTTTCGCCACGAAATGCTTGGGTTGGATCTGCCGCATCGTGTGTATTCGCACATCGCTGGCATCGATCTGGTGCGCACCGGCCCCGACGACTACTTCGTGCTGGAGGACAACTGCCGCACGCCATCGGGCGTGTCCTACATGCTGGAAAATCGCGAAGTGATGCTGCGGCTGTTTCCTGATTTGCTGCGGCGTTCGCGGGTCGCCCCGGTGGCCCACTATCCAGACGAACTGCTGCAGACCTTGCGCTCGGTAGCACCTGCCAATTGCGAGGGCGAGCCGACCGTGGTGTTGCTGACGCCAGGCATCAACAACAGCGCCTACTACGAGCACGCATTTCTTGCCGATGAGATGGGCATTGATCTGGTCGAAGGCCAAGACCTGTTGGTACGCGATGGTATTTGCTACATGCGCAATACCGAAGGCCTGGTGCGCGTGGATGTGATCTACCGGCGCATCGACGACGATTATCTCGATCCGCTGGTGTTTCGACCCGACTCGATGCTCGGTACCCCCGGCCTGCATTCGGCCTGCCGCGCCGGCAATCTGACTCTGACCAATGCCATTGGCGCCGGTATCGCCGATGACAAGGCGGTTTACATTCACGTGCCCGCGATGATTCGCTTCTATTTAGGCGAGGAGCCGCTGCTGGCCAACGTGCCTACCTTTGATTGCAAGCAGCCGAAAGAGCTGTCGCATGTGCTGGCGAATCTCGATCAGCTGGTCGTGAAAGCGGTGCACGGCTCGGGCGGCTACGGCATGTTGGTCGGCCCGCATGCCAGTCAGCGCGAGCGTGAGGAGTTCGCCACCGTGTTGCGTGCACGCCCGCAGGACTACATCGCCCAGCCGACCTTGGCCTTGTCCACCGTCCCGGTATTCGTCGATGCCGGCATCGCTCCGCGCCATGTGGATCTGCGCCCATTCGTGCTCAGCGGGGATCGTATTCGGGTGGTTGCGGGGGGCTTGAGCCGGGTGGCGCTGCGCGAGGGTTCGCTGGTGGTGAACTCGTCGCAGGGCGGTGGCACCAAGGACACCTGGGTGTTGGAGTCCTGATGCTAGTCCGCATCGCCGCCAGCCTTTACTGGCTCTCGCGTTATGTTGAGCGCGCCGATTATGTCGCGCGACTGGTGCAGGTCGCCGGCCATATGAGTGCGGTGCGTCCGGATGCCGAACTCGGCAGCGAGTGGCGTTCGGCGCTGGTAGCCGCTGGCGTTGAGGAGGCCTTTAGCGAAACGCATGCCTTCAGTGAGGCAGCGGCCATCGATTATCTGGCTTTTGATCCAGAGAACCCGTCGTCGATCGTCAGTTGCATCGAGACCGCGCGACGCAATGCGCGCGCCGTGCGCACCGCCTTGACCACCGAGATGTGGGAAGCCATCAACGGTACGTGGTTGGAGTTGTCGATGCGCCGCCACGCCGCGCGCAGCAGTGATGACTTGATTCGATTTCTTGATTGGGTGAAAGAGCGGGCCGGCCTGTTTCAAGGCATCTACGCTGGCACCATGTTGCGCATGGACGGCTTTCATTTCACCCGCCTCGGCCAGTTTTTGGAGCGCGCCGACAACACCGCCCGCCTGCTCGACGTGAAGTACCACGTGCAATTGCCCAGCGTGAACGACGTCGGCGGTGTGATCGATCACTACCAGTGGCTGGCGATCCTGCGTGTGGTCGCCGCGCGGCGCGCGTATCGGGTGTTGTTCAAGGGCGTGGTCGAACCTAGGCATGTGGCCGAGTTGTTGATTTTGCGGCCGGAGTTTCCGCGCTCATTGCGTTATTGCTATGAGCACCTCGCCAGCCATCTGGACCAGATCAAGGGTCAGGACGCCAACCGCAGCGCTGAAGCCAAGCGTTTGGCCAACCAGCTGCACGTGCAACTTCGCTACGCCCACATCGACACCATCATGAGCGGCGGTCTGCATGAGTTCCTGAGCGATGTGGTCGAGCGCAATGACGTGCTAGGCCGCGAAATCGCCCGCGCGCATCTGTTTTAGCTGATGACTTTGCTGACGTCTTTGCTGATGACTTGGCTGATGACTTTGCTGATGTATTAGCTGATCGATTTGAGCATGCTCCTCGATATCGTCCATCGCACCGAGTACCGGTATCCACAGCCGGTGCGGCGAGTAATGCAGGCGCTGCGGTTGTGGCCGGCAGCATGCGCTCATCAACAGCTGCTCGACTGGCAGGTTGAGGTCGGTGGACGCCGGATCGAGCCGAAATCGCTGGATGGCTTCGGCAATCAGATGGCGGTGCATGCCGTCGACGGACCTTTGTCAGAATTGACCGTGCAAGTGAGTGGCCGCGTTGAGGTGGCAGACGAAAGCGGCATCGTGCGCGGCACCCGCGAAGCACTGCCAGCATCTTTCTACCGCGGCGGCACGATGTTGACCACGGCCGACAGGGCGATCACACGCTTGGCGCGCTCGGTGCGCAATGACGATGCGCTGGTCACCTTGCATGCCTTGATGACGGAAGTGCGCGACCGGATCGAGTTTTCGCCTGAATACACGGATTCGCAAACTCCGGCAGCGCACGCCTTGCAACTGGGCGCGGGAGTCTGTCAGGACCACGCCCACGTGATGATTGCCGCTTCGCGTGCGATTGGCTTTGCGGCGCGTTACATCAGTGGTTACCTGTGGTTGTCAGGTGAGCGCGCAGAGCCAGCCAGTCATGCCTGGTGCGAAGTGGATGTGGCCGGGCTCGGCTGGGTGGGCTTTGATCCTGCCAACCGCTGCTGTCCCGGCGATGGCTATGTACGCGTCGCCTGTGGCCGCGATGCCCGCGAGGCCGCGCCCATTCGTGGCTGCCGCGAGGGCGGAGCGGATGAGAGCATGCAGGTCACGGTAACGGTTGCTGAGTCTTCCAACCAGCAGCAATGAAGGTAGGTGGCCGATATCGTCCAGCTGCTGGCACGCAACCCGGAGGCCGATCTCGCTGCCATTCGTGCGGTGGCAGCGCCATTCGATGTGGGTGATCAACTCGATGCGTTGATCGAGCAGGCGGTTGCATGCCGGCCGAGACGCCGATAACGCGTAACGCCCGGCGTCCTCCAACATGGCAGGTTAGGCCCAAGGCAAGGAGTCCGATGAATCCGCCCGTGAGTCGATGAATCTGCTTGCCGAACTCCAACGCCGCAACGTCATCTGCATGGCCGTGCCGCCCGCATCAGGAGCAAACGCATGATCCTCCGCCGCCTCACGCAAAACCTGAAAGAGCAGAACTGGACGGCGATCACTATCGAGTTCGTGCTGCTGGTAGTCGGCGTGTTTCTCGGCATCCAAGTGGCGAACTGGAATGAGGAGCGCGCGGATCTCGCGCGCGAAGCTGTGTACTTGGCCAGCCTGGCCAAGGACATTCGTAGCGACATCGCCGACATGGACGAGATCAATCGGGTGTCGACGCTGCGCATGTCCGCGATGGGATATCTGATTGAGCAGGCGGCGGGCGTGTCGCTCCCTTCCGGTTTCGACTCGGCACGCGGCCGTATCGAGATCGAGCCGTCGCCGCCCTACGCAGCCGATGATGCCAACACCATCGGCATTGCCATGTTCATTCTGACAACGCTCGACGGAAACAGACTCGCCTACGACACCATCATCAATTCCGGCGGTATCGGCATCATTCGTGATGACACGCTGGTTCGTGCCATCCAGGCGTACTACAGCCATGTGGATAAGGTGCTCACCTTCGAAGCAGCAATGGAGATCAACCGCGTCAAACTGATCGACGCCCAGCAGCAAGCTGGCTTGTCGCCGGTGGACGCCATGTCAGCAGCGCAGATCGCGAATGCATTCCAGAATGATCCGGCGCTGCTGGCAGCAGCGAAAAACTACTGGCTCTACACCAATCGTCATCTGAAGCTGATGAAAGACCTGCGTGCGCTGGCCGAACGCGTCGTTGCCGACATTGCGCAAGGGAGCGCCCGATGATCCTGCGTCGCCTCGCGCAAAACCTGAAAGAGCAGAACTGGACGGCTATTGGCATCGAGTTAGCAGGCTGTCGCCGCGTTTGACTTCGGCGCGACCCAAATCGCCGAATGCGACGCGCAAATCGAAGCCCAGCTGCAGTGCCTGCAGGCGCATGAAGGCGAACCGGCCAAAGGCAAGCGGCGGTCGAAGCCACGCAATGCGCCCTCCTACGATCTACGCGCAATGCTGTACCGGATGTGCGGCGTCGACCTCACTCGCATCGACGGCATCCAGGTCACCACCGCACTGGCGGTGATCTCCGAAGTCGGCGCCGACATGAGCAAATTCCCCAGCGACAAGCACGTTGCCTCCTGGCTCGGACTCTGCTCGGGCACCCGCATCACCGGCGGCAAAGTCATGAGCGGCAAGGTCATGAGCGGCAAAGTCATGAGCGGCAAAGTCATGAGCGGCAAGACCCGTCGCGTCGCCAACCGCGCTGCCCAAGCGCTACGCTTGGCCGCCGCCGCACTGCGCACCAGCCAGTCGGCGTTGGGTGCCTACTTACGACGCCTGTGCTCACGCATGGAAAAGCCCAAAACCATCACCGCGACAGCCCACAAACTCGCCCGCCTGATCTACGCCATGCTGACCAAGGGCGAGGAGTACAGCGACCGCGGACAGGACGACTTCGAACAACGCTACCGCGAACGCGCCGTCCGCCAGCTCGCAAAACGCGCCCAACAGCTCGGCTGGCAATTCATCCCAGCCCCTCCGCCAGGCTGACATCGAACCATCACAAATCAATCACTTATGGATGTTTTTCTTGAGAGTATCGCCGTGGTCTGGCTGCCGATCTTCGCCGACTATCGGCAATCAGCGGCCTTCAAGGCCAGCGTGATCGATGGCGGATTGCTGGCCTATTGGCAGGCGGAGGGATTCCCACCCCAATGCAAGCCGCTGGGAACCGATGATTTCGAATGCGAATGAACGACTTGGGTCAGCCTTGCACATTTATGCATCGCTGAATATGCTCGAGTGCATGCGCACAACTCTCGACATTAACGACCGACTTATGGCCGAGGCCAAGAGTCTCGCCGCTCGCCGCGGGCTCACCTTCAAGGCCTTGGTGGAAGAGGCCCTGCGCGAGCGCCTGCACGCACGCGCTGGCTCCGGGCGCGCGGCGGTCGAATTGCCAACGTACTCCGGCAGCGGCCTGCAACCTGGGGTGGATCTCAACGACGGCGCTGCTCTGCTTGAGGTGATGGATGCAGACGCCGGACGTTAACGTCCTCGTCAGCGCCTTCCGTACCGACGCGCCGCATCACCGGCGCTGCCGGGACTGGCTCGAAGATGCGCTTGCTGCCGAGGAAATGCTGGCGCTTTCTGAGCTGGTGTTGAGCGGCGTGCTGCGCGTGCTGACCCACCCGAAGGTGTTCCTGCCGCCCACACCCCTGCCCGAGGCCTTGGCTTACGCGCGCGCGCTGCAGTCGCATCCGCGCGTCGCGCCACTGCGTGCCGGCACGGGACACTGGCGAATCTTTGCGCAACTCTGCGAGCGCTCGCATGCCACCGGCAATCGCATTCCCGACGCTTTCCACGCTGCGTTGGCGATTGAACACGGTTGCGAATGGGTCACGCTTGATCGCGACTTCTCGGCCCTTCCGGGGCTTTCGTGGCGCAACCTTCTGACGGCGGGCTGAGCTTGGAAGACCAATCGCTGCAAGCCCAAGCTTCCTTAAGCAAACGCGTCGGGAAAAAGCGGTGAGCTTCTTCGCTGAACTCAAGCGCCGCAACGTCATCCGCATGGCCGGGCTGTATCTGGTCGGTGCGTGGTTGGTGACGCAAGTGGTCGGCACCGTGCTGCCGATGTTTGGCGCGCCCGAATGGATCGCCCGCAGCGTTGTCATCCTGCTGGCTATTGGGTTTATTCCGGCGCTGATCGTCGCCTGGATTTTTGAGTTGACGCCGGAGGGTTTGAAGCGTGATGACGAGGTGCCGAAGGAGCAATCCATTGCGCCGAAGACGGCGCGGCGGATGGATCGCGGGTTGTTGCTGATCTCTTTACTGGCGCTGGGGTATTTCGCGGTCGACAAGTTCTTGCTGGCACCAGGGCGAGTTGCTGAACCTGCGGCGGCGGCAAGCGAAGCCGCGAGCGGCGGCGCAGCGCCGACGACGTTATCCGCTACCGCTACCGACCCGCTCGCCAAACCTATCGTGCCCGGCATCGCGGTGCTGCCCTTCGACAACCTGAGCCCCGATCCCGACAACGCATTCTTTGCCGGCGGCATTTTTGAGGAAGTGCTGACCAAACTCTCGCGCATGAGCGAGCTGCGCATCATCTCGCGCACCTCGATGGAGAGCATCGCGAAAGAAGACCTCGAAGTCAGCGCCATCGGCAGGCGCCTGGGCGTCAGCCATGTGCTGGAGGGCAGCGTGCGCAAGGCCGGGGATCAGATCCGCGTCACCGTGCAGCTGATTGAAGCCGCCACCGACGCGCATATCTGGGCCGAGAACTACGACCGCAAGCTCGACGATGTGTTCGCCATCCAAAGCGAGATCGCACTCGCCATTGCCGATCAGCTCAAGCTGAGCTTGAGCGGCGAGCTGCAGGCGAGCTTGAAGGAGCGCCCGACGCAGAATCAGGAGGCCTATGCGCTGTACCTGCGGGCGCTGGATACCAGCCGCAGCTGGCGTGGCGAGAGCGACTTTCGGACGCTGATCACGCTGCTGGAGCCAGCGCTGCAGCTTGATCCGGACTTTCTCGCGGCGAAGCTTTTGCTGGTCGAAGCTTACGGCCGCATGCCCTGGTTGGTCGCTGACCCGGACGGCAGCTTCGCGGCCAAGGCGCGGCAGCTGACGGACGAGATCACCCAGCGCTGGCCTGAGCGCCCGGAGGCGCAACTGGCGCAGGCGCTGATCCACTACACCATCGAGCAAGACTACGCCCGCGCGCTGACTGCGTTTCAGGCCATGCAGGCGCGCTTGTCCAATCACCCAATGGTGAGCCGTGGCATCAGCGTCAGCCTCAAGCGACTTGGCCGCTACGAGGAGTTTCTGCGCGCGGCACGCGCCGCCCTCGCCGCCGATCCCGAGTCGCCCTTGGCCCACGGTGAGGTCTATTTAGCGCTGGAGTACACCCGGCGCTACGACGAGGCACTGGCCTTTGCCGAGCGCAGCAAGCAGAAGTTTCCAGAAGACCTGAGCACCGTTGCATTGTTGGCGCGGATCAAGCTCTTGCGCAATCAGGACCTCGACGCCTATCTCGACTTTGGCAAGCGAGCGGGTGTGGCGATTTTTGCCGAGGACCGCCGAAGGCTGCCCGTGGGGCACTTCGTGCGAGGTGATATCGACGCTGCGCTGGCGTTGTTGAAGGCTGAGGGGCAGGCGGCAGAGCCGCGCAACGCGGCGTGGATAGATTCGATGCGTGCTGAGTTGCTCAGGCTGGCGGGTCGGGCATCCGAAGCCGACCTGCTGGCGCGCGAGGCGTTTGCGGTGGTGCGCGACAGCACCGATGTCGAGCAGCCGCGCGCCGATATCGGTGCCGCGATCTGGTACGCCCGTGCTGCCCAGATCGCAGCGATTGCGGGCGAACGCGCGACGGCTATGCGATGGCGCGATCAGGCCATGGCAAGCCCGCCGCAGTCCATCGACCGGCGTGCCGCGGTTGCGCGCGCGCTTTCTGCCGCAGCGCGCGCGTTGGGTGATCAGGAGGCCGCGTGGCAGCTGCTGGCGCCGTTCGCCGGCGAAGCGAGTGTTCTACCCGATGCAGAACTTCGGGTGTTCAAGCCCTATTACGACCGCCTGTATGGCGAGTCGGCGTCGTATCGCGCTTACATGGTCAAGATTGCCGCCGGGCCCACGCCCACACCATGAGCAAACCCTACGCGCCGCCATACACGCTCACTTCGGCCTTCGTGCACCGCGTTGCCGACATCTGTGAGGCGCTTGGGCGTTTGGCGCGCGAACTCGATGCCAACGCGCTGAAGTTGCGGCGCATCAATCGTATTCAGACCATTCAAGGTTCGCTGGCCATTGAAGGCAACACGCTGGATGTGGCGCAAATCACCGCGATTTTGGACGGCAAGCGGGTGATTGCCCCGCCGCGCCAAATTCAGGAGGTGCGCAACGCAATCAAGGCCTATGACCGCCTGCTGCCAATCGCCGGGCCGGATCAAACAGGCTCTGGTCAAGCCGGACTTGATCAAACAAGCACGCCGCCGTGGTGTGCCGACAGCGAAACCGATTTGCTGTCGGCACATGAGGTACTGATGACCGGCTTGCTGGATGCGCCGGGGCATTATCGTGACGGCGGTGTTGGGGTGATGGCGGGCAAGCAAGTTATTCACATGGCGCCGCCTGCGAGCCGGGTGCCGACCCTGATGCGGGACTTGTTGGCCTGGCTTCGGTCGACGCGTGAGCATCCGCTGATTGCCAGCGCAGTCTTTCATTACGAATTCGAGTTTATTCATCCGTTCGCCGACGGCAACGGACGCATGGGGCGGCTGTGGCAAAGCCTGATCTTGAGCAGTTGGCAAAGCGCCTTTGCGCAAATACCGGTGGAGAGCCTGATCTACGAGCATCAGCAGGCCTATTACGACGCCATCCAGCAAAGCACGCAAAATGCCGACTCAGCGGTGTTCATTGAATTCATGCTGGAGATGATTTCCAAGGCACTGCCAGCGAGCACCCCCCAAGTCAGCCAGCAAGTCAGCCCCCAAGTCGTCGAACTCATTCGCGTGCTCGTTGGCGAGATGGCGCGCGAGCAAATTCAAGCAGCGCTGGGCTTGCGCGATCGGAAATCGTTTACCGCACGCTACCTGAAACCGGCGCTCGCAGCGGGTTTGATCGAAACGACACGGCCAGACCAACCTACCAGCCGTTTGCAAAAATACCGGCTAAGCCGCGCGGGCGCACTTTTTGCTTGAGAGAAACGATGAATCTGCTCGCTGAACGATAGCGCCGCAACGTCATCCGCAATGGCGGCTTGTGTCTCGTGAAGGCGCGCCTGCTGCGAACTAACCGAACGGTTACGTCGACCGTCGCCACAAAAAGTCTATGGGAGTTTTGCATCTGTGAGCGAATCGAGCCGTGTCATGCAAACACGGGACAGTCGACTGTCCTGCGTCGTTGTCGTTGTCGTCAGGGCGTACCGCGGAGCGCAACTAACTTTATTTTAAGACGCTGGGCACTGCGGCTCATGGTGTCGTCCAGCGTTGCCATGCGCTTCGCACCCGCCGCCTCGGCACACGCCAGATGCAGTGCGTCACCGGCACGCAGCGCGCTTGCGGCATCCAGCACCAGTTCGGCCGCACGATGAAAGTTGGCGGGTTCGACTGGAAGCAATTGAAGGTCAGCAGCGATCAGGCGCTCAAAGCGCGCCCAGGCATCCTGAGCCTGCTGGGCGTTGATCGCACCGGTGCGTTGTTTTATGCCAAGGGCGCTGGCGAACTCAGGAACGCACCAGGCCGCGGCGGCGAGCTCGCTCGTCTCGTGCGCGTACCAGTCAGTAGCGGCCAGACTATGCGGCTCGTTAAGGAACAGCGCCACGAGCACGCTGGTGTCGACATAGACCATTTCAGTACCGCGCGCCGCTGCGCACTTGCTGAATCACGGATTCGCTGATGGGCATGGCGCTGCGCACATCAGCCAACTCAATGGCAAACGCCTTGCGATTCCATTGCGCTGGCCGAATGGACAGAGTTCCATCGATGGTGAGCTGCGCCTGGACCGTTGCGCCCTCGCGCAGGCCGAGTCTTCGCACGACTTCGGCCGGAATTCTCAGGGCAAGACTGTTGCCCCATTTTGTCACTTGCAGTTCCACGATGTATATCCTTTTGCGTATCTACATCGTACGCGCTGAACGCCAGATGTCAATCGGCCGCCTCAAGCGTGCGCACTCAGCGCGACAGGCAGCGATAAGTGCCGGGGGGGCTGGGGGGAACCAGGATCGAGCGGGCGTAGGTCATGGAGCCCCGCGTCCGCGCACTCGCGCACGTTCGCAAGCCCGTGTCAGAGCCCGCCACGGCCAGTTCTGGCATCCTGACCTGGGCCCTGATCCTGCTCGGCGCCCTTGAAGACGCGCGGTCAAGCCGCGCGCAGCAGCCCCGCGTTCCCCGAATTCGCCCGCAAAGTCGGCTTTGCCGAGCTGTGGGACCAATACTGCCCGCCGGATCTGTGCAAGAAGAACGACCAAGGCGACTACGTTTGTGAGCGACGACCCGACCACCCCGATTCAGGGGAAAAGCATGCTGCTGCGCCGTGTATTCGGGCACATCCGCAAACAGACCTGGACTGCATCGCTGCCACGCGCGCAGCGCATTCACGCCAAGCTAGTCAGATCAGACTAGACTTGACTAAGCGCAAAATCTCCATTGAGTTCAGCAACGAGTTCAGCGACAAATACGAGGCAGCTTATGCACATGGTCAATATTCTCGAAGCAAAAACCCATCTCTCGCGATTGGTGGAGGACATTGCCAGCGGCAACAAGCGCGCCATCGTCATCGCCCGCAATGGCAAGCCGGTGGCACAGCTGGTGCCGATTGCGGCCAAGCCGACGATCAAGTTGGGGCTGGCAAAGGGCAAGTTTTCCGTCCCCGACGACTTTGACGCCGACAACGAGGCCATCGCCGCGCTGTTCAACGGCCCGCGCTAGCCGTGCGCGTGCTGCTCGATACCCACATCGCACTGTGGGCAGTTACTGACCATCCAAGCCTGACTCCGCACGCGCGGCAACTGATCAGCGATGCGCAAAACGTGTTTGTCAGCGCCGCATCGATCTGGGAAATTGCCGTCAAACATGCGCTCGGGCGCAGCACCATCGGTTTCAGCGGCGGCGAGGCGCTGGAGGCGTTCACGGCTGCCGGCTTTGAGCTGCTTTCAATCAGCGCTCAGCACGCCGCTGCAGTCGACACCTTAGCGCCCCTGCACGCGGATCCGTTTGATCGGATGCTCATCGCCCAGGCACAGACCGAGCCGCTGCACCTGCTGACCCACGATGCGCAGCTGGCTCGCTATTCGCCGCTCATTACTCTGGTGTGAGCACCTCGCCATGAACCTACTCAAAGAACTCCAGCGCCGCAACGTGATCCGCATGGCCGGGTTGTACTTGGTCGGGGCGTGGTTGGTCACGCAAGTTGCCGCGACGCTGCTGCCGGTATTCGAAGCGCCGGGCTGGGTGATGAAGGCGCTGGTTGGACTGCTGGCGATTGGGTTCCTTGCCGCGCTGGTGTTTTCGCGGGTATTTGAGTTCACGCCGGACGGCCTGAAGTGCGATGGCGACGTCGAAGTAACTCAGTCCATAGCGCCATAAACTGCACGGCGGATGGATCGCACGCTGCTGGTGGTGATGGCTTTGGCCTTAGGCTACTTCGCATTCGACAAGCGGAAATAGCGCTCGCCAACTTCATCTCCAGTTGTTTAATGAGAACCCAGCGCGACGCTTGCTCGGTGCAACTCAGAAACGTAGACTTGTGTGACTCATTGTGTAGGAATAGACACATGGCCACCAATCTGGCTATTGATCCCGACTTGCTCGAACGTGCTTTAGCGCTTGGGGTGGAACGTACCAAGCGGCAGACCGTCAATCGGGCGCTGCAAGAATTTATTGCGCGCCGCACCCAGAATGGCTTGCTTGAACTGATGGGCAAGCTTGAGTGGGACAGTCAATTCGACTACAAAAAGGCGCGTCAGCGCACGTGAACTTGTTGGTGGATACCTCGGTCTGGTCGCTTGCGTTCAGGCGTGACGTGGCCGAACGCTCAAGCCAGGTGGCATTCCTACGGACCGCACTGGAAGGCGCACAGCAGATCATCTGCACCGGGCTTGTACTGCAAGAATTGCTGCAGGGGTTTTCCGGCCCAAGCGCGCGCGATTCGCTCATTGAACGTTTCGCCTCACTCCCGTTTATCAACCCGGATCGGCAGGACCATATCGATGCGGCCAGCCTGCGCAACCACTGTCGCCAAAACGGTATTCAGCTGGGCACGATCGACGCACTGCTGGCGCAATTGTGCATCCGGCACGGCCTGGTCCTGCTCAGCGCGGATAAGGACTTCACGCATGCAGCCAAATATTGCGCACTGCAATTGTGGAGCGCGCCATGAACCTACTCAAAGAACTCAACCGCCGCAACGTCATCCGCATGGCCGGGCTGTGTCTGGGCAAGCGACAAACATATCTGGGCCGAAAATTACGACCGGCCGCTGGATGATGTGTTCGCCATCCAGACCGAGATCGCGCTGGCCATTGCCGGGCAGCTCGAGATCGCGCTAAGCCCGGCGCTGCAGGGCGTGCTCGCTCAGCGCTACACCAACAATGCCCAAGCCTATGACCTTTATCTGCGGGCCATCGCGGAGCGGCGGGTGCAGCGATACTCCGATGGCTTTCGCGCGATGGTCGCGCTGCTGGAGCCTGCGATTAAACTGGATCCCAATTTCCTGCAGGCGCGCGTCGCGCTGGTGGAGGCTTATGGCCGCATGGTCTGGTTTCGTGCGGATTTGGATGGGTCCTTCGAGGTCAAAGCCGGTTTACTGCTTGCGGACATCGTGCGGCGCTGGCCAGGGACTAGCGAGAGCCGAATGGCCCAGGCCCAGTTCGACTACACGGTGCAGGAGGACTACGCAGCAGCGCTGGCGCAGTTCCAGGTCATCGAGGCCGAGCGCCCGAACGATGTCCTTGTCGTCAGCTATGTGGGCGCCAGTCTGAGGCGGCTCGATCGTTTCGCTGAGCAATTGGTGGTTGCACGCCGTGCCGTAC